>Ga0326728_10003072_pt1 | contig 53320 bp, 38 predicted proteins | sample MB3enrmetagenome_FD_207602 | JGI IMG/M metagenome (GOLD analysis project Ga0326728, IMG submission 207602) | Lab enriched peat soil microbial communities from McLean, Ithaca, NY, United States - MB31MN | ecosystem: Environmental > Terrestrial > Soil > Wetlands > Peat | place: USA: New York... | reverse complement strand
CTTCTCGAAACTCGCCTGAGATGCCAGTGTTTGCTGAAAACGCGCCATTCGCTTCATACCTATAGTTTATTCAAATATGACGCGGGTTGCAGACTTGTGCAGAGGTTCCCTAAATGTTCGTGGGTGATATCGCTGGATGAAAGCGGTACGGACGGCAATATCCTCGACGAGAATGACGATGCGGAAAGCTACATGGTCCGTACACTCACCGACAGCGAAGCCGCCTCATTCGTAAAGTCACGCAGCAAGCCAGTGGTTCCTCCGATCGGCCTCGCCGTGCGTGTCAGTGGCACTGTAGTTACACAGGTGCTCGTTGGTAAAGCGGGCGATGTCCAAAAGGTCTCGTCTGTAAACGGTCCTCCGATGCTCCAGACGGCATCAATTGATGCTGCCAAGAAGTGGACCTTTATGCCGATGACGATCGGTACTCGAACTGTTCAGTACCAGGTCTCACTCGTGTTTACGTTTTATCCGTGGATTGCCTCCATGCCCGGCGCGATCAAGATGGCGCCTTAGGTTTCAGAAAGCACCAACCTTGGCCGGGGCCCCAGGTCTCGATTTTGAGGCCTGGGAAACCGCCGATCTTAATTCCCGTCGGCGGTTCTTGTTCCCTGATCCCTGATCCCTGTTCCCTGATCCCTGTTCCCTGCCTTTCACGCCTTCCTTCCCAGATTGTTCCTCCACACGTGCCCGTTGCGCTCCAGCAGGCGATCCGAACACTCGGGTCCCCAGGTTCCGGCAAAGTAGTTGGGAAAGACCTCCGGCTCCTTGGCCGCCCAGGCTTCCAGAATGGGCGTATACAGCGCCCAGGTGATTTCCACGCCGTCGCGGTGTGAGAAGAGGGTCTGGTCGCCCAGCATGGCGTCCAGCAGCAGCCGCTCATAGCCGTTGGCGCTGGATTGGCCGAAGGCCGCGGCATAGTCGAAGTCCATATTCACCGGGCACACGTCCATATTCGGCGTGGTGGGCACCTTGGCGCCGAAGCGCAGCGCGATCCCCTCATCCGGTTGGATGCGGACGGTGAGCAGGTTGGGCTGAATCTCCTGGCAGGCGCCGCTGCCTTTCATCCTGTTGAAGATCAGCAGCGGCGGCTGCTTGAACTGGATGCCGATCTCCGTGGCCCGCTTCCTCAGCCGCTTGCCGGCGCGCAGATAGAACGGAACCCCGGCCCAGCGCCAGTTGTCGATGGCCAGCCGCACCGCCGCATAGGTCTCCGTGCCCGACTCGGGATTGACGCGCTCCTCGTCGCGATAACTGATCGCGCGCTGGCCCTCCACGATCCCCGGCCCATACTGTCCGCGCACCGCGTTCAGGATGGGGATCGGCGGAATCGCCCGCCACACCTTCACCTTCTCGCGCCGCACGGCGTCGGCGTCGAAGCTGGATGGCGGCTCCATGGCCACAAAGCTGAGCAACTCCATCACGTGGTTCTGCACCACGTCGCGCAGCGCGCCAGCCTTCTCGTAGAACGGCCCGCGGCCCTCGATGCCTAGCGTTTCGGCTGCCGTAATCTGCACATGATCGATGTAATTCCGGTTCCACACCGGCTCAAAGATGCCGTTGGCAAAGCGAAAGACCAGGATGTTCTGCACCGTCTCCTTGCCCAGGTAGTGGTCGATGCGGAAGACCTGATCCTCATGGAAGACGGCGTTCACCTCCCGATTCAGTTCGCGCGCAGAGTCCAGGTCGTGGCCGAAGGGCTTCTCGATCACCACCCCTACCTTCCCCTGCTCCGGCTGGGCCATGCCCTGCGCGCCCAGGTTTTCGATAATCTCGGCAAAGAACTCGGGCGCTGTAGCCAGGTAGAAGAGGCGGTGGCCGGCGATGCCTCGCTCCTGGTCGATGCGTTCCAGCTCGGCCTTCAGCCCCGCGTAATCGGCCGGATCGTCGAATTTCAGCGGGAAGTAACTGATGCGGCCTACAAAGCTATCCAGCTTGGGATCGGCCGGATCCGCGCCGCCGAACTCCACAATGCCCGCGCGCATATCCGCAGCAAACTCGCCGCCCAGCGGCCGCCGCGCCACGCCTACAATGGCAAAGTTGCTGGGCAGCAGCCCCGCCTGCTCCAGGTGGAAGAGCGCCGGCAGCAGCTTGCGCCTGGTCAAATCGCCCGAGGCCCCAAAGATCACCATGATCCCCGCTTCGGGAATCCTCTCCTTGCCGGCCGGAACCTGAGAAAGATCCTCCGGCCGAACGCTCGCTTCTATCGTCGTCATCCGCGACTCTCCTCCAGGCGCTCAAGCGCCCCCAACCGTGCTTGGAATCCTTCGTTCGATTTCGAGGGCCGCAAGCTCACCCCCTCGGGGGCCAAAGCCCGCATTCAGTTTGATGCATGAGCGGCGCGAATGACGCCAGGCCCGCTAGCCCAACCGGCGCGCCATATTGCCGATGCCGTTGGCAATTCCCTGAGGAGCGTGCCGCCGGTCCCACTCTGCAAACCCGATTGTAGAGCTTGGGGGGAAGACGCGACTGCTCGTGCGGCTCATTCCTCGACGCCGCCTATGCCGCTTCCGAAGATCGCCTCATCCTCGTATCCCCGGACAAGACGAACTTTGGGCTTCCACCCTCTCTAAGGCCAACGCTACGTGTTCTCGCTGGCAACACCGCATCTGCCCATAGCGGTACAATTCGAGCGAGCCTGAAACGACGATTTTCGTTGCGCGGAAGATGCCGGGGGCGCTCAGTTCCCGGCGGCCGCCGCGGAAGAAATGGCCGCGTTCCGCGTTCCGTTCACTCATTCACGAGCGCTACACCAAGGAAGAGACCATGAGCATGAGTCGCCGCACGGCAATGAAACTGATCGCGGGAGCTGTTCCGGCTGTCGCCGGCGCCCGCGCCCTTGGACATTCTCCGCAAGCCGCCGCCCCCGTGCCCGCGGCGGGCGAGGTGAGAAGATTCGTCTTTGACGGCGTGTACTCGGAACTGCGGATTTCCATGCGGGAACTCGGTCAGAGTTCTCCCGCCGACCTGTCGCCGTATTCGCACCTGGTGATGGAGATGCGAATGAGTTCGCCCCAGCGGCTGCTGCTGTGGGCCTACACCACGCACGGCCCGCGCAATATGTCCATCATCGGCTTCGGCCAGAACGCGTGGCTGCGGGCGTCGGTCCCGTTGCAGTATTTTGTCGGGCGCGATAAGAACGGCTTCGACCTGGCCTCGGCGACCAACCGGCGCACGAATTCCAGTTGGTATTCCGTGTGGGGGCCTTATGGGGATCTTCATTCGGTGGAGTTTATTGGCATCGCCATGGAGTATCCGCTCAACAAGCCGTCGATCGAACTGCGCAACGTGCATCTGTCCAAAGTCGACGAGGGATCGGAGTTTCTGGAGCCGGGCCCGATGCTGGACAGCTTCGGCCAATGGGCGCTGGCGGACTGGCCGAGGAAACTCCATAGTCGCGAGCAACTGGCGCGGGAGCTGGCCGAGGAGGAGAAGAGCTTCGGCAGCGCCGCCGATTTTGGCTGGGGCCGTTACGGCGGCTACCGGAACACCCAGGCCAAGGCGACCGGATTCTTCCGGGTTGAGAAGATCGACGGCCGCTGGTGGTTTGTCGATCCCCAGGGACACCTGTTCTTGTCCACGGGAATCAACGGCACGCCGGGCGGAGGCGCGGGCTTCGGCGGCAACGATACAGATGTGAACCGGACCAATCGACGGCTCGATTCCTGGGGCATGACTACCGGCGGGAAGGACCGTCCGGCGACATTCATGCTCCGCTGGCCGCGGGGAACGAACTATCTCGGGATGCCCGACGTCTATTCGCCGCAGTTTGCAGCGGATATCGACGCCGGCGCCAACACCCAATGCGCGCCGCGCAAGAACGATCCGCTGCTGCTGGGTTATTTTATCGGCAACGAGCCGCCATGGGATGGGCGCGAGAGCGAGGTCTGCGATCTGATTCTGGGCGGATCGGATACAGCGACCAAGGCGAAGCTCAAAGATTTTCTGGCCCAGGGCGACACACCCGCGCGGCGGCGGGAGTTTGTTCTGGCCGGCTTCCGGAAACATCTGGAAATCGTCTGCGGCGCCGTGCGCAAATACGATCCGAATCATCTGATCCTGGGAATTCGCTTCGGCGGAAAGATGTCCGACGAGGCAATGATGGCGGCCCGAGTCTTTGATGTTTGCAGCATCAACGTCTACGAATACGAGCCGACCAAACAAGTGATCCGCGCCGGGCGTTTGACCGGTCTCCCAGTCCTGATTGGGGAGTTCCATATCGGCGTGCCCGCCGACGGCCTGGCCGCCGGCCTGGTGCAGGCCAAGGATCAGGTCGAGCGCGGCGTCGCTTATCGCTATTACGTTGAGCAGGCGGCGTCGCTGGAGTGGTATCTCGGCTCGTATTGGTTCGCATGGCGCGACGAGCCGGTGCTGGGCCGCATGGACGGCGAGAATTACAACATCGGCTTTGTCGATGTTACCGACCGGCCCTATGTGGAACTGGTTGAAGCGGCCAAAGCGACCCACAAGCGGCTGATGGATGTGCACTCCGGTGCGGCGCTGCCGCTTTCGCGCCATCCCCTGGCGTCGGATGCTGGCGCGCCATCCTCGCCCTGGCCGCTGTACCAATAATTGAGCTTTCGGAGAATGACGATGCAAAGAGGAATCTTCCGGTCTTTTGTTCTATATGTGCTCAGCCTGGCGGCAATCTCGCCGCTCTTTGCCGCCGCGGCGCCGGTCAAGGTGTGGGAGGAGCAAGTTACTATCCCGACCTATCTCATCGGCCCGCCGGACCCCAACCCGCAGTTCTACTTCGGCGGCAACTCCCAGGGCGCGCAGCACCGCATCTACCCCTACCCCGCCTACGACAACCTGACCACGGAGAAGAAAGATAAGACCTATAAGATGGTCTATCTCGAAAACGAGTACTTAAGGATAGGCATTCTTCCGGAACTGGGCGGCAAGGTATTTGAGGCCGTGGATAAGACCAACGGCTACGATTTCATCTACCATCAGCATGTTATCAAGCCCGCGCTCATCAGCCTTCTCGGCGCCTGGATCTCCGGCGGAATCGAATGGGACATACCGCACCACCACCGCGCCACCAGCTTTCTGCCGGTGCAATACAAGATCGAGGAAGACGCCGACGGCTCGAAGACCGTTTGGGTGGGCGAATTGGAGCTGCGGGACCGCATGTGCTGGGCCGTTGGAGTAACATTGCATCCGGGAAAGTCCTATCTGGAGGCATCGTTCCGCATCATGAACCGGACGCCGCTCCCAACCTCGATGCTGAGCTTCTCCAACGTTGCGGTTCACGTCAACGACACTTATCAAGTCATCTATCCTCCCAGCACGCAGTTTGTTACCTATCACGGCAAGCGCGATTTCACCACCTGGCCTATTGCGACGACGAGATACAACGGCGCGGACTTTACCGCGGGCGTGGACGTAAGCTGGTACAAAAACCATTACAATGCCAGTTCCATGTTTGCCTGGAATTATCAGGAAGATTTCTTTGCCGGTTACGATCACGGCAGGAATGCCGGCATCCTGAGCGTCGCCGACCACAATGTTGTCCCCGGCAAGAAGTTCTGGACCTGGGGCAACGGTCCCAGGGGTCTGGCGGCGGAGGATCAGCTAACCGATTCCGACGGCCCTTACATCGAGCTTATGGTGGGCGCCTACTCCGACAATCAACCCGATTACACCTGGCTGCAGCCGGATGAAACCCGCACCTGGACGCAATACTGGTATCCCTTCCGCGGCATCGACGGCGTGAAGAACGCAAACATCGACGGGGCAGTCAATCTCGAAGTCAAGGACGGCAAAGCTACGGTGGGATTCTGTTCCACCACGGAGCGGCCGGCGGCCGCGGTCACGCTCAAACTGAAGGATCGGGTTCTATTTGAAGAGAAGATCGCGATCGGCCCAGGTCACCCTTTTGCCACGGAAGTTGTTTTGCCAAGCGGCGCGGATGAGCACGATCTTCGCGCCGCGATGGAGGCCGATGGCAACGAGTTGATCGCCTATTCCCCGGTGAGACTCAGCGCTGAGAAGATGCCGTCGCCGGTGGTGAATCCGCCCGCGCCGGCGGATATCAAGACCAACGAAGAGTTATACCTGACCGGCCTGCGGATGGAGCAGTTTCACTCGCCCGCCGGCGATCCCAACGCATATTGGCAGGAGGCATTGCGCCGCGACCCAGGCGACACAAGGGTGAATACCGTACTGGGCATCGGCGCGATCAAGGCCGGCCGTTATGCCGATGCGGAAACATTGCTGCGCAAGGCGCTGGAGCGGGCCACCGCGAGTTACACGTCGCCCAAGGACGGCGAGGTGTTCTACTATCTTGGGCTGGCTCTGAAAGCGCAAGGCAAGCTGGACGACGCGCATGCCCAGTTCTACAAATCCACGTGGAGCGCGGCCTGGCGGTCCCCGGGCTACTTTGAACTGGCTGAGATTGCGTCATCCAAAGGCGATTTCGATGCGGCGCTGACCGCGGACAACCATGCTCTCGAAGCCAATGCGTTGAATATCCGCGCCCTGGCGCTGAAGGCCGCGCTGCTGCGCCACGCCGGACGCATCGACGAAACTATCGCCGCCGTCTCCGCCATCCAGAGAATCGATCCGCTCGACGTGCAGGCGATGGCGGAGCAATGGCTGGCGACTAACTCACAAGATAACTCTGGGGCTCTGATTACGACAGTGTGCGCGCATCCCGCGACGGCGCTTGAGGTGGCAGCGGATTACATGGATGCCGGACTTTGGCAGGACGGTTCGACTCTGCTGGAGTTTGCCGCCGGCGCGGCCCCCGATAAACTCAAAGTCTCTCCGCTGGTGTATTACTACCTGGGCTATTTTGCCGGACAAATGCACCAGGACGCCAAGGCCAGCGAGTATTACCGGCTGGCTGCAATGGCGCCTACGGATTATGTCTTTCCCTTCCAGATGGAGATGATCGCAGTGCTGGAGGATGCGATGCGGGTCGATCCATCGGATTCACGCGCGCCCTATTATCTCGGCAACCTGTTATTCGACTGGCAGCCGCAGCGGGCGCTGGCTCTGTGGGATAAGTCCGCCTCGCTGGGCGCGGATTTTCCCGTCGTCTACCGCAACCTGGCCATGGTCTACCTGCGCGAGAGTAACCAGCGCGACAAGGCGCTGGCCGCTCTGGAAAAGGCCGTCAAGTTTGGCGGCAATGCGACGATCATCAACGACCTGGACAAGCTGTACGAAGAGAACGGCGTGCCACCGGCCAAACGGCTGGCCGTGATGGAAGCGCACCAGGCAGTTATTAACCGCGACGAAGTTATCGCGCGCGAGATCAATCTCGAAGTCTTTGCCGGCAAGCCCGACGCCGCCATTCAACTGCTGCGGTTGCGGTTCTTCCGCGCCTGGGAGGGCGGCGGGAGCTTTTCCCTCGGCGACTCCTGGATCAACGCCAACCTGGCGCGCGGTTACCGGCACATGATCGACAAGCAGTACGCGCAGGCGCTGTCCGACTACCAGACGGCCAGCGAGATTCCCGTCAACCTGCGGGGAGCGAGCGGCGATGTTAGCGGCCGCAAGGGCGAGGTTTCCTATTGGATCGGCAATGTGTATGCGGCGATGGGCGATGCGGAGCAGGCCCGGCGCTTCTGGAGCGACGCATCGAGCGCTCCCGCCGGCGATGGCGCGCGCAATGAAGAGAGCGGCCCCGGCGCGCACGGCCCTTCCGCTGGCCGCGGCAGCATCGGCGGCCTGGCCCCTGGCGTGCGCGTCGAGCAAGCCGCGCTCTACTACCAGGCAATGGCTCTCATGAAACTTGGCCATGCGGATCGCGCCAAAACGATCTTCGAGCAGTTGATCGATGACGGTGCCAGGGCGCTGGCCAAAGCGCCCGATTCGGAGACTCCGAGTCAACCCGACGCCACTTCGAGCCAAAGCGCCCAGGCCGCCGACGCTCACTATCTTGCCGGTCTCGGCCAACTCGGCCTGAACAATCGGGATCAGGCCCGGCAGGAATTCTCCCTCGCTCTTAAGGCCAGTCCCGAACACTTTGCCGCCATGAGCGCTCTTATAGAAATGGGGCCCTGATGCGGAATCTTTGCCGGGCATCGATCGCCGAATCACAGGCAACCGGTGGTACACTGCTGCGTGGCCGCAAGAGCAATATGGAAATGCTGGCTGAAGCTGACCCGCCGCAGAACCATCCGCATCGTTGCGCCGCGAAGGAGAGACCATGAAACGTCCGTTTGGGGTAACTTTTTCCGCCATTCTTCTCCTGCTTGGTTCGCTGCTCCAGTTACCGATGGCCTTTCTAATGGCGCTCAGCGGAGCCTTGTTGGGGAAGATTCCTTCCGCCGGGGTGCCTGGTGCGCCAGCGGCCCCGCCGATACCCGGCTGGATGCCTGTTTTCATGTTCGCGTTCAGCGCCTTCTTTGTTGCTCTGGCGGTATGGGGAATCCTGACTACGGTTGGTCTCTTCCGGTTGCGCCGCTGGGCGCGCTACTCAATGCTGGTTATTGCTGGCGCATTGGCGCTGATTGGCCTGTTTTCCATGTTGGCCGCGCTGATGATGTTTGCGGTCCCTATGCCTGCTCCGGCCAGCGTGGATGCATCCCAGGCCCCCATGGTGCAGGCGATGACCAGATTCATTGTTGGAATCGTCGCGTTCATTTACGGCGTCCTCTGCGCCGTGGGCATCTCCTGGCTGGTGTACTTCAATCTGAAAAAGGTGCGCGAGGTGTTTGCGGGCGCGCCGGGTGAAGCGCCGGAGAGCCGCCGTCCGTTCCTGATCTCCGTGATTGCCGTGCTCAGCATGATTGGGGCAGGCAGTTGTCTGCTGACGGTATTTCTTCCGCTTCCTGGAGCATTGTTCGGATGGATTCTCTATGGCTGGGGGAAGGTGGCATTCTATCTGGTCTTCGCTGCCCTGGAGGCGGCGGTGGGCGTCGGCCTCTGGCGATTGGAGGAGTGGGGACGCCGCCTGACTTTGGGCATGATAGCCTTGGGTCTGGCTAACTCCGTTGTCTATCTCGCACGCCCCTCGCTGATGCTGCGCTACAACGCGGAGTTGTATCGAATGATGAATCTCCCGCAGCCAGAATTGCCGGCGCAGTTTCAGACCATGATCCCTATTGCTTCGTTTGGCTTTGCGCTCTTGTTTTTCATCGCGATTGCCGCGGTACTGATCCATTACCGCGGCGCCTTCAATCGCCCAGCCGAGCCGCCGCAAAATGAAACCGCTACGCTCCTGTAGCCGCACTCGCTGGACGCGGTTAGGCTACAGCATACCCTTCGCTCGTGTTCGTGGCGGCGCGCTCCGGCAGGCCGCGCAGCGCCATCTCGCGGACCGCCGACCCACGGAAGTCAGTGACAATGCGGCCTGAATCGTCAGTTTCGGCGAGTTATTTTGTCTGCCTGAACCAAGTGGCCGTCAGGCCGTCGCAACCGGCTTCTGCCAGCTTGTAATCTAGTCCCACTCTTTCGGTAGCTGACGGATCTTCGTGCGCTCCTCGGCCGGCGCGCCATCATCTCCTGCCGGATGCCAAAGAACTGGGACACTTCACGCCGAAATTCATTGGACACACAATTGCCCAATTGACTCCGATTGAGTAGTATGGGCAGGAACGAGTTTCGCGCCCATAGAGTCGCGCACTGGAGAAACGAGGAACACGCCCATGTCATCGCATCCCATATCCCGCCGCGAATTTCTTGGAACAGCCGCAGTCGCGGCGGCCGGGCTTCCCGTCCTTGCCGGAGCGGGCCGTGCCGCGTTCGCGGCGGCTCCAGTTGCGCGCTACACACCGCCCCAGTCCCCGCGCTCGAGACTGAACTTCAATCTTAACTGGCGGTTTATCCGCGACGACGTGGCCGGGGCCGAAGCTCCCGCTTTCGACGACTCGCAATGGGCAACCGTCAGCACCCCGCACAGCTTCAACGACGTCGACTCGTTCAGGAAGATCATTTCCCACAGCGGCGGCGACCTCGGCACCTACAAGGGGCTCTCCTGGTATCGCAAGCATTTCAAGTTTCCGGCCGGCTTCGCAGGCCGCAAGGTCTTCCTCGAATTCGAAGGCATGCGCCAAGCCGGCGACATCTTCCTCAACGGGAAACAGGTTGGCTTGTATGAAAACGGGATTACAGCCTACGGCGTCGATATCTCCGATGCGGTTTATTTCGGGCCGCGGGAGAACGTGCTGGCCGTGAAGGTCGATAACCGGACGGACTATCTGGAGCGCGCCACCGGAACCAAATTCGAATGGAATGTGAACGATTTCAATCCCGACCATGGCGGCATCAGCCGGCATGTCTGGCTGCACGTCACGGGCAAGATTCACCAGACGCTGCCGCTCTACTACGGTCTGGAAACCACCGGCGTTTACGTCCATGCCGGTAACTTCGATCTCCAGAAAAAGTCTGCCGATGTAACTGTTGAATCCGAGGTGCGCAACGACTCGGGCGACCGGGCGACGGTCGAGTTATCCGCGGTCATCGTCGATCACAGCGGCCAGGTCCGCGAGCGCTTCGAAGGCGATGCGGTGGACATGATGGACGGCGAGAAGACCGAGCTAAGGGCGGCGGGAGAGCTGAAGGACGCGCGCTTCTGGAGCACCGAAGATCCTTATCTCTACAGTGTCTACACCATCCTCAATGTGGACGGCAAGGTCGTGGATGTTGAGAAGATCGTCACCGGATTTCGCAAAACGGAGTTTAAGGGCGGCGCGGGCACGGGCGGCGTTTACATCAATGGCAAGTTTGTCTACCTGAAGGGCTTTGCGCAGCGCGCCAGCAACGAGTGGGAGGGCCTGGGCCAGGCGTATCCGGACTGGTTGCACGACTATAACGCCAAACTTATCCGCGAATGTCACGGCAACTATATTCGCTGGATGCACATTGCGCCGCAGAAGGTGGACGCCGACGCGATGGCCCGCTACGGCGTCGTCCAGATCTGCCCGGCGGGCGATAAGGAGCGCGATGTTACCGGACGCCAGTGGGATCAGCGCCTGGAAGTTATGCGCGACACGATCGTCTACTACCGCAACAACCCCAGCATTCTTATCTGGGAGGCGGGCAATACGGTGGTGACCGTGGAACAGATGCAGCAGATGGTTGCGCTGCGCAAGCTGTGGGACCCGGAGGGCGAGCGCATGATGGGCGATCGCGATAACGACGATGCCGCCGCCAACACCGCCCTGACTCCCGTCGCTGAAGTTTACGAGGTCATGATCGGCCAGGATCCCAAGACGGATGCGCTGGTTGGACCCAGCGACATATTCCGCGGATACAGCGCCGATCGCCGCGATCGCGCGCCCCTGATTGAGTCCGAGGACTTCCGCGAAGAAGGTGCACGCCGTTTCTGGGACGATTACTCGCCGCCTTACTACAAACCGGTGAAAGGCCCGAACGATACGTGGAGAATCCGGTCGCCGTATCTGTACACTTCAGAGAGCTTTGCTTTGGACGGCATCCGCCGGTATTGGGCGTATTGGCAGAACCGTATCTCCAATCCCGATCCGGCTCACTCCAAGTGGTCCGGCTATGCTTCCATCTATTTTTCCGATTCCGATGCGGACGGCCGCCAGGATTCGAGCGAGGTCTGCCGTGTGAGCGGCAAGGTGGATGCGGTGCGCCTGCCCAAGCAAATTTACTTTGCTCATCGCGTGATGCAGAATGAAAAGCCGGACCTTCATATTCTCGGTCATTGGAGTTATCCGCTGGAGCAACCCGCCAGTCCTGCGCTGCCCGCCATACCGGGACGGCCCGGGGCTCCGGGCAGGCCCCCGTTTCCGGACCAACCGGCAATCCCGGCTCAACCCGCGCATAAAACGGTGAAGACCGTTTATGTTGTCGCCAACACCGAGCAAGTGGAACTCTTCCTCAACGGTAAGTCGCTGGGTGTCAATTCGATGCCGGAAAACGGGTACGTCTTCGCATTCCCCGACGTGGAGTTTGTGCCCGGAACCCTGAAGGCCGTGGGCAGAAATGCCGGCAAGATAGCAGCTGGGCAGGAGTTATCGACGGCCGGCCCGCCCGCAGCCATCAAACTGACTATGACGGTCGGGCCGCAGGGACTCCAGGCCGATGGGCAGGACGCCGCTTTTATCGATTTCGAGGTGGTGGACGCCAAGGGGCTGCGCTGCCCGACCGATGATGCGCGGGTGGACTTTACCATCTCCGGGCCGGGCATCTGGCGCGGCGGCTATAACAGCGGCAAGATCGAGTCGACCAACAATCTTTATCTGAATACCGAATGCGGCGTCAACCGCGTTTCCGTGCGCTCGACTCTTTCGCCCGGAACGATCGCTATTACTGCCAGCCGTCCCGGATTGAAACCGGCGCAGATTCAGATTGTATCCAAGGCCGTGAATCTGGCGGATGGTTTATCGGCCTTGACTCCGCAACTTATGCCGGGACCGGCGAAGGATGACGCCGGCAGCTACTGAGCCAAAGAGGAATTGAATGAAAAAGCGCGCGCTGCTTGTTGTGACGATGCTTCTGATCTCCTATACCGCGATTGGCTACGGCGGGACCAAGCCCGTCAAGCGTTACGTGATTACCGGCTTTGGCGCGGTAGCCGACGGAAAGACGGTCAACACCAAAGCCATTCAGGCAGCGATCGACAGATGCGCCTCTTCCGGCGGCGGCGTCATCGTAGTTCCTCAGGGAACGTTTCTGAGCGGCGCCATCTTTCTCAAGCAGGGCGTCAATCTGCTGGTCGAGAAAGACGGCGTCTTGAAGGGCACCACGAACATCGACGACTATCCGATGATTCAAACGCGCTGGGAGGGCACCGAAGAGCCCTGGACTTCAGCCTTCATCAACGCCGATGGTGTGACCGATCTGGAGATTTCCGGCGAAGGAACGATCGATGGCTCGGGCGATGAGTGGGTGCAGAACAACCCCTATCGCAGGCCGCCGCCTGTTGCCGCCGGAAGCCCGCCTTTTGCTCCGTCGGCGGAAGCTCCCGGAATGCGCCGCGGCCGTCCCCGCTTGATCGGAATTCAAAATTCGAAGCGGGTTCGCATCGCCAATCTGAATCTTCACAATCAGGCTGTCTGGTGCCTCTTCATTCTTTACAGCGAGGATGTGCTGGCGGAGAATCTGCGCATCACCGCGGAGCACAATATCCCCAGCTCCGACGGCATCGACATCGATTCGTCGAGACACGTGCGCGTCAACAACGTCTACATCGATGTGAATGACGATTGCATCTCCATCAAATCCGGTAAAGACGCCGACGGCCTGCGTGTCAATCGCCCGGCCGAAGACATCGTCATTGAGAATTCTCACTTCGCTTACGGTCATGGCGGCGTCGCGATGGGCAGCGAAACCTCGGGCGGAATCCGCAATGTGGAGGTGCGCAACTGCGTCTCGGACTCCGGCAACTGGGCGCCAATTCGATTCAAGACGCAGCCTAGCCGTGGCGGCGTGGTGGAAGACATCACCTATCGCGATATGAAGCTGCACGAGACCAGACAGGCATTTGAGTTCAATCTTGAATGGCGCATGGTGCCGCCGATCGCTCCTCCGGCCAAGGTTTTGCCGGTCGTCAGGAATGTGAAGATTATCAATGTATCGGGCGACGTGCAATCTGTCGGCATTATCCACGGCCTTGCGGACAGCCCCATTCAGGGCATCACCTTCGAAAATTGCAAGATCGCCGCGCAGAAGGGCTTCAAGATCGAGCACGCTCGCAATGTGGACTTGAAAGGCTTGTCGCTGGATGTGAAAGAGGGCGACGCCATCACCAAGACAGATGTGGAGTAGAACCGAGTTACCGTACTGATCCGAGAGAGGCATTCCATGCGCTGGACGATTCCAACTTTGTTCCTGGCCTTGCCGATGGCAGTGGCCGCGCAGCAACCCTGGCAGCAAATGACGACTCCCGCCACTCGTGAAGTCGCGGCGAACTTTCAGACGCCTCCGCGTGAGTATGGGGCGATTCACTGGGCTATCTGGGGCGGCCCGCTGACCGAAGAGAGGATCACCACGGAGTTCGACGCCCTGTCGCAGATGGGCATGTATGTGGTGAACTTCGGGCCCGCGCGGGGAATGACTCCCAAGTATCTCTCGCCGGAGCATCTGGCGCTGACGAAGTTTGCCGTCGCCGAGGCGAGGAAGCGTGGCATGAAGGTCTGGCTGGCGGATGAGGGCAGTTATCCCAGCGGCTTTGCCGGCGGCAGGATCAGCGAAGAGTATCCGCAACTTACCATGCAGGGCATTGTGGCGGATGTGCATGTCAGCATTGCGCCGGGGCAGACGATCGCCATGCCTGTGCCGGTGGACACTCTGGCTGCGATGGCGGTGAATATGCCCGCGCCGCCCAGGCCGGCGCCCGCCGCGATGGGACCGGCGATGGGAGTGAGCGCGACGCCGGGCGGTCCGGTGGGCCCTCCGGAGGGAACGGCTCTGACTCTGCCGATCGTGGATGGCCAGATCAAATGGACGGCGCCGCCCGACGGTCACTGGGAGATTCAATTCATCCGCCACGTGTTTCGCAGCTCGCCCACTCGCTATATCAATCGCGCCGACGGCACTTACTCCAAAGACAGCTTGTATTCATTGATCGACTATCTGAATCCGGATGCCACGAAAGCGTTCCTGAAGTCGACCCACGAAGTTTACAAGGGACTCTTCGGCGATGAATTCGGATCGACGGTGATAGGCTTCTTTGCCGATGAGCCGGACTATACCGGCTTCAAGCCATGGACCCCGACGCTGCTGGAGCAGTTTCGCGAGAAGAAGGGCTACGACTTGCAGCCCTATCTGCCGCTGCTCTTCGCGCCCAAGATGACGGACGAAGCGTGGAGGGTGAAGGCGGATTATTGGGATGTGTGGAGCGGCATCTTCTCCAACAGCTTCTTCGGCGTGCTGGGCGACTGGGCCAGGCAGAATCATCTGGAGTATCTGGTCCATCTGAATCATGAAGAGTTGATGCTGAATCTCTCTCGCGGCGAAGACCTGATCCGCAACGAAGGCGATTTCTTTCGCGATATGCGCCATATCGAGGTTCCCGGCGTCGATAACCTCAGCCAGCTTCTGCCGGCGATGGTGAATGCGGATGATCCGACTTACTCAATTAACAATAACTTCCCCAAGCTGGCGTCTTCGGCCGCGCATCTCTTCGGGCGTCCGCGCGTGTGGACCGAAGAAGGCGGCGGGCTGGGGATCGACGGCAAGTTCCAGGTTGATTATCAACTGGTCGAAGGCTTTACAGCGCTGCAGTTGCAGGGCGCTCTGGGGCGCAGCGGGATGAATGGAGCTGCCGGACCGATCCCTGTTTCGCCGGCGTTTTCCATGCTTGCCTGGTATACCAATCGCGCCGGGTATCTGATGTCCATCGGCCGACCTGCCGCGCAGGTTGCCTTATATCATCCGGCTAACAGCATGTGGCTGGGAGATGAAGACGCGGATCGCAGCACAACGAAGCTGTCGAAACAATTGCTTGAGCACCAGATCGACTTTGATTACTTCGATGAGCAATCCCTGCGTTCTGTAGCAACGCTCGAGAAGGATGGATTCCGTAATCTGAGCGGCCAGCTTTATCGCGCCGTGATTGTTCCCTCATCGGTTGTTATCACCCGCGCTTCGCTGGACCGTTTGCGGAGCTTTGCCAGCACCGGCGGCAAAGTCATCTTCATCGGGAGCACGCCATCGATGGTCGTGGACCGGACATTCCTTCATCCGGATGCCGCTCCCGACCTGAGTTTCGCCATGCACGAGGCTTCGGGCGATCTGACGCCCACCGTGATCGCCGATCTTCCGAAGCCGGACTTCGTGCTTGATCAACCCTCTCCGCTCATCCGTTACAACCATCGCGCGTGGAGAGATGCGGACCTCTACTTCATCTTCAATGAAAGCAATGAGGAGCAGGTACGGACTGCGACGGTCTTAGGTCATGGACGCGCGCAGGTCTGGGATCTGGCGGCAGGTCAGATTCACCCTATGCTCGATGCTACAGCGCAAGGAGATTTGGTCCAACTGCCTCTTGTGCTCGAGCCCTATGAAGCAAGGTTGATTGTAATTGGTCCCTTGCCGGCCAATGCATCCGCGCCGGAGCCGGTTCTTGCTTCGCGGAAGTTAGTTCAGGAACTGGACGGCGACTGGTCGCTCAGTGTCAATGGCCAGAGTTTCACGGCACCGCTGAAGTCATGGCAGGATCTGGGAGTAAAGGACGTATCCAGCCCGGGAACGTACACCAAGGTGTTTAACTTGAGCGCGAAGCCCGCGGGCAAGCGCCGCATCTTGCTTGAATGCGCGGATCTCCGCGACTATGCGCATCTCCGCCTCAACGGAGTCGATCTTCAGGCGCGTGGATGGCAGCCCTATCGCTGGGATGTGACCAAGGCTTTGAAGCCGGGCAGGAATGTCGTGGAGATCGAGGTGCGGGCCGTGCCTCCTGGAAGAGGTCCTGCGCCGGCGCCGCCGAGCCCCGCTGCTGGCACTCGACCTCAGCCCGCCGTGAACCAACCTAACCGCCCTGCTTCACCGGCGCCCGTGGCCGGCATGTTAGGACCGGTTAGAATCGTGTCATCGGAATAGTAGCTCCTCAATGCGATTCACGGCTTTGCCGCTGGCAAGACCATAACTCGCACTGATGTGCTCTCAGGAAGGACGCCATCGTCAGCCGTAAACGTGACGGTGTGCACCCCCGCTTGCCGTGGGCTTGGCGTCCACGAGAATGTACGTGTCACAGCATCGAAGCTGGCGCCGGAGGGCAGGTTGGCGGCCGAATAACGCAGCTTCGCGTCCACAGCGGGCGTGCTGGCCACAACCGTGAATTGAAGCAGGCTCCCCGCCGCGATACTTTTGGAGCCGAAGGGTTCAAAGCTAGGCCGGTATACCGTCAAGGGCAGCGGGTACTTATCGTCCGCAATGGCATAAGCGTATGGGTGCTGGGCCGATGGCGCCGTCGGATACGCGTACAGAGCATCTGGAGGGGTTCCGGGCGACGGCCGATCGACAGTGACCTTTTCCACATGCAGCGATGGAAACACGGAAATGCCGGTGACGGTGGTTGTCCTGTACGGTGTTTCTTTCACATATTCCTGATCCGGCTCACGTTTTTTTGTGTTTGTAACCTCCACAATAGCCGGAACGCCGTGCGCTGTCATAACAGTGAGGCCTGAGAATCGCGATTCCCCCACGTCGTCCAGCACGACGGCGGGTCTTTCGTCTGTGACTTTGTACTTCAGGATGACTCCATTGAGCTTGAGTCCCTTCACGTGCCGGGCGTAGATTCCATAGGCCGGCAGAATTCCCAGCATGCTTGGCTCCGGATACTCGCGAGTCATCTCCGGGACATTATAAGGATCGCTCTTCCAGGAACCTTTCCCCGCATTTGATGTTGCGTCCCAACTGACTCTCGGCAGGAGAGCTTCATTCCTGCTGAAAAAAGTATTCACAAGCCAAGACAGAGATTGAGTCGCGGGAGATCCCTGGTATGGCGTGTAAGTGTAGGCTTCGTTCAGTTGTCTTTGCTCGATTGCATCTTCCATTTTCAGGCCGCCGCGATATTCGACAACGACATTGCTCATGCTGACATCTTCTATCGGGTGGTCCACCAGGCCGCTCAGCAGAATCGGATAGCGCGGATCGGCGTCCTCGACCACGACATTCCGAATCGCAATGTTATGAATTCTCGCAAACCCGGCGCCCACCGCATTCGCAAATCGGGGATCGTCCGGCCGGATGGAACTGGGATTCAACCGCGTCGGCGCGAGCGGATCGACGATGGTGAATGGCTGAGCCGCCCCTCCAATCGAAACAGCGGTCGATTTGTCGTAGGAGGGGATGTATCTCACCGGCGGATAACTCCCGTAATCGCTCCGCAGATTAGGCAGTATCCAACTGGTGTCGTTCAGGCGAACATTGTCGGCTGGGTTGACATGCTGGTCCGCGCCGATGCCGGTAACCGGTGCCCGGCCCCTGTCTCCGAGGACAATGAATATCGGAGAACTGCTGACGTTCTTCATCCGGATATCGGTAAACAGAATGTCTTTCAGCTCCGCTCCGTCAACGGATTCAAGCGCAAAGCCGCGCGAGCGATCGAAGACGATATTCCTGATTGTCACTGTGTCCAAACCGCTGGTTCCTTCCGTCCCGAATTTGACCCGCGCAGCGGGGCCGTCGCGATCGGATGCAACCAGCTTATGCGTGGAATACACATTGTCGAGGACCGAGCCCGCGTCGTATCCGCTGACTGTATCGCGCTCGATCAGAATGTTCTTTGATGTGAGATACCTTCCTGCCCCAAAGGAACCCTTCAAGACGATAGCATCATCGGTCAGGGAGTTGAATACCGCGTTTCTTACCGTCACATTTTGGCATGTGTCTATATCGAGCGCATCCCGGTTGGTATCGACAATAATCCCGTCGATCGTCCAACGGTTTACCGCGGTGCCCAGAATGGCGAAGTGCCCACCGTTCCTGATATGAAAGTCGCAAAAGACGATGTTATTCGCGTCCTTCAATGCAATGGCTTTGTTTGCGCCCCCAGGCACGCCTAGTGCGGTCCTCAATGTACCCTCGTGCGGATCGCCTGCCGACAGGACATTGACCGCCGCGCCAGTGCTGTCAAGGTAACTCCCGTCAATCAGGCCGGGCCCCGAAATCGTTACATTCCTGACGCCGATGCCGTAGATGAGACTGTTGGCCCAGTGAGAGTGTCCGCTATCCTGCACGCCGATAAACGGGTTCAACTCCGGGGCATCGTAGAAGCCTCCATCCTGGTGTTCGCCGATGCCCGGGATAGCCGCCCTGAGAATGGAATTCCCGGTCGCAAAGTGCAGGCCGACATTACTCTTCAGGCGAATCGAATAGGTCTTGAATGTTCCTGCTGGAATGACGACCGTCCCGCCGCCGGCTTCCGCGGCAGCGTCGATCGCCGCGTTGATCGCCGCTTGATTGCGAAGCGCGGGGCCGTCGGGTGCCGCGCCGAACGACGTGATGTCGTACATGGGACCCTTTGGCTCAGGCAGGACGAGAACCCCGCTCCCGGTCGCAATCCTGATGCTCAAAGCGTGGCTTGCAGGAGCCGGCCGCGCGCTGGCGGCATGCATGTCAAGCCCGGAACCGGCAAGGACGCCTGCAACCGCGAGAGATGTGAACAGATTTCTGATTTGGCACGGCAAGGTGTTCTCCTATGCGTCCCATTTCAAGAACGCCGCAGTCGTAACGATGACGTCAGACTTACAGAATCGACTCGCATATGGTATCCGTTGCGTGAAGCCGAAGTCCATATCCGCGAGGACCGCCTAGGACTTCGTGAAATACTACTCGAGGTTCTTTGCGCTCCGAAGTTGAAGCCGGCAGGAATAGCCCCTGGCGATGAAGTATATCCGGAGCATCGATCCGGTGTGCAACGGCCTGATTTGTCCCGCAACTACACGGCCCGGCCCGTGCCCCGATTGACCCGGCCGGGTTTGCTTCCTACAATCGAAGTTCGGCCTTCATGTCCATCTCCGCGCTCATCATCGACGACGAACAACTGGCTCGCGACGAGCTCCAGTACCTGCTCGAACAGGTGGGCGGCGTGGAGGTGGCGGCGCAGGGAACCAACGGCATCGAAGCCGTGGACCTGATCGAGGAACACCACCCCGATCTCGTCTTCCTGGATGTGCAGATGCCGGGTCTTGACGGCTTTGCGGTCATTCAACGGCTGATCGAGCGCAACCGTTCCAGAATGATAGTTGGCAAGCGAGCCCAGCCCCTGCCCCAGATCGTCTTTGCCACGGCCTATGACCAGTATGCCGTGCGAGCCTTTGACGTGAACGCCGTCGATTACCTGCTCAAGCCCTTTGACCGCACCCGCGTCCAGCAGGCTGTAGACCGGGTCCGCGGCCGCATGGCCGGCAGCGCTTCAGTCGCCGCTGGAGCTAGCCAGTTGCCGGAGTCCCGCGCCGATTCCCCCATTGAGTCCCAGCTTGATGCCTTACTCCGCCTGCTCAACCGTCCACAAGGCGCCTCGCGCATTCCCCAGCCAGCCAGGCTCACCAACAAGCTGATCGTCCAGGCCCAGAGCCGGCTGCTCCTGGTCGACCAGGCCGATATCTGCTACGCGGCCATCGATGAGGGCGTGATTCGTATCGTTACCCAGACCTTTGAGGGCCACTCCAAGTGCCGCACGCTCGAGGAGCTGCTGGAATTGATGGACCCGGCGCTCTTCTGGCGCGCCCATCGCGGCTTTGTGGTCAACATCAACCACATCCGCGAGGTGGTTCCGTGGTTCAAATCCAGCTATCAGCTGCGCATGAACGACAAGCGCCAGACCGAAATCCCCGTCAGCCGCGCGCAAACCCGCCGTCTCCGCGAGCTCTTCAATCTGTAGCGGATCTAAGTCAACTGGAAGCAAATCGGGAGTTCAAGCATAAACGTACCATTCCGATTGACTTCCAATCGGGGTGGTTGCATTTGGGGCGTTTCCATAAAGCCGGAAGCAGCGCCGGCGTTCTCGGCGCCGGTCCCGGCTCTAGCTGGCAACCTGCCGGAAGAGGTAGAAGAGCGTTCCGGAGAGCAACGCCGCGGCCGGGAGCGTGAAGACCCAGGCAGCCGCGATGTTGCGAATAGTGGACCACTGCAGGCCGCTGCCGTTGGCGGCCATGGTGCCGGCCACGCCTGAACTCAGCACGTGGGTCGTCGAGACCGGCAGGCCGAAGTTGTCTGCGGCTGAGATGGTGCACATGGCGACCAACTCGGCGCAGGCGCCTTGGGCGTAGGTGAGGTGCTGCTTGCCGATCTTTTCGCCCACGGTGACAACAATGCGCTTCCAGCCCACCATGGTTCCCATGCCCAGCGCCAGGGCAACAGCCACCTTGACCCAGGTGGGGATGAATTTGGTCGCCTTGTCGACTGTGCCCTTATAGGTGGCCAGAGTCTTGGTCTCTGCGGGGGTGAAGGCTGGATTGTGGTTCTTTTGCATCAGGCGGATGGCTTCGCTGGCTACGTACATATCGTTGCGGACGTTGGCTTGCTTGTTGGCCGGAACCGACTTGTACTCCTTGTAAACAACCACATCTCCTTCCAGATCCTTCACCAGCTCTCTCAGAGCCAGCACCGTGTCCGGCTTGATCTCCTTGGTCCGGATGTAGTCGGTCACTTCGGCGCGCGCATCCTCGCCCAGGATGCCGTTCTTGTCCACGTGCCGGTCCAGAATCTGTCCGGCCTGTTCGGAGGCGGCGATGAATGCCTGCACATCGCGAGTGGAGACGGCGTGGTTAAGCGCGTAGGCCGTCGGGACTGTCCCGATGAGGATCAGCATGATGAGGCCCATGCCCTTCTGTCCGTCATTGGAGCCGTGCGCAAAGCTGACGCCTGAGCACGTGAAGACCAGCAGGGCGCGGATAGGCCACGGTGGAGGAGTGTTGCCTTTGGGCGCCGTGAACAGAACATCTGCATTTTCGATCACGATCCTGGCGCACAAAGCCAGAACGTACAGTCCGGCGATTCCCACCAGCAGCATCACAAGGATCAGCCCAAAGGGGGATTGCCAGCTCTCGGCAACCGCGACGGGCTGCCAGACCGGCGCTCCCAGAGGGCCAAAAAGCCCGAGGACAAGAGGAGCTGCCCAATTCATCAAGTAGGTCCCGGCGATACCGGTAATCGCGATGGAGGGAATCGCCCACAAGGGCTTTTTATAGTTCTCATGGTAGTGAACGGCCATGGTCCTGGCCCATTTTGTAATGATGAACAGTTTAGAAAGCAGCAGCAGCAGAAAGGCGGCGCCGAAGCCGATCATGGGCGAGATCAGCAGCACCTTGAAGACCTTGGTGGCTTGTTCCCAGTCCACGCCGGAGGTGCCGGTGTGAGCGTTCATCAGCTGGTTGGCGATGCCCACGCCGATGATGGAGCCAACCATGGTGTGGGAGCTGGAAGCAGGCAGACCGAACCACCAGGTGCCCAGGTTCCACAGGATGGCGGCGATCAGCAAGGCGAAGACCATGGCGAACCCGGCCCCCGAACTGACCTGGAGAATCAGTTCCACCGGCAGCAGCGTAATGATCGAGAAGGCCACCGCCCCGGAAGAGAGCAGGACGCCGGTCAGGTTGCACAGGCCCGACCAGACCACGGCGATGTTGGGGTCCAGCGAGTGGGTATAGATGACCGTGGCCACGGCGTTGGCCGTGTCGTGGAAGCCGTTGACGAACTCAAAGCCCAGGGCGATCAACAGCGCCGTGCCCAGCAGCGCATAGGGCCAGACGCTGCCGATGGTCACGTCCCGGAGGTCCTCGAGGATGTGGAAAGCGATGAAGCTGAGGCCGATAATCAGCGCTGCCAGAACGACGCCTCCGCTGATCATGGCGTGCGACTTCTTCATCTTCTTGTCAAGCAGCGCCGCGGCCGGGGGACGGCCTTCAAGTGTTGTCGCCAAATCGGACATGCTTCTTGCTCCAGGTTTTGATATAGGTTTCCTCTCCAGTCGAGCTGACCGGGGACAGCCTCCAGACTCAACGCTGGATATATGAGGCAGATGAAAGGAAGATGAATATCGGGTTACAAAACTGTCTTTTATGGTCCTATACGCTCGCTTTTATCCGCTGCCTCATCGGCTCATTATCCGCATATACACGCCACTCCGCCACCTTTTCGTCCTTGATCGTCGCACGGAACGCCGACTCCGTCTTCCACCCGTTCTCCTCCCGCAGCCACCCGTCTTTGGTGTACGTCCCCTTCGCCATACCCACCATCACCACCACTGGCCCTTTGCTGAAAATCTCCTCCACGGAAATCGAGTAATCGGGAACCATGCGGAAGTACCCGCCCCACGCCACCCGCGCGTTCTCCCGTCCCTCCACAACCTGCCCCATCGAATCGATAAACCGGTGCCTGGGCGCCATCAACTCCCCCAGGATCTCCACATCGTGCCGGTTGATGGCCTGCACGAACGCCAGAGCCACGCTCTCCGCCGATTTCCACATGCCGACATTGTACGCGCGTTTTGCGCGCCCCAACAGACTCTTCCGACCCTAAACCGTTGTCATCTTGAGTCCCCCCGGAACGCCGTCATCCCGAGCGGCACGTCTCGCCGCGGCGGACGCGGCCATCCTCGGCGCCCCGCGGAGCTGTCATCCTGAGCTCCCAATATGCTGTCATCCTGAGCGCAGTTTGGCGCGTTCTTTGCGACAAACGGAGCCGAAGGACCTGCGGTTCGGGGCTTTGTAAGGGCGCGGCTTTACAGCCTCCGGAAAAACTCGGTCCGGAGGGAGGCGGGGGTTTCAACCCCCGCGCAATCCAATCAACTTGCTCTTAGAAAATGAATCCACGCGGCGAAGCCGCGCTCAAATCTGATCGATCGACAATCCGGCCAGCTCCCTCAGCAGCCGCACAGTCTCAAGGGAAACCTTCACCACCTGCCCCACCAGCCGCACAATATACTCCGGGTCGTCCTCCCGGTTAGGATCGTTCACAATCCCCGACCGCGCATCGGTCGAAACCCGGTACTGGTCCACCACCCACTCCAGGGCGCTGCGGTTCCCCAGCCGATACTCGTACACCTCGGGCGGAATCCCGCTCAGGGTCAGGAACTCGTTATACCGCAACTGCGTCTTGTCCTTGGAGAGCGCCATCTTTTCCACGCGCCAGTCGAGCTTGCCTGTCTCCCTCCGCTCCAGCGGATACTCAGCCTGCTGCTCATACTCGACATGCAGCTTCATCAGCGCCGCGCCAATCTCCGCAAACCGCCGGAACTCAGGAGCCATCGGAATCCGCGGCAACTCCCGCTTCAGGTTTGCCGCATACCGCGTCCGATACTCTGGATGATGCAGCAGCCCGTAAGTATAGTGAAAAATATCCCACTTGGAAATCTTCTTATCGCCATAATGCTTCCGAAACTCCGCGAGTGCCCAGTCGGTGATATTCTCACGCCTATTCATGCCGTCTTCATCGTAGGTGTAAAAGGGAAAGCACTGGGACGCACCTTGCGGCAATCCGTTGGGGATCGAACGCGCGCAGAGCGTGAAGAATGGGACTTCGCTCCCGGTCTTTATCCAGAGCATCCTGTTCTCGGCTTCTGACTCTGCGGAGGGGAGGGCGAGCGGGAGGAGGTAGCGCCGTTCAACGAATTGCGCATTGAAATAGAGCCATTGCTGACAGAATGGACGGTAAAGGGAGTGGCGAATCTGCTCTGGGCGGAATTTCGCTCGCTCCCCTCTTCGTAAATGCCCTTTCAATGTTTCTGACCAACTGACCGTTGCGTCCTCTACAGATAGAAAGGAACCCAGTTCGCGATCTTTGAGTCCTGCCTTTCTCCACTGATCAAGCTGAGAGTTGTAATTCTTGACAAGGCGTTTGATGTTGTTTTCAAGGGAACTGCGGTCGAAGTTATAGGTCCAGGAGTCACGGTTCGTCTTAACGCCGTTTGTGTTCATCTCGAAGATGCTTCCCCTTAAGGACATTAGCCCTTCATACCCGATTTCCATCCCCTCGGTCAGCCAAACTTCGTTTGAATCGGGCTCCAGTTTCTTCCACTGAACGCCGGAGACCACGCTCGACTCATCAAGGAAGGCGTATTTCTTCTCCCTCCTCCAATCTTGGCCAACTGAGGCGTACATGATTTCGCCGCGATCGGTGACTTCATGGTTCAAATGCTTGACCAGCAACGTAATTGCCACGCCGACTTGGATACCGAATACATTGTGCGTGGTCCCGGAAAGTTTGGGATTCTTGCGCACGTTCCCGCCAAGGTCGAGGACATAGACTCTATCGAATTCATGAGCAAGGTATCTGCGCATTCCGTCGAACGCAAGCTGGTCAACAAAGCTGTTGTTGCTGACGAAGCAGATCAAACCTCCTTGCCGGATTCTGTCGCTGGCAAAGCGAAACGCCTTGACGTAGGGGTCGGAGAGCGCGTTCTTGTTTGTAGCCTTTGATGCCTTCGAGTATGTCTCCGCGATTCGCTTGTTCAACTCGGGGTAATTACGATTCTTATTGGCGTCGTTTTCTGACTCCTGCCAGGCGTTGTATGGCGGATTCCCGATCACAACAAAGATCGGCGCTTTCTTCTGCCTGCGAATCCGCTCGGTATTGCCTTCGGTCATGAACTCGAAACCGGCCTGCTTCGGCTCCGCCAGCTCAAACGTATCTACCAAACAAATACCTTCAAACGGCTCGTACTCGCCCACTCGGTCCAGGTACGCGTGTTCTATATTCATGCTGGCGATGTAATACGGCAACAGCATGATCTCGTTGCAGTGCAGCTCTTCCTTGTATTTGTGCGGCAAGCTGCTTGTCCTGATCTCCTTCATCACACGAGTAATGAAGTTTCCTGTGCCGACAAACGGGTCCAGGATGTGAACCTCCTTGTCGCTCAGGCTGCGGCCAAACTCCGTCTTCAGAACCTCCTCCACGCTGCGCACCATGAACTCCACAATCGGCTGCGGCGTGTAGACGATGCCATGCGTATCGGCCTGTTTGGGGTTGAACCCCTGGAAGAATCGCTCATAGACTTTGTTCAGAAATGCCTGCTTCTCCGCGTAGTCGCTGGCCGTCGCCGCCGTCTCCTCGATGGCCTTGTAGAACGGGTCGAGATCGCGTAGGAAGGTATCGCGGCTGAAGTGCCGCTTGGTCAGCGAGTCGATCACCTTTTCGATCTCGGCGGCGATCACGTTGCGGCGCGTGAACTCCGGGTTGTCGAAGATGCGGCGGAAGATGCGCTCCGTCAGCAGATGCTGCACCAGCATCTCCTCGACGGCCTCATCCTTCAAATCCGGATTGATCGATTCCCTGCATAGCTCGGCAAAGGCTGTGAACCGCTCCACAAACGCCGGATTGCTCCTCCGTTCGCCTTCGATCAGCTTCATCGCGCCTTTGGCGATCTCCGGAATCCGCTCGGAGAACTCCCGCACCGCCCGATCCCAATCCTCCTGATGCGGCTGCCGCCATTCAAAGAACCGCCGCAGCACCTCAACCAGCTCTTCCGGCTCCGCAATATCGCCCTCGAAGGCGATCCCGCCATCCTGGACGAGGATGGCCCGCGTCGGCTTTTGAAACAGGATGTTCGTTCGCGGGTAGCCAGCGGCGAACTTCTTGTTCACCTCCGCTCTGAGATCGTCCTTTTCGTCTTTGGCTTCCCAGTAGCCGCGCGGCAGGTTGAAGGCGTCCAGCACAGCGGCATCCACGCGCAGCGGGCTCTTACCGGAGCGGGGGATCTGGTACTCGGCCACCACAAGCCACTCGAAGGGGCGGGCGCACTTTTCCAGCAGTCCCTCGAAGGCCCGCCGGATATTGCCCTCATTATCGAATTTGCCCCGCGCGCACTTCTCCAGCGTCTCGTAGTAGGCCTTGACCGGCGCGTGGGTTGGCTTCAGCTTGAAGTTGCTCATACGTTCAACACAACTGTAAACCGCAAAGCCCCGCCCGAACCACAGTCTTGATGCCTCGAACCTCGCTCGACACTCGCGCCGGGCACCCGAAAACCTGCCTTGAGCGAAGTCGAAGGGACCCCTGCACCCGTAACCGATTGGATAACCGTGATCGAGTTTTACCGGCTCCAGCCATCGGTCTCGGCTAGGATGGAGCAAATGGCAGCCAGTTTGTACATTGTCGTCGAAGGGGAAGACCCCGGCTTCGACATCTTTGTGAACGGCCAGGCTCTGGCCCGCAACGAAGATGCCTTGGAGCGGTTGGCCGAGCGGCTTAATGTGAGGCCTCTGCTGGAGTTTTTTTCAGCCGATGAGAACTCGATGGCGTTGCTGCTGGAACAGGGCGCCGCCAGCCCCGATTGGGCGCGCCACCTGCCCCAGCCGCAGTGGTTCGACGCCCCGGACGGTCTGCGCACCATCCGAACCCTGATTGGTTTTCTTTCCGACGCGCCCGCCGCCCTTGGCTCTGAGACGCCGCCGGTTCTGGCCGAACTGCGGGAGTATGAGCGCGTCCTGCACAAGACGGCTGCGCGCGGGTTGCGCTGGCACGTTGCCGTAAGCTGGCGCTAAGACAATCAGTCCGCGGATGTCTCGTCATCCTTGCGATTGAAGACATTCCCCATGCGCCGAATCTGAGCGCCCACACCGCGCAGCTTTTCCTCGATGCGCTCGTAGCCGCGATCGATATGGTAAACGCGGTCCAGGATGGACTCTCCGTCGGCCACCAGCGCGGCCAGCACCAGCGACGCGGAAGCACGCAGGTCGGAGCACATAACGGCCGCGGCTGAAAGGCGAGCCGGTCCGCGCACCGTGGCGCAGCTTCCGTCCACCTTGATATTGGCGCCCATCCGCACCAGCTCCTGCACGTGCATGAAGCGGTTCTCAAAGATGTTCTCCTTGACCGCGCTCACGCCCTCCGACTGCGTGGCTAGCGCCATGTACTGCGCCTGCATGTCGGTGGGAAAGCCGGGGTACTCTTCGGTGGAGATGTCAGCCGCGCGCAGCAGCCCGTCGGCGCGCACGCGAACCGTCTCGGGGCCGAGAATATCCACGCGGGCGCCGGCCTCTTCCAGCTTGGCTATCACCGCGCTCAGGTGCGCCGGGTTGCAGTTGGCCACAATCAGGTCGCCGCGAGTAATGGCGCCCGCCACCAGAAAGGTCCCCGCCTCGATGCGGTCGGGATTGATGCGGTGACGCGCGCCATGGAGCTGGTGCACTCCATGCACTCGAATCGTCGAGGTTCCGGCGCCCTTGATCCTGGCGCCCATGGCGGTGAGCAGGGCGGCGAGGTCGGTAACTTCGGGCTCCCGCGCGCAGTTCTCCATCAGGGTTTCGCCCTCGGCCAGCACGGCGGCCATCAGCAGGTCTTCTGTGCCGGTTACCGTGATCTTGTCGAAGACCACATGCGCGCCTTTCAGCCGCTCCGTGCGCGCCTCCAGGTAGCCGTGCTCCTGGGTGATTGCGGCGCCCATCTTCTCTAGGCCCTTGATGTGCAGATCGATCGGCCTGCCGCCGATAGCGCAGCCGCCGGGCATGGCCACGCGCGCAATTCCCGCGCGAGCAATAAGCGGACCGAGCACCAGGGAGCTGGCCCGCATGGTCTTCACGATCTCGTATTTGGCTTCCGGTTCGGAGAGGGTTCGGCAGCAGATGGTGGTGCGATGCTGGGCGCGCCCGTACCCCAGTTCGACCTCCGCGCCCATCGCTGCCAGCAGCCGCCGCTGGGTCTCGATGTCGCGCACCTGGGGAATGTTTTCGAGCGTGACCTCGTCCTCGGTCAGGATGGCCGCGGCCATGCAGGGCAGCGCAGAGTTCTTGGCGCCGGAGATGCGCACGGTGCCCACCAGCGGATTGCCGCCGCGAATGACGAACTTATCCATGAAGCCGAGGAACTCCTAGCCTTCAAGTGTAAATCGAGCGATGCGTTGCCGTGAGGGATGAGGCTTTATACTTTCGCCATTGATTTGAGACCGTTTCAGCCGCGATTGGAGAGAAAGCACGATGAGAAGAACAGGGAATTGGTGGAGTTTGGCCGGTTGTGCAGGGTTGGTGTTGGCGATGGCAGAGACGTTTGCGGGGTTGGCCGCGATGGCCCAGACTCCGCCGGCCGTTGCGATTGCAGCCAAACCGATGCCATCCATTGTCCAGAAGGGCGGTCGCTACGCTCTACTGGTTGACGGGGAACCCTACCTGATGCTGGGCGTGCAGGCCAACAACTCCAGCGCCTGGCCAGCATACCTGGACAAGGTGTGGCCGGCGGCTGAGACGCTCCATGCCAACACCGTCGAACTGCCCATCTATTGGGAGCAGATGGAGGCGACGCAGGGCAAGTTCGACTTCAGCGTTGTGGACCTGATCCTGAAGCAGGCCCGCGAGCACCACCTGCGGCTAGTGCTGCTCTGGTTCGGCACCTGGAAGAACGCCAGCTCCCACTACACGCCGGAGTGGATCAAGTTGGACCAGGTGAAGTATCCGTTTGTGCGCGACAAGGATGGACAGACGCTGGATTCGCCCTCGCCTTTCTCTCCGGCGCGGCTTGAAGCCGACAAAGCGGCATTCCGCGCCCTGATGCGCCATCTTAGGCAGGTCGATGCCCAGCGCACCGTGCTGATGGTGCAGGTGGAGAACGAAGCCGGCGTGTGGGGCGGGGTGCGCGATTACGGGCCGGAGGCTGAGAAGGTCTTTGCCGGGCCCGTGCCGGAGAAGCTGGTTGCCGGCTTGGGCAAACGGCCTGGAACCTGGCAGCAGGTCTTCGGCGACGACGCGGACGAGACCTTCCAGGCCTGGTACATCGCCGACTACATCGAGCAAGTAGCCGCGGCGGGCAAGCATGAGTACCCGCTGCCGCTTTATGTGAATGCGGCGCTGCGCGATCCCTTCCATCCCGGCAAGCCGCCCAGCTATGAGTCCGGCGCGCCCACCGACAACAACATCGACCTGTGGAAGATCGCCGCTCCGTCCATCAGCCTCCTCGCTCCCGACATCTACATGCCCGAGTACGCCAAGTACATGAAGACGATCGAGCTGTACAAGCGCAAGGACAATCCACTGCTTATCCCGGAGACCGGCAACACGGCCGAGTATGCGCGGTATGTATATGCAGCCATTGGCCAGGGCGCCATCGGCTGGGCGCCCTTCGGGCTCGACCTGAGCCGCTATAGCAACCAGACCGAGGGACCGGAGGCGATGGAGACGAACGCTCTGAAGCCCTTTGCGCTCCAGTACGCATTGCTTGCGCCGATCGCGCGCCGGCTGGCGAAGGGCAATCTGGAGGGGAAGCTCCAAGGCGCCAGCGAAGATCCCGACAGCCACGTCCGGACGCTGGCCTTCGACCGCTGGCAGGCAGTCATCCAATACGGATTGCCTTCCTTCGGCAACTGGATGCAGCCCAAGGGCAATAACCCTCCCGATGGAGGCGTGGTGATCCTGCAACTGGGGCCGGATGAGTTTCTGGTCGCCGGTCATCACGCGCGCGTGGACTTCAATCCCACCTTTGCGCCCGGCCTGAAGCGCTTCTGGCTCAAGGTGGAGGAGGGCAGCTACGACGGGGCAGGGAACTGGAAGACCGTTCGCCTGTGGAACGGCGACCAGACCGACTACGGCCTGAACCTGAAGTCCGACGAGAATGTGCTGCTCAAGGTGCGGATGACGACGTTCTAGGAAATTGGGACAGGATGGTGTTCTCCTGTTGACAGACGAGTCCACACTCCCTATTATTTGATTGAGGTTAATCAATATCAATCATGACTACACTCAACAGGTTGCCTATCACAAAAGCGCGCATCAATCTCGGGCAGATTGCCAGGCGCGCACACAATCAGAACGAGTATTTCATTCTGGAGAAGGACGGCATTCCGGTCATCGGCATAATGGCGGCTGATGAGTTGGAGGATTATCTGGAACTGCGCGATCCAAAGGTTAAAGCGTCAATTGCTGCCAGTCAAAAAGATTATGTCGCCGGTAAGACCCGGCCTGTGACCGCGCTACTTGCCGAGTTGAAAGAGAGCGCCACTAAACGGAGAGCGTAGACTAATCCGATGAATGCGCCTGTCTATCAGGTCGTAACGACAGCCCACTTCGACCGGCTGCTGAAGAAGTTCGCGTCGAAACACCCTGAGTTCAATGATCGGTTTGCAGAGGCGGCCGCCATCCTCTCCATGGACCCTTACAACAGGAGTCATAGATTCCAGATAAAAAAGCTGCGCGATGTTGCTGCGGGAGAGGGCCAGTTCAGGCTGCGTTCAGGCAGATTTCGTATTCGTTACGACATCGTAGAGAGCGAAGTCGTTTTACAGTACTGTGGTTTAAGGCGCGAGGATACATACTAGAAAATGTTGCATGCGATTTGCAGAGGGAGCAGAGAGGCTATGATCACGGTACGGCGATTATTGAAGCGGTACTGGAGCCTTTTCGCTGTGCTCTCGATCCTGTTTCTGGAGCGCTGCACGGACCGTGTCCCGGCTGACCCAATTGAATATCTGAACCGATAAAAGACCCTTCAGCAGGCGTCAAATGCCGTTCTGGCCCTGTGTCTTGTCTATGGCATTGGCGCGGCGATTTGTCTGGGCCTTGTGGCACATTCCCGGACGATGCAACGCCGCTACGCGAAGAACAAGTGGAGGCTTGTTTTCTGGGCGCATGTTCTCGTGTTTCCGGCATTGGCTGTTCCTGCGCTGGGAATCCATCACATCCAGACTTACACCTACGAACTCGCCGCAGACTTCCAGAGATGGGGTGGGGGGCGCTGGTATCAAAGTCTGCATTTCTATGCAGAAGATGCGGGGGATAAGTTGATCTTGCTGGCGATGCTGGATGCCGTACTGGTCATTATCTGGAGCGTCATTGCCGCCTTCAAGAACAGACCAGGCAAGCCCGCGTCCGGACCTGCCTGATTGCTCTCAGAATTCCATGAAGCGATGATTCAGCTGAGGACTACAGCTCCAGCGCGTTGTCCTCGATGGCCAGGCGCACGTTGCCGTCGGACTTGGCCAGGCGGCGGACGGCTTCGGGCTTGTCGACCTTGGCCTTGAGCATTACCAGGGCCACGGGGACGCTGCGGCCAGCGCTCTTGATGGTCTGCACCGCGGTTTCGCGGTCGATCTGGCAGGCGCACATGAGGATGCGAATGCCGCGCTCGACCAGCTTCGAGTTCTGCATGTGCACGTTGACCATCAGGTTTTCGTACACATAGCCCAGGCGGGTCATGGCGCCGGTGGTAATCATGTTCAAAATCATCTTCTGGGCGCTGCCGGCCTTCATGCGCGTGGAGCCGGAGATCACCTCGGGACCGACGTCGGCAACTATGGCGATATCGGCGGCCGCGGCCAAAGGCGTGTCGTGGTTGCAGGTGACAGCGGCAGTGTGCGCTCCGCGGGCGCGAGCGTAGGCCACGGCGGCCACCACATAGGGAGTGCGGCCCGAGGCGGAGACGCCGATCACAACATCCTTGCGCGTGGGGCGGCGGCGGGCAATGTCACGCTGGCCCAGCTCTTCGGAGTCCTCGTTGACCTCGACGGCCGAGGCCAGCGCCTTCGGTCCGCCAGCCATGATGTACTGCACTTGCCCCGGAGCCGATGAGTACGAGGGGGGGCACTCGGCGGAGTCCAGGGCGGCAATGCGTCCGCTGGAGCCGGCGCCGACGTAGATCAGCCGGCCGCCGTCGCGCAGGCTGCGGGCGACCTGGTCGATGACCTGCGCAATCTCCGGAATCGCCTTCTTTACCGCTCCGGGCACCTTTGCATCCTCATGGTTGATGATGCGCGCGATCTCGTGCGCGGACTTGGTATCGAAGCCTTGAGAGGCTTCGTTCTGGCTCTCGGTCGTCAGCTGCTGAAGCAAGGAGGCCGGGTCTCTCTTGGAGTCACCGGCAGGGGCGCCTGCCGTTCCCTGCATGATCGAACTGCTGAGCATCGCGTCTGCCCCCGATTTTTTATTGTATCTGGAAACTGGTCAACTGCCGACAGAATTCTCCGTTGCTGCAGCCGCTGCGATGTGCCGCAACTTGCTAAAGCGATTCACGAACCGCGTCGTGAAAAGCCGGCCTGACCTCGCGAATCAGCTGGCTCGTCGCGGCGAGGCGGTCGGGCCAAGTACGGTTGGAGAGCAGGACAACGGCAACCGCGGCATCCAAGTCAATCCACAGCGAGCAGCCGCTGAAGCCCAGGTGCCCGATCGATCGCGGTGAGAAGTGCCGCCCCGATGAGGAGTTCTCCGAGGGCGTATCCCAGCCGAGCGCCCGCGAGCTGCCCTCGGGGCCCTGTCGCTGGGCAAAGAGGCTGATCGTCGCCGGATTGAAAAGGCGGTGCTCGCCAGTTTGCAACCCAGTTTGGGGTCCGGCATCGAGAACCTCGCCCGCAAAGCGCAGCAAATCAGGCACGTTGGAAAAGAGGCCTGCGTGGCCGCCGGCGCCCTTGAGCAGCCAGGCGTTCTCGTCCTGAACCTCGCCCTGGATGCGGCGGTGCCGAAAGGTTGTGTCCTCTTCCGTGGGCGGAATCGAGAAGCGCGCGGCAGGCGCAGGGCAGAAGCAGGAGGCTGCCAGCCCAAGCGGCTGAAAGACCTCGCGGCGGACCCAAGTAGCGAGGTGCTCGCGCGTGCAAACCTCCAGCGCCTTGCCGAGCAAGATGAAACCTGGATCGGAGTACTCGGCGCGAGTGCCCGGCTCGGCTTCGAGGGGCAATGAAAGACACGCGCGAAACAATGCGGCGGGCGTGGCGGCGGTGCGAAAGAGCTCGACGTAGCCTGGCAGCCCCGAGTCGTGCGCCAGCAGGTGGCGCACCTTCACATGGCGAGCTCGCTCATCGGCAGCGCGGCCCACCACAAAGCCGGGCAGCAGTTCGCCCAGGGGCGTTTCCAGATCGAGCAGGCCGCGCTGGTAGAGCAGCATGGCCGCGGCGGTGGTGGCTACAACCTTGGTAAGGCTGGCCACGTCGTAGACCGTATCGGCAGAAACGACGGGCGCGCCTTCGTCATAAGTGAAGCGGCCCAATGCATCCTGGAGGACGGTCTCTCCGCCTGCCAGAACCCCAAAAGCGCAACCTGGGAAGGCGCGGGCGGCGATTGCATCGTTCAGGACGCGGTAGACGGCGGCAAACCGGCTGGGGGAATTCGCTGCGGAAGCGGCGGGCGGCGTGATTTCGGTCTCCATGCTGTCTTGCATCGTAACGCGAATCGCCTCCCATCACAGAGTACGCTGCATTTTTCGCGGCTCGGGCGGTCAATCAGGCTATCCTTGGAAGCGAACGATTCGTCTATCGCAATGAGAGTTTTACGGGAGGGTTTTCATGCGTCTGCTGCAGGGAGCACTGACAGCTGCAATTCTGTTTGGCTTGATGACAGCAGCTTCCGATCTCGCTTTGGCCCAGGCATCCGCTCAACCGGACGCTGTCCCAGGCGTGCCAGCGCAAACGACCGCGGCGTCGCCCTCCGCGGCAAGCCAAGCTGCTCCCGCTCCCGTCGCAGTGCAGACTCCCGCTGCTTCCGCCGGCGGGTTGTCCGCCGATTCAGCTTCTGTCTTGACGGCTGCTCCGGCGAAGAAGACCTACACCGTCCCCGCCGGCACCAAGGTGCTGCTGCAACTGCGCAGCGGCATCGACACCCGGAGCGCCAAACCCGGCGATGGCGTCTACCTGGCCTCAACGTTCCCGGTAGTGGTCGGGAACAAGGTTCTGATACCGGCTGGCGTTTACGTACAGGGCGTGGTGGACCGCGTCGTCCGAGCCGGGCGCGTCAAGGGCAGGTCGCAGCTCGACATGCACTTCACCGAGATGATCTTCCCCAATGGCTCGGTTGTCGAGATCCCAGGGCTCGTGAACAGCCTTCCAGGCGCCAGAAAGCAGTCGGTGAAGAATGATGGTGAGGGAACCATTGAGCAGGACGGAGACAAGGGACGCAATGCCGGCAAGGCGGCGGAGAGCGCCATTCCAGCCGCGGCCGGGGTGGCCTTGGGCGGGGCTGTGACAGGGCATCCCGTCACCGGAGGCGTTGCCGGCATCGGAGTCGTAGCTGCCGCTGCTGGTTTAACCTCGCTCTTTACCCGCGGCGCCGACGTCAATATCGAGAGCGGAACTCAGGTGGAGATGGTCCTGCAGCGGCCGCTCCTTCTGGAGGAGGAAAACCTCAGCAGCGCCCCTCCCGGCTCAGCTCCGGCACTGATTCCGGCGCCCAACCAACCCAAGCCTATGGATAAGCCCAACCGCGCCCGCATCCTCTGCCCGCCCGGCGGCCTCGGCTGCGAGTAATTTCGAGTAATCTAGAGGAGAGATGCAAACGGATTCCAACGATTCTCCCACCGCAGCGCCCAACCAGACTGCCGCTTTTGAGGAAGACCCTGGCCAGCCGCAGACCGGCCCCGCCCCGCAACGCAGATATGGAGGCATCGGCCTTTGGTTGCGCGATTTGCTTATCGCCGCCACTGCCTCGGTGCTGATCATCATCTTCCTGTACCAGCCTGTGCGCGTTGAAGGCACCAGCATGTTGCCCCGGCTCGAGGATTCCGACCGCGTGTTCGTCAACAAGCTCGTTTATCGCATCTCCTCCATCGAGCGCGGCGACGTGGTGGTCTTCCACTACCCGCGCAACCCGGAGCAAAGCTACATCAAGCGCGTTATTGCCCTGCCCGGCGACCGGCTGCGCATCGACCACGGCGTGGTCTGGCTGAACGGCAAGACGCTGATGGAGCCGTACGTTCCCGATGAGTACCAGGACAGCGAGTCCATGGGGGAGATCGTGGTTCCCATAGACAGCTACTTCGTGATGGGCGACCACCGTTGCATCTCTTGGGATAGCCGCAAGTTCGGCCCCGTGGAGCGCTCGTTTATCTACGGCAAAGCCGTCTTCGTTTACTGGCCGACGCGCGACGCGGGCGTGGTGCAATAGGCTCCTGAGAAACGGCCCGGAATTCCACCGGCACGACTTCTGCCAACCTGTTAGAATCGGTTGAATCCACTCCTCGGAGAGGCGATGCAGGCAATTCTGGCGCTCGAAGACGGGCGCATCTTCCGCGGCCACGGCTATGGGCACCCAAGTGAATGCCGGGGTGAAGTCGTTTTCAATACTTCGCTTACCGGCTACCAGGAAATCGCAACCGATCCCTCCTACGCCGGGCAGATCGTCGTCCTCACCAACCCCCAGATCGGCAACTACGGCACTAACCGGGCGGACAACGAGTCGGCCAGGCCCTATATCGAGGGCCTGATCGTCCGCGAGTTCTCGGCTATCAGCTCCAACTGGCGCTCCGAACAGGTGACCGACGAGTACATGGAGCGGTATTCCGTGCCCGTGTTGGCCGAGATCGATACTCGCGCGCTGGTTCGCCATCTGCGCACCCACGGCGTGATGCGGGGGGTGATTTCGACCTCCGAGACCGACTCAGGCGTTTTGGTCGAAAAGGCCAGAAGCATTCGCAAGATGGACGGGACGGACCTGGCGCGCGTGGTCTCGACCAAGTCTGTCTACCCGTTCGATTCCTCCGACAGCCGCAACCAGTCGGGCGAACCCCTGTTGCCCCGGCCATTCCTCCAAGACAGTGGGGACCCCATCCTTGACGCAGCTTCATCGCGGCAAGGGTGGGAGCGCAAGAACCTTCATGTCGTTGCTTATGACTTCGGCATCAAGCTGAACATTCTCAGGATGCTCACCCGCGAGGGCTGCCGGGTGACGGTGGTTCCCGCCGAGACCACCGCCGAAGACGTGCTGGAGCTGACGCCCGACGGCGTCTTTCTGTCCAACGGTCCCGGCGACCCCGAGCCGGTGGACTATGCGGTGCGCGCCATTCGCAAGTTCCTGGGCCGCGTGCCGGTCTTCGGAATCTGCCTCGGCCACCAGCTCACTGGCCTGGCGCTAGGCGGGCGCACGTACAAGCTCAAGTTCGGCCATCACGGAGGCAACCATCCGGTGCGCAACAACGTGACCGGCAAGGTGGAGATCACGGCCCACAACCACAACTTCGCCGTCGATCCCGACTCGATCGACTTGAGCGAGGTGGAGTTGACACACTTCGACCTGAACGACCAGACGCTCGAGGGCCTGCGCCACCGGACGCTGCCGCTCTTCAGCGTCCAGTACCACCCCGAAGCCGCCCCCGGCCCGCACGACTCCCACTACCTCTTTCACGACTTCCGGCGAATGATGGAGGAGTGGAAACGATGACCTGCGCCGCGCACAATGGGAGCGAAGTTCTCAGACAGCGGAGCTATTGGCTCCGTTGTTTTTTTGGACGCGCATTTCTGCTGCTTGCGTTGCTGGTTTGCCTGAATTCGCCTGCTCATGCGAACGTCTGCGTGAGCTCAATCCTTCATGTGCGTTCTGTACGCGGAATTGTCACCGACCCACTTGGTCGGCCGATTGCAGAAGCAACAGTATCGCTTAAATCAGGAAAAGATACGAAGGCCGAAGCCAAAACGGATGGCGCTGGAAACTTCCGGCTTAGTGTTCCCTCTGGCCACTATGAATTGTCTGTTCATGCGCCGGCGTTCGTAGATGGTTGGACGCCGTTGCATGTTGGTCTCAGTTTGCGGAGCCTCGTACACTCGAATACGTTGTACGTTATTCTCGGCGTTAGTCGGCTGGACTGCCCGCCCAATCTGACAACCAGCAAGGGAGAATTCACCCGACAGATTCAAAACTTCAAAGCGCAATTTGGGGCGAAGAAACAAGAAGATGCCACGCAGAAATGACATCCAGAAGATCCTGGTGATTGGCTCGGGGCCGATCGTGATTGGGCAGTCGGCGGAGTTCGACTACTCTGGGACGCAGGCCTGCAAGGCTCTCAAACAGGAGGGCTATGAGGTGGTGCTGGTGAACTCCAACCCGGCCACCATCATGACCGATCCCGACCTGGCCGACCGCACCTACATAGAGCCGCTCACCCGCGAGTACGTCGAGGAGATCATCCGCATTGAATCGGAGATGCTGACCTCCCATCCGGGCTCCGGCATCTTTGCGCTGCTCCCCACTGTGGGCGGGCAAACGGCCCTCAACCTGGCCGTCGATCTGGCCGATGCGGGCATTCTCGACCGCTACAACGTGGAGCTGATCGGGGCGAAACTGGAGGCCATCAAGAAGGCCGAGGACCGCCTGCTCTTCAAGGATGCCATGCTGCGCATCGGCCTGGAGGTTTGCAAATCGGCGCTGGTCAACAACCTGCGCGACGGCCTGGATTTTGCCGGCAAGCTGGGTTTTCCGGTGCTCATCCGGCCCAGCTTCACGCTAGGCGGCACGGGCGGCGGCGTCGCCTACAACCGCGAAGAGCTGATGGAGAATTTGGCTCGCGGACTGGACCTTTCGCCGGTTCACGAGTGCCTGATCGAAGAGAGCGTGCTGGGCTGGAAGGAGTTCGAGTTGGAGGTGATGAGGGACCTCGCGGACAACGTCATCATCATCTGCTCGATCGAGAACTTCGACCCCATGGGCGTACATACAGGCGACTCCATCACCGTGGCTCCGGCGCAGACGCTCACGGACCGCGAGTACCAGAAGATGCGCGACGCCGCTATCGCCGTGATGCGCGAGATCGGCGTCGAGACCGGCGGCTCCAACGTGCAGTTTGCCATCAATCCCATCGACGGCCGCATGATCATGATCGAGATGAACCCGCGCGTCTCGCGCTCCTCGGCGCTGGCCTCCAAGGCCACCGGCTTTCCCATCGCCAAGATCGCCGCCAAGCTGGCCGTGGGCTACACGCTCGATGAGATTCCCAACGACATCACGCGCAAGACGCCGGCCTGCTTCGAGCCGACCATCGACTACGTGGTGGTCAAGATTCCCAAGTGGCAGTTTGAGAAGTTTCCCGGCGCCGACGACACGCTGGGCCCGCAGATGAAGTCGGTCGGCGAGGTGATGGCCATCGGGCGCACCTTCAAGGAAGCCCTGATGAAGGCCTGGCGGGCTCTGGAAACCGGCAAGAAGACCGGCGCCGAGGTTCTGGAGCCGCGACGCCTGACGCAAATGCTGGTAACGCCGCGGCCGGAGAGGCTGGGCTATATTCGCTACGCCTTCGAGCGCGGCCTGAGCGTGCGCGAAGTGGCGCGCCTCACCGGCATCGACCCCTGGTTCCTGCACCAGATTCGCGAAGTAACGCAGGCGCAGATGGCAATCGCACAAGCCAATCCAAAGGACATAAGTGCGGAGCACCTCCTCCGCCTGAAGCGTCTCGGCCTGAGCGACGAGCGCATCGCCAAGGAGTGGAGCCTAGAAGGCCACGCCGGCATTCAGCGGGTGAGGGAACTGCGCGAAGGGAAGGGAATCAAGCCTGTTTTCAAGCTGGTGGATACCTGCGCCGCCGAGTTTGAGTCGATGACGCCTTACCTCTACTCGACCTACGACGAAGAGAACGAGGCGCCGCCGACTCCGACGCACAAGATCATCATTCTGGGCTCGGGGCCGAACCGCATCGGGCAGGGCATTGAGTTCGATTATTGCTGCTGCCACGCGGCCTTTGCGCTCAAGGAAGATGGCTACGAGACCATCATGGTCAATTGCAACCCGGAGACCGTCTCCACCGACTACGACACCAGCGACCGCCTCTACTTTGAGCCGCTGACGCTTGAGGACGTGCTGGCGGTCTACAACCACGAATCGCAGTTAGGCGCTCCGGTGGGCATGATCGTCCAGTTCGGCGGGCAGACTCCGCTCAATCTTGCCCAGCGGCTGCGCGCCGCCGGCGTGCCCATCATCGGCACGTCTCCCGAGTCCATCGACCTGGCAGAGGATCGCAAGCGCTTCGGCAAGCTGCTCGATGAGTTGAAGATTCCGCAACCTGCGGGCGGCACGGCCACCAGTGTGGAAGAGGCGCTGGCTGTTGCTGCACGCATCGGTTATCCCGTGCTGGTGAGGCCCAGTTACGTGCTCGGCGGCCGGGCCATGGTCATTGCATACGATGCCGAGGCCGTGGCGCTCTACATGCGCCAGGCGGTCGAGTACTCCCAGGAGCGGCCGGTGCTGGTCGATCATTTTCTGGAGAACGCCGTTGAGGTGGACGTGGATGCGCTCTGCGACTCCGAGGACGTGATCATCGCCGGCATCATGCAGCACATTGAGGAGGCCGGCATCCACTCCGGCGATTCGTCCTGCGTGCTGCCCGCGGTGAGTATCCGTAAAGAGACGCTGGAGACTCTGCGAACCTATACGCGCAAGCTGGCCCTAGCGCTCGAAGTGGTCGGCCTGGTCAATCTGCAGTTTGCCATCCAGCGCGACGCTGAGGGCCAGGATCACGTTTACGTGATTGAGGTGAATCCGCGCGCCTCGCGGACTGTGCCATACGTGTCCAAGGCTACTGGCATTCCGCTGGCCAAGGTTGCCGCGCGGCTGATGACCGGGCGCAAGTTGCGCGATCTGCTGCCGGCCCAGCTAGCCAGCGGCCTTGACCTTGAAACCGGCACGTATTTCTATGTAAAGTCGCCTGTCTTCCCATGGTCGAAATTCGCCGGGGTCGATACTGTTTTGAGCCCGGAGATGAAATCCACCGGCGAAGTAATGGGTGTGGCGGCCGGCTTTGGCGAGGCCTTTGCCAAGGCGCAGCTGTCCGCCGGCCAAGTGCTGCCCTGCGGCGGCACGGTCTTCTTCAGCGTCAACGACCACGACAAGCCGGCGGCCCTCGACCTGGCGAGCCGCTACCTGAATCTCGGCTTCAAGATGGTTGCTACCGAGGGAACGGCCAATGAGCTGGCGCGCGGCGGACTCAGCGTCGAGCGGGTCTTCAAGGTCCATGAGGGAAGGCCGAACGTGGTGGATTTGATCAAGGGCGACCGCATTCAGCTGATTGTGAATACTCCGCGCGGGCAGGACACGATCTTCGATGAGAAGGCGATCCGGCGGGCAGCCGTGCTGGCGCGGATTCCCACCATCACCACCATCGCCGCCGCACAGGCCGCCGTCGAGGGCATTGCCGCCATGCAGCGGCGCCAGACGACAGTCTACGCCTTACAGCAGCTTCATGCGGAGAAGGGCGCCTGAATAGTTCTGACATCAACTTCGAGAGCGGGCAGCGCCAGACGCGCCTGATGGCATAGCCAAATAAGCCGCTGCCGACCGTCAGTCGCCGATCTTCTTCAGCAGCCAAGCCATGTTTTGCCCCAGAGTCTTCATGGTGCGGATGCCTTCCTCGTCCCGCTCCACATCGCCAGGCTCAAGACCGATGCCAATGTTCCAATACGACGAACCGGGCACGATCATCTCATTGATGAGGAAGAAGTGGTTCAGGGCATCGAAGGCATGAATCGCTCCCGCCCGGCGCACCGCTACGACGGCAGCGCCCACCTTGCGGCGGAAGATGCCGCCGTTGGCCTTGGAAACCAGACAGGCGCGGTCCATCAGCGCCTTGATCTCGGCAGTGACGTCGGTTACATAGGTAGGCGAGCCGAGCAGGATTCCGTCTGCCTCATCCATCTTCTCGATATAGACGTTCCCCATGTCGCCGGTTTGCGAACACCGGCGGTTCTTCTTCGCCGAACACTTGCGGCAAGCCAGACACCCGTGAATCTTCGCGCCGCTCAGTTCAATGAGTTCGGTTTCAGTCCCTTCCTTTTCGAGTTCCCTTAGAACGTATCCGAGCAGAATGGCCGTGTTCCCGCCTTTGCGGGCACTGCCGTTGAACGCAACAACCTTGGTCCGATTTCCGTGCATGAGTCGCTCTCCCCTGTCCGCCATCCAGCCGCGTCGCTGAAAGGCGGTCTTCCAAACCCTCCATTATGCACCTTCACCGGGGTTCTACAATCGAACCATGCTGATTGAGGGCATTTTTGCTGCAGTTCCCACGCCGTTTTATCGCGACGAGCGAGTCTACTTTCGCAAACTTGAGGCCAACATCGCCCGCTACTCGCGCAGCTTGCTGGCGGGAATGCTGCTGCTGGGGTCGACCGGGGAGGCTGCCATGCTGGACGACGCCGAATCGCGCGACGTTTTGCGCGTGGCGGCGGAGGCCGCGGCGCCGGAGAAAGTGCTCATCGCCGGCGTGGGGCGCGAAAGCGTGAAGGCCACCGTCGAGTTGGCTGAGGCGGCAGCGCGCTTCCACTACGATGCGGTTCTGGTTCGCACCCCTACCTATTACGCAAGCCAGATGTCTCCGGCGGCCGTTCTGCACTACTTTCGCAGCGTAGCCGACCGCTCACCCTTGCCGGTGTTGCTTTACAACATTCCTCGCTGCGTGCCTTACAACATTCCCATCGAACTGGTTGCCGAACTGGCCCAGCACCCCAATATCGTCGGCATCAAGGACTCCAGCGGCAGTATCGAGCGGATTCACGCAGCAGTTGAGGCCGCCCGCAACGCCGCCCGGCGCACGGTCACCGTTACGCCCGTCTTTGAAGCAGTGACAGGGCGCATGTTGGCTCCCAAGGCCGCCCCCGGAAATCAGCCCAACGGCGATCTGGTTCCTGCCGAAGCGCTGGCCGGCGGCAGTGGCGCGATCCCGGCTGCGGCTTGTCCGGCTGTGCGCATGAAGACGCGGACGAAGGAAGTCGGCTTTCAGGTGCTCACGGGCTCGACCGCCGGGCTGCTCGAATCTCTTGAGGCAGGCGCTGCAGGGGCGATCCTCGGCTTTGCGGCGTGTGCGCCCCAGGCGTGCCAGGAGGTCTATCTCGCCTGGAAGGATCACGATTTGAAACTGGCGCAAGAAAAGCAGCAGCGCATTGCCGGTCCCAGTGTGCGAGTCGTTGGCCAGTTGGGCATCAGCGGGGTCAAGTACGCGTGCGACTTCAATGGCTACTACGGGGGCCGTGCCCGCGCGCCTCTGCTGCCGGTCTCAGCGGCGGAGAAGGCGGAGATTGAGGATTTGCTGGCGGGGATTCGCAGTTAGCTAAGCGCGTGCGTGGTATCGGAAATGTCCGATAACAGATATTCTGTATAGTGGCGCCGCGGCTGTTTTCCCCTCTAGAATCCCTTCATGACACACGCGCCAAAGTCTGCCTTGGTTCTGAGCCACATCGCCTTCGAGGATTTGGGAACGCTCGATTCCCCGCTCCGCGAGCGCGGCTTCTCCATCGAAACCGCCGCCGCAGCCAGGTTGCACTTTCCTCTGCCGCAAGCTGAGACCTGCGACTTGCTGGTGGTGCTTGGCGGCCCCATCGGAGTCTACGAGCAAAAGGAGTACCCATTCTTGACGGACGAGATCGCCTGCATCCGGGAACGAGTCGAGACTCGCCGGCCGGTCCTTGGCATTTGCCTTGGCGCGCAACTGATGGCTGCGGCGCTGGGCGCTCGGGTCTTCCCAGGACAAAACGGCAAGGAGATCGGCTGGGCGCCGATTCAGCCTGCTTCCGATGCGGCGCTGGCGCCCTGGTTTGCCCCGCTGCTCAGCCCTGGAATATCCGTCTTCCATTGGCATGGAGACACCTTTGATCTGCCGGCTGGCGCGCTTCACCTGGCAACTTCGGAACTCTACGCGAATCAAGCGTTCGCAATCGAGGACTTCGCGCTGGGATTGCAGTTTCACCCGGAGGTCATCGCCGCCGACCTGGAAAGCTGGTATGTGGGCCACGCCTGCGAACTGCACCATGCCCGAATCCCGGTCGAGAGTCTGCGCGCTGCCGCACGCGAACACGGACCTGCTCTCGAAGAGGCTGCGGCGCGGTTCTGGAATCTGTGGCTGGATCACATCTTGTAGCGCCCCAGGTCCTCGTCGTTAAGCCCTTCGAGCCAGCCGCGCAATTGCTCGGCGGTGGGGCCCTCAGGCGGGCCGGAGGTGTTCAGCTTGGCGGTCTGCATCACGTGCTCCGCGACGTAGATCGGGCAATCCGCGCGCATGGCCAGCGCGATGGCGTCTGAGGGCCGCGCGTCGATGGTCACCGCCTCCTTCCCTTGCCTGAGGAAGAGGACGGCCATAAATGTATCGTCTTTAAGTTCTGTAATCACAACCCGTTCCAAGCGTGCGTTCAAGTGGCGGATGAGGTTTCTAGTCAAGTCGTGAGTCATGGGGCGCGGAGCTGCCACCTTCTCAATCTCGATGGCAATCGCGTTGGCCTCGAAGATGCCCACCCAGATCGGCATCACCGTCTCCGAGGCGACGTCTTTGAGCACCACGATGGGCATATTGGTGGCGGGGTCCATCATAAGCCCGCGTATTCTGACCTCAATATCCATGCTTCCCTTCTTCCCTGCGCGCTTCTATCTTAGACGGCTTCGCCCGCCAAACTGTTGGGGTGCGTAGCGGTGATCTTCACTTGCAGGTAGCTGCCCGGAGCCGGCGCAATGGGCTTTGCACAGGTAAAGTTTACTGGCGTGTTCTGGCTGCTACGTCCGATAACCTGCCCCCGCGCTGGATTCAGTCCCTCGACCATCACCTCAACTACCTGCCCCAAGTTCTTGGCATATTTGATCCTCTGAATCTCCCGCTGGCGGTCAAGCAGCACTTGAAGCCGGGTCGCCTTCTCCGCTTCCGGAATGGAATCGATCATGGCCAGAGCCGGCGTATTCGGCCGGGCCGAGTACTTGAAACCGAATACGCAATCGAACTGGACCTGGGCCAGAAGGTCCATGGTCTCGACAAACTCATCCGGGGTTTCGCCGGGAAAGCCCACGATGATATCTGTCGAAATCGCGATGGGCCGCCGCGCGGCCTTGATCCATGCGATCCGCTCCAGGTACCAGTCGGGCGTGTACTCCCGCGCCATGAGCTTGAGAATCCGCGCCGAGCCCGACTGGACCGGCAGGTGCACGTGGTCGCAGAGCGTTGGATTGGCGTCGATGGCCTCGACGATGTCGCGAGTAAAGTCGCGCGGATGGCTGGTGGTGAAGCGCACGCGGCGGATTCCGCCCACCTGGCCGACGGCGGCCAGCAACTCCGCGAAGCTGCGCTTCCCTTCCGGGTCGCGGTAGCTGTTCACGTTCTGGCCCAGCAATTGGATCTCGGTGTAGCCCAGGTCGGCGATTCGCCGCGCCTCAGCGAGCACCGACGACGACGCTCGGCTTCGCTCCTTGCCGCGCGTATACGGCACTACGCAGTAAGAGCAGAACTTGTCGCAGCCTTCGATGATGGTGATGTAGCCGCGATAGGGACTCTGGCGGGCGGTGAACTCGGTCTCGAAGGTAAGGCCGGTCTGGCGGTCGTCCAGGCCTGTGATGCGGGTCTCGCCGGCTTCAAGCCGGGTAAGCATCTCGGGTAGCCTGCGGTAGGAGGCCGATCCCGAGACCAGCGAGACGTAGGGCGCTCGCTCGAAGATCCTTTCGCCCTCCTGCTGGGCCACGCAGCCCAGCACGCCGAAGCGCTTGCCTTCCCGGTGCTGGCGCTTGTATTCGTCGAGCCGATGGAAGACCTTCTGCTCCGCCTTGCCGCGGATGGAGCAGGTGTTGTAGAGGATCAGGCCGGCGTCCGCTTCCGATTCCACCTGCCTGTAGCCCTGTTTCCGGAGTGTGCCAATCACCTTCTCCGAGTCATGGGCATTCATCTGGCAGCCGAAGGTCTCAAGATAGAAGGTTTTTTCGGTTGCCATAGCAGTTTTGAGTATACCGCGATCAGTGCGAAATCGATCGCTTGGCGCCTGAGCCGGCAGGGTAACCGCACGAATCGCCAGGCGCCAGGAGAGACAGGGTGTGAAGGGAGGGAAATTTGGTTCCTACCTTTGATCGATCGTCAAGTCGATCTGAATTCAGCCGCCCAACCGCGGAAAATGGAGTGAATCCCTCCAACTCACTCCATGATCCCTTCATTGATCGCCTTGGGGAGCCGCCTAACCTCGTTGCCTTCTTCGCACATCCTATTCCTTCGATTGTTCCGCCTCAGCCGGAGCCGCCGCCGCAACGGTTATCCTCTTCATCCAGATCTCAACCCGCCGGTTCTTCTCTCGGCCGTCGTCGGTGTCGTTCGAAGCTACGGGTAGCTCGGAACCAAACCCGCGCACAACCGCCGGCTTTATGCCCCGCTGGATGAGCTGGCTCGCGATCAACCTGGCCCGGTTCAACGACAGCGCTTGATTCACCTCGGGAGCGCCGGTACTATCCGCAAACCCGAAGAGCAGAATCCCGCCGCCTGCGCTCCCCCGGTCAGCAATCATGGAAACGACCCGGTCCAGGTCAGCCAGAGCTTTGTTGTCCTGCTCGGCTTTTCCGGGTTGAAACCGAAAATCGAGGGACAGCCGCTCTGCGTTCCGTGTCAACTGCTTGTACGCGTCTGGCGCCTCTTGAGCGACAGCCGGAGATTCCAGTTCAACGTTCTGGGCGACGAATCCGTTGGCTGCAACCACGTCCTGCCCCGGCTTGGAAAGAGCAAACTCGACAAACATTCGCATAAACTTGTTGCGCGCTGTCGAAGGTGTGTAAAGGTAGAGCCGCCTGGAAAGAGAATAGTCTTCCGTTGCGACGGTCAGCCGGGTGGGTTTCAGCGCGCCAGCCCCCTTCTCCGATACGGCGATGGCCTTTGCGTTATGAACGAACGGAAGCCCGATGAAACCGATGCCGTTGGGATCGCCGGCCACCGCGTCGGAAAGCGCATTGCTGTCCTCAAACCTGCTGGCCGATGAAGCCAGGGGCGTTCCAGCCAGCACAATGCTCTTGAACGAATCGAAGGTTCCCGACTTGTCGTCTCTCGCGTAGATTTTGATCGCACCGTGGGCGGCTCCGACCTGCGACCAATCGGCAATCTCTCCGGTAAAGATGCGCTTGATCTGGTCTTTGCTCAGTTCACTGAGCGGATTGGAGGCGTTGACGATCACAGCGATGCCGTCCAGGCCCAGGATGTGTTCGTTTCCGGGTGAAGTCATATCGCCCATGGACGCGAGCTTAGCCGCTTCATCGGGCTTGATTCTGCGCGAAGCCATGCCGATATCGCAGCTCTTGTCGGCCAGCGCCGTAAACGCCGTCGCAGATCCATGCGCCGCAACCTCAATCGTGGAAGGAAATCCATCGCCGGGCAGGACGCCTTCAACCACCTTCTCTTGCGGCTTTGCTCCGGGGAGAATCCGGACATTGGTTGCGCCCTGAGCTTTGAAAAAGTCCTCGGCCAATGCAGGCACAAGCGTCTCCCCAATGGTGTTCGAGCCGGCCAGACGAAGGATAACGTTCTGCGCGAGGTTCGGCGCCGGGGCCGCTGCGCCGCGCAGCTTCCCCCAAGTTGGCGCGCCTGCAAACCCCGTGACAAGAAGAACAAGCGGAACCGCGACAGCAAGAATGAGAGCCGCTACCGCAACGACGAGAGCCGCCGACGGCCTCTTGACTCGCGCGACAGGAGCTGCGGCAGGAGTCGCGACAGGAGCTGCGGCGGAAGCTGCGGCGGAAGCTGCGGCGGAAGCCTCGTTGGGAACATCGGCGCCTTCGTGCTGTAGCGCGCTTCCGCACTCCGGACAAACAAACGCGGATCCTACGGGAATTGGAATAGGTTGCCGCTGTTGGGCATCCTTGCATTTCTTGAAATTGGTGCATCTCCCCCACTGGACGGTCATGACTGGTCCCCTTTCTCCTACCTTGTGGATGACACGCGCCGGCCAGGCTTTGGACAGGTGCAGGGTTTACGGTGCCCTTGGGCTATGCTCAAGGATGCCGATCGCATCCACTCGCGGTTGGAGCCGAATTTGAGGCACGGGCGCCGGTCATCTTGGTTTTTAGTAGCAAGGTAACCAGCAAAGCACACTATAGTCATCAAAGGGAGATGAAAAACGGTCACTTGGACTTTGAAGGCGCATTGAATCCAGCAGAATCGTGTGGATCAGCGCAACCCCGTGTGCAGGTAGGCCAGCAGGGCGGCCATCTGCTCCTCGGTGAAACGGCCGTTGAAGGCGGGCATCGTTCCTTTCCCTGCCAGCACATTCTGGCGCACGGCCTCATCAGTGGCGGGAACCCCGCTGGGCAGCGTCTTGCGCGCAAAGACGCCATGCAGGTCGGGCGGAGGCTTCTTGAGGGCCAGATCGTTGTCCTGGTGGCAATGAGCGCAGCGGGCCTGATAGAGGCGCTTCCCTTCCGCCTCTTGAGTCGTGAGCGATGGCGCCGAACGACAGGCGGCCAAACCGATGCTCAGGTTGGCCGTAGCCAAGGCGCAAATCACCGCCCCGCCGCTCATCTTGGGGACCACTTAACCTCCATTCCGTCTATGCCTTCCGAACAAACTCGCCGCTCACGTAATCCCAATTAAGCACCTCGAAGAACGCCTTCACGTAGTCGGCGCGCCGGTTCTGGTATTTCAGATAGTAGGCGTGCTCCCACACATCCACGGCCAGCACCGGCTTGTAGCCCAGGGTCAGCGGACTGTCCTGGTTGGGCGTGGTCTCGATCGTCACTGTGCCGTCCGGCAGCTTCACCAGCCAGGCCCAGCCGCTGCCGAAGACGCTCAAGGCAGCCGCGGTCAGTTTGTCCTGGAATGCGGCCAGAGAGCCAAATCTGGCGGAGATGGCCTTGGCCAGCTCGCCGGCCGGAGCCGCGCCGCCTTTTCCCAGCGTAGGCCACCAGAAGGAGTGGTTGGCGTGCCCTCCGCCCTGGTTGCGAACGGCGGTGCGGGCCGACTCGGGCCAGGCGCTCAGGTTTGCCACCAGCTCGTCCACGGTCTTCCCAGCCAATTCAGGATGCGCGGCCACGGCAATGTTCAGATTGTTCACGTAGGCCTGGTGGTGCTTGTCGTGGTGCAGGTGCATGGTGACGGCGTCGAAGCTGGGCTCGAGCGCGTCGTAGGCATAGGGCAGGGGCGGCAAGGTAAAAGGCCCAGCTGGCGGCGGGGGCGGGGCTGCGGCAGCGGTTTGGCCGGTGGGGAATCCCTCGGCACGCAGGGTTTCAGTCAGCAGCAGCGCGCTTGCCGCGCCGCCAAGATGCTTGATTGCAGTTCGCCGGTCCATCATGATGGGCAAAACCTCCAAGTTGTTCGATGCCTGCGCTTGGAGAAAGGCTCCTTGGAAGTGTTAGAAACCATCAAGTTGCGATGAAACTCCCCGGCTTCGATATCCTGATGCCATTGTGGAGAAGGAATGAAAGAGAAGATCGAGAATCTCAAGCCGATGGCCCACACGGCCCAAAACCGGTGCTTTGGCTGCGGCCCTGCCAAGCCAGCCGGCTTGCAACTGGAGTTTTTGCTTGGGGAAGACGGATCGACGGTTTGCCTGACGACGGTTCCGGATCGCTTCGATGGCCATCCCGGCCGCCTGCACGGCGGCATTATCGCCACGCTGCTGGATGAGGCCATGAGCAAGGCTGTCCGCTCCTTCGGGTTGACGGCGGCGACGGGCCGAATGGAGATCGACTACCTGCGTCCCGTTCCCTCCGGCGCGCGCCTTCGCATGGAAGGACGCGTCGTCTGCAGCGAATGCCGAAAGCACTGGACCGAGGCGGAGATTCTCAACGCCAGGGGAACTCTGCTGGCCCAGGGGAAGGGGCTGTTCATTGAAATACGAGCAAGGTGAAGTCTGGGCCGCGCGGGACGGCCCGAAGACCGTCCCGCGACCGGCTTAGTGGATCATGTTGATGGTTTCCTGGGTGATGGTGTCGAAGGTGGTGACCGCTTTGGAGTTGGCCTCGAAGGCACGCTGGGCGATGATCAGATCGGAGAATTCGGCGGAGATATTAACGTTGGACTCCTCGACCGCTCCGCCCTGCAGCGTGCCCAGGCCGTCTGTCCCCGAGGCGCCGACCGAGGCCGTGCCGCTGGCCAGAGTGGTCGTGTATTCGCTGTTGCCCAGATCCTGCAAACCCTGGAGATTGGCTACGTTGGCGAGCGCCAGTTGGCCGACAGACTGCTTCTGGCCGTTCGAGTAGGTCGCGGTAACGGTGCCGTCCGATCCGATGGAGAAGCTCTGGTACTCGCCGCTGCCATAGCCGTTTTGGTTGGTCGCGGAGACCGAGGAAGTCGCATCCACCTGGCTGATGGTGGGGGCGCCGCTGGGCCCAAGAAGATCCCAGGTCATGTTCAAGGTCGATGCACCATCGGAGAGTCCGGCAAAGGAGATGCCGCTCACATTGGTCGCCGGACTGACCAAGTTTCCGCTGGAATCGAAGGTCAGCGTCCCGGTGGCGTTGGCCGATGCCACCGGATCCTGGATCACGCTCCCGGTGGTCGTTATCCCGGTGCCGACGATGCTCAATTGTCCGCCGGCGGTAGACGTTATTGTGACGCCTGTAATGTTGGCCGCGGTTACAGCAGCCTGAAGAGCGGTGGCATAGGCGGCCACGGACTCGCCGGCAACGACCGTTGGAGGTGTGATGGTGGCTGTGGCGGTGGCCGTCGGCCCGGTGATGGCCAGATTGGTCCCCGCACTCACCGTGGCCTGCGTGGCGCCGCTGGCTCCGAAGTTGTAAAGGCTAGTTGTTACGCCGGCAGCCGTGCTTGTGTTGGCGGTCAGAGTATCCGGCATCGTGACGCTATAGGACCAGGCGTTGATCCCCGTGTTGGTGTAGGTCACCGTGGCCTCATAGCTCTTGCCAAGCGAATCGTAGACCTGCACCTGGCTGGGCATGCTGCCGCCCACGGCGGTCGCGGAGTCGAGGGTTGCGGTCATGCCAAAGGTCGTGGTCGCCTGGGGCGGCTCAACCTGGTTCTCGGGGATATTGATGGCCGTCAGCGCGGCATTGGTATTCACCACCCCGTTGACGGCCGGATAGCCCATCACGTTCAGGCCGTCCGAAGTGACAAGGTCCCCGTTGGAGGCCAGAGAGAAGTCTCCAGCGCGAGTGAAGATGTTGCTGCCTCCGCCGTTCAAAACAAAGAATCCGTTGCCGTTCAGAGCCGCGTCTGTGTCGACGCTGGTGGAATCGATGGAACCCTGCGTGAAGTTCGTTTCGTTGGCGGCCACCTGCACGCCTTCACCGACCTGAACCGCGTTTCCAGACCCGCTCGTTCCCACCTGCTGATAGAACAGGTCGGAGAAGTTGGTCGCCTGAGCCTTGAATGCCGTCGTGTTCATGTTGGACAGGTCGTTCGCAATCGTGTTCAGCGCCGTTGAATCGGCGTCGAGACCGGTGAGCGGAATGTAGAAACTTGCCATGATCCTTCTCCTCTGGATGTGAATTGAACTTGGCGCTGGCCTTGGCGGCCGGCTTGGTGAACGAGCTTCATTGGGCCCCGGAGAGCCCGCCTGCAATCGACTGCGCGCGGGACTGTCCATCCAGGGCATGAGCCACGCGATTGGCCGCGGAACTGGCGACGGGAATGCTGAGATTGCCGGGCGCGTGTTGCGCGCCCGTGGACTGGCTGTTCAGGTTGCCAGCCCTAACTGTGGATGCAGCGGAGCCGGCCGCCGCCGATGCGTTTGCGTTGCGCGCTGCCGAATGAACCTGCGCGCTTGCGCTCCTGCCGGTCAGAGCGGACGGTGACGCGGCAACCTGTCCGGAGGGCGAACTGCTGCCTGAGCCGGTGCTCGAGTCCCCCAGCGCCGTCGACAGGTTCTGGTTGATGTCGATCAGTTGCTCCAGGCTGTTGACCTGAACGAGTTGATCGATGTACTCGTTGGGATCGGTGTCCGCGGTTGGGTCCTGGTTCTGCATCTCGGTCACCAACAAAGTCAGAAAGTCGTTGGCCGAGATGGCGGCCGAATCGCTGTCTGAGTCGCTCGAACTGCTTGTACCGGTTGTCGTGCTGTCCATGGGGCTCACACTCGCGCCCGTCAGTGTTTGTCCTGCTGTCAATTGGTGATTCAAAATTCCTGCCATTGCCGCCATCTTTCCCTTCCCTTCCGTTCTCCTGCCGGCCTTTATCGTGTCCGGCGCTCTTGTGGACCAAATCCCCCCTCGCCGATCCCTTCGATCCCGAACTCGTTCCTGCCCTGCTGCCTTGGTCCGCCTGCCTTGTGGATCTCAGGCGATGACCGAGATGTGACTGCCCCCCAGCCTCGCAGGCGGAACCATCGTATCCGGCCTTCCTGTCTGAGCCGAAACCTCTGAAATAGTTGCCGCGGCCAGATCCGGCGCCGCTGGTGGAGGATTGGATCGCGGTTCTGAGAATGCGCCCTGCCCGGTGTTTTGGTCCGCTCCCTGGTTCAAACCCTGGTTCATTCCCTGGCCCGTTCCCTGATCGCCAAGCGGCCCGGCCCATCTGCCCTCAGGCGCGGCCAGAGTCAGCGTCTCGACCGGCGTGTGCTGCTCGGCAAGAAAGGAGTTCAGTCCCGCCAGATGCCCGCCAAGCGCTTGGGCCGCGTCTGCTGAACCCGGCACCAGAGAAGCATGGACCCCGCCTGCGCCCATATCCGCCCGCACGCCCACCCAGCCAAGAGCCGGGTCCTGAAATCCCGCCTCGGCTCGCTGGGTCCCGGCATGAATCCACGTAGGCGTCCCTGGAGCTGTCTCGGCATCCAGCGCGGCGAAGGTTTCTCGTGTCGCCGGGCCGGCAGCGGCGCCGGCCGAGTTCCCTGAAACATCGTTTGCGGCGGTCGTTGCCGCCCGCGCGCCCGCGGGGTCCCGCGCCAGGGTCGATGCGTCCAGGGCCTGACCGGCAAGTTGTCCCTCAGGAAGACGATTCCCATTCCCGGTCGGTTCTCCCGCACCCGCACTGCGCGCCAGTCTCATGGGGCCCTGCGTCGAGCTCCGTCCGCCGCTGGCTGGGCCTGGCTTTCCTGGAATGGAAGGCACAGCCGGGAACTTGCCGAGTTGGGATGCGTCAGCCTGGGCGTCCGCCGATCCTCGATCCGCTTCCTCGCTCACGACCGGCGCCGCAAGAACTTCCAGTCCCTGGCTTTCGGGTCGCGCCCGCATTGGGCTCTGGGTGAGCGCATGAATCGGCTCACTAGCATGGGGTCCAACCCGCTCCGGCAACAAAGCCTCTTTGCCGACAGTCGATGACTCGGCCTGGCCTAAATCGGGATTCTCGCCTGCCGATCCGGTGTTCAAGTGAGCCAGCGGCGCCGTTCCAGCCGCGGCTGGGGTTTGATTCTCTGCCGCTCTTGTTCTTTCCGCAGCCGCACCTGAATCGTCCGAATGCAAGGAATGCGAATTGACGGAGGTCCAGCTGAAACCGGTTGCCGATTGGCTGGATGGACCAGCCAGCTGGGATCGCGGCTGCGCCTCGGGGGCGTTCGCAACTGGGCTCGGAATGCTCGGCGCCGGTATCGTCGGCGGAAGGCTTTCCGCTGTCGTTGGGGCTGCCGAAGTTGCCCTTGCGCCTGTGGCAGCTTCCAGTCTCCCGTTCTTGCCGGAATTGGCTGAGTGCGCACTGGGCGCTGATTCTGCCGGCTGAGTACGTGCCAGACTCCTTGGCCCCGAACTGGACGCTGCTTGCCGGGGCTCTCTCAATGCGATTTGCCCAACAGGAACTCCGGTTCGAGAGCCGGGCATGGATAACGTTGCGCTGATAGCCGGGCCGCCTTGCTGGGATCTTCCTTGGCGCGACGACAGAACCGCGCCGCTCAGCCGGGGTGAGGTCTCCGAGAATGCCGTTTGAGCTACCCCTGCCAAATCGGGTTCGGTGGAGGCGGGAGTTGTCTCTGCTTCCGACGCCTCGTCGCTGCGGCTGTCCAATTCCGCGCCCAGCGAAGCCAGCATCGACTGCCGGAAGCTCTCCAAGCCCGACGCGAAGTTCGAAGCAGGATTCGCGGCCGGCGCACCGGCCCACGCTGCGCCTTGTGCCTCGGTTGCGCCGTTTGTCGAAACCCGACTCTGGCCCGGCTCCCGATGCCCGCCAGCGACGATCTCGATTCCTGCGGCTACGCTCATGGTCAGTGTTAGAGCAAATGCCGTGCCAAAGGGAGTAGACGCGGGTTAAAGCATTGTCACGAATGGAACTTCCGATCCCAATTCAGGAAGCCGCCAGCCTTTCGTGTTGATCTTCCCTCAAGTTCTCGTGCTCTCTCGATCGCTCTCTTGCGGAGCGCCTTCCGGAGTCCCCAATCGAGAGGCTGCAACCCTGGCCAACTGCGCTTCGGATTCTTCCCGGTGCAACCGGTTTCCATACCAGTCATCGAGCGCCTGTTGGCCGTGCCGGCCGGCCTCGATAGCGTCTTGCGCTTCTGCCTCCTGGATCAGCGTCTCGGCTTGGCGGCGCTCGACTCTATGAGCGAGAAACTCGTGGCGCAGTTCAGCCACGTCGAGCTCCGCATCCGCGATTCGCGGAGCCAGCGCCACGGCGTGACGGCTAGCCGCCCGCCCCTCCTCGAGGCCAGCCAGCCGGTCAGCCAACTCCCCGGTGCGCGCGCTCGCCTCGACCAGCC
>Ga0326728_10003071_pt1 | contig 53320 bp, 47 predicted proteins | sample MB3enrmetagenome_FD_207602 | JGI IMG/M metagenome (GOLD analysis project Ga0326728, IMG submission 207602) | Lab enriched peat soil microbial communities from McLean, Ithaca, NY, United States - MB31MN | ecosystem: Environmental > Terrestrial > Soil > Wetlands > Peat | place: USA: New York... | reverse complement strand
GCACTTGGGGCCTGCCGCGACCGTTTTGAGTGAGTCCCCGGCCCGAGATGGAGATTTCACCGCCGGGAATCGCCGCACGCGGAGTAACACGTTCAATCAACGGTTTATTCGTGGCAGATCCTTTCTTGGCGGCAGGTGAATCGGGTTTGTCGGATTTCTTCCACAAGCTCATTTGATCAAGGGTCCCAAAACTACAAGCACAATCAAGCTGTAAAGGCCTGCGACTACGTCATCCATCATAATACCCCAACCGCCGGGAAGTCGCTCGGCCTGTCGTGCCGGAAAAGGTTTTACGATGTCGAAGGCGCGGAATAGGATGAAACCGAGAAGCAACCCAATCCACGTGACCCTGGGTGTGGCGACGAAAGTAATAATCTGGCCGACTACCTCATCAATAACCACTTGGCCGGGGTCAACACGTCCAAATACCTTCTCGGCCTTCCCTGCCGACCATACTCCGACAAAGAAGAGCACGCCCGCCAATGCCGCCAAGGATGCGGACAACCACGGAGGCTTGAGTGAAGTCTGGCGAAAAGCGATCACCAGAGCCAAGCCCAGTGCCGATCCGGCGGTCCCCGGAGCTACGGGAAAATAGCCCGAACCCAAACCGGTTGCGATCCAGATCGAGAGACTGCGGCGTTCTTTAACCACTCCCCCCCTTTTCGTCCTGCTCCGCCTCTTCAATAGGGCGGTTCTCGTCCTGCCTTTCCACCGGGGTTGATATCCGATAACGTTCAGACAGCCAGTGGTCCAGATCGATCAGTTGGCAACGCTCGCTGCAGAAGGGCCGAAAAGAGTTACCCGCCCAGGGAACGTCTTTGTGGCAAATGGGACATCGCATGGCAAGGGATTAGGCGGAAGCCGACATCGCCGCCGGTTGAATCTGGACCAGGCGTGACCCCACAGGAGGCAGCGGGTTCGGAACTAACCGCTCAGCAAAGTTTCGTGCCTCCAGGCGCGATACCAGATCGTAGTCCCCCGCTGCCGTGATCGTGGCCCAACGGAATTCCCCGGCGTTGGGTTCTGCCCCCTCAAAATCGTTGATCAATACCTGACCATCAATTCCAGGGGCCTGCGATTCCAGCCTGCCCCGGAAGAGCCATTCCGTTTCCTCCGAACGGCCCTCCACAAGGACCGGAAAGGAGCGGCCGACTCTCTGCCGCAGCTTGCGTCGTGAAATCCTGCGCTGCAAGGCCATGAGTCTTCGCTTGCGACGGCCCGCAACAGCCGATGGAACCTGGCCGGGCAGCGCATAGCTCGAGCTGGTTTCTTCGTTCGAGTAAAGGAACACACCCAAGTGGTCAAATTGTGCTGCCTCGACAAAGGTCAGCAAGAGCTTGAAATCCTCTTCCGTCTCGCCCGGAAAGCCCACGATCAGAGACGTGCGCAAAGTAACGCCCGGCATGGCCGCACGCATTCTTTCCAGCAAGCGCAGGAAGTGTTCGCCGCTGGAACCCCGCCGCATCAACTTCAGCACCGGCGCGCTCGCGTGCTGGAGCGGCAGGTCGATATACTTCGCCACTTTCGCCGTTTCCGCCACGGCCCCAATCAGCGCGTCGGTCAAACGATTGGGGTAGCAATAAAGAAACCGCACCCAAACGAGCTCAGGGATCTTGCCTACTTCGCGCAGAAGGGACGCCAGACCGTCGCGCAGCCCCAGATCCTCGCCGTAACTCGTGGTGTCCTGGCCGACGATGGTCAACTCCCTGACGCCTTGCCGGGCCAGGTTTTCTGCTTCGCGCACCACCGAGGCGAACCTCCGGGAACGGAACCTGCCTCGCATCTGCGGAATCACACAGAAAGAGCAAGGATGATCACAACCTTCCGCGATTTTCAGATAGGCGGAATAAGACGGCGTGGCGAGGACTCGGGGCGTGAATTCGTGGTAAAGGTAGGGCTCGGCGGAGCCCTCCAGGCTGCGAGCTTTGCGATCCTCCCCGCAAGCTTCCAGGACCCGCTCGAGTTCGTTGGTCCCGATAACAAAATCCACTTCGGGAATCTCTTTCAGGATTTCCTGCCGGTACCGCTCCACCAGACAGCCGGCCACTATCAGCTTTCTGGCAGCGCCGGACTTCTTGTATTCCGCCATTTCCAGGATGGTGTCGATGGACTCGCGCTTAGCAGGCTCGATAAACGCGCAGGTGTTGACAATGATGACCTCGGCCTGCTCAGCTCGGGGAGTCAGCTCGTATCCCTGGCGAGCCAGCATTCCTAACATTACCTCACTGTCCACAAGATTCTTGGGACACCCGAGGCTAACCATTCCAACTTTAATCATATATCTGCTGGCTCAGCACGAAATGCACTAGCCCGCCCTTTCTGAGAGATAGAATTTTAGCACAGATAGCGGCGAGTTTACCTCGCCAAATGGCGGCGTAAAGCCGCCTCTACATCAAATTGACCCACTACCTGGCTTTGTGGTCGGTGGACCTAGGTCCGTTGTTCGTTGTCCGTGGTCCGTTGTTCGTGGTGCGCGGTCCCTTGTCCGTGGTCCGTCGATAAAACGGGCCTGGGGGCTGGGGACCAAGGACTGAGGCTTGGAGTTCTTATCCAATTTACCACCTGCTGCCCGCCGCTTTCTGCCTTCTGCTTTCTGCCTTCTGCCTACTGCCGGCCAACGATTCGCTTCCACAGCAATACCGCTCTCTCGGAAGACGCTGCGAAATACTCGCCGTCGGGAGAGAAACTTACCGTGAGCATGGGGTCCTTACTATCCTCCATGGTCTGCTGCGATTGGCCATCTTCTACTGACCACATCCGAGCTGTCTTGTCCTCACCCGCAGAAACCAGCCATTTGCCATCGGGGGAGAACTCCGCCCAATGGACCGGCCCATGATGTCCCGTGAGTGTCTTCAGCAGCTTCCATTCGGGCGCTGAGAAAATTCGAATTTTGCCATCTTCGCAGGCGGTTGCCACCTTGCTGCTGTCACGCGAAAAGGAGATGTTGAGCACGGTCCCCTCGTGTCCACGCAAGCTGTCAACAAAGCGGTGCTCCTTGGCCCGGACCACTACGGGATCCGGCGTAGAGCTCATGGCAATTTGAGCCAGGAGAACCCAATGACCATCCGGAGAAACCGCAAACACATTGGGCGTTTGAGTCAAGTCCGGAATAGTGAGTCTGGCCATACGGTCGGAGCGAGGATCCCAAAAATCGAAATTACTGGCCTTGTAAAGAACCAGGCATCCGATGCGAGGAAAATAGAGAATGGGCCCAAATCCCCCGCCTCCCCCCACTTCGTCCACCTTGCCGGAAAGTCGGTCTTCAATGGCATCCCATTGAAACGCGAGGAGCGGTGTTGACCTGCCCGCTCCCTTATCCTTGGCCGCGATCACGCCGCTCCCCAGCAACAACAGTTGGTTCATGGCCAGGAAATTTGCGGATTGAATGTTCAGGTCGGTGATATTCGGTATGTGGGGCTTGAGGACCTTTTGCATGCTGCCCTCACGCACCCCCATCAAAACAATCTTGTCTCCACTTGCGACCGCCAGAATTGAACCATCTGGCGAAAAAGCTCCGGCAGGGGAGTAGCTCAAAGCAAGGTGTCCTTCAATGCGACCGTGGCTGAGCCATAGGTAATGGGTTGGCACGGCGCTTTCAACGCTTTCAACTTGGGCTTGTGCAGGCAGCAGGCAGAAGGTAGAAAGCAGAAGGCAGAAAGCAGAAGGCAGAAAGCGGAAGGTAGGAACCAGACAGGGGAAAGCTGAAAGCAGAAAACTGAGGGCAGAAGGCCGTGACCATGACCCTGAGATACTTCCAGCCCTCTCCCCCTTGGGGGAGAGGATGGCCCGCGTCGGCGTTTTCTTCAGCCGACACGGGACGGGTGAGGGGATCGAGGGCCTGACCTCTTCGCTGTTAAACAATTTCGCCATTTGAGATTCGAAGCACCAATTCGCGGTCCGCCTCAAGGAAGTTGAATTCAGTGAGTTTGGATCGCCGCACCCACTTGACGGCCTCGAACACCTGATTGCGGATCGTCCCACGAAAGCTTCGGACCGCGAAGAAAACCACTTCGACATACCGATCCGGGTACCGGTGACGTACACGAAAGACCTCCTCCCCTATTTCGGCCTCGATCATCAGTTCCTCAGCCAGCTCGCGGCGCAGCGAGGCTTTCAAGTCTTCACCGTCTTTCACCTTGCCTCCGGGAAATTCCCATTGCATTCCGTAAGCGTCAGAATGATGACGCTGGCAGATCAGGATAAGGTCGCCATTTACTACGATGCCGGCGGTGACGAGGATGGATTTCTGCTCAGTCATAAGGGAACGGTATTGTAACAGAGGATGGGGTGGGTTCGTTGCCAGGCTCATGCTCAGTGTGCAATGAACCCGAATTCGGAAACTTGGAGTCGCGGCGACACGACACTCACTCTTGTCACTCTGAGCCCGCCACGGCAGGCGCGGGTAATGCGCAATCTCCTGACTCCTGAATCCTGAACCCTGTTTCTTTTCAACAACATTCCCGCTTTCGCCGAGTAACTACCTTTGTTTTCTATAACATTCCCGCCTAGCCCTAGGCTGCTGAAAGCCGGCCCTTTGTTTTCAATGAGATTCCTGCATTGTTCGTTCGATTTTAAACGTTACTAGTTCTTTCTTTCCCTGTCGGCGGCGACATCTTGTCCAGGCCTGCCATGCCTGCCAAGAGCCCTCTCCCTCCCGCTTCCCTTAAATGCAGAGGGTAAGCAGTAAGCGGTAGGCAGCAGGCCGTCCGGCGTGGTAAAAAGGAAGAAAGCAGTTCATCATTCTCTATTTACCGTCAGAATTCAGCATTTTCCCTCCACTTACAATCCTAGCCTATGTTCTTGCGCCTGTCAACAGACGCTGAGTCGGTTCCAGGCCCCCGCGGATTGCGTGGGCGAGTATCAGCACCGCGCTTACGGAGTCCTGAAGATCGGGATGAAAAGCGGAGAGCGGGAGCCAAAGGCCGCGGGCGATCTTATGGCAGGAAGTTCATGCGGCGCAGGAGCGCTTGGAAGGGTGGGTCGGAGCCGCCGAGCGATGGGGCCTCGGGGAGTGTGAACGCCTGTGTCCGCGAAGGGCAATCGAGACGTCACGGTACCGGGATGCTGTACAGGTTGCGGTGCACGGAGGTGCGCGTGAAAGTGTAGACCGACGTGGTGGGCCCAGGCGAGAACACGGCATCAATAACCTTCACGCCGGACTGGCGTCCGGCATCCTCTGCCGAGTTGATGCCGGAAGGCGGGAGTGACGGGAGGTCCCTGCCGTGCGGCAGGGGAAAGACTAAAGTCCGCGCACGGCCGCCGCGACTGCCCATCTCGATAAGCGCCAAGTACAAGAACCTTCCCGCGCGATCCCACCGAGCATTGCAGGGTCCACCTCCGCATATCCTAACGGGCGTGCCTCCTTGGACGGGATAAGCCGACACGGCAGCATGGGTTTCTTCATTGGGAACCGGCGCGGCGGCGATCAACCATTGGCCATCCGGGGCGACGCTGTAGAACTCCAGAATCGGATTCGGCAATATATTCTGGCGCCCAGTCCCGTCCTCCTTCACGCGGTAGATGAAGTTGGAACCGCCCTCCGCCGCGCGGAAGTAAATGTCGCCGCCGGGCCCGAAGATCGGGCTGTCGTCGCTCGTAGAAGAGGGAATCTGCCGGGGAGGGAACCGGCGGTCTGGAGATGCAATCCACAGACGCGATTCGCCGTGCGGGTCCCGTGCGGCAAACACTATCCGCCTGCCATCAGGTGACATGTCGTACCCGGTGACCGCGAACCCTGGAAGAGGCTGCTCGGGGCGCCCTCCTTTCAACTCGACAGCCCGCAGCTCGCCGTTGGTGAACATGCCCGTGGTCCCCCGAGGACGCACCAGGTAGTAAGCCTTCGTACCGTCGGGAGAAAGGGAAGGCGCTTCGGCGAAGCCTTCCGATGAAATCTGGCGCTCGCCGTTCGAGTCACGGATCCAGACAGCGCTCTCTTCCATGCCTACCGACGCCACCAGCGACCGCCCCTGGGGGCCTATCGCAATGCCTTCCTCTTCCGTGGGGCCGAAGGTTACTTGCTCCGGCTTGCCATCGGGAAACCGCTGCCGCCAGATATGGAATCGGCCTCCGACGTCGGAGCTGAAGTACATCCACTTGCCGTCGGGTGACCAGGCGGCATTGGTGCAGCCGGCGCCTGGCGGCCCCACTTGTTTCCCGGACGAAGTGCCATCGAAGGGGACCAGCCGGCAGGGCAGCCATCCGCCATTGTCCATTTCAGCGAGCAGTACCCATTGGCGGTCAGGCGAAAGATACGAGCGGTGAGCCATGCCTCTTTCCCGCGGGGGCACATAAATGTCCCGCTGTCCAGCGCGGCTCTCGGCCGCTGTGACCACGGCCATGTGGAGGCCGCTTTTGATCTCTGAAAACAGGAGATGCTGGCCGTCAATCCAAGTGAGCCCGGAAGCGTTGGCCAGCAAGCGGCGCGGCTCTCCGCCCAACACGGGTACCACCCACGTGTCAAATCGAGGGGCCACTGTGTACGCGATGCGCGAGCCGTCGGGAGAGAATACCGGGCTCATCTTCGCTAGGCTGTCATGGGTGAGCTGCACGGGCTCGCCCTCCGGAAGCATCTTCACATAGATCTCTCCCGGGCCAAAGAAAGTGTCTGGCCCGCGGATGAATGCCAACATGCGCCCGTCGGGCGAAAATGCTGGCGAGGTTGCTGAATCGGTGAAATTTGTGAGCTGCACCCATTCGGAAGGTGCGGCTACGCGCGTTTGCTGGGAGCGGTAAACAAAAAGACCAGCCAGCAGCAGGACAATTACTACAGCCGCCACACCCAATAGCAGGTGCACGCGTCGAAAGCGCGCAGGTGGAGCGGCTGATTCTTCACCTGCGGTTTTGAGACGCCCTGTGATTCGTCCGCTTTCGGTGTCGCGTCGCAGGCGCTTCAGGTCCGCCCGCATCTCCGACGCATGCTGATAGCGCACGTCGCGATCTTTCTCGAGCGCCTTGTGGATGATTTCTTCGAGCTGGGGTGGCAAATCAGGTCTGAGGCTTAGGGGTGGCGTTGGAGCTTCGTGCAGGAGGGCGCCAAATACGGCCGCCGCAGTGTTTCCGCTGAACGCTTGCCGGCCCGTCGCCATCTCGTAAAGCACGCTGCCGAAACTGAACAGATCGGTGCGCGCGTCCAGTTCTTCGCCCCGCGCCTGCTCTGGTGACATGTAGGCCACGGTGCCGATCACCGTTCCCGAGCCGGTCAGGCTCTCGGGATCAAACGACAGCGCGGGCGTGTGCGCTAGAGGCGAGGTTAATTTCGCCAGACCGAAATCCAGAATCTTGGCTTGGCCGCGCGTCGTGACGAAAATATTGGCCGGCTTGATGTCGCGATGGATGATGCCCTTGGTATGCGCCGCATCCAGCGCGTCGGTGATCTGGATGGCGAGGTCGAGCAGTTCGTCTGTGGGTAGGGGCACGGCGCGCCGTGCCCCTACCGCGATCCGCTGCTTCAGTGTCTGCCCCTCCAGCAATTCCATGGCAATGAACGGCTGGCCGCCGTGCTCGTCAACATCGTAGATGGTGCAGATATTGGGGTGATTGAGGGCCGAAGCGGCATGAGCCTCGCGGTTGAAGCGTTCCAGCGCCTCCGAACTCTCCGCCAGCACTTCCGGCAGGAATTTCAGGGCGACCAGGCGCGGAAGCCTCGTGTCCTGCGCTCTATAAAGCACCCCCATGCCGCCGCTGCCCAGTTTCTCCACGATGCGGTAATGGGAAACCGTCTTCCCCACCAAGCGGGCGCCACCGTCAGCGGATTGGGTCGAGGTGGCCGCGCTCGAAGGCAGCATCCGCGCCGCCTCGTCCAGCGCCGGGGCTTCGATGAAACTTCGCGTTTGCTGGTGAAAACTGAGCAGTGACTCCACCTCGCGGCGCAGGGCTTCGTCGCCCCCGCAGGCTTGCTCCAAGAAAGCAGGCCGCTGGCTCTCCTCCCGCTCCAGCGCGGCGTGATACAACTCCTCAATTCGCTGCCAACGGTCAGGATTCATCGCGCTGCTCACCGCCGTTCCCCGCGCGCAAATGCGGCAGATCGGCCGCCTGAGTCCCGGAGACTGGAAGGAAGATCAGACACGCCAGAACAGAACTGGCACTGCGCACCATATTCGTCACGGGCCCCCTCATTGCGATGCTTCGAGATTCCCGGTGGGCGGTGGAGCGTGATCCACGCCGGAGGGAGGACCCAGCCGCTCCATAAGGACAGGCTTCAATGCGTCTGCCCAGATCTGACACGCCTTCAGGGTAGGGTGCAGCTTGTCCTGCGCATTCATCATCCCCTCGAGCAGCCTTCCATCGCTGCCGGCGAGCTTGCCGTTGATGTTCAGATAACGAATCGTCCGGCCGTCAGCGAACCGGGACAAATTGCTGTTGATTCTGTCGATGGTGGGCATCAGGGCCATGTTGTCGTTTCTGGGAAAGATTCCCATTACGACGATCGTTGCCGCAGGAGCTTTCTCCCGGATCGTGCGCACGATCGCCTGCAAACCGCGAGTGACATCCTCGGCCTTTGCGTTTGGATCCCCCTGGAACAGCGGATTGCCGAGGTTATTCGTACCGGCCAGCAACACGACCATTTTGGGATTCACTCCGTCCAGCTCCCCGTTTTCCAGGCGCCAGAGAATGTTCTGTGTCTCGTCGGCGCCCCAGCCGAAATCGGCCGCATTCCAGCCTTGGAAATTCTGCTTCCAGTTGGCAAGCAGTTCGGGGTAGTCGGTCGCGCCCCAGCGCCGTGTGATCGAATCGCCTTCGAAGTATACATCGATTCCGCCCTGCTTCGCTTTCGCCAGAAGCTGCGAGTGGGCCACGAGCGAGTTCGGGTCGGTTCGAAAGACCGGCCGGTCAGCCGGAAACTGCCAAGGCGCCGGATGATAGTCGAGGAACTTGTCCGCCCAGGGAATGAAGTATTTCCAGTTGGGAGCATCGGTGTGACCGCCGTCATGCTGGCGCCAGGCGAGATGCCCATCGAGAAGTCCCTTATTCACCGGCGGCATCTTCGCGGTGTGATAATCCTCCGTTACGCCCAGATCTTTCGTGCCCAGCAGCCGGAACACGGGGCCCGCCGCCACGGTCGCCATAAAGCTGCCGTGCTGATCCAGCCATCTTGCGTCGCCTTTCTCGGGGATTCCGTAGCTGATGAACGTTAACCGCGGTGCGCACAACGCAATCAGCTCGTTCGAGTCAACTGGCAAATCGCCGGCGTTCCTGCTGCCGAACGAAGCCTCGGCCGCGCCGTACTCGAGGAAGTTGCCGGCCATCCAGTGATACTCGCCGGACCCCGTCAGATTCTCCACCACCTCTCCGAAATTGCGTCGGTGCGGTTTGGTGCCGCCCTCCCCGGAGGAACCGACCAGCACGACGGCGAAGCGCGTGTCGAAGGCCATGGTCACAAGCGCCGCCTTCCCATAGCGAGACACCCCTTCCACGCCGACACGCTTGGCGTCCACGGCTTTGTCTGTCTCCAGATAGTCGAGAGCGCGGGAAGCGCCCCAGGCCCACGCCCGGAGCGCTCCCCAGTCTTCGGGCTTTCGAGGCTGCCCCTTATTGGTCAGACCGATGATTCCCCTGGTGAGACCAGCGCCGTTGTCCGGCTGAATGCTGCCCGTGTCGAGCCGCGCGTAGCCCCATCCTCCGGCAATCAGTTGTTCGGTCGAGGGTGGATCTGTGCCCAGCGCCGCCTTCAACTCGGGCCGGCTCGCGAATAGGTCTGCCATCCACTTGAGAAAGGCCGCGCTGCCGAACATGATCATCACGGGCACGGGCCCTTTCGCATTTGCCGGTGTCACCAGCGTCATCTGGATGTCCACTGTGATCGCCGGGCATGATGAGTTGTCCACGTGTCCGACAAGCTGCTTTTCAATGACGGGGAAAACCCCGGTTGTCGAATTGGCTAGGCTCGTGACGGTCCAGGTCAAATTGGGCACATCGGGCGGGATGCGGCCGACCACCTCGCGCTCAAAGTCTTCCACGATTTCCAGGCGCCGCCGCTGCCACCACTGACTTGCCGTCCCGACCCTCTGCCCGTTTTTCAACCTCAGCGCATCGGGCAGATCCGAAAACGGATTGGCTCTGGATTCGTCGTAGTTGGCGTGATCGGGGGCATTTTCATTGCCGCTCGGCCCCGGACGGAGAGCCTTGATGCCGAGCTGGTCCATCATGTTGCGATGGTCTTGTTCTGCTGTCCAGTTCATCGGCTGGCAGCCGGGCGCTGGGAAAACCGGAGCGCCTGCGGGCGAGCCCTGAGTTTGCTGCGCCGTGGACATTTGACAAACCAGCACGGCCAGAGCGCTCAGTGCGGCGACTCGTGTCGCCACTCGTGTCGTGCATGCGAAAGCGATCATGTTTTGACCCTCGACCAAATGTTACCGGAAAATGATCGGGGGTGCCACTGCTCGCGCAGAGCGGAGTCTGCTCGCATCCGTCGGGCGGCGGAAGAGCCTCTCTGTGCCCTGATCCCATTCGATCCAGCAGCCTCCACCTACGGGCAGAGTCAATTTGTGTGCAGGGACAGCCTTTCGTGATAGACTGCGGCTGTCTAGGTGGACCTCGGGTAGCCTCGCCTTACCCGGGGAAATTTCTGAGGAGGAAACCGCATGAGGAGACTCGGTGCAAGTGGACTGATTCTGGTCGCCATGGCCATACTCATGGGCATGCCTGGGAGCGCCTGTGCCCAGGGCGCATTCGAACAGATCTCTGGCAAGGCCTTTGAATCTGCGATACCCAATGATTTTTACCTGGAGGGGAATAGGATCCCCGTGGAAAAGCGCAACGCCGCATTAGTTAAGAGTCCGGCGGGTGCGCGATTAGTGTTGGCCTTGATCGACACCACTGGCTACAGCTCTCAGATTCAACAGAAGTACATGGGGATGCTCATTACCGAAGGGAAAGTGTCGGTCTGCGATGTTCCATTGAGTGTGGGGAGCTATGGCTTTGGCTTGGAAAAGCCCGCCGGCAAGTTCTTTCTTTACAACCAGGCTGGCGAAAAGGTCGGTGATTGCGTCGCCAAGAAAGACAGTGCAGTGAAACAGCCCAAACCACTCAATATCATCTCTAATAAAGAAGCTGGCGCGCGGCTCTACTTGGGTCGATACTTTGTCGAGCTGAAGTAATGACCGGAAAACAGGTGTCAGGTCCCAGGTCTCAGGTGCCGGGTGTCAGTTGGCAGGTTCCGGTTGACAGGTTCCAGGGGAAAACGGGGACTAGCTGCTTGGGACTGCGGACTGGGCAATAGAGGCCAGGTAAAGACAGACCACCAACACCAAGTCCCGGTTTTCTTGCCTTCTGGTTACTGCTCAATGCCCCGTGTTCTTCCTCAGCCCTTAGGCCCGATTGCGGGAGATGAGGTTGATAACCAATACCAGCGCTTTTAAGCGTCGCGGGCAAGAACGACGAGTGAACCTTATAAATGTCATGCTCTGTCTTGCGGCGCTAGTACTTCTACCCGGGTCGGCCAACGCCGGCAAGTCGAAGCAATTCTGGGTTTCGGGCACTGCAACTGTCGTAGAGCCCGATCGAATTACTATTACTGGTCCCACGGGCCAGGAATATACCATCGTTCCGATTGAGGACTTTACATCCCGTGTAGCCGTGGGGTCGCAGGTAACTGCCTATTACACTCCGGAGAACGGCGTCAACAAGTTGGACTATCTTGAGTATGCGCTGGAGAATTTCTTTGTGTCCCCTGATGTAATCCGATTGAGGACTAGGAAAGTCATCATTCTTCCTCACCCTGGCGTGCCCGATTCAATGGGTATCATCGACGAGATCGGGAGGTACCTGGCGGCGAATATGGGATGGTACATCGCGCCTTCGGTCTTGGCGCAGGAGTTAGAGAAGAGGTTTCATCGGCTCTCACCGCTGGATGCGGTCGACCCAGCCACAGGGGAATTTGATCTGAGTCGATATCAAAAGGGCCAGGACAACCTGATGGCTGATCTGGCTTCCAAGGCCCGTGTTGACGCCGCTCTGGATATTACTGTCGAACAAGTCGAAGCGCCCTACCAGAATGGAGAGGCGGAATGGGATGAGGTGGTAGAGGCAATTGCGACGAAGGGCTCGCGTGCCATGTCTTTATTACCGCGACTCCCCGAGCATGGCAAAGTGCCTGCTACCACGATTGTCATGAACCTTTTCGATAAGCAAGGCAGAATCATGTGGAACAGGCAGCGAGGCTTTGCAGTTTTGTGGGTGCGTGTAGGTGTTGCGGGCAAGTTTAGACCTCGTCCGCTTACGGAAGTCTATCAGAACGTGGAAGGCGTCCGGGCTTGGCTGAGCGAAACCTTTGCCAGCCTGGTGGGATAGCAGAGTCAAGCCTTCAGGAAGTCAAACGCCGCACCGAAACCTCCGAAACCTTAGCCCGGATTTCTCACCACGTCTGGACGCTCTTAGTGGGCTACCGGAAGGGCGGGACTTCACAGGCTGCGGGAAAACCCGTTTGGCCTGTCATTCCGAGGAGTCCGCCATTCTTATTGGCGGACGACGAGGAATCTCGCACTGTGTTGAGAACACTCAGAGCGAGATTCCTCGCTCCGCTCGGAATGACAGCTTGGGGGGTTTTCCCGCAGCCTGTTCAGCCCCGCCCTTCCAGACCCGTGGTAAGAAGTGCAGGCTAAGACTTCGAGGCGCAAGGGCTCTGGGCTTGCGGGGCGCGGTGGTTGAACAATTCTTCGATCTGTGCCCGGTACTTTTCTTCCACGACGCGGCGCTTGACTTTGAGGGTGACCGAAAGCTCTCCTGAGGCGATGCTGAATTCCTGGGGGAGCAAAATAAAGCGGCGAATCTTCTCGTGGCGCGGCAGCCAGCAGGTGGCTTCGTCCACTTGCTGCCGTATAAGTGCTTGAATATCAGGGTGGGCAACGAGTTCCCGGCGATTCTGGATAGCGATCCCCTGGCTGCGAGCATAGGCCATCAAACGGGTGAACTCAGGCACAATTAACGCCCCGACGAATTTGCGCCCATCCCCAAGTACCGCAATCTGATAAATGTAAGGATGGCCTTGGAAGAGGTTCTCGAGCTTTTCCGGCGCCACGTATTTGCCCCCGGAAGTCTTGAACAGGTTCTTCTTGCGCCCCGTAATCTTCAAGTAGCCATCGGAGTCGAAGGCCCCGAGGTCGCCGGTGCGGAACCAGCCGTCCACGAAGGCGGCGCGATTCACCTCCTCGAGGTGGTAGTAGCCGGCGGTGACGTTGGGCCCACGTACCAGGATTTCCCTTCCTACGGCGCCTTCCGGGTCGATCTCTTCCTCACTCAGCTTGACCTCCACACGAGGTATGACGGGACCTACGGTGCCGAGCTTGGTGCGCCCTGGGCAGTTAACAGAAACGACCGGCGAAGTCTCCGTAAGCCCGTAACCCTCGTAGACCGGAAGCCCCAGAGCGAAGAAAAACTCCCCCAAGTCCTTGGATAGTGGGGCTGCACCCGAAATGAGGATGTAGACCCTGCCGCCCAGTTGTTCGCGGACCCTAGAACAGACCAGCCGGTCGGCGAGTGCGTGCTTCAACCGCAGGCCCAGCGGCTGAGTTCGCCCTTGGAGGAGGAAAGGAGCGTACTGCTTGCCAACTTTCACAGCCCAGTGGAAGAGCCGCCGTTTCGAGGCAGGCGCCTGGCGGACGGCATCCATCACCCTGGCTTGAATCTTTTCGAGCAGGCGCGGAACCACAGCCATGACGGTGGGGCGGACCTCCAGGAGATTCTGTGGCAACGCGTCCAGGCTCTCCACATAAGCGATGGAAACGCCTTTCCAGAAGCAGAAGTACTCCACCATGCGCTCAAACACATGAGAAAGCGGCAGGAATGACATTAGGAGGTCGGATTGACTGAGGGGAAAGACCTCGGCGGTTGATAGGATGTTGGAAACGAGATTGGCGTGGGTGAGGATTACGCCCTGCGGCTGGCCCATGGTGCCAGAGGTGTACAGGAGGCTGGCCGTATTCCCCGGCCGCGTCTCTAATGCCTTGGCTTTGAACGCCTCGACGAGGGTGGGGCCGCTCCAGCCCAGTTCGCTCTCGATGCTCCCCTCCCAGCAATCCGCCCCTGTCCCCGCGACGTTGGAGCAGTCCATGGCCAGCACAAACTTCAAAGCTGACAGCCTGCCCCAGATGTTGAGGACCTTTCGCAGTTGGGCGTCCGTGGCCACGACGATGCCTTTGGCTTCCGAGTCACGGAGGATGTACTCGAGGTCCGGCTCGAGAAGCGTGGGATAGAGCGGGACCGTGATAGCGCGCATGCCAAGAATGGCGTAATCCGTCAACGTCCACTCGGGCCGATTCTCCGAGAGCAACGCGATGCGCTCGCCCGGCCTGGCCCCGAGCCGCTCCAGTGCTGAAGCCAAGGCGGCAGCCTTGCGCAGCGCCTCGCGGGAGGATATGCCGCGATACCGGCCCTCCGATTTGTATAGGAGACAGTCCGGCTTGTCATACTTCTCAATTGCCTTGAGAAACAGTTCGTTGAGAGTGGTGAAATCGCTGTTGTCCATAGGTCCTGACGCGTTGAGCCCGCCCCTTGCGCCGTCATCTTAGCACATCTTGCACTCCCTGAGTCCAGCGAACCTAAATTGGGGCTTTCAGGCCGCACTTTCTCTTTCCTCGGCATTGGGCTAAGATTTGCTCAGGGGGGATAGGCATGATGCAGGGCAGCGTTTTGGATAGAAGCGATTCCTCGACCACCACATATCAGCCCATTCGCGCGCCTCGGGGAAGCCAGATTTCCTGCAAAGGCTGGCAACAAGAGGCCGCCATGCGGATGTTGATGAATAACCTGGACGAGGAGGTGGCCGAGCGGCCGCAGGAACTCATCATTTACGGTGGCACGGGCAAAGCCGCGCGGAATTGGGATTGTTATCACGCGATCGTGGAAGCCCTCAAGAAGCTGGAGAACGACGAAACCCTCCTGGTGCAGTCGGGTAAGCCGGTGGGCGTTTTCCAAACTCACGCCTGGGCGCCGCGGGTGCTGATCGCCAACGCCAATTTAGTGGGGCATTGGGCGACGTGGGAGAAGTTTCGCGAACTCGAGCGCCTGGGCCTCATGATGTATGGCCAGATGACAGCCGGAAGCTGGATCTATATTGGCACGCAAGGGATTCTCCAGGGGACTTTCGAGACTTTCGCCGCTGCCTCCCGCAAGCACTTTGGGGGCGACCTTGCGGGCAAGTTGGTGGTCACGGGGGGAATGGGGGGCATGGGAGGCGCCCAGCCACTGGCTGCCACCATGAATGGCGCCGCCTTTCTGGGCGTCGAAGTGGACGCCGAAAAAATCAAGCGGCGCATCCGGGGCGGCTATTGCGACATCTGCGTGAACGATCTGGACGAGGCGCTGCGCATCCTGAAAAACGCAGTCCGGCAGAAACAGGCCGTGTCGGTGGGCTTGGTTGGGAACTGCGCGGAGGTGATCCCCGAACTGGCGCGGCGCGGTGTGGTGCCCGACCTGCTTACCGACCAGACCAGCGCGCACGACCCGTTGAACGGCTACATCCCCTCGGGACTGACGCTCGAAGAAGCCGGCGAGCTCAGGCGGAAGAATCCCGATGATTATCTGAAGCGTTCGTACGAGTCCATAGCGCGCCACGTCACAGGCATGCTGGAGCTCCAGAAGCTGGGGGCGGCTACCTTCGATTACGGCAACAACATTCGCACTATGGCTTTCGAGCATGGTGGGGTGAAGGACGCTTACAGCTTCCCGGGATTTGTTCCCGCTTACATTCGGCCTCTCTTCTGCGAGGGACGCGGGCCGTTCCGCTGGGCCGCGCTCTCCGGCGAAGCTTCGGATATTTACCGGACCGACGACTTGGTGCTGGAACTCTTCCCTGACAATCCCGTCCTCAGCCGCTGGATCCGGCTGGCGCACAAACACGTAAAGTTCCAGGGCCTGCCGGCACGAATCTGTTGGTTGGGGTATGGTGAACGGGCGCGGTTCGGGGAGCGGATTAATGATTTGGTGGCGAAGGGCGAGCTGAAGGCCCCCATCGTTATCGGGCGGGACCATCTCGATTGCGGGTCCGTGGCGTCGCCTTTCCGTGAAACCGAGAGCATGAAGGATGGCAGCGACGCCATCGCCGACTGGCCGGTGTTAAACGCGCTCCTGAACACCGCCTCAGGGGCAAGCTGGGTCTCGTTCCATGACGGCGGGGGAGTCGGGATCGGCTACTCCCTCCACGCCGGCCAGGTCACCGTGGCCGACGGCACTGCGGAAATGGCCAAGCGGCTGGACCGCGTGCTGACCAACGATCCAGGCATCGGCGTAGCCCGCCACGTGGATGCAGGCTACGAAGAAGCCGTCGCCTTCGCGCGAAAGGCGGGAATAAAAACACCAGTGACAAGTGACGAGTGACAAGTGACGAGCAGATGGACAAAAACCCTCGCCGCCTCGAACTCGTCACTCGTCACTTGTCACTGCTCTTATCAGCTTTTCTTGGAAGTGACCGCGAAAAAGGTTGCGACTTTCTGCTCAACCTTTTTGCTCTTGCATTTTGGGCAGGCCACTTTCCCTTTGTCATATTCGGCCAGTGTCATGATCAAGCTGAATGTCTTCGTGCATTCCTTACAGACATATTCGTATTGGGGCATAGCACCTACCCTCCAATTTCGTTGGTCATGATTTTAGCAGAGAATCCCGAGCCGGAATACAGATAGTGATGAGTGACGAGTGACAAGTGACGAGCAAAAGATAGGACATGCAGGATTAAAGACAGTAATGAGTGGTGAACGACACGTGACGAGCAGAAGACAGGACATGACACCTGAAACGCAGAAAAGCCAAAACCCTCGAACCTGGAACTCGTCACTCGTCACTCGTCACTCGTCACTGTTCTTCTGCCATGCTGAGCAACTGCTCACCCTCGCGGGCCTGCCATGTCCCCGGCGTGGAAAAGCCCTTTCGCAACTCGGCATCATCGCCGATGGCGCGATGCTGACCCAGGGGACCAGCATCCTGCGAGTTGGTCACACACGCAGCCTGGAAGCAGAGGCGCGACGCTTGAAGGCCGAGGCCGTCGATTGCCGGGGTTCGGTGGTGATGCCCGGCTTCGTGGATTCGCATACCCACCTGGTATTTGCCGGAAGCCGTGTGGGGGATTACGAAAAGCGATTGCAGGGAAAGACCTACGAGGAAATTGCTCGTGCCGGCGGAGGGATAAGGTTGTCGGCGCGAACAGTGCGGCAGGCTTCCGTAAACTCGCTGGTCCGACAGGCAGAAGGCTTTCTGAAGCAGTTTGCGGCCCACGGCACAACCACCCTGGAAGTGAAGACGGGCTACGGCCTGGAAGTAACGCAGGAGCTGAAACTCCTGGAGGCGATTCGCCGGCTTCGCCTAACCTCCGACCTTGGACTCGTGCCCACTCTCCTTGCCGCGCACGCCTTGCCTTCTGAATACGCCGGACGCCCGGCCGCCTATATCGAAACGGTTGTGCGGGAACTTATTCCTAGGGTGGCGCGCAAGAAGCTGGCTGAATTCATCGACTGCTTTTGCGACCGCGGCGCCTTTAATGTCGAGCAATGCCGGAGAGTGCTGGCGGCCGGAAAGCGGCAAGGCCTGATTCCGCGCCTCCATGCCGAACAGTTCACTCACACCGGAGCCAGCCGTCTGGCGGTGGAATTCCAGGCAGCCTCCGCGGATCACCTCGACAGGCTCTCCGCCGCAGACATCCGCGCCCTCGCCCGCTCCCAGGTTGTAGCGACGCTGCTTCCGGGCGTGAACTTCCATCTTGGCCTCAAGGCATACCCTCCGGCCCGGAAGCTGATCGACGCCGGCGCCATCGTCGCGCTTGCCACCGACTTCAATCCCGGAACTTGCCCCACTCTCAATATGCAATTCATCCTTTCAGTGGCTTGCTCTGCCCTGCGCATGACGCCTGCCGAGGCTATCTCTGCGGCTACTATTAACGGGGCCTGGGCGCTGCGCCGCGCCGACCGCCTCGGCTCCCTTGAACCCGGCAAACAGGCCGACCTGATTGTGATGGACGTGGGTGACTACCGCGAGATTCCCTACTATTTTGGCGTGAATCATTGCCGGATGACGGTGAAGGCGGGTCGGATTGTTTGGAATCGTAGCGCGGGCGGGACGCCCGCGCTACGTTCGTGCTAAATTCTCTGCATGCAAACCATCATCGAATGTGTTCCGAATTTCAGTGAAGGACGCGATGTCCAAAAGGTGGAGGCCATCGTCCAGGCGCTGTTGGACGGGCGGGACGTTTACCTGCTCGACAAGGAAATGGACGCGGACCATAACCGCTGCGTCATCACCCTGGTGGGCACGCGCGAGAGCGTAGGGGAAGCGGCTCTGCGGGGCATCGGCAAGGCGGCGGAATTGATCGATTTGAACCATCAGCGGGGCGCGCACCCTCGGCTCGGCGCTACAGACGTTGTGCCGTTCATACCCATCTCCAGCGTCACGCTGGAAGAATGTGTGCGCATCGCCGCATGGGTGGCCGAAGAAGCCTGGCGCCGGTTCAAAATCCCTACCTATCTGTACGAGGCGGCGGCCCGCAAGCCGGAACGCAAGAACCTGGAGAACATCCGGCGTGGCCAATTCGAGGGCCTGCGCGAGGAGGTGCGCACCAACCCTGAGCGGCATCCCGATTTCGGCGAGGCGGCTCTGCATCCGACAGCCGGAGCGACGGTGGTGGGCGCGAGAAAATTCCTGATTGCCTATAACATCAACTTGAACACGCCTGACGTGGCGCTGGCGGAGGCGATTGCCAAGAAGATCCGCACTTCGAGCGGCGGCTTTCCCTGTGTGAAGGCCATGGGTGTGGAGCTGAAATCCCGCAACCTGGGGCAGGTCTCTATGAACCTGACGGATTTCGAGACGACCTCCCTCATGACAGTGTTCGATGCCGTCACGCGAGAAGCCGCAGCGCAGGGTGTTGACGTCCTAGGCAGCGAGATTGTTGGGCTGGTTCCCCGCAGGGCGCTCGAGGACGCCGCAGTGCAGCACCTCAAGGTGGAGAACTATCATCCCCAACTTGTTTTTGAAAACCGCCTCGACCAAATCATCCGGGAGCAGACCCAATCGGCGGCGCAAGAAAAAACTCCGACGTTGCGCGCTATGGCAGAAGCGTTCGTAACCGCGGTGGCGGCGCCGACGGCAACTCCCGGCGGCGGAAGCGTCTCAGCACTCGGCGGAGCGCTGGCCGCAGCGCTCGGCGAGATGGTCTGCGGGCTGTCACTCAACCGGAAATCACTCGAGGCGCATCACACCAAACTGAGAGAGTTACAGGACCGGCTCTCCTCACTGCGACAACGCCTGCTCGAAAACATCGACCGCGACGCCCGGAGCTACGAAGCCGTGATGGCGGCCTTCAAACTTCCCAAATCCACCGAAACCGAAAAAGCCAGGCGAGCACAAGCCATAGAAGAGGCCGGCAAGAATGCAACCTCGGTGCCACTGGAAACGGCGGAACTGAGCGCGGAAGTTGCAAAGATCATTTTCAGCCTGCGGGACATCACCATCCCGGTGGCTGCCCCGGACCTTGCGGTCGCGCTCGACCTTGCCGGGACCGCCCAGCGCGGAGCTATTGAGAACGTGCGCGCCAACTTGCCTTCGATTAAAGACCAGGACTACCTGGAGCACGTGCAGCGAAATCTCCAGGCCCTCAAAAAAGCAATGACAAGTGACGAGTAACCCGCCGCGGCGGGACGAGCAGGAGTCAGAAGTCAGAAGACAGAAGGTAAGTCGTAGGTGGTAAATGGGGAAGAACCTCCCCTCACACACCACTTACCACGTACCACATACGGGTAGGGGCCAACGAAGAATTCGCAACATAACTCAACTACACTTAGCGACCGATGGACGAACCGCACCTAAGCTCAGATCACCGCTCACCCGCTATGCCCTCTCTCCCTGAGGTCCACAGGACGGTGGGCATTCCCACCGGAGCGGCCTTCTGGAGAAAAGTGCTGGCCTTTTCCGGGCCGGGCTTCCTGGTAGCCGTGGGGTACATGGACCCCGGGAACTGGGCCACGGACATAGCTGGGGGGTCGCGCTTTGCCTACCGTCTCATCTTCGTCCTCTTCCTGTCCAACCTGATGGCGATCCTGGTTCAGGCGCTTGCCGCGCGGCTGGGCATCGTCACGCAACTCGACCTCGCGCAGGCCTGCCGTAGCTATTATTCGCGGAAAACCAGCCTGTTCCTGTGGGTGCTGTGTGAAATTGCCATCGCCGCCTGCGATCTGGCGGAGGTAATCGGGTCGGCCATCGCGCTTAACTTGCTCTTCCATATCCCGCTTTTGATGGGCGTCTGCCTGACGGCGCTCGATGTGCTGGCGATCCTCTACCTTCAGAACAAGGGATTCCGATACATCGAAGCCCTGGTAGTGGCCCTCATCGGAACGATTGGTGTCTGCTACCTGGTGGAGATTCTCCTGGTAAAACCCAATTGGGTCGAAATCGGGAAAGGCTTCATTCCCACTCCAGAGCTTTTGACCAACCATGAGATGCTCTACATTTCCATCGGCATGTTGGGCGCAACGGTGATGCCCCACAACCTCTACCTCCATTCCTCGCTGGTCCAGACGCGGGCGATCGACCGGACCAGGGAGGGAATACGAACCGCGCTGCGATTTAACCTGCTGGATTACGTCGTGGCGCTCAACTTCGCTTTCTTGATTAATGCGGCGATTCTCATCATGGCGGCCGGCACGTTCTACCGCCACGGTTTGAACCAAGTGGCAGAAATCCAGGATGCTTACTACACCCTGGCCCCGCTGCTCGGAACGCAAGTGGCCAGCATACTCTTTGCCATAGCCCTGCTGTGTTCAGGCCAGAACTCCACCCTGACCGGAACACTGGCAGGGCAAATCGTGATGGAGGGATTCTTGAACATCCGTCTGGCGCCATGGCTGAGGCGGCTGATTACACGGCTCATAGCTATTATTCCCGCGATTATCGCCGTAGCCTTTTTCGGGCGAAGTGGTACGGCCAAGCTTCTGATCTTCAGCCAGGTCATCTTGAGTCTGCAACTCTCCTTTGCGGTTTTTCCCTTGGTTCAGTTCACAAGCAACCGAGCAAGAATGGGCGAATTCGTAAACCCGCTCTGGCTCAAGATCCTCGCCTGGATGGTGGCGGGGATTATTGCTATCTTGAATGCTTATCTCCTGGTCCTGACCGTCAAGAGCTGGGCCAGCTAGGCAGGCGACATCATGTTCAAGAAGATTCTCGTGGCTCTCGATCACAGCAAAGCCGACAACGTGCTTTTGCCGCAGGTGAAGGAACTGGCGAAACTCACCCAGGCGGAGATTCTGCTGCTCCACGTATCGACCGGTTGGGCGGCGCAGTGGCAGGATAACCTGAATCTCTCGGACTCAAAGGAGATAAAGGAGGACCGCGAGTTCTTGGAGAAGGTGGCGCAGGGGTTGCGGGAAGAAGGTTTCCGGGTGACCGCGCGCCACGAACGCGGCGAGCCGGCCACCGCGATTCTGAGGACCGCCCGCGCAGAACATTGCGATCTCATCGCCATGGCGGCCCATGGACACAAGATGATTAACGATCTGATCCATGGGACTACCATCACCAAGGTTCGGCACGAAAGCGAGATCCCGATTTTCCTGGTTAAGGCCAGCCCGGACTAGTGACGAGTGACCAGCGAGATCCACGACAGGGTTCACGGGTGGCGGTGACACTGCTTTTCATGTCGGCCACGTGATCTGTGGCGCATACATATAAGACTGATGTATGCACCACCCAGCGTTTTGAGTGACGAGCAACACCAACAATGCAGTTCGTTCCTGCTCGTCACTTGTCACTTGTCACTCGTCACTGAGTTTCCAGAAGGTGCAGGCTCTAGTGAGGTTCTAACTTCATGCTGATTCCAGGTTTCGCCACAGCCGAAGGTACAGCGCGCTTTCGCGAGCGCTTTGCGGCGCGCCTGCCGGGGCATATTCGCGAGGCGCAAGGTCTCTGGATTTCCTCCATCGGCATCGGCACCTACCTCGGGGAGCCCACCGCGGCTTACGATGCGCGTTACAGAGAGGCCGTTACGCGAGCGGTGTTGATGGGCGTCAACGTCATCGATTCGGCCATCAACTACAGGCGCCAGCGAAGCGAACGCGCCATCGCCCAGGCGCTGGCTGCACTGATTTCCTCCGGCGAAGTCCAGCGCGACGAACTCATCCTGGCCACCAAGGGCGGGTTCCTGACCTTCGACAGCGAAGAACCGCCGGACCCTTCTGCCTATTTCCAGGAGAAACTCTTGGACCCCGGCATCATCCGCATGGAGGAGGTTGTTGCCGGTTGCCATGTGATCTCCCCCAAGTTCCTGGAAAACCAGATTGACGCCAGCCGCCGGAACCTCGGCGTCGAGACCTTGGACATCTACTACCTTCACAACCCGGAGACGCAACTGAGCCAAGTGGGCCGCGAGGAATTCTTCCGCCGGTTAAAGGCGGCCTTTGCGGCGCTCGAGATGGCCGTGGCGGAAGGCAAAATACGGAGGTACGGGACGGCGACCTGGAACGCCTACCGAGTAGGTCCACCTTCGGTCGAAGCCCTTTGGTTGGCCGACGTTCTGCGTTTGGCAGAGGAAGTGGGGGGCAAAGACCATCACTTTCGCGCCCTCCAGTTGCCTTTCAACCTCGCCATGCTGGAGGCACGCATGGCAAGCACCCAGCCGGCGGGCCGGAAGCTGGCCCCCCTCTTGCAAGTGGCCAGGGCACAGGGATTGATGGTGTTCGCGAGCGCCAGCCTCCTTCAAGGCCAACTCACCCACGGATTGCCGCCGGAGTCTCGAAGCTGGTTTCCGGGGATGCGAACGGACGCACAACGCGCCCTCCAGTTTGTTCGATCTACGCCCGGCATTACCTGCGCTCTGGTGGGCATGAGCAATCTCGAACATGTGCAGGAGAATCTGGGCACGGCCTCGACCGCACCTATGACGCTCGAACAATTCCGCGCCATTTTACAGGAGAGTGGCTAGTGGCCAGTGGTTAGTGGCTAGTGGCTGGTGGTCAATGAGCTAGTGGTTGGAGGGCAGCCACCACCGGATTGCTAGCGACTAACCACTAGTCACTAGCCACTAACCACTGGCCACTGCTTCGAGGTTTGCCGTGAGCTGATATGAACTAGTGCTACAATTGCATCGTTCTAAAGCAGGAGGAGTCTTGCCTCGCAGACCTATCATCACTCTAATAACAGACTTCGGAACGACAGACCACTATGTGGGGACGATGAAGGGTGTGATCCTCAACATCAACCCCGAGGTTCAGATTGTGGACATCTGCCACCAAGTCTCTCCGTACGATATTTTTGAGGCCGCGTACGCACTGGTCCAGAGCTACAAGTACTTCCCCAACGATACTATCCACCTGGTTGTCGTGGACCCTGGAGTGGGAACCGCGCGACGGCCGATCGTGGCTCGTGCCGGGCGATACAGTTTCGTGGCGCCTGACAACGGGGTCCTCTCATTGCTTTTCACGCGCGAGGAGCGTGTTGAGGTCCGGCACGTTACCGCCGATCACTATTTCCTGAATCCCGTCAGTAACACTTTCCACGGCCGTGATATCTTCGCTCCTGTCGCCGGCTGGTTGAGCAAAGGAGTAGAAACGGAAAAATTCGGCGATCCGATCACGGATTACGCCCAGTTCAGTGCCCCGAAACCCAAACGGGTGAGTGAGAATCTGGTCAAAGGCATGACCTTAAAGGTGGACTCGTTTGGAAACCTCATTACCAACATCACTCCCGAAGACGTCCCGGAACTGTTTTCGGAGAACCCCCCGCCCTTCAAAATAATTGTCAACCGCCAGGAAATTACCCGCCTCAATTTGGCCTACTCGATGGGCAGGCCCTCGGAGCTTTTTGCCATGGTAGGGAGTTCCGGATTCATTGAAATCTGCATCAACCGCGGCTCTGCCGCCAAGACGCTGAATGCAAACCGGGGCGTGGAAGTGGGTGTGGTTATCGGTGGCGGACTCCCCGCTTAACCCGGATTCCTAGAAACTCCAGGCCCTCTCCCCCCTTGGGGGAGAGGGTGGCCCGCCGCCGGCGTTTTCTTCAGCCGGGGCGGGACGGGTGAGGAGGTCGCTCGTTTGCGCCCCGTCGCGCCGGGCTTGGGGACGAAAAAACCTACCCCCTGTCATTCTGAGTCCGCCATTCTTATTGGCGGACGAAGAATCCCTGCAGTTGCTTTGCTTGGCCAGTCAGTGCATGTTCTCTGCGAACTGCCGAGGTCCTTCGTCGTCCGCCAATAAGAATGGCGGACTCCTCAGGATGACAAGCTTGTTCGGGTTCACGAAGCCTCAACAGGCAGTTGTCCAGAGCGGCGGGCTTGAGGAGCGGTAATGGGGAGTTTCTCAATTCTGACTTTCGCCACACGCCGGCCGTCCATCTCAGTCACTGTGAATCGGCGGCCTTCATACACGATGCTTTCGCCACCTTTGGGGATTACCCCCAAAAGCGAAAGCACAAACCCGGCCAGCGTTTCATATCCAGCGCCACGAGGCAGGACAATCTCGTAATCATTCGCCAGTTCCCTAAGGCTGATCGAGGCGTCCATCAGGAGCACATTGCCGCTGACCTGGTGGATGGCTTGCTCGTCCTGGTCGTATTCGTCACGGATTTCGCCCACCAGTTGTTCCAACACGTCCTCAACGGTCACCAAGCCAACGTAGGTGCCGAACTCGTCAACCACCAAAGCCAGGTGAGAATGATGTTTGCGCGCCTCCTCGAGTACCTGGCTGAGAGGCTTGGCCTCGGGGACGATCATGGGTTGGCGGAGTATGGGGCGCAAATCCATGGGCGCCTGTAGTGGCACGCCGCTCTTCAGTCGCTCGGAAACCACCCTCAGCAGGTCCTTGGTGTAAAGAATGCCCACTACGTGGTCCGGCGATCCTTCATAAATCGGCAGGCGCGAGTGTTGATCCTTCACGATTCGGTCGAGCAGGAGCCTGAGGTCCTGGGTAAGCGGCAGGCAAGTGATCCTGGTCCAGGGCACCATGATCTCCCGAACCAGGATACGGTCCAGATCAAAGACCGTTTGGATGATATCCTCTTGTTCTTCCCGCAGCAGCCCGTGCTTGCGGATCGACGACACAATGAGTTTCACTTCATCCCGCGTGGGAAGCGGCCTATAACCCCGCAAGGGAGAACGGCCCAGTGCAGCCAAAACGCCGTTCGCCATTCCCACCAGAGCTCTCACGGCGTAACGGCTTAGCCTCAGGAAAATAAGCATAGGCCGGGCGACAACCAAAGAAACCATCTCGGCATGGTCATACGCAACCGCTTTCGGAACCAGCTCGCCCAGCACCATGAGAAAAACGGTGATGAGCACAAAGGCGCAGGCCGAAGCAATCGAGTGCACCGCCACAACGGAGACATGCCCATGGAGTCCGGTGCCCACTAGGTGCTGGAGGGCCGCAGCGATGAATCCCTCCCCAAGCCAGCCCATCAGCACGCTGACGACGGTCACCCCGAGTTGCGTACCTGAGATAAGAGAGCCGATATCCGCCAGCAGGACCTGAACAAGGCGCGCGCGAGGATCACCTTCCCGCACCAGTTGCTCGATGCGTGTCCGCCTCACGCTCAGGAGCGCGTATTCGGTGGCGGCGAAAAAGGCATTGAGCCCCACGAGACCGAGGATGAGTAGACCACGTAGCAAAACCACGTCCTGAATACCTGCGATTGAAACATTGTAGGATAAAACCCTCTCGCTTCGCAAAACCCTGCGGCGGGCAAGGTAAGCTCCCTTCATCCCGAATCTCGAAGTTGAAGAGCACCGCGCGTTGTAGTGCACTGGGTTGAAGGGCGATTGATCCAGGACGCACCGCAACAATCCAGTGCCTCGAGAAATCAGCCCCCCACGCGGTAGTCTCCATTGACATTAATCCCGTCTCCACGACTAAAGGTCCATACCGTAAAATTTGGACGTGTCGAAACACACTTGACTCAGGGTTCGATGGTATAATGCTCCTTCCCGTGGAGGTACATATGTCGTCGGATTCTCTTCCTCATTTGTCTCCTGAGCAGGAATTTGCTCATAAACTGGCTGCCCAGGAACTGGCCAAATACTGCCAGGAGTTTTCGCGCTGGCGCAAGTCAAGAAGTTACAGTGCAGCCTCGCAAAAATCTCAGCGCGCACAGGGTATGCTCGTTTCGCCTCCCATGAAGAAGCCGGACCCTACCGTGCCGCACTCATCGGCATAGCGAAGCCAAATTAGATTACGAATCCCAAAGGTTGAGATTGACCGTGCCATTCGCGTCCGGCCCGGCGAAGAGCGACGTGTCCTTCCCATCAGTGCCTGTCCAACTTGCTGCAACGGTTGAACCCGAATCCGTAAGTTGGACGGGAGTCTAACCTCACTCGAAGACAAAGGACCCCTCACCCGGCTCCCTACGCTCGCCACCCTCTCCCCAAGGGAGAGGGCCGCTATCTGATGTGTTCTTGGTGCCAGCCCTCTCCCGAGGGGAGAGGGTGGCCCGCTGCCGGCGCTTTCATCAGCCGGAGCGGGCCGGGTGAGGGGTTACTTGTCTTGGTCGCGATCCAATCCCATGCCGATGACAAACCCCCGGCTTTTGCAATCCCCCAAAAGTCCTTTGCATTACACAGAGAATTCCCTTGGCCGCTGGTGGCGCGTGTCCTCTGAGGCGGATGTTTCATTTGCTGTGGGTTCGCCCGAACCCCGAAGAATGGACACCCTGTCTCTTGACACGTGGAAAATGATAGGCTAGAGTAGTAAGTTGAAGCTACGGAGAAGATGATGGCTCCCTGGAATATTTTGCTCTTATGCTGCTCCCGCGCCTGGGTCATGCGTCGGCCAGGGCGAAAAGGCCAGTGTGATTTCTAGGGGACAAGAAGTCATTCGTCGCAGGGGAAAGAGAAAAGAGTCTCTCAAAAATGAACGAACAAAGCGGTAATGTCTGTGAAAACAAAGGGTCGGTTTTCCACAAGCCGCGGCAAAGCAGGAATGTTATAGAAAACAAAGATAGTTACGAGCTTTTAGGCAAGAATGTTATTGAAAATAAATGACTTAGTCGTGGTCCATGGCAATAACTATGAATAGGGTTTTGGTTACTGGGGGCGCGGGGTTTATTGGGTCACACCTATGCGAGCATTTGTTGCGGTCCGGAAGACGTGTCGTGGTCGTGGATAACTTGGACGACTTCTATGACCCGCAGCTCAAGCGCGCCAATTTGGAAGCGATGAAATTGGCCGCTGATTATGATTTCTATGCCGTAGACATCCGCGATTCCGGCCGTCTCGAGCAAGTCTTTCAAACAGCTCAACCGGATGCGGTGATCCACCTCGCCGCGCGGGCGGGTGTGCGGCCTTCGCTTCTATATCCCGCACTCTACACTTCAGTCAATGTCGACGGGACGCTGTGCCTGTTGGAACTCAGCCGAAAATACGAGGTGCAGCGGTTTGTTTTCGCCTCTTCCAGCTCGGTGTATGGTCAGTTCAATCGCGTGCCGTTTTCCGAAGACGACCCCACCAACAAGCCGCTCTCGGTGTATGCCGCCACAAAAGCGGCTGGCGAAAGCCTGGCTTTCGCGTACGCGCATTTGTATCAGCTTCCCATCATTTGTCTCCGCATCTTCACTGTCTTCGGCCCTCGACAACGCCCCGATTTGGCCATCCGAAAATTTGCCCAGCTCATCGAAGAGGGAAAGGAACTGCCGGTCTTTGGCGACGGCAGTATGAGCCGTGATTACACCTATGTTACCGACGTCGTGTCGGCCATCGTCCAAGCCCTTGAATGCGACTACCCCTTCGAGATCTTCAACGTCGGCAATTCCCGCCCTGTGCGGCTGGATTACATGATTGAGACATTGGAAAGTGCTTTGGGCAAGAAAGCGAGGAGAATACTCCTTCCCACCGCGCCGGAAGACATGCCGGTCACTTTTGCCAGCTTGGAAAAATCGCGCAGGCTATTGGGCTACAGTCCAAAGGTCTCCTTCGAAGAGGGCGTGCGCTCCTTTGTTGATTGGTTCAAAAGACGGTAAGTGGTAGGTAGGCGCGGAAGGGCGCGGGAAATTCTGAATGGTGAATTCTGAATTATGAATTGCCTATTACCTATTGCTTGCTGCCAATCGCTTACTGCACTTCTCCGGTCTCCTCAGCGCAGTGACGAGTGACCCGCCGTGGCGGGATGAGCAGAAGTCAGAAAGCAAGGGTCGGAGATCAGGGAAGAGGAGGCAGGCGGTAGTAGGCAGAAAGCAGGCGACGGTGGGCATAATGAAGAGGGGTGTTCATAATTCCTGATTTCATAATTCATGATTCCATAATTCCTAGTTCAATAATTCATAATTAAGAGTTTCCCTGGCCCCCAGCCTCTGGCCCCTAATCCAAAATCTAATATCCAAAATGGGTTCATCCTTCCGAAATGCGGCGGATCCTAGCTCCCACTTTGTTGAGCTTTTCTTCGATACGCTCGTAGCCGCGATCGATGTGGTAAACGCGATCGATGAGCGTTTCGCCCTGAGCAGCCAGGCCGGCAACGACCAAGGAGGCGCTGGCACGCAGATCGGAAGCCTGCACGTTCGCGCCGCTGAGAGGCGTCCGCCCTTTGACCACCGCTCTCCGGCCGCGGACGGAGATGTCCGCGCCCATGCGCGCGAGCTCCAGGGCGTGGAGGAACCTGTTTTCGAAAATCGTCTCCGTGATGACGGAGGAGCCCTGAGCTTGCGTCATCAGCGCCATGTATTGCGCCTGCATGTCAGTGGGAAAGCCTGGGTACTCTTGCGTGGTCATATCGGAAGCGCGCAACGGTTGCCACGCTTGCACTTCGAGCACATTCGCCTCGCCGCCCTGTCCCGGGCTCGAGGGCGGCTTCTCGACTCGCACACCCACCTCCGCCAACTTGGCCGTGACGGCGGCGAGTTGGCTCGGGTCGCTGCACTTGGTGAGCGTGAGGCGCCCCCCGGTGATAGCGGCAGCGACAAGGAACGTGCCCGTTTCAATGCGATCGGGGATTATCCGGTGCTCGGCTCCGTGCAGACGGCTGACACCCTGAACGACAATCCGGTCAGTTCCGGCGCCTTCAATGCTTGCGCCCATTTTATTGAGCAGCGCAGCCAAGTCCTGGACCTCAGGTTCCCGCGCCGCATTCTCCAGCACCGTGGTCCCGTCAGCCAGGGTGGAGGCCATCATCAGGTTTTCTGTGCCAGTAACCGAAATGGTATCGAAGTAGATGTTCGCCGCCTTGAGCCCCTCCGCCCTGGCTTCGATGTAACCGTGTTCAATGGTGAGGGTAGCGCCCAGCTTCGCCAGCCCTTTGATGTGCAAATTGACGGGACGCAAGCCGATCGCACATCCTCCGGGAAGCGAGACCCGCGCGCGACCGAACCTTGCCAGCAGCGGACCGAGCACCAGGATCGAGGCGCGCATCTGCTTCACGAAATCGTAGGGGGCAACGGGGTCGCTCAGCCGGCGAGCCTCAATTTCTACACGGTTGCCGTGTTCCTCACGAGTAATCGAAGAATCTGCTCCCAAATCCTCCAGCAAGCTGCGCAGCGTGCTGATGTCGCGAACCCGTGGGACATTGCGAAGTATCACGCGCTGCTCCGTGAGCAGCGCTGCCGCCATTGCCGGCAAGGCGGCGTTCTTCGCCCCGCTGATGATTACCTGGCCCTCTAAGGGGTGGCCACCCAAGATTAAGAATTTATCCATCGGGTCCTTTGTTCATTGGTTCATTATATACCGCCTCTTCCTCTCTTCGGCGCTTCAAGATAGAATGGAAATGTATGCCTGTGAGCCTCTTCGGATCGAGTGAAAAAGAGAAAAAGCCTGGTCTCTTCGAACGCTTCAAGCAGGCAGTTGCTTCCACGAAGGCCGAACTGGTGGAACGTATCGAGGAAATTGTCGAAGGGAAACAGACGGTGGACCAGTCGGTTCTCGACGACCTCGAGGCCACGCTCATTAGCGCCGACCTGGGAGTCAAGACTACGGGCGAGATTCTCGACCGCCTGCGCGAGCAGGTCAGCTACAGAAAGCTCACCGAGCCCAAACAACTTCGCGCTGCGGTGGAGCAGGAAATTCTCAGGATACTCGAAAATCCCACTGGCGGGCGGCAAGCCGCTGCCCCTGCTGTCAAGCAACCGCCTGCCGGCATGCCCGCCGTAATCTTCGTGGTGGGAGTCAACGGGGTGGGCAAGACCACGAGCATCGCCAAGCTGGCGAACCTTTACCAGCAGCAGAACCGCAAGCCGCTGCTGTGCGCGGCGGACACCTTCCGCGCCGCCGCAACGGAACAGCTCGAAATATGGGCGGGCAGGCTTAACCTTGACATCATCAAGCAGAAGTCCGGCGCCGATCCCGCCGCGGTGCTTTTTGACGCCGTGGCCGCCGCCCGCACCCGCCATTACGACCTAGTGATTGTGGATACCGCCGGCCGGCTCCACACCAAGTACAATCTGATGGCCGAGCTCGAGAAGATGTGCCGCATCGCCGCGCGCGAGATTGCCAACGCTCCGCACGAGGTTCTGCTGGTCATTGATGCCACGACCGGTCAGAACGGCCTCGCGCAGGCCCGCCAGTTCATCGACCACGCCGGCGCCACCGGCATTATTCTTACCAAGCTCGACGGCACGGCTAAAGGCGGGGTGGTGATTGCCATCGCGCGCGAACTCGGCCTGCCAATCCAGTTTGTCGGCGTCGGCGAGAAGGTGGACGACCTTCTCCCCTTCGACCCGCGCGAGTTCGTGGAATCACTTTTCGAATGACGATAATAATCACCACCGTGATCTTCGACTTTGGGTATGTCTTGAGCCTCCCTCCGCAACCCTCCGACTATCAGCGATTGGCGGGGCTGGCTGGGATCGATGGGATGTCATTCGAGAAGATTTATTGGGGCAATCGCACCGACTATGACCGGGGTGCCATCGACGGTCCCACTTATTGGCGGCGCCTTGCAAAAGCAGCCGGCAGGGAACTCACACCGGCCCAAATCGACAGCCTCATCGTCAATGACATTGCAATCTGGATGCGTGCGAACCCCGTCATGATGGAATGGGTCCGGGCGCTGAAAAGAGGCGGCCTCAAAATCGCAGTCCTCTCAAACATGCCCGTCGAAATCTCCACTTACATGCGGCAATACGCTCCCTGGTTCAGGGATTTCGACTATGTGTGCTTTTCCGCGGAAGTGCAACTCGCCAAGCCGGAAGCCGCCATTTTTCACGCTTGCCTGGAAGTGGTGCACTCGAGACCAGAAGAATGTCTCTTCATTGACGATCGCGGTGAGAATGTGGAAGCGGCGCGGGCGCTGGGCATGCATGCCCTGAAGTTCGTGTCGGTCCACGAACTGGCAGCCGACGTCCAACCTTTCAACCTCCCCGCACCCTTGACCACCGGTGGCACGGGCATGCCAGTTTAATGTACGGGATGCGCCTGAACTAGGTCTTACGGAGCGCTGCCACCTCGCCAAGCGTCAGTTGGCGCCACTTCCCAACTTCCAGTCCGGCCAAGGTCAGCGGGCCAATGCGCGTGCGGACCAATTTCAGGACTTTGAATCCCACCGCTTCAATCATGCGCCGGACTTCGCGGTTTCTCCCTTCCGCGAGCTCGACTTCCAACCAAGTGTATTTTCCGCGGTCTTCAACACGCCGCACGCTGATGGGGCTTGCCCAATCGCCTCGCTTCATCTCGACCCCGGCATTCAGCATGGCGACCGTCGCTCCGCTCAGAATCCCGCTGGCCTTCACAAGGTAGGTCTTAGGAACTTTGCTGCCGGGGTTGGTGACATGGTCGGCAAACTCAGTGTCGTTGGTCAAGAGCAGAAGGCCGGAGGTGTCCTTATCCAGCCGTCCCACTGGCGACACCCACTTCCCGATGTCGCCAAGGTACTCGTACACGGTCTTGCGTCCGGCAGGATCACCGTGGCTAGTGATAACACCTTTAGGCTTGTAAAAGAGCAGGTAGGTCTTGCGCGCGGGCTTCAGGCGCTGGCCGTCAAGATGCAGGGTTGCCTGGTCCGGCCGCACCCACAGGTCCGGGTCGCGCACTACCTTGCCGTTTACCTTCAGCCGCCCGGCGAGAATAGCTTCCCGCGCGGCTGAACGCGATGCCAAGCCAAACCGCGAAAGGACGCGGTCAAGGGTCATGGTGGTTTTGGATTTCATTCCGCCAGACACAGAAACTAGAAATTGGAAAATGGAAATTGGAAATTCGAAACTAGAAAATCGACAATTGAAACTCGAAGATGGAAACTGGAAAACAGTGCAGCGGATCGAGAATTGTGAATCTCAAGTAACCGATTCCCATCTCCTAGTTTCCATTTTCCAGTTTCGATTTTCCAATTTCGAGTTTCGAATTTCCAGCTTCTAATTTCAAATCTCAAATCTCAGATTGCTATTTCCCTGCCCAGCCCCTGCTGCTCAGCCGCCTCGAGAACCAAATGAGCAGCGACGGCGTCCTGCACCGCCACTCCCACTGACTTGTAAAGCGTAATCTGATCCGGCGAGGTTCGTCCGGGCCGCGCCCCTGAAATCAGCTCGCCGATCTCCGCATGAATGTGCTCTTCCCCAATCAGCCCGTCGCGGATTGCCCAGCGCAAATCGGTCGAGCCGGAGGGGAGCGGTGCAAGCGCCGCCTCGCGGGTTTCCACTACCACCAACGCTCGCCTTACCGCCTCATCGTCCACCTCTGGGCCCATCGGGTTTAGCCCGACGGAGTTGACGTGCACGCCTGGCGCGAGCCATGCGCCCTTCACAACGGGCTCTGCGGAGTGTGTCGTGGCGCAAATGATGTCGGCGCCCGCAAAGGCTTCCTTCCCTGCATCGAACACCTTGGTTGGGATCCCCAGCCCACGTGCGATTTCCTCTGCCATGACGAGGGCTCGAGCGCGATTGCGACCGACGATCCGGACCTCCTTGATGGGTCGCACACGCGGGATGAGCTTGGCGTGTGCGTGCGCCTGAACTCCCGTCCCCACGATCGCCAAAATGCGCGCCTCGGAGCGCGCCAGCAACTTCGTAGCCAGCGCTGAGCCAGCGGCAGTGCGCAGAGCAGTGATCGCCGTGCCGTCCAGCATGGCGCGCGGCGAGCCCGTGCGCGCGTCGAAAACCAGAATCACGGCTTGATGGCTCGGCAAACCCAGCGTGGCGTTTTCCGGGAAAACGCTCACCAATTTGGTCGAGAGAGTTTGCGTGGAACCCAGGAAGACGGGCATGGCGCCCAGCAAGCCCCCCCGCTCGCGAACCTGCACCACAATGCGCGGCGGCATGGAGACACGCCCGGCGCTCAGCTCGACCATCGCCGGACCGAGCGCCTCCACCAAGCGATCCAAGTCCAGCAGGCTTTCGACCTCGTGTCGATTCAGGACCAGCATAGTTCAGAGTTGATAGTCGACAGTCGACAGTTCACAGTCTGTGGGCCGCAGCCATTCTCGGCTCCGCCTAAGCACCGGCTTTTGACTGTTGACTGTCGACTGTCAACTGTCGACTGCCCTTCAGGAACGAAACCTCGTCGAGGCGAATGAAATCTTGCACCATGGGTTCGGGCGAGGCGTCCAGTTGATTGATTGGCCCGAAAAAGGCCACGCGCCCATCGACCAGGAACACAACCCTGTCAGCCAGCTTGCGCGCCAATTTCACATCGTGGGTCACCACCACCGAGGTGAGGCCCGTCTGGCGCTTCAGTTTCAGAATCAGGTCAGCAATGGTCTGCGCCATCAGCGGGTCCACCATGGTCGTTGGCTCGTCGTAGAGAAGCGCTTCCGGCTTGGCGGCAAGGGCCCGCGCGATAGCCACCGCGCGCTTCATGCCGGTGCTCAGGTCCGAAGGCATGAGATCGCGGACGCCTTCCAATTCCACCAACGCTAAGAGTTCACCGACTCGCGCCTGAATTCTATCTTCATCGAGCACCAGCCCGTATTCCGCACGCTCCCGCAGAGGGTAGGCAACATTCTCGCCCACCGTCAGTGAATCAAACAGCGCCCCCGATTGAAAAACCATGGTCACCCGGCGCCGGACGTCGAACAACTCTTCCTCGGGCATCTTCGAAACTTCCAGACCGGCAACAAAAACCTGTCCGCTGTCCGGTTGCAGAAAGCCCAGAATGTGCTTAAGGGTTACACTCTTCCCCACCCCGCTTTTCCCCAGCACGACCACCATCTCGCCCCGGCGTACCTCAAAATTCACGTCCTCCAGCACCGGCTGTTCGTCAAACGCCTTGTAAACGTGGACGAACTGAAAGTACGGGGACTCGAGACTTTTAGATTCTGAGTTGCTCGTCATGTGCGGCCACTTCGCTCCCAGAAAACGCCGGAAATGCCCCCCATTCGGCCACTACGGTTTGATTGCCGTGAACCTCTAATTGCCGCCGCACCTTCTCATATTCCTCAGGCGTATTTGCATTATAGAAAATGCGGGGGGAATATCCTGCACGCGCAAACTCGGCCTTGCTGATGGTGCGCCGCTGAACCTTCTTGAAGAATCGACCCACCTGGTTCTGCCCCAAGGTAAGGCTGGAACGGAGGGTCGAGAGTACGCGCCGTCGTAATACCGCACAAAGTGGGTACAGTCCCTTGGCCCAAGGCGGGGGAAGCGTTGCCGAAGCGCGGCTTACTAATGCCTGTTCGCAGAGGTAGCGAAGAAATCTGGCGTTCATAAGGGGCATGTCACAACTCAAGAACAAGCTGAATTCTGTGCGCGCCCTGCGCAACCCGGTATGAATACCGCCCAAAGGCCCCTGCCCCGGGATGTCATCTTCGTAAACCTGAATCCCTGCGTCGGGGAATCTGTCGGGGGGCCCGATGATCGCCACCGAACGACAAATGGCGCGCAGCAGGCGAATCTGCCGGTCCACCATGCTCTCTGAACCTAACCGCAACCTGGCTTTGTCGAATCCCATGCGCCGACTCGCTCCACCCGCGAGTACGAAACCCGAAACCTCACTGAATCGGCGCCGCCTGCTCATGGGGAATCTCGACCTGAACCTGTGCCTGGCATCTCGACCTTGCGCTCCAGGCCGATCAACAGGAATCTGCCGTCCTGGCTCAGCGTCGGCAGGTAGACATAGTGCTTTTCGGGAAGCTCGAACGCAAGTGCATCAGGCGAGCCGGCATTAGCCTCGCGCGCCTGGAAAACCTGATCGTCCAAGAACTCCCGCCAATCCTCTTCGATCATCTGGTGGAACTTCTCCGGGCTCGGCGCATCTGTCTTCAAGAATTTGCCCGGGTCGATCAGGGCGTAGGCGCTGCCAAAATCGTGCAGGTGCAACGCCGCGATGAAACGGTATAGGGTATTATCAGGGCCGGGTAAGTATTCCGTTTGGGCAGGAACGTAGGCTTGCCCATCCCAGTGGTAAGCGCACCTTGCGCTGAAGCCACGATGCCCGCCGGGCTCGAATTGCAGAAGTCCGGGGTCTGCCCGCCCGGTTACGATCATGTCTGTTTGGCCAAGCTTCGCGTTATCCTGAAATTCAATCTGGCCGTGGTCGAGGGCATTGTAGCGGTTATCTCCATCCTGACTGTCCCAAAGTAAGGCGGCCTCATGTTCCCGCACCTGAAATATCGCCGGGTAAGGCACGTCCTCTTCCCCCACCACATTCACCACGGCAATGCAAAGACCGGTGCTTTTCCCGAGCCGGACGACTTTGAATTGAATATTCCCTGCTGGGGCGGCAAGGCGTGAGGCTTTCCAGCGAGTCCTATCCCAAGAGAGCAAATAAAGTCCCCGCGAAGAAGGGGGGGGCGCCGGCCCCTGGGCGTCCTCCTGGCTCGTATCGGTGACCAGTAACTTCAGTGCAACTTCTGAAACTCCGTCGCCATCCAGGTCCCCCAATTCAATCAGCTCAACGGGGGAGGATTCACTTGAGGCCTCGTCTTGCTTCTTCACCGTAGTGTCGAAGGCTTGACCCAACACGCCAAGATCGGGGGAGGGAACGTTTCCCAGGATAGCCTGAATCCCAGCCAGCATTTCGTCGCCTTGCTCAGCCGCAGATGGCTGTGACGGCTCAGAGCTCGTCTCAACCTGCCCTTGCTCACCCTCTGAGGTGGGCTGGTTGGCAGGATTCTGGGGTTCCTGCGGGGTTTGGCTTTTAGTTTGACCTTGCTGGTTGGGAGGTGTGTCTTGGGCCAGTCGCAGCAGATGTTGGTACGAAATGCCGACGGTTGGAGCTCCCAAACCTGCCCATAGGGCCAAGGCCCATATTCCGACCCGATACCCAAGGCCAAAGCTCTGGAGACGTTCGCAGATGCTTGAGACAATTCGCATGATTGCCAACATTATAAGACATCTGCGCCTGTGTTACCAACTGCTCAAATCTCGGGTGCTGGTGTCATTTGGGATGGGGGATCCACACCAGCCGCCGGTCATTCCCGCGAAAGCAGGAATGACTAGGGCGCGCAAATGCCACATGGCGCTGATGAGCTTTGGCAGATCCTTCTGCATCGAGCACACCAATCCACTGAAGCCCTTACGGGGCCTCGCGAATCTAAAATTAGCACTCGGCGCGAGAGAGTGCTAATTCTAGAGTTTCAGGCCCATTTTAAGGCTTGACAAATCCCTTCGGAACAGATAGATTAGCACTTGGTAAGTCCAAGTGCTAAAGGCTCGCTGGGAAGGCCGACCGGCAGGCGCCGCGAAGGACCAAGCGCGGATGGCATTGCGAGGCAAGGTTTAGAGCTTGGGTTGACCAAGATAAGTTTTTTGGATTTGAGTAATCAAAAGAATTTGTAGACGAGAGGAGACTCAAAAATGAAGGTAAAGCCCCTGCATGATCGGATTCTGATCAAGCGAGTGGAAGAGAAAGAAACCGTGAAAGGTGGAATCATTATCCCCGACACAGCCAAGGAAAAACCCCAGGAGGGTGAAGTGATCGCCGTCGGCGGCGGGAAGAAGACCGAGGAAGGCAAGGTCATTCCTCTCGACGTGAAGGCGGGAGATCGCATCCTTTTTGGAAAGTACTCCGGCACCGAAATCAAGATCGATGACCAAGAGTACCTGATCATCCGTGAAGATGAAGTACTGGGAATCATTGAAGCGGCAAAACAATCTGCTGCTGCCGGGAAGAAATAAACCGGTCTAATGGCGCGCTGCGGCATGCTGCAAGGCACGACGTGCCGCTGACGCAAATACGGGCTCGATAAAGTCCGCGACCTGCCCAGGAGCAGGGCGGAGCCAAAAATTTGGAGGGAGTAAAGATGGCAAATGCAAAACAGATTGTACTTGGTGAAGACAGCCGCCAGGCTATTCTGCGGGGCGTGAATAAGCTGGCGGACGTTGTAAAGGTTACGTTGGGCCCAAAGGGTCGCAACGTGGTTCTGGATAGGAAGTTCGGTTCGCCCACGTCCACCAAAGACGGCGTGACCGTGGCCAAGGAGATCGAGTTGAAGGATCCGTTGGAGAACATGGGCGCGCAGATGGTTCGTGAGGTGGCATCCAAGACCTCCGATGTGGCCGGTGATGGCACCACGACGGCGACGGTCCTGGCGCAAGCGATTTTCCGCGAGGGCGTAAAGACCGTGGCGGCGGGCGCCAACCCCATGGCCATCAAGCGGGGGATCGAGATGGCGGTACGCGCCGTCTGCGGGTACGACGAAATTCAAAAGGACGCCTCCACGAAACACGTGAAGGGCGAACTCGAGAAGCTGTCCAAGCCCGTCGAGGGTGCGATGATCGCGCAAGTGGGCGCGGTTTCCGCCAACAACGACATCACCATCGGGAACATCATCGCGGAAGCCATGAAGAAGGTCGGCAAGGATGGCGTCATCACGGTTGAGGAAGCCAAGACCATGGAGACGACCCTGGAAGTAGTCGAGGGAATGCAGTTCGACCGCGGCTATCTCTCCCCCTACTTCGTGACCGATCCGGACCGGATGGAGTGCGTCCTCGAGGACCCCTACATCCTCATTCATGAGAAGAAGATCAGTTCGATGAAGGACCTCCTGCCGTTGCTGGAGCAGATTGCCAAGTCCGGCAAGCCGCTGCTGATCGTGGCAGAGGAAGTCGAGGGCGAAGCGCTGGCCACCCTGGTCGTCAACAAGCTGCGCGGAACGCTGCACTGCTCCGCCGTCAAGGCCCCGGGTTTTGGCGACCGGCGCAAGGCTATGCTGGAGGATATCGCGATCCTGACCGGCGGCAAGGCCATCACGGAGGACTTGGGCATCAAACTGGAGAACGTGAGGCTCGAGGACCTTGGACGGGCCAAGAAAATCACGGTGGACAAGGACAACACCACGATCGTGGAGGGCTATGGAAAGAGCTCCGCGATCGAAGGCCGCGTGAAGCAGATCCGCACCCAAGTCGAAGACACCACTTCCGACTACGACCGCGAGAAACTTCAGGAGCGGCTGGCCAAGCTGGTGGGCGGCGTGGCCCAGATCAAGGTTGGCGCGGCAACCGAGACCGAGATGAAAGAGAAGAAGGCTCGCGTTGAGGACGCCATGCACGCCACCAAAGCTGCCGTCGAGGAGGGCATCGTTCCAGGCGGCGGCGTAGCTCTGATCCGCAGCATCCCGGCGCTCAGTAAACTCAAGGCCGAGGGTGATGAGCAGATCGGCATCGACATCGTGAAGCGCGCTCTCGAAGAGCCGCTGCGGCTGATCGTCCAGAACGCGGGCGAGGAGGGCGCCGTGGTGGCGGAGAAGGTGCGTGCGAACTCCAATGCCAACTTCGGCTTTGATGCTCAGTCCGAAATTTACGGCGATCTCGTCGAGGCAGGCGTCATCGACCCGACGAAGGTCACCCGCACGGCGCTCCAGAACGCTGCCTCCATCGCCTCACTCATGCTCACCACTGAGGCGCTGGTCAGCGAGATTCCGGAGAAGGAAGAGAAGCACCCGATGCCCCCGGGCGGAGGTGGCATGGGCGGCGGGATGTATTAAGAACAGTTGACAGTCAGCAGTTGACAGTCGACAAGCAGAAGGCAGTAAGCAGCAAGCGTTTTGCGCGAGTCTCGACCAAGTCGGGGCAAGCTTCAGGGCGGGGAGAACACTTCCCCGCCCTTCTGTTTCTAAGCCGCCACTATCGGCGCGGATTCCGGCAATAATGTGCCTGCTCACCCGGGCTGCAGCCGCGCGAAAAATGTAGAAACTCCAGCCCCTCACCCCCTTGGGGGCGAGGGGAGGAGTAAACGGAGGTTCCGCGCCCTCGCGCCCTCGCATAGCCCTCGGACTTGCGCTTCGCTTTTCGGGATTGCAGAGCGACCTAAGCCCTGGGAAGCGGCTCAATAATTACCGCCGTTCCATAGCAGAGGACTTCCGTGGCGGACTCTCGCCCGACGACTTCGGAAGCGTCATAACGGAGGCCCACCACGGCGTTAGCGCCCAGCCCTTGGGCGTGCTCAATCATCAAATCGCAGGCCTGCTGGCGGGCCTGTTCACACATCTCGGTGTAGGCGCCGATGCGCCCCCCGATAATGCTCTTTAATCCTCCCAGAATGCCCTGCGAGATGGTAGGCGCTCGCACGATGATGCCGCGCACAATTCCCCTGTATTCTCTGATCCGATAGCCGTCGATGCTCAAGGTGGTGGTAACTGGAATGCTCATTGTGCCCTCCTCATCTGCTTTCTGAACCCTGAATCCTGAATCCTAACTACCGTCGCCAACCCTTACATAGGGCTTGATCTGCTTCCACTTTTTAAATCCGATACCCCTAATCGCCATCAAGTCTTCGACGCGCCTGAAAGGTCCGTGCTTTTCGCGGTAGGCAACGATTTGCTCCGCCAGACTCGGTCCGATTCCGGGGAGCTTCTGGAGGTCATTCGCTGTGGCTTTATTGATGTCGATTGCCGCCTTCTGGGGCTGGGCGGCCTTCTCCTGACTCTGGAGAGCATATAGCCAACTATCGCAAGGCACCCCCCAAAACAAGACCACCATCGCGAAGATGCAACCCAGGCACCTGAACAACTCCCCAACCTCGCCTTGACCAATCCGATACGACCTGTGCCAATGATCGTAACACCTTCTATGCCAATCAATAGACCCTTTGTTGAATTCACCCACTTATCGACTCCGCAAGAAAAGGCTAGCCAAACGGATTTGAAATTCTCCGCCCTCCTGGGACAGTCGAGGGTGGCGAGTCGAAAGCGGCGATACCGCAGAGACGTGCGCGGCAACCGCACTGAGGTTGGCGGTAAGAATCTAAGCGTATTGGGAAGAAACTTCCCCCTCGTGTAAGAGATTCACAACCCGCGAAACTGTTTGCTCGCTTTACCAACCACCGGGTGGCACTTTCGCGAAAGTCATACCAACTGGTGAGAATAGCAAAAGCAAAGTGTGCAAGTTCAACAATGAGCCAGACATGCGCGGATCACTCGATGGGAGACTAAGGGCTACACCGAAAAGAAGGAGAATCTTTGGAGCTCCTCGTGCATCGAATCTGGTAAAGGTGGAGAGCTTCCAGTTATGAGCGAGATTCTTTCAAGGGTGTTCCTCATCGGCGTACTCCTGGCTTATGCCGGGCTGATTATGGGGTTCCTGTTTTGGAACCTCGGACGATGGCTTCGGGGCTCAGATAGGAAAAGGGCATGGCCCGCCATCCTGGAACACCTCAGCGCATGGCGCATCTTCAATCGCTCCTATGATGCCCAGTAGCCGGCGCCGGCGGGTTTCTATTCTTCCTGCTGGGCAAGCACCACACCCAGCAACTGAGCCATCGATTCAATGAATCATCGATTCATTGGAAAAATGACGGTGCAACCGCTTCTCAATGATTCAATGAGCCAATTGTTAAAATATTGAATGTGGAAAACGGTCACGACGCAACCTTACATCGTTCCCCTACTTTTGACCTTCGACCTTCAACTGTCGACTTGCCTGGAGAGGCATGGCTGCCTTTTCTTTCAGAGCCTTTAGGCGGTCGCGGAGCTGAGCAGCCTTTTCAAACTCAAACTGCTTGGCGGCTTCGCGCATCTGGTTCTCGAGGCTCCTGGTCAGCTCCTCGAGCTGGTCAGGGGATACCTCCTCGTCCGGCAAATCGGCAGGCACCGTAACATAGTCCGCCGCCACGATGGAGGCCAGGGCCATATCCACAGGTCTGACAATGCTTTCAGGAGTGATGCCGTTATCCTCGTTGAAGCGTGTCTGTTTGGCCCGCCGGCGATAGGTTTCGGAGATGGCTTGGCGCATGGACTCCGTCGTATGGTCGGCATAGAGGATGGCTTTCCCGTGCAAGTTCCGCGCCGCCCGCCCCATGGTTTGAATCAGCGCTCCCGCCGAACGCAGGTAGCCTTCCTTATCGGCGTCCAGGATGGCGACCAGCGAGACCTCCGGCAGGTCGAGCCCCTCGCGAAGGAGGTTGATGCCGATCAGGACGTCAAACTCACCCCGCCTCAGGTCGCGCAGGATCTTCACGCGCTCGAGAGTCTCGATCTCGGAGTGGAGGTAGCGGCAGCGCACGCCAACCTCGGCGTAATACTCCGCCAGATCCTCGGCCATGCGCTTGGTGAGGGTGGTGACCAGAACTCGTTCATTGGCCTCGGCCCTTCTGCGAATATCACCCAACAGGTCATCAATCTGGTGGCGGGTGGGACGGACCTCAACCTCAGGGTCAATGAGTCCCGTGGGGCGAATAATCTGCTCCACCACTTCCCCGCCGGACTTGGTCAGTTCGTAAGGGCCCGGGGTGGCAGAGACGTAAATCACCTGTCCCACCCGATGCTCGAATTCCTCGAAGGAGAGGGGGCGGTTGTCCAGGGCGGAGGGTAGCCGAAATCCATAGTCGACAAGAGTCTGCTTGCGGGAGCGGTCGCCATGGTACATGCCGCGCAACTGCGGCACGGTCTGGTGGCTCTCGTCGATGAAGATCAGGGCGTCCTGCGGAAGGTAGTCGAGCAGGGTGGGGGGCGGCTCTCCCGGCAGCCGTCCGGAAAGGTGGCGCGAGTAGTTTTCAATGCCATGACAGTAGCCGATCTCCCGCATCATTTCCAGGTCGAACAGGGTGCGCTGCTGAACGCGCTGCGCTTCCACCAGCTTACCTTGCTTCTCGAGCTCGCCCCGCCACCACTCCAGTTCGCTGAGGATGCGCTGCATCGCTTCCTCTTTCCTCTCGGCAGGCAAAACGTAGTGGGTTCGAGGATAAATAGGCAGGCGAGAGTAAGTCTGCTTCACCTGGCCGAAAAGCGGGTCAATCTGGGCCAGAGTTTCCACCTGCTCGCCCCACATTTCGATGCGGTAGGCGACATCCTCATAGGTGGGAAAAATCTCAATCACGTCGCCACGCACGCGGAAGGTGCCACGCCGGAAATCCGCGTCGTTGCGTTCGTATTGGATTTCGACCAGCCGCCGCAGGATGTCTTGCCGCGAAATCTTCTGCCCGGTTTCCAGCAGCAGGAGCATTCCATAGTAGGCCTCAGGCGAGCCCAAGCCATAAATACAGCTCACGCTGGCCACGATGACGCAATCGCGACGCTCGAAAAGCGAGCGGGTGGCGGACATGCGCAGCTTGTCCAGCTCATCGTTGATGGTCGCTTCCTTCTCGATGTAAACGTCGCTGGCGGGGAGGTAAGCTTCCGGCTGGTAATAGTCGTAGTAGCTCACGAAGTATTCCACGGCGTGGCGCGGAAAGAAGGCACGGAACTCGTGGTAAAGCTGAGCGGCAAGGGTCTTATTGTGAGCCAGAATCAGGGTGGGGCGGTTCACGGCCTCAATCACCTTGGCGACGGTAAAGGTCTTGCCGGATCCCGTAACCCCGAGCAAGACTTGATGAGGCTTGCCTTCCTCAACGCCCCGCACCAGTTCCTGAATGGCCGTTACCTGGTCGCCACGTGGCTGGTAGTCGCTCGCGAGATTGAAATTCACGGACCCCAAATCGCTTCTTGGCATCACTTCATTATAGCAGCCAGAAGTCCGTTGTCCGTTGGTTGAGGAATCCCTCCGCAAAAGCGCCGACCCACAGGACGCAGGACAGGTCTGCGGTAGGCGGCGAATTATGTTAGGATAGACGTGTCTTTCTTTTGTCAATTCAGATTATGAGGCGAGGTCAATGAATCAGATTCCATGGGGGCAAGGGCGTTGGTTCACAATGGGGTTATTGATAGCGGGACTTCTTGCAGGTGTCGCCTACGGGCAGACACCTGGCAGGCAAGCGCCGGCGGGGCCAGCCCCGAGCGCGGCCCCGGCCGCCCAATCTTCCTCGCCCGATAAGATAGTCTTGAGGGTCGGAGACGAGTGGGTAACTCAAGGGGAGGTTGAAGGATTCATCCAAGGGCTCAGTCCCCAGGTTAGAAGGACTCTGGCCGCCCAGGGTCGCCGGTCTCTTGGAGATGAGTACGTACAGTTGCTCCTTCTCTCGCAGGATGCCGTCAAGCATCATCTTGACTCCACTCCCGCTTTCCATCAGATGCTCGCTTTGCGTCGCCGTCAACTTCTGGCGACGACAGAGTACCAGGAAATAGTGCGACAGTCCGTAGTAACACCCGAAGAAATCAGCAAGTATTTTGCGGCGCACCAAAGCGACTACGAAGAAGTCGGCGTCAACGAAGTTGTCATTCGCAAGAAATCGGAGGGAGCGGATAAAACAACTCCGGGGTTGACGGCGGAAGAAGCCAAGAACCGCGCTGAGGAAATCCGTAAGGCTTTGAGCGCCGGCGACGATATCAAGAAAGTGGCCGACAAATATCAAGTGCAGAATGTCGTCCGGGTGGATACCGAACCCTCTCCCGTTCGCCGGGGAGCCATGCGCCCGGACATGGAAAAGGCGGTCTTTGAACTTAAAGACGGCCAGGTGACGGAGGTGTTCGACCTCACGCAGTACCTGGTCCTCTATAAAATTGCCTCACATAAGGCGGCGGAATTAAAGAAGGGCGTCTCCGCCCAAATTGAGAATACCCTCCAGCAGCAAAAGATCAAAAGCGCTATAGACGAGCTCAAGAAAAATGCGAAGGTTTGGCTGGATGAAAGTTACTTCACTGCCCCCAGCCAGCCCGGGCCGCAGGGGGCTGCCAAACCAGCGACGATCACAGTGGAACCTGTGACTCCAAAATAGTCTCACCTTGAAGAAGCAGGTTTTCGGTCGTCAGTGGTTAGTTGGGATCAGGATGTAATTGGCGGAAGGCGGGGGAAACACTTGCTACTGCTTTCTGCCTGTGCGGCTTTCGAATGTCTCTTCCTCGCCCTCTAAAGGTCTTGGACAACTCCAGAATTCAATCGCGCGGTGTAGATTGAAATCTTGTGCTAGCTTGGATATTGCCGAGCGGTTTGGCAATCCAAACGCTCGCGTCTGACATCTGTCACCTCTGTCATCAAAACTATTTTTCAACAGGTTTGTTGAAAACCTTGTGGAAAAGGTGGCTCAAGATTACGGAAAGATTAAGGATTGGAAGGGCTTTTAACTCTTTGCACCAACCTGTAGCATCTCCGAACTTGCTCCGGAAAACCGCGACAATTCTCTCCTCACTTGGTAGGCAGGTGGAATCATCAAGCGGCTCATCGCTAGCGGCTTGGGAAATGTGCCAGCCCATCAGCACTTGTTGTGTCGAAGATACTGCAGCGCCGGATTCAAGGTCAGACCAGCCACCCGTATATCCCTGTTCACTAAAGGAGGGGCTGCGGCTTCTTGAGCTTAACCTCAATAACCTGATTATCTTCTTCCACTTCTATTTCCTTGCCAAAACTTTGGTGGCGCTCAGCGGTGACGAGCAAACGGACGGTTTCTTTTGGAATGTTTGTGAATCGGTACCGCCCTTGAGCGTTTGTTTTGGCGCTGTACGTGATAGAACGGTGAAGCTTGCCCTGTTGCTTGAAGGTGAGCGTAAGTCGCGCTTGACTGATGGGATCACCTGTGTCGGCTTCTTTGACCACCACGGTAAGGCTGACCTCAGGAATTGGTTGTTGCTGCGCGGGTTTGGACACTCCGCAAAAAAGCAGGATTGCAACACCTACGAAAACCCCAGTTCGGAATCTCAGGTGATTGGCACGAAGCATGGAATCGTTACTCCTTCCCGGATGTCCTTTGACCTATCCATCCGCTAACAGAATGAAGGAAGAAAATAATTCAGAGTTGCAGTAGCCCCAACTTTTCAACCCCCAGAGCAACTGAAAACCGACTACAAACGACTTTGCATACAATGGCACGCCACTTCCCAACATCCTGTTGGACAAACGTACAAACGATCACCCCAACATGATAACTCAGAGTCATTGGGGACATCTCTTCAAAAGTGGCTGGCAGAAGGTGGGGCGCAATCCGAAAATCCACAATCGAAGATCCGAAATGGCCCGCGCCGCCTGACTCCTAACAGGATGCGGGAAAACCCCTCCAAGCTGTCATTCCGAGCGGAACGAGGAATCTCGCTCTGAGTATCTTCAACGCAATGCGAGGTTCCTCGTCGTCCGCCAATAAGAATGGCGGACTCCTCGGAATGACAGGCGAGGCGGGTTTCTCGGTATCCTGCTAACCCCCAGAAGCTGTGAAATAATCCGTGGATGGGCAAAAGCATGTCATCCCTGGGCTGACGGACAAAGTCGTCGAAGGCGCAAAGAAAACAAAGCGGTTGTTCTTTGCGAGCCTTTGCGCCTTGGTCCTGCTTTGCGGGATGAAATTGCCTTTCAGCTTCCCAGCCCCAGGTTCTCTTGTAGCATTGACTTCGACTTCAGAGTCCAATAACTTCGCCCTCGAGGCGGATGTGCGTCCGTGAGGACTACCTCATGGGAGAGATGACGTGGGGTTTTTCTTTTCCTTGGCTGCCGGCTTCACCGAATCGGACACCCACTGCAAGTAGTTGCGCGAGCCATCGATAACAGGGAGGCAGATGATTTCGGGCGTGTGATAACTGTGGATCTTTGAGATCGCGGCTTCAATCTCAGGGAACAATTCCCCGGTGCTCTTGATGATCAGCAGAAACTCCCTCTCCGAAGCGATTTTGCCTTCCCAGCGATAAACTGACTCCATGGGCTGCGAGATGTTTACGCACGCGGCAAGTTTAGTCTCCACAAGATGGCGCGCGATCTTCTTGCCCTCACCCCGGCTGGCAACGGTGACGAGTATAACGACTTTGTCTGTCACGGTTCCTCCCACAACGGCGGGATTGCCTGCTTGCTCGAAACGCCCGCTAAAGATACAATATCGTCAGCAGGTTCGGCAATGCCATTCGTTGTGCCGCTGGCGGCTGGCGCGCAGTAAGGATATCGGGTTACCGTAACTGCACCAGCGCTCTGAGTCGAAAGTGAAACGCCGTTCGAGCCAGTGAGCACGTGGGTAGGCTTTAACCACGAACGCCCTTGTACTTGGACCATGAATAAGCTCTCTTGGGACGCCGCCACGCTACGACGCAACGCCGGGTACGTCCTTGTGCTGGTTTGCATTGCCTTGCTGGTTCACGAGATATTTGGGGCACACGGCTTCCTGGCTTTGCGCCAGGAAAAGAAGGAAGTTGAGAGTCTCCGCCAACAGATCCAGCAACTTCAGCGCGAGAACGAGCAATTGGATAAGCGCATCAAGGCACTTCAGTCTGACCCGAAGGCCATCGAACGCCTGGCGCGGGAGCAAATGCGTTTGGCGCGTCCGGGAGAGATCATCTACACCTTGCCGGAAAAGGACCCGAAAAAAGACCAAGCTTCCCCCGCCGTCCAGGAAGGCCCGCCGAAGTAAGGTGGTCGGCTCTCGAAGGCTGGGCCCGCAGCACGTCTGGCAACTGCCAGACATTGCCGATTGCTGATTGCCGATTGACGATTGAAAAGGTGGTCTGGGCAACGCCTTCCGATGTTGATCAGGAATCGGCAATCGAAAATCGACAATCGACAACCAAAGTGTAGCCACCAGGATGCGGCGTCAATCCTACCGGACGACGCCTTCCAGCGGGCTTGATGCCGCGGCGTAGAGTTTCTTTTGCATGCGGCCGGCGAGGTAAGCCTGGCGGCCTGCGATGACGGCGTGCTGCATCGCCTGGGCCATCAGGATGGGGTCGTGCGCGCCGGCAATGCCGGTATTCATCAGGACGGCATCGGCGCCCAGCTCCATAGCAATGGTGGCATCGGACGCCGTTCCCACGCCCGCGTCAAGAATGAGGGGCACGCTGGTGATCATCTCACGCAGGATGCGTATATTGGCGGGATTCTGAATGCCCAACCCGGAGCCGATGGGCGCTCCGAGCGGCATCACCGCGGCAGCCCCGGCGTCGATCAGCCGCCGGGCGGAAATCAAATCATCGTTCGTATAAGGCAGGACTACAAAACCTTCCTTGACCAATATTTCCGTGGCCCGCACCAGTTCGAAATTGTCGGGGAAGAGCGTTTTCTCGTCTCCGATGACTTCCAACTTGATCCAGTTGGAGAGACCCACTTCCCGAGCCAAACGCGCGGTGCGGATAGCTTCATCGCCGGTGTAACAGCCGGCGGTATTGGGCAAAATGAAGAACTTCTTGCGGTCAACATAATCGAGCAAAGATTCCTTGCTGCGGTCAGTCAGATTCACGCGGCGGACGGCGACCGTCACCATTTCTGCGCCGGAAGCCTCGTGGGCCCGCGCCATTTCTTGAAAGCTCTTGTACTTTCCGGTGCCGATGATCAATCGCGAATGGAATTCCCTGCCCGCAATCCGTAGAACGTCATTATCCATTTTTCCGCTCCTTCCATTTGATTCTAGATGCCGAAGGACGAAATTGCAATGAAGGGACTGGGCAAGTCGGTTGGCCGTTGAAGAAACACGGCGAGGGCGCAAAAGCATTGAATGATTGATTCATCGGGTCATTGGGTCATTAAAAAAGCGGTCGCAGGGTCGGGTTCTCAGTGAATCAATGCCCCCCCTGATCGGGGATATGGGCGGTTAGTTGCCCCGACAATCGCCTGTTCTGCCTTGACACTGTGAACCCTGGCACTTGACACCTGGTCCCCTGCCGCCTACCCCAAAAATCTCTCTTGTATTTGGGGCATGTTCATAGGTACAATTAGTCCGGTCAGGGCACTGAATCGATAGCTCGGGTTGGAGGGTGAAACTGCCTCGTGTAGGCGTTCTGCCCCAAAGGGTAACCAGGATTGCCGGTCCGCTTTCGGGTTAGCAGTCCACCCCCGCAGGCCTGGCCAATATCCTGATGAAAAACGAGGAGGAATGCGATGATCAAGAGAATTACGATGGTCGTATTGACGCTGCTTGCTTTTGGCTGTCTGAGTTGGGCTGCAAGTAGGACGTGGACGGGGACGGTTAGCGACGAGCATTGCGGGGCCAAGCACGCCAAGGCCAGCGCCGATGCCGAAACTTGCGTTGAGAAGTGCGTGGCAGGCGGCGCCAAATACGTTCTCGTCAGCCACGGGAAAGTGTACCAGGTGGATGATCAGGACAAGTTCAAGGGCCTGGGCGGGAAGTCGGTGAAGGTGACGGGAAGCCTGAGCGACAGTACGATTACCGTCGCTGAAGTTTCCCCGGCTGCAGGCAAGTAGAGACCCGACCGTAGAATACTAGGAGCTGGGGGCCGGAAACTAGGGGCTGGGGAAAAGACCCCCCCCGTCACATAGCCCCCAGTCCCCACTAATTTCCGAACTCTGGTTCAGCAGGGACGCGTGTGTGGGTCCGCGAGGGGAAATAGAAGTTATTTCAATGAACCCATCCGAACAAATTGACAAACAGATCGCAAAACTAGCCGATTGGCGTGGCGATGTGCTTGCCAAACTTCGTAATATCATCCATGACGCTGATCTAGAAGTGATCGAGGAATGGAAATGGATGGGAACCCCAACCTGGTCGCATGATGGGATGTTCGTGTTGGTAAATGCGCACAAAGACAAGGTGAAGATGACTTTTTCGCACGGCGCAAGTCTTCCAGATCCCAAGAAGGTCTTCAACGCGGGACTACAAGGCAACAAATGGCGCGCGATCGATTTCTATGAGGGCGACAAGATCAATGAACGCGATTTGAAAAATCTCATCCGCTCGGCTATCGCGCTCAATACTGCTGCCTTGAAAAAGAGAACTTCCAAGGCCCGATCCAAAGCAAAGAAAAAATCGTAACCAGGGCGGGGACTGGGGACTATGTGACGGGGGGGGTCTTTTCCCCAGCCCCTAGTCCCCGGCCCCGGTTCTTCTGACCTCTTTTCTGCCCCACTTGGAGGTGGTCCAAAATGAAGAAAATTACCTTTCTCTGTGCCGCACTTTTGCTCGGAGGCAGTTTGAGTTTCGCTGCTACTGTGAAGGCTGGCACAAAGACGTTTGTCGGAAACATCAGTGATTCAATGTGTGGCTTGAAACACATGATGCCTGGAAAGAGCGACAAGGAGTGTACCTTGGAGTGTGTAAAAGCTGGCAGCAAGTATGTGCTTGCCGATCTCGCCAGTGGAAAGGTTTATCAGCTCTCCGACCAGAAGAAACCTGAACAATTTGCGGGACAAAAGGTAAAGATCACTGGCACACTTAAAGGCGACACGATTAGTGTGACTGCAATTGAACCCGCAAAGTGAGTGGGGCAGGCACGTTTCGTGCGTTGTACGGCTCCGCTGGTGGACAACGGAGAATGTCCAGCCGCCAGCAGGGTCGCGTCAAAGTCGCGTAAGAAGCGGCTCTGCCGCCTGATGTGCGGAAAGCCTCTGGCTTTCCGGCGCAGACAGCCTCCCATCTTCCCCTCAGCTCGGCGGTCGCCCGAAGCTCGAAACCAAGGTATAATTGTGGCGCCGTGACTTCAAGGAGGAATTGAGAGCACACTATGGAAACAGAAGGCAAGACCCCGCAGGCACAAGAATGGAAGGTTCGCCGCGTGGGGGCGGTTACGTTCGCGATTTCAAAACCTAAACGCAAAGCTCAAAAGACGCGCCAAGCGCGACTCAAGAATAGGCGTCGGGCGCGCTGAGCTTTGTTTTGAAAAGGCTCCAGGGCGGACAAAAGGAGTAGCGGCGAGTTTACCTTGCCAGATGGCGGCGAAACGCCGCCTCTACATCGAATTGACCTATTATCGGGGCACCGGTCCGTGGGCGGCCCGGGCTGCTTACCCCATGGCGCGCGCTGCGCATTCCTGAATAAGGTCACGCCCACCTTGGCAAACCCTTCCGTCTCAGGTCAGCAAGACAACTCTTGGGCGAAAGATACGCTCTATATGATTAAGAGGTCGTTGCGGTAGCCCTATGAGTGGGCGGGGTTCGTTGAGGAAGGATTACCAACCTATGACCAAGAAGTTTGCTTTGGGGATACTGGCGATACTGGTTGCAGGGTTATTCGCCCTCCTAGCCGCGGCAGCCGATCAACCCTTGAGTGCAGATGACATAACCTTGCTTCTGCTGGCAGGGTCCCCGACCCAAAAGATGCTCACGCTCGTTGGACAGCGGGGCATCAGTTTCAAGATGAACCCTGATCTGGCAAAGAAATTTCATGATGCCGGAGCCAGCGATGATTTGATCGAGGCGTTCACCAAAGCAGGCTCGAAAGCCGAGGAGGCTCCTTCCAGTCCTGCCGCTTCTGCCGCTCCTCCCGCTCCTGCCGCGTCCGCGGCTGCTGCTGCCCCTTCCCAGCAAACGCCACCGGCCTATTCACCTATTCCCACCTCCGAGCCTTCTGACGCGGATCGGAAAGTCGCGGAGACGTTGAGCAGCCTCGAGAGCAAGTCGGCTGATCTCGAGAGCAAGTCGGCTGATGACGATCATCCCTACGCGGCGCGATTCTCGCTAGTGGCGCTCTCGGGACAAAAGATTGACCTTGCTGATTACAGGGGCAAAGTGGTGTTACTTAGTTTTTGGGCTTCTTGGTGCCCGTACTGCCGGAAATTGATTCCGACGCTGGTGGAACTTCAAAGCCAATACTACGGGGAAGGGTTGCGAGTTGTCGGCATTGCCGTAAGAGATCAAAAGGAGGCAGTACGAAGTTATTGCCAGCGTGTCAATGTGAACTACCCCATCGCGATGGGCGACGCTGACACACGAAAGCTTTATGGGGGAATATCAGGTCTGCCAACCACCGTGCTGATCGGGCGGGATGGCCGTATTTACCGCAGATTTACAGGGGCCCCGGCAGACCCCGACCGGTTCGAAGAAAGGATCAAGAGGCTGTTGGATCGTCCGGCAGGGGGTACCGAGGGTAACCAGCAAATCGCCGCCCAGCCCGCCCCCACAACCACCTCGGCAACGTCTTCTCCGGTGATGGCTCGGAGTGCTTCCTCACCTGCGCCAACGGCGGCAAGTGAGATTTCCTCAGCGAGTCCTGCCGCATCCGCGCCTTCTCCTGCCCCTTCCCAGCAAACGGCTTCCGCCAATACACCTGCTCCCAACTCCAAACCTGCGGATGTGGATCGGAAAGTCGCGGAGACGTTGAGCAGCCTTATGCAAAAGACGGATGCTCCCGCCACCTCTGCCAAGGCGGCGCCTGGCAACAGTCTGGCTGATCCTAGCCCGGACCAAGTCCAACGTATCATCCAGGAATTCGCCGCCAAGGAAAAACTCTTTAAGGAAGCGCGCAACAATTACACCTACCACCAAATCAACAAGGTGGAGGAATTAGGGGCGGACAACGAAGTCGAGGGCGTTTTCGAACAGGAGTGGGACATCCTCTTCGACGATGCCGGCAACCGCATCGAGCGGGTGACCTATGCCCCTGCGGATACCCTGAAACGGATCATCATGACCAAGGAAGACTTCGTTTCGATGCGGAACACTCAGCCATTTGTTCTGACCTCGGATGAACTCCCGGAGTACGAAATCAAGTATTTGGGACACGTGAAGGTTGACCAGATTACGGCTTATGTTTTCTCCATCCGGCCCAAAGAAATTCAGAAAGGACAGCAGTATTTTCAGGGTGTGGTGTGGGTTGATGACCAGGACCTGCAAATTGTGAAGTCGGAAGGCAAACCCGTACCCGAGTTGCACACCAAGAAGGGTGAAAACCTGTTTCCACGTTTTACCACCTGGCGCGAGCAGATCGACGGGAAATACTGGTTTCCTACCTACACCATGGCGGATGACACCCTCTATTTTTCCCAGGGCCCCGTTCACATCAAACAGATCCTTCGTTACACCGACTACAAGCAATTCAAGTCGAAAGTTCGCATCGTTAGCGCGACTCCCACTGACCGGCCCAACCAGCCGACAATCCCCATGACGCCAAAACAGTAGCGGGCCTGCTGCCCTATCATCGCCGCGCCAACATCAACAGGTTTGAGAATCACGGCGCCCGGTGACTCCTGACTCCTACCCGCTGACTCCTGTTACAATTCCACACTATGAAATCACTCAACCTGGATTGGCGGTTTGTGCTCGTGAGGCCGCGGAATCCCCTCAATATCGGTGCAGCGGCGCGTGCCATGGCCAATTTCGGTTTTCGCGAGATGGTGGTCGTGGCGCCCTACAACCCCGTATGGCGGGAAACACGCTCGGCGCTCGGAGCTGAGGAGATTGTCACCTCAGCGCGTGCGGTGCAGAGTCTGGTGGAGGCCTTTGGAGACGCGTCATTGGTGGTGGGTACCACGGCAGGCTCTCGGCGCAACCTGGACCGAGACCTCCTCCCGCTTCCTGACTTCCCCGCTTGGCTCCGGCAACGCAAAGCAGCGGGCCTTGTGGCACTGCTGTTCGGTTCCGAAAAGACCGGCCTTTCAAACGAGCACTTGAGTTATTGCCACGCCCTGGTTCGTATTCCCACCGTGGTTGATTGCCCCTCCATGAATCTGGGACAGGCAGTGGCGGTTTGCGCCTACGAACTGGCGCGCGCCGGCCTTGTGCCAACCCGTCCGCCACGGCTGACCGTCCACCTATCGGACCCCACCGGCGCCCAGTCTCTCGACCACTTATTTGGCCGTGCCGCGCGCGTTTTGGACCAAGTGGGGTATCTGAAGCCCAAGAGTCGACGCGCTACGCTCCTCAAGCTGCGGCGCCTGATACTCGACCTGGAACTCACCAACCACGATGCCAAAATCCTGGGCGGAATCCTGGCGCAGATCGAGTGGAGAATTCTGAATGGTGAATAGTGAATGGTGAACGGTTAACTCTTGCGTACTTGCCTCGCTTTGATCATCTTCTCTCCGCCTTTGCCGCTGTGCTCCCGGGGACTTCACGTCCGGACTTCGCCATCGCGTTCAAAAAGCAGGCGCAAGAGGACCAATTCATCATTCACAATTCACTATTCACCATTCAGAGGGGGTGGGCAGTTGCACGAGCGCGTCCGTGGGCCGGAAGGCGGGGCGGGTTTGCGGGTCGCGCCAGTTGTCGAGCATGGCGACCTGCTGGGCGCAGGAGATGGTGCAGCGCGGCGCGCACGACTTTTGGGTGTGATATTCGTGTTCTAGGTGCTGGCGGGTGTATTTCTCAAGTGGAATGGCGGGATATCCGCGCTGCTGCGAGCAGTAGTGAACCAGCCCATCCTCGCAGACATAGAGGTAGCGGCTGCCGGCTCGGCAGCGCCACTCGTTCCCCAGCCCGCCTGAGATGTTTTTCTGGAACTGGTTGAAGCGCGAATAGGAACGCTTGCCCATCTCCATGATCTGGGCAAAGAGCTGTTGCTGGTGCTCACTGAGCGGCTTAAGCTGCCCTCCGTGGTCGTGGAGGATGCCCACGGTACTCGTGAATCCGAGCT
>Ga0326728_10003070_pt1 | contig 53366 bp, 45 predicted proteins | sample MB3enrmetagenome_FD_207602 | JGI IMG/M metagenome (GOLD analysis project Ga0326728, IMG submission 207602) | Lab enriched peat soil microbial communities from McLean, Ithaca, NY, United States - MB31MN | ecosystem: Environmental > Terrestrial > Soil > Wetlands > Peat | place: USA: New York... | reverse complement strand
CACCTACGCGAGCTACCGCAACACGATCGAGGGGCTGAACGGCTTTGCGAAAGACCCAGCCCATGAGGCCCTCTCTGCCCCCGGGCGACGGCGGGTGCGGGGGATCGCCGCCCAGAGCATCTTTGTCACATTGTTGCTGATGGCGGCCAATTTCAGAAAGATCTTCGCCTTCCGCGAGATGAGAGCGGACGGGACCTCACGACAGATCGCACAGCGTGCCAGACACCGACGCACCACCTTGGCGTCATACCGCTGCTAAAGCCCGACTGGCCGGTCCTCGCTCTTCGACTGGCAGCTGCCTAGGCGCGTTCTTGAACCGGCACAGGGCAGAACTTGGCAATGAAAACAGGGCCACCGGCAACGTCACACCCAAGGTGCATAGTTCATGGAGTGCGTTTTGTCACCGCGAATGGGTTGGTTGTGTCGCCAACCCCTGGCGCCCCCAGCCTTACACAAGTCGAACCTTTCGCCCGTGCTACCGGGCGATGTGATCGCGCTGCCAGGCGCCCACGCCAAGATACGACGGGATGGCTACCGCACCGATCACCAGTGATCCAGGGATGTGGGGTTCAGGCCGCCCAGGGCGGTCCGGCCACGATGACCACGTTCTCCTGCTACGGGGCGAACCTTTCCCTCATTCTCGCTTCCACCTCGCCAGCACCCGGCAGCGTGTCCAGGCGTTTGTCGAGATCGCCCTCCGTCATGCCCAGCCTGAGGACCAGGTAGCAGTGAGCGAGCCAATACAGAGCGGATCCGACCCAAAACTGATCGTGGGAGTCGAGGACCGTTCTGGAACCGGTGGCTGGCGGATGGATGATGTCGTTCCTCATCTTCGTCACCGCTCCGGCGAACGCTTCGATGTCACCACCACATAGCCGAATCCCGACCGAGCCCATGGCGCGCAGGACCTCTTCGACTCGCACCCGAAAGTCCTTGGCGTGGAAGTCGGCGTGGTGCAGCGCCTCCATCGCCCGGGCGTAAGTCGCGAACCGCTCGCCCACGTTCGGGAATCTTCCGTCGTCGAGGACGGTGAGTAGCGTCCAGGCCCTGGCGTAGCGGGCACGTATCTCCCACCAACGGGCGAAAGTGCCGTCGCCGAGGGGCATTCGGCGGGCCGTCAAGAAGAGACGGCCGAAGCCGGAGCGCTGACACGGCGCACGGCCGATTGACGCGAGTGGGCTGATGACCCTGACGTCATCGGCACTTTGCGCGGTGCGGACCCAGACCGAGGTAAGGGCGCACTCGCAATGACACGAGAGCCGTACCAGGTCACAGAGTCTGCCTACCTGCGAAATCGCATCGGGAAGCTGGGTCGGCGCTTCCGGAGTGAGCTTCCATTGGCTCCGCAGGCCGATGGTCGAGCCGCTCTGGGACCCTGCCATGTCCACTTCGAGACTGGCCTCTACGCGACCAACACCAGGTATGTCGCCGCTGGCCACCGTCGCCCGAGAAACCTCCGCGCTGGCCCTCAGGAGCTCTCCGTCGTCGCTCCACTCGAGTCGAGGCAGCATGGCGGGGACGCCGATGAACTCGTCGAGGTGTTCGCATGTCATCTTGACCTGGTCATAAAGCGCCTCAGCGTCAACATGGGCGCCGAAGAGGGCAAACCGCGCGTGCCAGATCTCATTCACCTGTACCGCCGGAACCGCCATCGAAATGCCGGCCACGTCGATGAGGGTCACAGGCGTGCCATCGGCGTCGCCGTGGACCAGCGGTAGCTCGGTCCACACGCCAAAGGGGTAGGAATGGATTCCCGGCTCAGGCTCAAACTGGATCAAGGGACTGTCGGTCCGTAGCGTGAGCGATCCCTCCTCCAGTACCAGCCGGCCCGCCAACCGTCGAGCGGGTTCGTCCGGCCTCCACCAGGTGCCGTCATGGCTCTCGGGCTCGAACACGAGGTGAGCTTCGCGCTTCTCGGTGGGATAGGGGCGCGCTCAGGGTGGTTAGCCGATGTCCTGCCCACGTGACCGGGCTTGATGGCTGCATGCAGAGACGCCGTACCCTGAGCGCCCCGAGCGGCTGCCTGAGGAATGACGAAGGCGCTGGATGATCCGGGTGGCACGCCCCGCCGCCGGTCGCGGTGGTCACAGTGGCTGCCCGTGCCGCGCCCGCGGGGAAAGGAGCTGCTGCATAGCGAAGGGGAGCGAGTTCCCTGTGACGGCACCTACTGGCGCCAGCCGCAAAGACATTGTCACGTCGCTCAGAGCCGAGCGCGACGTCACGAGGCGCAGTCCCGATGTCACAAACGCGTGCCTCTGCGGCTACGTATGCACGACCTGTCTACCAGCGCTTTCGCGGCGAACGAGGCCTACTAGGGATCGGGTGCGTGGAACCCACGAGAAGCGAGGAAACCCGCGACCTTGCGTACGAAGCACTGCTCGCGCGTATCCACAGATGCCGGCGAACGACTGGAGGTACTCAAGTCGGGGGTTGAGAGCTCGCAACCGCCGATCCTGTCACACCCGCAGTGCATACTCAGATCATGGCTGGATCGCGATTCCAGGTGCTCTGCCTCGACGGCGGCGGATATCGAGGCATCTTCGTGGCCGCCATCCTAGCTGCCTGGGAGAAGGACCTCGGGGTGACCATCGCCGACCATTTCGATCTCGTCGCCGGAACTTCGACCGGTGGCATCATCGCTCTGCTCGTCGGTGCCGGGTTGCGGCCCGAGGAGATTGTCGAGTTCTACGTGCGAAGCGGCCCGCAGATATTCGCCGGTCCTCGGTGGCGCAGGCCCCGGCAGCTGCTTCTTCCCAAGTACCCCGCCGGCCCGTTACAAGCGGCTCTCGAAAGCGTGCTCGGCGAGAAGCGCCTGGGTGAGAGCACCGTACCGCTCATCATCTCGTCGTACGACCTCTGCAATGACGAGGTGCACCTCTTCAGAACGGCGCATTCCGCTCGACTGACACGCGATTACCGAGAGCGGATGGTCGACGTGGCGCTGGCGACGTCGGCTGCACCGACCTATCTACCGGCGCACCATCTTCGGGGACTTCGCTTAGTCGATGGCGGAGTCTTCGCCAACAACCCGTCCATCCTCGGTGTCACGGAGGCGGTCAGCGAGTTCGGCGCGGCACTCGGCGACATCCGCGTGCTCAGCATGGGTACGACGTCGGAGGTAAAGGCGCGACCTAACCGGCTTGATCGAGGCGGCTTCTGGGCTTGGCGCCGAGATGCGCTTGATGTCGTCCTGCGTGGGCAAGCACTTGCATCTAGGAATGCCGTTTACCACCTTGTAGGCAAGGACAATCTCCTGCGCGTCGACCGCAGCGCCCCTGCGGGGCTCTTCACGCTCGACGCTCTCTCGTCCGACGACCTGCTGGGGAGCGCCGAGAACGTCAGCCGGCACTACTCTCCTGAGCTCTCGACCAGATTCCTCGACCACAGACCGAAGCCCTATGTGCCCGCGTACGTTCCCTGAGAAAGGACGTTCCATGACTCTCGACACAGCGGAAGGACTACTGAGTGAGCTTCTCCTAGGCACCGTTGTCTACCTCGATATCCCGGACGAGCTCCATGCGGTCGCCGAGGCGCGGTACACGACCGTCGGGTCGTGGCTTGCAGCCGAGGAAGGCGGTACTGACTCGGCCTGGGACATGTATCCGCAGGGGTCCTTCCTTCTTGGCACCGTCGTACGCCCGATCGGCGACGAGTCCGAGTACGACATCGACATGGTGTGCCGTCGAGGCCTGGCCGAGGCTGCGACCACTCCGACCGATCTGAAGGCGGAGGTCGGCGACGCCCTCCGGCGGTACGCCCGCTCTAACACGAAGGACGTCCCGAGAGCATGCCACGAAGGCCGTCGTTGCTGGACCCTTGAATACGGCGAGGGTTTTCACATGGATGTTCTGCCCGCGATACCCGACCCAGCTACCACCGGTACCGGTATCAAGCTCACCGATCGGGCCGAGACCGGGTGGCTCCGCAGTGATCCCAAGGCCTACGAGGCCTGGTTCAAACACCGCATGGAGCAGCAGCTGCTCGAGGGCCGCCGGGCTCTGGCGGCCGAGATACGCAAGAGCCTCGATGAGGTACCCGAGTGGCGGGTTAAGACCACGCTCCAGCGGGCGGTCCAGGTGCTCAAGCGGCACCGAGACCTTTTCTTCGCGGAAGACGGCGACGATCGACCCCCATCGGTTCTCGTTACGACGCTTGCGGCGCGGGCGTACGCCGGGGAGGCGCAGCTCTATGAGGCCGTCATGGTTGCGTGTGACGCCATGCCCGCACTCCTGGATTGCTCGAATGGTGAGTGGCAGGTCCTCAACCCCGTACAGCCAGAGGAGAATTTCGCCGACAAGTGGACCGAGCATCCCGAGCGCGCCGCCAGGTTCAACGAGTGGGTTGACGCCCTGCGCCGCGACCTGGACGCTGCCTTGAGTGAACGAGGGCTCGACAAAGTCGCGGAACGGCTCGCCAAAGGTCTCGGAGAAAGGGAGGTTCAGAAATCGGCTGCTCAGCTGGCCGATCGGTACCGCATCGCTCGCGAGGTAGGTGCACTTACGGCCATCGGCGGCTTGTCGATCGATACCCCGGGACGCTCGGTACCCCAACACGACTTCTACGGCTCGGGTGAAGCGGGGTAGCCGCACTCTGGCTCAGCAGCTCGGAGCGCTCAAGTCGGCATATCCGCACGCTCGAGTCAGGTTCTCGAGAGGCGAACTGTTATGTCATCTCGAGTTGCAGCCGACACCACTCAGCTCCACCTACAGCGTTGAGATCCGCTACCGCCTGGGTAGTCGACCGCAGATCACCGTGCCAGGCGGACTAGAGGTGCCGCCAGGCAGCTACTTGCCGCACGTGTTTCCCGGCGAGCGTCTCTGCCTGTGCTATCCCAACCAATGGGACAGCGGTCTTCTCATCGCCCACACGACGGTGCCGTGGACCATGGAGTGGCTCCTCTACTACGAGCTGTGGAAGATCACCGGTGAATGGCTTGGTGGCGGCCACGAGCCGACGACGAAGCAGGAGAACTGAGGTGTGCGCAATCACCCGTGCCCGAAGTCGTCTCCGAAGATCTCCTGCCACGCGGCAAGGCTGCGATCCCGGCGCTGATCCCGGTACGCGGCCCTGGCAATGGCCGAATACTCGTGAATCCAGTCACGAAGGTCTCCGTACTCTCGCTGGCTCCATCGATGGTCGAACCGGGTGCCTGTGCCGGCTGGATCGCGGATAGCCGGCACTGAGGAGTGGAGCTGGAGGTACGAGTCGAGGCTCGCGAGCAGCGTTCGGAACGTGTTGGACACGCTGTCGAATCGGCCTACTAAGTCCCATCCCATGTTCACTTGCCGCCCGACGAGCGAGGTGAGTATGACCGAGGGAACCTCGAACGCGCTGCCACGGTCCCTCACGTACTTCAGAAGACGGATGGTCTTGCGCAGGTTGCCGTGCGCCCTGCTGTCCTTCTGATGCAGCCAGCTTGTGAACCGCTCGGGATCGCAGTGCTCGAACGTGTCTTCCGCTCGGTTGACGATGGAGGCGTTGTGGAACCAGTCGCCCTTGATGAACGGCACGATGTCCACGTGACAATCGTTCGCGTATCGGACGCGAACACACCTCGATTTCAAAACTGTCTTGCTCCTGTAGGCAGAGGTGTTCGCCAGCGCACTGTACGTGACATCGAGGTACCGGGAAGGAGTCGCTCTCCAAGCTCTCTGCCGGTTAAGGATCAGTAGTACATCGGCGTCGAACTCCTCGCCGCGAAGAGGCTTGATGATGGTCCGATGAGCCCACGATCCCTGCGGAATTTGCCCCCTTATCAGCGGTTCGAGACCGTCATCCCTACTGAGCGCATTAAAGATCGCCTTCACGTGCTGGTCGAGCTGGTCGAGCCTGTCCTGGTTGATGTTCACGACGTCTGTGAGGAAGTCGTCGAACTGACGGACAAGCTTCACCTTCGGCCACCGAACTTCGAGGCAGGTCCAACCGACCCGGAATGGCATAGTGCCGCTACGCGCCAGATATCCGGATGTTGGCACTGCCATTTCGTCGACGATCTTGGCACTCACCGGATCGTACGTGGAGGTTGTAACGCCCGTTAGCAGGCGAACCGTCTACGCAACTCCGCTCCCACGGCTAATGGGTGAGCCGCACCTGAACTATCTTAAGGGGCTGGAACGGCTTTCTCAAAGCTAGCGAGTGCTTCAACGTCGGCTTGTAGATCAGCTCGGCTCGGCAGGGACATGGGTGCTGCCGCCGCTTCATCGTGAAGAAATTGCGAGGTACGAGTCATCCCGGCGTCAATCTGTTTCACGAGATCTTCAGTGATCTCGATGCTTCTAAGCTGCTTGGTCATAACGTCGCGCTGCAGTCGTTGAACGACGCCCTTGAACAGCCGCTCTTCGACCGCCCGCTCCCACGATGCCCTTAGGTCACGGTAAAACTGAGTGACCCTTTGCCACGCCTCGTCCTGATCGGAGGGCTGCTGTGCGTCCCACTGGGCGGCTCGGTCCCGAAGCTGGCCTAGACGCTTCTTCAGTGACAACGCCTTGAATGGAATCTCTGAGTCGACTCGGCCAACGTCATCTCCCCACCGCCACATCCCGCAGGTAGTCATTGCGACGTCATTGGCCTTAGCGCCATGGTGAAGGTCCGCTAGGAATGGGAGGTCATGGGTGAAAATGATGACCTGCCGCTTGGTGGATTCCTCGACGAGGCGATCGGCGATGTACTTACGACGCTCATCGTCAAGCGACGAGACCGGATCGTCAAGGATGATGCCCGCGTCATCATGTCGGACGGAAAGCTCGGCGAAGAAGAACGCCAGAGCGACTGCTCGCCACTCACCCTCCGAAGCGATGCTCTTGAGCAGGGAAGAGTGCCGAGCAGCCAACCGGAGCACAGCCTTCGTAGCGCCCTTTTCCCTCTTGAAGTCGGCCGATATTGGGAGGTGCTGGCAATTCAGGTGACCCAGCTCCCTACGTAGCCCGTTCTTTAGCGGGTCGCCCACGATCTCCTCCGCACGGTCACCCTGGTAGGTCGTGATTTTGTTGGTGGCAAGCGCCTTCCACGCGGCGTCAATCCTGTCGACCACGCGCAGGTCCCCTCGCCACACCTCGAATTCGTCCAGGCGGTCCCTCAGCACTTGACGGGCTTCCAGTTCGCGCAGTTCCTGGCGCAGGCGGGCCGACGCTTCATCGTCCGTGGCAGAAATGAGCCGATCGGCTTGCTCCTTTCGTCCCATTCCCCACTCACGCAATGTTGCCAATGCAGCCTCCGGCACCTCGGCTAAGGCGACCGCTTTATCTGGCTTGTTTCGAACTCCGTCAAGGTGAGCGGTGAGCTGATCGAGATACGCGATCACGGGCCCTGCAACCGCTGGTTCGCGCTCAAGAAGACGGTCTACGAACGGGGCGCGTAGTGACTCAACACGCGCGGGATCCCGATCAGCCAGTTCTTGGCTCAAATGCTCGGCGGCGGCATCGGCGGCGGCCTGTACCGCGCTCATCACATGGTTCTCGAAGTGCGCCATTCGCTCGGCCGATGACGGGTCGAGCACTTGCAGACACAGTGGGCACACATTGCCAGCCTCGGGTGGGAAGGCAGCACCTTCGGCCGTCGCAAAGTCCCTTGCGGCACTCCAAAGCAAGCGCCAAGGTTCAGTCCCGATGCCGGCCATGGGGGCGGCGTCGAACTCGCGGGCGGCAATCTCGACCGCTTCATTTGTCGTGCGGCTCTCTGCGCATGCCCGCCGAAGCTGCTCCGTACCTTCCGCGCCGACCATCGCAGCTAACGCCTCAATATTGCTAGCCAGGTTTTCCGCATCGGTAGCGTCACCGCTCGCAACGGCACCGTCCTGCCTCGCCGTCGAGGCATCTGCTGCGGCAACTGCTGCCTTCAGTTCCGCCAGATGGGTGATCTCGCCGCTCGACAGGGCCGCTATGTCTGCCAGCTTCGGGTCAGTGTCGGAGCCCCGGAGGGCTCTGACAGCCGCGCCTGCTCGAGTATCTTCTGGCAAGGTGTCGATCGAAGGACATCGACTCATCACATTGGCTCGTTCTTCCTCCAACGCTGTGCGGAGCCGGTCTTGGAGCGCAGCGAGTCGGCTCAGCACCTGCAGCTTCGACGGCACGTACTGAATGGTGTTCTTCTCATCGACGTAGAGTTCCGCGGAGGCGCTGTCGAACACCGAGACACCCTTGAGATGGACAGCACCGTCACCTTCTAAGAGCGTGTCCGACGGGTGGACTTCCCCGTCGACGAGGAGTTCTATGTGGGCAGCAGGGACCTCGTTTGCGTCCTTGTAGACATTTCCCCATGGACGTTTTTCAGTGTCCACGGTCCGGCACAGCGCCTTGAGCGCTCGGACGTAGCTGCTCTTCCCCACTGCGTTCTGTCCGTAGACGACTGATAAGCCGTCGGCTCCGAACGGGATTTCGGCATCCTCAACTATCATTCCCACGCCGCGGAGCGCTCCGAACTTAATCAGCTTCGGCGTCGAGCCGACCGGCTCATCCTCGATGAGCGAGGCCATGAATTGTCGAGGGGTCGGGATTTCGCCGGCAAATGGAATGCTATGGGCATTCTTGACTGAATTGAGCGCCTCGGCGAACTCACGATCATCCAGTTCGACGGTGTCCGCCACGCGGCAAACAAGGTCCTGCTGCCAGGCGGGCAGGGAACTGATCCAGTCCGTGACATCTGTCTTCTCACCCATACTGGAATCTCTCGATCACGGTTAGTCGTCGCGCACCTCTGGTCACGGACGGCTCACGAGCTTGGCCTGATCAACTGAAAGCCACGCAAGCATCCGATAACTTCAGCCGATGATGCTTACGAGGGTATCCGCCACTGCGCGTTCAAGTGAGGATGGCGGGTCCGGAGCACTGTTCATGGACTGAAGGGTGGGAAACCTCCATACATCGGTGTCGTAGGGAACGAAGACTCGGGACGCGGCAAGTGATGCCAATCACGGCAGCACGGGACCCCACGGGTCGGACGAATCTCTTGCGCTCGCTCAAGCGCAGCTCGTAGTCCGCCGACGCAACTTGCCGAATCTTGGAGGCGGGCATGAGCAACGTGATCGACGGTGACCCGACGTGACTCTCCGCCTTGTCAGTACTGGGATGCAGACAGGCGAATCACTTTGGCGTCCCCGACGCGTGCGTAACGCTCGGGCGTACAAGTCAGCACTATTACCTGGGCTTGTTTCGCCGCAGCGCTGAAGGCCGGCGCCAGATCCCGCAATCGGTTGGGATCCGAGTTCCCCAACGCGTCATCGAGGATGACGGGTACACCCACGTCTCCGATCGCGCCCTCAGGATTTACCAAAATCGCGCAGGCGAGGCGGGCCAAGACCGACAGCTGTTCTTTGGTGCCGGTGGAGAGCCAGTCGAACGGGACCACGACACCCCCGAGACTCCGGGCGACAAGCGAGAAATCCCCAGGGTCGACCTCAATCGACACCTCAGCGCCAAAGACAAGCCGGGCGAGCTTCTCGACTTGCTCCCTGTAAGGAGCGACGTAGGCGAGCCGCGCTGCGTCGCGGTGACGCGAGAAGGTTTCGTGAAGGTGCCATGCCGCAGCGGCCTTGCGCTCCAATTCTTCGTGCTCCCGCTGCAATCGTTGGGCCCTTGCCTCCGCGTCGTCGATTGCAGCCTGCAGGTCTGCCGAGCCTTTCACGCGGAGCATCGTCTCGAGTTCGATACGCCGAGCGTCGAGATCCTGTCTGTCCTGGTCAAACCGCTCGATGACCTTCTCGGCGTTCTCAAGACGCAGTTGGGCAGTTCCCGGGTCACGACCGCTCAACTCGGCCATCGCCTGATCTCGGCTGCTGCGCGCGCTCTGGGTAATCAAGTTCGCTTGCTCTAGGTTGGCAACAAGATCCTCGTCCGACTTCTCGCGGCGGGCGTCGGCGAGCTCTGCGATGGCCTTCGTGTGCGCTTCGCTCTGCCGTCTTAGGAGCTCGCCCTTGGTCTTGACGGCGACTTGCAGTTCGTTGATCTTGCCCTGCGCGGCGTTCAAGAGGGCACGCTTCTCGGTCTCGATCGTTTCGGCCTCTCTCAGCGCCCGCTTCGCCCCCTCCACAGCAAGTTCGGCTTGTTCCACACTCTCCGGCAGCGGCGGCATGGCGGGACGCGTGCTCGGGTATTCCTGCACAACCCGCTGTGCGTTCTGAGCCTTGGCGGCGAGCTCTTCTTCGCTCAAGTCCTCGAGTGCATCTGCCTTCATCCGCTGAGCCGTCTCGATCCGATTTTCAGCGTCATGCCGGTGCTCGAGAACGAGAGCAAGCTCACTGAGCGGGTCGGCAGAATCGAGCCCATAGCGCTGCACCACACGGGCAAGTTCTTGCTCGACCTTGGCAAGCTCGGTCTGTAGGTCCGCGGCGGACGCAGCGCTTTGCACGCGTACTACGAGCCGGTCTTCTATTGCAATCTTCGTGTCGGTGCTGGCGGGCACGTCGTGCATTTCGCCTTGTCGGAGGTGCAGCGGTGCCTCATCGATGGTCAGATCGATCTCGGCCAGCGCCTCAAGAGCGACAGACGGGCTCCCGACGTCGCGAGCGACACGGGCTTCGACCACCCGGCGGACGGCTTTGTCCACGACGGTGCGCGCCTGCCTCGTCACCTTGCACGACTCGAGGAACTGTCGTGCCTCGGTCTCGTCACGCCGAGCTTCTTCGACCCGCCCCACGCGTCGGGACAGTAATAGGTCAGAGATCTCGGCCCGTCGGAAGGCGCAGTCCCCCTCGGCCAAATCGAGGGAAGCCGAGGCCACTCCCCGGTTTGCCTCAGCCTTCTCGAGTTCCAGCCTGGCCCTCTGGACTTCGTCCTCGATCATCGACAGCTGCGGTTGCTCAGTTTCGAGCTGACCGCCGAGGCTGCTGATCTCGTTCTCGATGTCCTCGACCGCCTTGACCTTCTCCGCCCGAGACCGAACCGCGTGCTCCGCGTTCGTACCCTTTTGTTCAGCTTCGCCGGCCTGTGCCTTGAGGGTTTCGATGCTCGCCTCAAGCGCGGCTAGCTCGTTGCGAATTCTTCTAGCCTGGGTCAACTCTTCGGACGCGTCCACGCGATCCAGGCTCAGCTTTACGAGCTCGGCCTTGGTAGTTCGGTAGGCCTCTCCAGCCACTTCGAGTTCCGCCAGGGCTGCGCGGGTATTCTCAACTTCCGCATCGGCCTTTGCACTCTCCGATGCCAAGCTCTCCCGTTGCTGTGAAGTCCTCCCGGTTGGTGTGAAGTACCGATCCCGCTCGGCCTGGATCGCCTGCCACAGCGTCGACTCGGCTTGGGCATCGGTGCCTCCGATGGCGGTGGCCTGGTCGAGAGCGCCGATCAACGTAGTGGACTCGCCGAAGAACCCTTGGCCGACCCTGTCTCCCTGGACGAACCGCAGTGCCTTGTACAGGTTGCGGTCAAGGGTCTCCTCGAGCAGCGCCTCCATCCGGTCGTGGGCCGTTCGTCCAACATGGCTCTCTGCCGCCGGAGCGAGCACTGACAAGCGCGTCTCGGGTTGGCGGAACCAGCGTTTGAAGTACACGACGTGGTACGGACCGGTTGTCAATTCCACCTCGACCTCTGGACCGACGTCGCGATCCACCGGCCTCACTGCCAGAACACTTCGGTGCCGCGAATCATGCGGAAAATCGAAGAGTAGGTCGATAGCCATAGCCAGGCTCGACTTGCCCGCCTCGTTGGGCCCTTCGATGATCGTCACTCCGGTTTGCGACAGTTCGACCTCGCAGGCGACGACACCGCGGAAGTTTCGGATTGATATCCGGTGGATCCTCATGACACTCTCGCAGCCAGTCGGTGCAACAACATGAGGGCGTCGCGGGAGACCTCTGCGGCGTCGTCGTTGCCCCTGGCAACGTCAGCGAGTTCGATGAGTGCCTCGTGTGCGAATCCCGAGAGGTCGAGGTCGGCCAGGTCTGCGCCGTCAGCGAGGACTACGAGCTCAGTGCGCATCTCAGACCGCTCCAGAGCAGCCAACAGGTCCCTCGACTGGTCAACCACATCCTCCAGTGCGACGTTCGTCGAAAGATTCACCGTACCGACGAACCCAAGCTTCACTACTGTTCGTTCCTTGTCGGGCAACTCCGCGAGGAAGGACGCTACAGTTGCAACGCTCTCGGGTCCGCTGATGTCAAAGGTCTGCACTACGAACCGCCAGTTCCCGACATGGACCGGCTCCACGGTTGATATCCCTGTGGCGGCGCCTATCTCGACTACGAGTGCGTTGTTGGGATCCACCTCCCGGTAGTCCGTGGCAAGCGGTGCACCCGAATACCACACGGCTCCGGAAGTGCCCACTTCTGTCGTCGAGTGACGATCACCCAGCGCTACGTAGGAAATCAGTCCGTCTGCAATCGCGCGTTCGAGACTTGAGACCGAGATGAGCGCAGGATTCAGTGGGTCGGGTGCGAGCGAATCCACCGCTCCATGTCCAATCGCGATTCGCACGACTCCCGCTTCTGGTGTCTCGAGAGACTCGAGTGCGGCGGCGAGCAAGTCGCTATCGGGCCTACGACTCGGCCAGGGCGCACCGATGACCTCCGCTTCCACTCCGGGGACCCTGAGAGCTGTAGTGTCCCGCAGCACCCTGATGTTTGTTGGCAGCCGCTCGATGACATTGGCGGTCGACCACAGCGCCGCGGGGCTGTCGGCGTCGTGATTTCCCGGCAGAAGATAGACAGGAACGGTGAAGGCTGCTAGCGCGTCGACGGCACGACTCACGATTCGCCGATCCGGCTGAATCGAGTCGAAGACGTCGCCGGCAACTACCGCGAAAGCACAGTTCTTGTCCACAGTGATCCGAGCCAAGGCCCGTATTGCTTCGAATTGGTCGTCGGTGTACCGGGCTTGTGATTCAGCCGGGAGGAACGCTCTGGTCATCCCGAGCTGCCAATCCGAAGTGTGCAGGAATCGAACGCCCAAAGCGAACCTCCGTTCTCGATCGCGCTCGCAAGGCTACGCCGAAGCGTTCGTCTGTGAAGCCGACGTCGGTCATCTGTGCGATGGTGAGCACGCGATGGTCATCGAGCAGACTGCATAGAAGACGGTCCCGTTCGGTGAGGCGGAAGACCACGCCTAGCAGCCGAGCATCGAGGTCCTGCCAGCCACGACGACCAGCGACCGATCCGAGCGAGCCTGATGGCAGCGTGCTTGACCTAGATCGAGCTGTCGTTGCTGAGCCTGACGGCACCGCACGCACCGATGCCCTGTTCGATGACACACTGCGGACCGGCCCTTGGCCGGACATCTTCGAGCGACTCACGACCACCTACCCCTTGAGTCCGCCGACGCGGCGGAGCCCTCTGCGGGCGCCTGACGTGCCGGTTCGGGCGGTGGCGAGGGCTCCATCCGAGGATGGAGCCCTCCACGGAGCCCTTCGTGGAGCCCTTGACGGAGCCCACTGCGGACATCGCGGGGGTCATCGCCCGCAGCGGACCGAGCGTTGGCCGAAGACGGGACGGACAGGGTTAGTCCGGCGAGCACCGGCCGTGCCTGCTTGGTCTCGGGACGTGCGTGCGCGGCCCGGCAGGCCCGCTCGGGCCGGGTTCGGCACTCTCACCTCCCGGGCGTTGGTGTCGAGCGACACTTGTCCAGTCGCCGGTCCATAGACCAGCCCTGCCGGGGACGACCCCCGTCGGAAGAACAAGGGGTTTTGGTCCCTTCTTCGACAAACTCGAACGAGGAGTGTCTATCTGAGCTCAGCAGCCCGACGGCGCCGTTGGTGGCACGCCTTGTAGCTGATCTCCAGGGCGTTCGCGACCTTTGCCAGCTCGACGTCACCGATCCGGGTGGCCCCGATCAGCTCGGCGTCCACCGCGCCGATGACCCTGGCCCGCACGGCCCGCCCCAACACGAGGTCGGGGTGCCCCCACGGTCGGCGCCGATGCGCGCCAGCCAACACAGCCGGGACGCGCGAGGCGCGCTCGGCCCGGCTCGCAGCGGGCCACGGTGGCCGAGAACGCGACGAGTGTCTCGGCCTCGATGTCGGCGGCCTTGCCCGGACAGGACTGCACGAGCGGCCAGACGGCCCGACGCAGCCCGGGCAGGAGCGCACCGGCCAGGCCGACCGTCCAGGCGCCGCCCTTGGCGCGCGAGCGCGACACGAGTTCGTCGACCACCGCGTCGCGCACGTCGAAAGCCATCGAGCGGTGCAGGAACATCGCCTTCAGATCGCCGAGCGGGATCGCCCGGTCCTCCAGATCGTCGAGTGAGGTGCCGTCGAGGGCGAGCGGAATGGGGCCGGTGACGAGAAGGTCGAAGGTCTTCTCCAAGGTGTCGAACGGCGAATCGGTGAGGACACAGCGGGGGACCATGGGTAGCTTCTTTCACTTCGGAGCTGTCAGCAAGCCATGGGGACTGCCCCGCTTTTCCCCGAACTGACCCCACTCACGGGCACCCCCGCGGCTACCCCGGATGTGCGGTAGTCGCCGCTATCACCGACCGAGCGGAGGCGTTACTGCAGGTCAGCGCCGCGGGGACTCGACTCCCACAGGTGGGGTACTCGGAGGGCGACCCGAGCAGCACACCGAAAGAAGTATCTCGGACGGTCCTGGCTCAGGGCGCGGGGTTAGCGCCCGGGGCCCACTACCCCACAAGTGGGGTAGCCGTACGCCGCGGGGTACTGGGTCGGACCTGAGCTAACCGGTAATCCGGTAGCGACGGGGCTTGTCCCCGACCAGCTCCACTCTGCCCCGAGCAGCCATGGTGGCGAGCGAGTTCGACGCCGCACCTTGGGACCCCCCGAGGCCCTTGTCGACCGCGCTCGGCCCGAAGGCCTCGCCGGGTCGAGTGGCCCGGTAGTGGTGCACGAGGGCACCGAGGCCACCACGGGCAAGCCGGTCGCGGCCGCTTCGAGCGCGGCGAGGTGTTTGGCCGCGGTGGACTGGCCGATCCCGAGCGCGTCTGCGAGGTCGGCGGCAATCACCTCCGAGTGCACTGCCAGTGTTTGGGCGAGCGTCTCGGTCGAGATCTGCTGCGGTCGTGCCATTGTGGCTCCTTCGGGTCGAGCTGAGTTCGGTCACGGAGGACCTGTCTCCGTCTCGGCGACGACCTCAAGGCCGAAGACGAATCTTCTCGACCTCGTCGCCAGAAGGTGAGCGGCGCGGACCCTTCGGAGGGGTTTGTTGAAAACAGGGTCTGAGACCCTTGTTCTTTAGTTGACGCTTGCCCGGTCGTGGGCCGACCATGACCATAGCCATCACTCCACAGGATCCCGGTGTGCCGCTGGCCATCTGGCCGGTGGCCCAGACCACCGCCCAGCACCGACGGGCCGGCCGCGACCTACCCGGCTGTACGACCCATCCGGGCAAGATGCTCCCCGAGCTCGCCCGACGCATCGTCACCGACTACTCGACACCCGGCCAGTTGTCGTCGAGCCGCTCGCCGGCATCGGCACGACGCTCGTCGAGGCGGTCCGCAAGGCCCGAAGCTGCGACCTGCGCCGACTGTGACGGCTCATGAGGATCTGTCGATCTGGAGGTCCCGCTGAGTGGCTGGACCGCTGAAACGACGAGACGTCGGTAGTCGCGCCGGTCGGCGCGGCTACCGACAAGACGAGCTCGTCGTGCTCCCGCCGATCGAGGTGCCTCTCGACGCCGAACATGAACGGCGGGCACTCATCGCCCTCGCCGAGCTGTTGGCGCCCCTGTTCACTGCCGACGGGCTCGCGTCGAAACACCCGAGCCACGCGGACACACAGCGATCCGGTGAGGACGGGCAGCAATCGAGCGATGAACCTGGTGCCGCAAGCCTCGAGGCTGCGACGCGACAATCGCCGACGGTGCCGGGTGGCCTTGACACTTTGCGGTGACGGAGGTCTCCTCTGAGACCCGAGACCAGCCCGCCAAAAGGACGTCCAATATGAGGATCGCCACCTACACCAGAATCTCTACCGACGAGGCCCACCAGCCATACTCGCTCGAAGCCCAGGCCATCCGGCTCGGTTCTTACGTCGACAGCCAGGAGGGCTGGGAGCTGGTCCGCACCTTCAGCGACCAGGCGTCCGGGGCGACCACCGAACGCCCCGGACTGGAGCGAGCCCTCGCCGAGGCCCGAGCGCAGCGCTACGACCTGCTCCTCGTCTACCGGGTGGACCGCTTTGCCAGGTCGGTCCGGGGTCTGGCCAGCCTGCTCGAAGCCCTCGACGCCGCCGGGGTCGCCTTCCGCTCGGCCACCGAGCCGTTCGACACCGCAACCCCGGCCGGGCGAATGATGGTCCAGATGCTGGGTGTGTTCGCCGAGTTCGAGCGGGCCACCATCATCGACCGGGTCATCGCCGGCATGGAGCGCAAGGCGGCCCGGGGCGAGTGGTGCGGCGGGTCACGCCCCTACGGCTACCTCGTCGACCCCGTAAGCGGGCACCTCGTCGTCAACTGCGACGAGGCCCCTCTCGTGGCGGTCATCTTCGACCGCTACGGCCGCCAGCGCCACGGCGCCAAGACCATCGCCAAGTGGCTCAACAGCTACGGACATCGCACCAAGGCCGGCAGACCGTGGAACCACATGGCGGTGCTCACCGTGCTGCGTAACCGGACCTACCTCGGCGAGGTGTACTTCCGCGACACCTACCACCCCGCACCCCACCCACCGCTCATCGACCCAGACACCTTCGACCTCGCCCAGCAGATCCTCCGCCTAAGGAGTGAGGACTACGCACATCGTGCCTCCAACGCCAGCGACTACCTGCTTGCCGGGCTCATTACGTGTACGCGGTGCGGCAAGGGCTACATCGGGACCGCCGCGCATGGCAACAAGTACCGCTACCGCTACTACACCTGCTTCTCCCGCCAGCGCTACGGGACCGCCACCTGCGCGGCCGAACGGCTCCCCGCCGACCAGCTGGAGAGCGAAGTGCGCGGCGCGCTCCTTCGTACCGTCCGCCGCCACGACCTCCTCGAGGTTGCCCTGGCGGCTGGTCTCGCCCGATCCGGTGCGCAGCGCCGCCAGCACCAAGACGAACTCGGTGTGGTCGACGCCGAACTGACCAAGTCCGAAGAAGCCATCGAACGGTACTTTCTCGCGTTCGAGGCCGGCACCCTCTCCGAGACCACCTGCGGGCAACGAGTCCAAACCCTCGCTGCAAAGATTGCCACCCTGCAAGCTCGCCGGAGTGAACTGGTCGCGCTTCTCGATGCGGAGCAAGAGCTCACCGTTACCGAAGCGCACCTCGAACAGCTCCGCCGCCACGTCACCGACACCATCGAACACGGTGACCCCGGCGCCCAAAAGGGCCTCCTCCAGGCGCTCGTCGCCCGAATCGAGGTCGAAAGCCGGGCCGCCGTGCGACCGTACTTCCGGGTACCGCTCGACGGCACAGGCTTGACGGGATTGAACGCCTCCCACAACGGAAAGGTTCGACCACCGTCAGGATCGGCGCCCCCGGCAGGACTCGAACCTGCGACACGCGGTTTAGGAAACCGCTGCTCTGTCCCCTGAGCTACGGGGGCCAGCTAGGACTTTGCCTTCTAATCATATCGTGTGCCCTAGCGTTGCCCTATAATCACTACCATGCCCGGCACGATCCGCGAGAGATCACCAGGGCATTTCGAACTGCGAGTCTTCAATCCTGCCACGGGACGGCAAGTCTCGCGGACCTACGTCCATCCCCGTGGCGAGCGAGGAACCGGTATCCGCGCTGCCAAGCGCGAGCTCGCGCAGCTTTTCACGGACGTCCAGAATGACAACTTCGTTGGCAAGAAGGCGACTCTCGGACAACTGCTGGACGAGTTCATCCGCCACAGTGAGGCGCGTGAGCGGGCTCCGAGCACTATTCACGGCTATCGGGCTCACGCAAAACGCATTCAAGCTAGCCCTTTGGCCGGCAAACCCGTTGCCAAGATTACGGCAAAGGACTTGGACGACTACTACCTGTTGTTGAGGGGCGAAGGACTTTCCCCGGCTAACGTGCCGCACTATCACGCGACCATTCGCGCCGCGCTAAACCAGGCGGTTCGATGGGGCTGGGTGAGCAGCAACGTGGCCTTGCGAGCGACCGTCGCGAGTGCTCCGCGGCATGAGATGCATGTCCCGAGTGTCGAGCAGGCTCGTGCCCTAGTGGTTCGAGCAGGGGAGACGGCCTCACCTGACCTCGGGCCCATTCTCTTGTTCGCGATGTTGACCGGGGTGCGTCGTGGCGAGCTGTGTGGCATACAGTGGTCTGATATCGACTGGGCTGGCCAGCTCGTGACTATTCGACGTTCTATCTGGCAGGTCCGCTCGACATGGGGAGTGAAGGACCCAAAGACTCATCAGGTGCGGACCGTGGCCTTGGATGATGTTGGGATGGTTCTGCTCGCCGCGCGTCGGGAGCATGCAGAGCTGGACGCGAACCTGGTGGGCATCGAGCTGTCCGACGACGCCTACGTGTGGTCCGCGCAGCCTGACGGTCGGACGCCTAGAACGCCGAACAGTCTCTCGAGGGCGTTCCACCGCCTTTGTCGGACGATGGAGGCAGAGGCGAAGGCGGCTGACCCACCTAGGACTGAGTCATGGGACTTCCGACTTCACGACCTTCGGCACTGGTCGGCGACCCAAATGGTCGCCCAAGGTAAGGACCCGCGCACCGTGGCGAGCCGCCTCGGACATAGTGACCCGGCAATCACCCTCAGGACCTACAGTCATGCGCTTGAGGCTCGTGACAGGGATGCTGCCGAAGCGTTGGGGCGCACGCTCTCGCTTCCTTCACCCTAAAGCGGCCTACTCGTTGTTGTGCCTCGGTATGCGACAAACTCATAACTGAGCCAGTGCCCGAAAGACAGCAACATCCCGTCGTTCGGTGCCATCACTGCGACAGTCATCGAGCACTTCTTGAGCCGAGTGCATGTGACGGGCCCAATTTGTCAAGGATCACGTCCGGCAGCTCACCAGTCGTTCGAGGACAGCGCCGCGTCAAGTCGCAGGTCACCCTTGTGGTTCGCGTCTACCCACGGACGAACGGGAGACTTGTCCACGTTCCGTGCACAGGATCCTCCTGGAATTCAGCGGGTAATCCACAAGATCCGGCCCTAGCGTCCCCCGGGGGAACCCGTTCAAACTACAGCTATGGCATTCGTTGCGGAGCTGCCACCCGAACCGCACCAGGAAGCGGCACGAAACTGCATGAGTAGGACGTTTCTGCACGTCAAGGCGTTGTCGAATTGCATTTCCGCAGGTCAGAGCGTTACTGGTGGTGATACAGGCTCATGTCACGATCGAGATGGATGACGACGATCCCTGCGCCGCGGTTGAGATGGTCTCAATCGCAGGCGGGCTGTCGTCAACTTCATCAAGGCGGTGCCGATCACCTTCCAGGCTGAGACCCCGCATACGGCAGCGCGGCCCTGACCGGCCGCGCTGCCTTGAAAGGAAAGCCCGTTGAGCAATCTTTCGTCACTTGAAGCTACGGGGAGGGTGGTCGCTCCGCCTCTTGTAGTCCGGCTGTCCAATGGCGTGATCTTGCCGCTGATAGTCGGACCGGCCCGGATCCGGGAACTCATCGGCGACGACCGAAGTGAGCGAGCCATCCGTAATGACTGCGCGGAAGGAGTGATTCCGACGCTGCCGCGTGGCACCGGATCCGGCGGCCACTACCGAATCCCGACAGTCAAGTACCTTGAGGCGCTCGGTATCCCGTACGAGATCACCGAGCGAGAATTGCCAGAGGTTACCTGATGGCGAACTCAAGGTCTCAGGCGACACCTTCGAGCCGAGAAGAGCACGCCGAATACAAGTGCTGCGACACCGACGGCGAGATGAAGACTCCGAGTGATCTCGAGACGGCAGCGCACTACTACGCTGATCGCGGCCTGCCGGTGTTTCCCGTGAAACCTGGCAAGAATGTCCACTTGGCCGAATAGCGCCCCACGGGCTCAAAGAGGCCACGACCGATCACGAGCAGATCGCGCGTTGGTGGTACTCCGAGCCCATGGCGAACGTCGCAATCCTGACCGGGATCGTGTTCGACGTGCTTGACGTCGACAGAGCCGGTTGGCCTTCCCTGGTTTGCCTTGTCGAGCTGCACGAGCCTCTGGAGATTGGCTCGCTCGCGCTGACATCTGGAGGCGGGAGCCATTACCTGTTCCGGCCGACCGGGCAAGGTAACAGAGCCGGTTTTGTTCGAGGTTGTGACTGGAGGGGAACTGGAGGGTACATAGTCGCTCCACCCTCGATTCACCCCTCAGGCGGGCGCTACGAATGGGCGATCGGGATAGATGAAGTCGAGTTGTGCCCGGCTCCGTCGTGGCTCGTCGACCTCTTGCGTAAGCCGGTGACGGCCGCGTTGCCAGTGTCCGTCGCTCCTAGGCGCGGCCCTGCCTGCGCAAGAGCCGCGCTACGTGCCGAGTGTCGCAAGGTCGCGGCAGCAACCGTGGGAACCCGTAACGATCGACTGAACAGTGCCGCCTTCGCGGTCGCGACCCTCATTGGCGCGGGCCTTCTCGATCCTGACGAGGCAGCCTCGGCACTACTCGCGGCGGCCGCTCAATGCGCACTGCCCGAAACGGAAGCGCGCAAGACGATCGCGAGCGGGTTCTGTGCCGGCTTTGCCCAGCCGCGTCAGGTTGCATCATGACCGACGTACTCGAGCTCGCTCTTTCCACGATGCGCGTCGCACGCCGCGGGCCGGCAAGTGCGGCCGAGACCTGCTCCCAGTACGAGCTGAGTGACCTGGGCAACGCCAGGAGGCTCGTCGACGCATTTGGTGATGACCTGCTGTACGCTTCCGAGTGGGGCCAGTGGTTGGTTTGGACTGGGTCCCATTGGGAGCGCGACGTCACCGGTTGCGTCTTCCGCTGCATCAAGGCCATCACCGAGACCATCCTCGATGAGGCCCGGGCCACGGCCGACGACAAGCTGTTTACTTGGGGCATCAGGTCGCAGTCGGCTGCGGGCCTCAACGGCGCGGTCAGGGTGGCAACGACCGAGCCGACCATCCCGGTCCTAGTCGACCAACTCGATGCTGATCCCTGGAAGTTGAGCGTCAACAACGGCACGCTCGACCTTCGGACGTGCGAGCTGCGCTCACCCGACCGGGCTGACCTGATCACGAAAGTCGCACCGGTCGACTACGAGCCGGACGTGCCGTGTCCGACCTTCGACGCCTTTCTCGAGCGCATCCTGCCTGACCCAACGCTGCGATGGTTCCTCCAGAAGGTCATCGGCTACTGCTTGACGGGGCTCACCACAGAGCAGGTGCTGTTCGCACTCTACGGTTTCGGCGCCAACGGCAAGTCCACGTTCGCGGAAGTGCTCTTCGCAATGCTCGGTGAACACGCGGCTGCCGCCTCACCAAGGCTTCTCGTGGTCGAGAAGCACTCGGAGCACCCGACCGCGATCGCCAACCTGCATGGCCGGCGCCTCGTGGTCACGCAAGAGATCGAAGCCGGCCACCGGTTCGACGAGGCTCTCGTCAAGCAGCTCACCGGCAGCGACCGGCTGACCGCCAGGTACATGCGCCAGGACTTCTGGAGCTTCACCCCGACGCACAAGCTGATCGTGTGTTGCAACCACAAGCCCGGCATCCAGGGGACCGATCTCGCCATCTGGCGCCGGATCCACCTTATCCCGTTCACTGTCTCAATCCCGGCCGAGGAGCAGGACAAGCACCTCTTAGACAAGCTCAAGACAGAGCTCCCCGGCATCTTGGCCTGGGCCGTCCGGGGCTGCCTTGTCTGGCAGCATGAAGGCCTCGTGCCGCCGAAAGCGGTGGTAGAGGCCACCGAGGAGTACCGGGTCGAGAATGACGAGGTCGCGCAGTTCCTCGCAGACACCTGCGGGGTAGACGAGACCTATCGGGTCAGCTCGACGTCGCTGTACGAGGCCTACATCGCCTGGGCCAGCTCGAACGGGATCCGAAACCCGTTGTCTCAAAAGGCCCTCGCCCCGCGGATCAGGGAGCGCGGCTTCGACAGGAGCGAGACGCACCACCCGCACCGCGTGTGGTGGATGGGCCTTGGTCTTCGTCACGCGATCGCCGAGTGAAGTGCGTATGTTGTCGCCCGAACCGTTACAAACGCTCGCGACCAGGTATTTTTGATTTTGCACGGGATGCACATGATCGTCCCATTGATATGCATACGCGCGTGCGTAAGAGCTAAGGGGCAACCATGTGCATCATGAGCAGGAAGGTCTAGGCGGTATGAAAAGGCCCTTCGCCCTGTAAGGGCACAAGTCCCGTGCTTCCCGGCTTGTGCCATGCGTCCGAGAAGGAAATGTACCGTGACGCTGTACTTTTTGGGGCGCCAAATATCGACTTTTGAGGTCTCTGGGCGGCCTGAACGCGAGAAGAAGTCCAGGTCGGGAGCGAGCACTCTTGCTTCCGTACGCGCCAAACGAAAAATCGCGGCACACCGCGCGCGTGCGCGCGAGTTTAGCTCGGCTCTGTTTTACTCAGTTTGCAATGGAAAGTCGATCCGGGCGCAAGCCGCTCGAGCAGGTCCGCCGCGGGGACGCGAACGGCGTTTACCGGACAGCCTGGCACGATCCGTAATTCGACTGTCGGTTAGCCGAACTTGCGGTCGGCCACTCACAAGCCTCGGCATCGGTTCTCCGAGTATTCAGAACGGACCGTCCCTAAGGACAAATCCACGCGCGCAACCCCCGCTAACGGACGCCGAGGATCCAGCCCTCCTCGAGCACACGCGGCACCGCACTTCGGGCTGAGGTCGGAGCCAGCCACTCCTCCCAGTCTCCGCGGGCCTCACGGGAAGCACACCAGCGCACGAGCGAGCGGACCTCGGCTTCGTCGGGCACCGAGCCGAGGTCTGGGTCGACAGGCACTGCGCCCGGCCAGATCTCGACGAGCGTGACCGGTCGCTCGTAGTCAGCTCTCAGCGCGCTCACGCCGGTATCGAACGGCCACACGGCAACCTGTTCGGGGTAGGCGCGCCGTACCTGCTCGAGACGAGCTAGGCCGACGAGTGCCTGGCTGCCGACTGACCCATGGCCATAGAGCTGCCACACTGACTTGGCCCCACCAGCGAGGGTCTCTGTCAGGCGCAGGCGGGCGCACGGGTTTGCACGCAAGCCGGTTGGAACCACGTCAGTCGGCGGAAGAGACGAGAGATATTCGTATGAGCTCGCCTGCGGCCGACCCCAGAAGAAGCGTATGCCGCTTTCCTTGTTGAGCATGTTGGCAACGTCGAACCGGTTGTTGACGTTGTCGGGTCCATCGACGACGCGAGCTTGCAGGCATTGCCAGATGCCACTCCACTGAGGCCTACAGCCGAGCACGCCGCCCGCCGCAGCCACAGCGCCTGCGGGATAGGAGAAGGGGAAGTCGAAGCCGAGCATCAGCCGGAGGCCCTTCGCGAGGCAGTCCCGCACCACCAGATCGACGTAGGCCATCGCCGCCGCGCGCGTTGGAAGATTCTGCTGCTTGGCTCTAAGCACCTGCCCTCGTCACAGAATCCGTAGGCCGCCCAAATGCTGTGAGCACCGTGTTTGGGTCGAGCGTTGCTCGACCAGTCGACCATCAGGTACACGTCGAACCAGGGATCCGTGCCCACGGACACCATTGTCCGCACCTGGATGGGCCCTGACAAATGACGTCCAGCTCCAGGTCACCGCCAGTTGCGACCGGCGCCTCGGTAAGTCGTGCACTTGAAGGTCGCCCCGAGGATCCGTTCGCGCGCCTTCGCGGACCGATCGAGCGCCGATAGCCAGCAGCGCAGAGCGACGGCTACAGCGCGGCCGGCTGATCAGCGCCTTGCGCCGCTTCGGTCACTGCCGACCCGCAGTCTGCCCGACCGGCTGCCCTGGTGTTCTGTCCTCCCTCCGGGACGACTATCCAGAGCGATACCACACGCCCGGGCCAGCACACGAGCCGCTTTTGGCACGGCGAGGTGGTCGACCACGAGGCGACACTGTCCGTGCGCTAGTCAGCGACAACGCCATCAACCGCTGCTAGTGGAGGGCCCAGGACCGAGAAGGGGGCCCTCGCGGAGCCTCCGTGCTCAGTTTGACAACGGCGTTCCCAGCAAGGTCGCATCATCGGCGTTTTCGAACGGACGACACAGATAAGCTTGTCAGTTGTGCAAACTGGGCTGTGGCGATGAGACGTGCCCTGGCTCAGCCCTGACGAGCCCTGGCAGCCTCACCCGAAGCCGGAGGTGCGCAAGGCGGTCGATGAGGCTCGACGAATGGGTTGCTGGTTTCATCCGCATGACCATGCCTATGGCACCATCCGTTGTCCGCAAGACCATCCTGGCCCAGCCCACACCGTCAAGGTGCGCAGCACTTCGGGCGACTCGAGCGGTAGCGCCTCCGCTCGCTACATACGGAACATGCTCCGAACGTGCCGGTCTACTCAGGCATCAGTTGAAATGGATGTCGCGACACGAGACATCGAGCAGTTGATCCTGGATGCTGAGCGGTTTGCGGCTGCGGCGGAGCACCTGAGTCGCTCAGAGATTTTGCGCTCGCGAAGCGACAGAGAGTTGACAGATGCGATCGCGCTTGGCGAATCTGACGAAGCGGCACGACTCATAGATGCAGCAGAGGACAGCGACGCTCGAGCACAACACTACGAATCCGTCGCTCGCCAAGAAGCCGAGCGATTCGGGTTAGTCGCTCGGTGGCCACCCGAAAGCGGTCCGGCCGAACTCGCGGAACAAGGCCGCGAACTGCTGGCACAGTTGCGGTCTCTTGATGGCATTCCAGGTCACATCGCTGAGCGGATCGCTCAAGTTGAGTTGCGACTGAGCCGGGTGGTTTGACCTGTGGTTTTCATGCGTCTTTTCGCGACTAAGGTGAGCGTAGTACTGTTTGCATCTGCAAACGGCCGCCTACCGGGAGGTGACCTGATCGGTGGAGTACTTCGTTGAGATTATTTTTGAGGGGCTGAACCCCGAGAGTGAGGACGTCGACGCCGCTCTTTCACGGGCAAACGTGGATGGTGTCGAGCGGTTCGACGAGATCCTGGTCACTGTAGGTGCCTCGCTCTCTGCTGCGGACGCCGTGTCGGCTGCGCGGCTCTTGATTAAACGGATGGGCGACGAACTTCCAGCCGCGACGCCGTACCGTGTCGCGCGCGAGCTCGTCAACACGTCGGAAATCGCTGATCGAATCGGCGTGTCCCGTCAAGCAGTGAGAAACTGGTCGAGCGGCGAACGTCGCGATGGGAGCTTTCCTCCACCGATGGACGTTGTCGGCGACCAAAAGGTGTGGGAGTGGGGAACGGTCAACGCCTGGCTCAGGTTCAATCTTGGCTTGGATGACGGCCTCTTCTACCCTTCTCCTTGGGAGCTCGGAGAAATCGATGCTTACATCAGAGCGGTTCGCCTGGAGCGAACGACCGGTGTGGAGTGGGGGAGCCATTGGGAAGCGGGCGCTGTCACTTGGAGCAACCTTCGTCTGACACACGCTGGTTCTTACCTGTCGTTCCCCATCGTTTGGGCAACGCTTCTTCGGAATTCGTTGAGCGGCTCGCAGCACTTCGTACAGCAGGATGCGCCACGTTTGTTCGTGAGCCATGCACATGCCGTGTCGGACCACTACTCAAAGCAGTTCAAGCCTTCGAGTCTCACGGTCCCTCCGCATCGTACCGGTGATCTGGAGGAAGGCGAAAGTGTCGCCGCCGCATGACAGTCACCGATGACCCCGGGGAGCGTCCGCAGCTCGCCGCTGCTGCACGTCTCGATTCCATTTTGCTGCGCAACCTTGAGTGGACCATGCCCGAGATCCAGGTCCCAGCAGGGTTACCGATCCAGGCTAATGGGACTGTCGAACTCGCAATGGGTTTTTCGGAAGGTCAAACCCTCTATCGCATCTCGATGACAGTTCCGGGAATCGTCGAAATCGAAGAGGAACCTACAGAGATCTTTCGACTAAATATGACCTTCGTCGCGACCTACACGATTCCCCCGGAATTCGAATTCACAAAAGATGAGCTGGAGCGATACGGAGGAACCTCGGCACTGCCGATGGTATATCCGTACTTCCGCGAACTACTTCACAACACGGCGTCGCGGGCCGGATACCATGGACTGCTTCTCGCCCCAATTATCTATTTCCCCCAATCGCTTCCTGCGAAGTCCGATACTCCAGACGTCGAATAGTGATTGTGGACGTACGAGTGGCAGATAGGCGGCTGCTTTAGCTGGAGTCCTCTGTGGGCGAAGGGAAGGCGGGCCGCGCTGCGTACCCTCGCTACGCCTTCTCCAACCGGTTCAATATGCGTGCTACTTGTGTCGGGTGCCAGCGCTCACCACGCTTCGGTCTCAGTTCCTCCGCGTCGAGAGCCCGCCCAATTGTCCGCAGCGAGGCTCCTTGAGCCCTCATGGTGACTATGCGAGCTACGACTAGCTGCTCCCTCTTAAGCGCGACCAGCTCGCCCCTAATGACCGCGTAACCGAATTTGGGAATGCCGCCGATGAATCCACCGCGCTGAGCCTTCACCCGGCGGCCAGCGAGCATCCTCGCCCTGATGATCGACTTCTCATATTGCGAGAGCGCGCCGAGCACCTGGCGTACGAGGATGCGTGTCGGGTCCTCGCTGTCGATCTCCGGTTCGCTCACGCTGACTACGGAGCCTCCGCTCGATCCGAGCCTCTCCATGATCGTCTCTTGTAGGAGCAAGTCCCTTGCGAGCCTGTCGAGCCGGTAAACGACTAGAACCGTGGCCTCATGGTCCTCGATTCTCGCGAGAGCATTGGCGAGACCTTGACGCGTGTCGAGACCACTCGCTCCGCTGATCCCCTGGTCGCTCAAGATATCCACTAGCGCGAGACCGAACGCCTTGCAGTGGTCGCGGATCGCTCGGCATTGAATGCCGAGCCCCTGGCCGTGCACTGCCTGCTCGGTCGTGCTAACTCGCACGTATCCGAGCGCCCGAGCCCTGGTCATCGCCCCAGCATTCGTAACGCTCGTGCAAGCGAATGTGACAACGCAGGTGGGGTAGTTGCAGTCACTCGGGACGGCGTTCTCCCGAGCCGCTTCGCGCTGTCGTCGATGCCAACGGCGTCAAGCCTTAGCACCGCGTCTCCTTTCCTGGGTGCTTGAATGACCACACGGAACGGTCCGAACGTCGGCTCCGGCCGAACCGTCTAGGCACTCAAGCAGCCTCAGCCTGTGCGTACGAGATTCCGCGGATCAGGTCGGCGGCTTTCTGAGCCTGCGCGGCCGCTGTAACGACGAGTCGCCGGTCACCGCGAAGCTTGTCGAGCCAGCTCGCGAGGTACGCCGCGCTGTTCGGCACGGTGAGCTGTTCGATACCGACGACGCCGCAGAGCATCGCCGCGCCCATCTCGGCGACGAGCTCCTCACGCGAGTAGCTGGCATCGCCGAACGCGTGGAACTCGAGGAGGTCTTTGCGCGCAAGCCTGCTCGCGTGACCCGTCGAGTGCGTGAACTCGTGAAAGATCGTGCTGTAGTAGCCCGCGGCGTTCTCGAAACGATCGCGCTCGGGCATGAACACCTGGTCCGCGCTCGGCTGATAGCAGGCACGCGTGCCACCTTCGACGAGCAGCGGACCGCGGCGCAGGTAACCGGTGACGACGCTCTCGCACTCTTCGATCGCGTCCCACTCGTGACGAGTGCTCTCGTTGTGAGGGTACGCGATGCCCTCGGTCTGCTCGACGTTGAACACTCTGAAGTAGCGAAGCACCATCGGCGCGCCCAGCGTCGCGATGTCGATCAGCTCGCCGGTCTCGTCGTCGCGTACCTTGCGGACCTTCACCGGGTCGAGACGCTTCCAGAACACGACTAGCGAGGAGGTCTCGCCTCTGCGAACGTGTCCGCCGCGCTCGGTAGCTTGCTTGTAGGTCAACCACCACGGTGACTCGAAACCGCGTGTGATCGCTTCGCATGAGAGGAGAAACGGGTTGATCCCGCGGTAAGCCTTGCCAGACGACAAGTTGCGCGGCAGTCCGATCTCAGCGGACCAGGGCTTGTGCCACGGAACCGTCCCGGCCTCGAGTGCTGCGATCACTTGCTCGGTCACGATCCCATAAACGTCGTGGTGCTCAGCGGTAGTCTCTGCCATGTCGGACCTCCTAAGTAGGTCTGGCCGGTCCCCGGGGTGTTGACCCACCGCCGGGGACACTGTCTATATGACTGCCATTAGTGTCGCGCCGGCGCGATGCTGAAGTCAATAGGCAGACTGGCGATTCACCTTAGAATGCTTGGCTAATCTCAGCTCGCCGTGCTCCGACGGAAGTGACCCGTCTTGCAAGCGCGTGTTGTATCAGCCAAACGCGGTCGACGTGCGCTGTTGAGTTGAGGGGGGCGAGAAATCCCAAAGTGTGCTCGCGAGTCTGGCGCTAAGCCGCCTAGATCGCGCTACGCGCGGGCATCCTCTTGTGAGGCTTGATTCCGGTCAAGTGAGGAAACCGAGCAATGTCGAGTTGATTCGCGCGTTGTAGCCATGGTGGTTGGGTCGATTCACGAGCCGAGCCGTGTATGTTCAACGGAGACAACGCTGGTGACCGGCACAGGTGTTCATGCACCAAGGGTACGAATCGGTCTGTAACGCTCCGGTGCGTTAAGTTCGTGGCGATCCCAGGTTGGGGCTGTAGGGAGCAAAGGTGGAACGCGACCAGCCGACAGCCAGAGGCAAGCGGCCAGGAGTCAAGGGAGGGTGGGACGAATGGATCCCCAAGACAAAGAAAATCGTCCTTCGTCGGTGAGATATTCAAACGGGAGGGGGAGCGAGGTCTGTTAGCGTAGACGAGATACGCCAGTTCGCGGGCACGCTCGTGCGAGAGAACATGGCGAAAGACGCCGGCATCTTCGTCACGCTCTCCCGCTTCACTCCGCAAGCTCGGGAAGAAGGAAGGCAGATGGGGTTGACGCTGGTCACCGGTCGCGAGTTGGAGGAGCGTCGCCAGCGAGTTCGCAGGAGTGAGCCTTGCCCGCTCTGCGGAGAACCAATGCGCCTCGACCGATCCCGGTACGGGTGGTGGTTCCGCTGCGTCTCCTCAGGGTGCAAGGGCAAACGGGATCTCGCGTCCGAGCCTGGACGCGCCGTCGAGTTGTTGACACAGACGCCAGTCGCCTCCGCTACCAGCTCAGCGGACTAGCGCCTACCGAGAAAGAGCCCGCCATCCTGCTACGAGTAGTAGCCGGAGCGGGTATTCACCTCGATGAACTTCGTCAGCGCTGACCGCGCCACGAGAACCCGCCGGCCAATCCGCACGTGTTCGATCTCGCCCGCACTCATTATCTGGTACAGCGAGGTACGCGAAACACCCAGAACCTTGGCCGCAGCGCTCACCGAGAGAAGTAGGGGCCCGTCTCCCGGGACGCTGCCGGGCGGTTCTCCGAGCCTTGTCTCGGCGCTGACAACCTCCACATGGGTAGCCTTCGTCCCCCACCGGCCAAAGAGGCCGTAGGGCTTGGCCAGCTCTTCCTGCACCTTTCGAATGGCGTTGTCCTCGTCGGTTGCGCTGACAACTTTCTCGGCCGTCTCCACTCGAATCGCACGAATCCGGTATCTCATGCTCTCAGTCTTGCGCGGGACGCATAGTGACCCACCAGCCCCAGTGTCTACGCCGTGCGGTCCGAAGGGCTGACCAATCAGGTGACGGCGCCCTCTGGTGCCTCGTTCCCCTCATCCTCTGAAACCAAGGGCCGCGTAGAGCCCGGAGGTAGGCCAATATCCAGGGCCGGGCGAAAGGCCCGGTGCACCATGAAGCCGTCCGCACCCTCAACGCTCGCCGCAAGCACAGCGTATTCCGGTTGCGAATACGCGTAGACAGCCTCGCGCTCACCGGCCGGAATGATTCCAACAAATCCGATTTCGTAGAGCAGGCGAATCAGCGGTTGGTACTGCTCTGCCCAGCTAGCAGTTACACTTCCCCACAGCGCAGCAGTGAACTCCGTCATCCACCTGACGCCCCGGAAGTCGGCGGTCGCAGGCAAAAGAGCCACTTCGTCGAGAACCTTTGTGAGGCCCGCTCTGTTCATCGGCAAACTGACCTTCTGAAAACAGGCAAACACACGGTCGATACCCGGCAGCGTCGCTTTCCACTCATCACGCAAGGCCAAAAGCCGCTTCCGCGAGTAGATCGGCTCAGTCTCGTAAAGCTTCTTCCAGGTCAGTCGCGCACCTGCGGAATGTTGAATACCCTCATTGACAAACGCGATGAGATCGCGAGGTCTAAGAAGCGTCCGATCAAGCATGTACTGCAAGGGTGCTTGTCGACGACGACTACTGGTCAACGGCAAGAGATCGTTTATGCCTGAGATGTCCGGCACGTTCCATAAGCGTCCCGCCGCCCGGGCCCGCTCGTCAGCCAGTTCTACAAGCTCATCCCGGGTCCAGGTTACCTGAAGGGTCAGAGCGCGAAACTTCTCCTCCTGGCCGCCCGTTCGCGAACCGAAGTCGAGGTACTCGAAGATATTCGTGCGCAGGGCCACCACAATCTTCAACCGTCGTGTGCTCTGAAGGTCTAGAACGGCACCAAAGAGGCACCGTATTAGATCATTGGCGAGACGCTCGTTCACCCAATCCCGGTCGAGATCGTCAATCAATACGTAGGTGAAGAGCTGATCAGAATCTAGGATATCCTCATCCAACACACGAATCATCTTATTCAGGCGGGCTAGTTGTGTTCGGTTTACTATTCGCTGATAACGATCAGCTTCCTCACTTCTGATCTCGCCGCTCTTGGACGTGCGGAGACCAGCCTCCATGGTCCCCGCCACGGGAATCTGTGGGACAGTAACTCCTGCCGAGGTACCTAGGCGAAGCTCTCTCTCAAACTTTTCAACTACCTCCCGCACTCGTTGATCTGTTTCGCACCAGAAGCTGGAGCCGAACTCGCTGAGGTACTCCAGAGCCTGGTGCTTGCTGGGATTGGTAGATACTCGTCGGACGATCCTCTCGAAGAAGTTCTGCTTGGCTGCGGGGGAGTCGACATGATAGCGATGGCGAATAACTTCTACGATGATGACGTGCTTCCAGAGAGCAGTAAAGAAGGCGTCCAGGTGAACATCCAGTGCGGAGAGATGCTTGATTATGTCCAAGTCCAGTATGTAAGGCAGTGAAAGATCTTGAGGAGTTATCCGTATGACGTGGTCGGCTTGTGTGTCCTCGAGATGTCGGAGCATTGCCGATTTGCCGCTGCCTGTGCGCCCGATGACGAAACAGTGGGGATTGATGCGGGATTCAATCGAGGTGGAAATCGCGTTCTCGTAGAAAGCCGTTTCGAGAAGGGGGTCGTTCTCGGCTTGCTCGCTACCGAGAATGAAGTCGCCGCTTATTCTTCGGCGAGCCGCGCGTTTGGCCATTGTCGTCCCCTCCGATGCGGGGTGCGTGCCTGAACTGCACACCGGTTCGAACTGTGATGCTATCGAGGTTCGAGCTCATGAGTGTGGGAAGCGGGTAGCTAGCGGGAAGGGAAGGGAAGGGTGGTCCACGACTCCACCGGTCGACGCCGTCACACAGGTGGCCGGTCGGGCAGGCAAGGGGGCAGAGGAGAAGATTTTGGCTGGGCGGGCCCGTGCCGATGTGGTCGTCGCCTCGGCTCGGTCGACAGTCGGGCGGCAAAGAGCCGCTCTGCCTATTTGCTTGGTCTTCGGATGAAGTTGTCGCTCCGCGAGAGTGCTCGAGTTGGCTCAATCGGAAGGCTCTCACGAAGTGTACGTGTCTCTCGTGGCGGAACTGATCGGACTGGAGTGGGACAGCTTCTAAGAGCAAGGCCGAGCTTGCAAGAATCCCATGTCTCGCTAGCGGTCACGGGAGGCCGACTTAGCGGAGACGTCATAGACCCGCATCACCTCGTCACCGTAATGATTGATCACCTTCACGGCGATTCTGCCAGTCGTTGGAACTGGAAACGGACGGGATACTGTCGAACAGAGGCTCTGCCAAGCCGCTTCGTCGATGTCAGCCCGAAGCGCTCGGCGGAGCCGTTCGTAGGGGTCGTCACCGCCGATGAAGTAAGCGTGCCGTACGAAAAAGCTCTCCTGGTCGTAGTCGGTGTCGATGAACCAGCAAGCGATGTCTTCAGTTGACGAGGACCGCACTTCGCCCGTGGTTGGGTCATAAATATCCAGACCGCGGATCTCGACCGCAACCTCGCCATTTCGTACCTTCACGAGCACGTCCGGTTCCCCGAAGACCATGAAGAGGTTCCCCGAACCGGTCTTCTTCAGAAGCCCGGCACTGATGCTGAGGTCAGGGTTCATTTTTGTTGGGAGCACAGTGAGGTCGCCAAACTCACGGGCAGCCTCTCCAACGGCGGCGTCGAAAGCGAAGCCGGAGACAACGAGGACGTCGAACCCGATTCCACGGAGTGCCTCTTTTGCGGCCTCCTTTATCTGAACCGGCCCGACCGTGCCATGTTCAGGTCCGATAGAGATGGCAACGCGTCGGCTATCTCCTCCAGCGTCCGTGTACTCGCCCGCTGCGTTGAGCCACTCACCTGGCCACGCTTCAAGACGGTCGAAGACGAGGCGCTCGCCTCTCATCGTGTTCTGGACGCCGGCCTTCCTCAAGTTGGCGATAACCATCGAAAGGTAGTCGTGTGTTTCATCGACATCCCTGTTCTGTTCGCCCGCTGGTCGCTCGGAAGCGGGGTCCAACACCCGGTGAGGTGAAAGGCTCTCGACGGTGAACCGACCAGAAACGCGGACTCGTTTCGGGTCTTCGTAAGGCTGGTCGACGAGGGCTTCGCTTTCGGCGTGCCGAGCGATGGCACGGTCGATCTCTTTACGCGTCATACCTTCGCGCACGTCAGGATCCTGCGCGATCGACTTGAGCGTCACGTGCGGCACTCGCTTGTATACAAAGCCCTTGCGAACGTCCCCACCAAAGACGACCTGCTCCGTAGGTGGCTGCGTCGTGCCTGAGAGCTCTACTTCCCTGGCGGCGCCCTCAACAGAGTCAGTTAGTAGGTAGTAAGGAAACCGTGCTGCCATGAGGCGTGTCCTGGCGAGGGCGAGCGCCACGCGGGAGGTGTCGATCGTGATCCAACGACGGCCCCACTGCTCGGCGACGCAGCCTGTGGTTCCTGAGCCGCAGGTCGGGTCGAGCACGAGATCCCCCGGGTCGGTAGACATGAGCAAACAGCGTTCGATTACCTTCGTGTTGGTCTGAACCACATAGACCTTGTCCTCTGTAAACGCACCTGTCTGCGTGTCGAGCCAAACGTTCGTGTACTCTCCGACCGGAAAATCATCGAGAAAACGCACGTAAGCCAAGGAGTTCCGCGTAGGTGCGGCAAGCCGATTCGCCCAAGCCAACCGATCAAGTCCATCTTGTGTCGTCTTCCAGTGGCTGCCAGCTCCGGGGTAGAAGGCATCGCCAGCAAAGAAGTAGGGTGCCGATCCCGTCACTGTGGAACCTTGAGAGGTGAGGTTGTCGTGTCGGTACACCCGAGCGCCCTCGGGCAGAATCGCGGGATCCGTTCGCTCCAACAACAACATCGGACGTCTGGTCCCATCTGGTAGTTCGACACGCCTATATCGAGCGCCAATGTCGTCAGCGAGACTGCGAGATCGATAGACCTTTCTGTACTTCAAGGCCGACAAATCCCGCGCATACCAAACGAGGAAGTCCCCGTTTCTCGCGAGTGCAGTCGCCTGAGTGAAGCCACTGGTTGTGGCAAAGCTGATGAGAGACACGAAGTTCTCGCTACCGAATACCTCATCCATCACGCACCTTACAAGATGGACGTTCTCATCCCCGATCTGGACAAAGACGCTCCCGGCTTCAGTGAGGAGGTCGCGTGCCACGACAAGGCGATCGCGCAGATACGCGAGATACGAGTGAATGCCCAGCTCCCAGGTGTCCCTGAACGCCTTCACTTGTTCGGGTTGCCGCGTGACGTCGGTATCCTTGCCATCTTGGACGTTGCGTTTGCGCGTCGATACCTGCCAGTTGGAGCCGAACCTGATGCCGTAAGGCGGGTCAAGGTAGATCATCTGGACCTTGTTCCGGAGCCCTTCTTTCTCCGCCAGGCTCGCCATGACAAGGAGGGAGTCGCCCAGGATCATCCTGTTCGACCAGTTCGCCTCGTGGTGATAGAAGTCGATCTTTTCCTCAAAGGAAAGTCCGTCGAAGTCAGAGAAGAGCTGCGGCTCCTGTGTCACTCGCTTCTTGGCGCTGCGCTGGCGCAGTTCCTCGACGAGCGCCTTCGGCTCGATCTTCTCTTGCACGTAGATCGGAAGGGCCGGTACTTCAAGATCGGCTCCGTCTTGCTCGTCCTTACCCTTCCAGACGAGCTGCGGGTCAAGGCTGGGGTCGCGCGGATAGCGGAGCCTCGTCGGTAAGAGCTCGTCCTCCGCCACAAAGTCACGAAGCTCGGTGGTCGGGATGTTGGCTCGTTTGTCCTGGTGGCGTGTCGCCTCGACCTCCGTTCGTGAGGTTCTCCGTCGTCGTGGTGGCATGGCTTACCTCGTTTCTACGGCCTCTGCCGGCTGAGATGACGCGAGATGGCGACGAATCAGTGCCTTTGCTTCCCAAGGGTCTCTGACCTCGATGTAGTCCCACCGACCGAAGGCTGTAGCCCCGTTCACTGCTGGGAGCCACATCGTCCGCGTGGTCGCCACTTTGGCCGCCTTGTCCCGCCGTCCCGCGCCGGAGACCTCAACGATCAGGTTGAGCAAGTCGTCGCCCCCGTGCCCGTCTTCGATTCTGACAATGAAGTCGGGGAGGTAGTTGTGTTCCTCGCCGTCGAGGCTGTACGGGATGGCGAAGCCGAGATGCTCATTCTTCACGTAGTAGAGCACCTCATCCATCTCCTCGAGCGATCGTGCAAGCTTTTGCTCCCACGAGCCCGTGTCACAGACGACGTGGCTCACGTGGCACTTCTCACCCGTCCGGTAGGTGTCCTTTCGTGTGTCGAAGCTCACAAAACGCGTCGAGCCGGTCGGGTCGAACGGGTGAAGTGACGGTCGCACGCCAATCACGTCCGGTCCATCGGGACGGTGACGGACGATGGCGCGGTAGATGCGATCGCAGGCATCATCCGCAATCTGATGAAGAAGCAGCATCTGGACGAACGCATCGTCCTTGCAGCGCACTCGCTCCGCCATGAAACGTCGCGTGATCGCGAGCAGTTGCGGAAACAAAAAGACCTCTTCGGCAGGTTCACCACCGACGCCAGAGTCGAGGAACTTTAGCTCGAGAAGCCGCTTAGCCAGTCGAAAGGCGACCTCCTGCTCCCTCTTGTTCTTGAGGTCATTGAGCGTGTGAGTAGCCGTTTCGCCGATAATGCCTGCGATGTCGGTCGCAGTCGGCACGTTGCCCGCCGAGAGGACCAGCATTGACTCTTTTCTGAAATCTGCGTCTAGACGATCTGCGGCGAACGCGTAGCGGTAACCAACGACCCGCGGGAAGGTGATCTCGGCTTCGGCACGCTTCTCTAAAGCGCGTATGTGAGTCGGCGCCGGAAGAATCTTCGGATCGCCGACCAAGCCGGCAGCGGGTATGAACGAGAAGGGAACGCCGTACACCTCGGCGTACTCGGGTGAAAAATGATCGTTCTTATCTGTGACGTGGCTTCTTCGGCGAAGTGCTCGGCCGACGACTTGCTCGCAGAGTAACTGGGTTCCGAACGCTCTCACGCCAAGGACGTGGGTGACGGTGTTGGCATCCCATCCCTCGGTGAGCATCGAGACTGACACGACGCAGCGAACGTCCTCGCCAAGACGACCAGGCTTGCCGACGGTGTTCATTACTTCCCGAAGAAGATCCTCGTCGGTCAGTTCCTCGGGATCGCGCCCAGGAAAGCGAGCGAGGTACTCCGCCTTGAACTCGGAGATCTCAGTCGCAGCTAGGCGCTTGAACTCGTCCGACATACCTTCGCCTGATTCGAGCTGAGCGGAATCGACGAGGATCGTGACCGGTCTGCCCATGAAGTCGCCGTCGGCGACATTCGAGAACAGAGGCAACTCACCGGGAACCTTCACAGTCGATTTGTCTGAGAGTTCCTTCTCGTAGCCGGCCACGTAGTCGTAGACCAGCTTTGAGGTTGTCGTGTTGTTGCAGACGACGATGTACACCGGTGGGGTCCAGCCGGCCGAGCGTGCGCTTTCGGAGCTTTCCCAAGCACGGTAGGCCTTCTCGTAGTTCCCGTAGAGACTGTGAAGGGCTCCCTGCAACTCGGTCGGGAGCCTGAGTGTGCCGGCCAGTGGGACCAGCTCGTCTACGGCCTCGTCGTCACTCTTGCGGCGGCGACCCTTCTTCGGAAGTGTGTCACGGATCCGAATCCACAGGTCGCGGTAGGTAACCGTCGTTCCGGTCATTGCGTTGTCGTCGATCGGGACTCGTGGGATCTTCACGACGCCTGACTCGATGGCGTCGATGAGAGAGAAGTCGGACACGACCCACGGAAAGAGAGTGCCTTCCGAGTAGCCCGAGCCGCGGAGGAAAAACGGAGTCGCCGACAGGTCGTAGATCGTCTTGATACCGATCTTCTCCTGCACCGAGGAGAGTCCAGTGACCCAAACCCGTGCCTCCTCTTCTCGGATCTTCGCCTCCCTGAGGTCTTCTCCTGCGAGTTTCGGCTCCTCGGCAACGTCCTCCTGGCGGCGCCGGTAGCAGTGATGCGCCTCATCGTTCAGGACGACGATCTGGCGCTTGCCTCCGAGATCGCGACAGACCCGGTTGACAATCTGGGCGGGTGTCTCAGTGAACGGGCTCAGTCCGTTACCGGCCGAGAGGAGTTCCTTCGTGAGTTTCGAGGCCTTGCCAATCCCGGTCTCCCTTGCCAAGAAGGCGTGGAAGTTGGTGATGACGATCCGCGCTCGGCCGAGCTGGTCAGTGAGGCCCGCCGGCACCAGATCGCGCGCTCGGTAGTAGTTGCCGGGGTCGGACGGAAGAAGCACCCGGAGCCGGTCCCGGATCGTGATACCCGGCGTCACGACGAGGAAGGCGTCAGTGAAACGGGCGTCCTGAGGGTTCGCGACCTTATTGAGCGTCTGCCAAGCGATCAACATCGCCATCAAGACGGTCTTCCCGGTTCCGGTGGCCATCTTGTGCGCTACGCGAAACAGCCCAGGGTTATGGCGCTCGGCGTCCTCTCGGAGTTGGTTGATAATCCACTGTCCGCCCAACTTCGGAGCCGCCTCCGTCAGGTAGATCGCTGTCTCGGCGGCCTCTATCTGGCAGAAGAAGAGCTTGTTGTCCCTCTCAGGATCCCGCCAGTGTTCGATCAGCAAGCGGGTCGTCGGAGTGATGCCAGGATGAGCCTGGCTCTGCCAGTGCGCTACTAGGTCGCGGACCCGGTTGACCGTCTCGTTTTCGGCTACCCGATCCTTCGTCCACTCTGTGTCGAAAGCCAGTTGGCCTCCGCGCCGTCGTGCCGCAGGGATCGGGACAAAGTAGGAGCTGAGGCGACGCGACTCGGCGATCTCGTCCGTGATGCCATCGTCGTCAAAGCGGAAGTGGCGCGTCGGCTCGGCGTAGGCGGAGTTCAGGATTGGGTTCTCGATGACGACTGCCACGACCTGGCGAGCCCCTTTCCTTGTCCTTTGGACGATATAAGGATAGGTACACGAAAGACGCTCTGGGTAGGATCTACGTTGATCACACGATAGAAAGCCGCGGTTGATCTCTGCCACGCCGACCAGAAGAGAGGTTTCGTTCTAAAGACTCCGCTCGAGCGCGCTCTTGTGTTTTCTCGGCCCCAGCGGCCACCCACTACGTATTCATGGAGGTGCGAATCTCAACCCTCTGACCTGCACCTCTACGTCTTCCCCTGTGAATCGGACTCCAGAATCACAGGTTCTGTTCGTGCCATCTGACGAAGCGATCCATCGTTCCCTCTTGTAAAGCCCGCGGCGCGTCAACTGGCAACCCGAGATCCTCGCGCACTCTCTTTGCGGGCTCGCGGTGCGTCCACGGGTAGAGCTGGTATTTCATAATGAGCGCGAACCCGCCACCGTCTACAACGTCCTTCACCCACGATTTTGGAAGCATTCGAGCCGCGAAAACCGGTCTTAGTCCGAGTTCCGCGCACATCTCGATCTTGATTTCCAGTTCATCGAGCGGCATGTAACCAAGGGTGTTCTTGACTTCGACTCCGTAGGCAATCCCTTCCTTCTCGAAGACGAAATCCAGGTTGTGCTCCGTGCGGATCCACCTCACGGAATGAAACTCCTGGGTGTTCCGGCCCATCATCACAAACTGCCTTCGTGCAAAGCCCTCGAGAACCAACGCTTCGCCTTGGAGGCCGAGCGCTGCTCCGATATTCGGATCCGAATACTCTTCAACGAGATGCACGAGCCGTGCGGCTTCCCGTCGGTAGTATCGGTTCGAGCGATGCCACATCAGGTGGAGCTCCCGGTTCCCCCCAATGTGCCTCGTCTCGCTCTGGATCAAGTCGCGCGCGACCAGGTCTCTGAGCGCCCGGTTCGTGATCCAGTGGAACCACGTGTCCTCATACAGCACCTCGATTTGACGAGAAAAGAACACCTTGTCGCGATTGCCATTGAAAAAGGCCAAGAGTTCGACGGCAGCGTCGGCTTGACGGACATCGGATTTCGGTCCCACCGACTCCCCACCTAAGCCAAAGGCGTCACTCGCGACGATGTCTTTGCTGGTCGAGGACGTTGGCCCAATAGCCACGAGCAGACAGTAGGTCCGACGGCTGGGCCGGTCTAGGAACGTCGATCGCCCAGACACGTGAAGAAGCAATCGCAAGGTCGTCTAGGTGTCGAAGCGGTCGAACCAGACTTCTTGAACCTAGGGGACGATCCTGATTCCAATCTCTTTATCGCGGACGCGCTGACACAGTTTCTCGCCGTCGATCAAATCAACCGTTGGAGTGGTCGCGATGGCAGCCCTGCGCGCAGGCTCGGAGAATCGCCCCAGCGTCACCAGGACAGCCCGTTCCGCCCCGCGGCGGCGGCGTCGCGTTGGAACAGAGCGACGACCTCCCTGCTCACCGTGGATGCCGGGCCGTAGCGTTTCGCCTGGACGGCGACTCGAGACGACAGGACTGGACTGATCGGAGCGATGCCGATTTCCGTCGATTCCCTGGTCACCCGTGCCCCCGACGCGCCTGAGTTCGAGACTGTAGGCGCGAAGGAGATACATCGCGAACTCCTCGAACCCCTCCGCGGTGAGGCGATGCAACCGACTCAGCAAAACCTCCGTCCAACCTGTGCTTTCATCCTCGATCTCATCTTCCACCGCGACATTGTCCTGATCAGAACCCGGTCGGGTTCTTGCGCGACTGAGCCGTATTTGTCTGTCCATCTCCTTGACTGCGTGGACGCCTTGGTCCTCCGGTAGGGCAAGCAACTCTTTGCCGTAGGTCGTCAGCACGAACAGACCTCGTTGAGGACTTTCAAGTGCGCCGCCGAGCTTCGCATAGGACCTCGCCCACTCCAAGCGGTCGATCAGCACCGACTTGGGGCGGTTCTCGTAGGTAATAGCGACTTGTTCCTCGGGTGCGCCTATGTCTTCGATGACCCGAGCCGTGACCTCTCGGCCCAGAGCGGAACCACCCAAGGACGCGACTGCCTTCAACGTGGGGTAGATCAGATCCAGGTACGTGGGGACATCTGTCCGCTTGCGTGGCGGACATGCCACTAAGCCTGCCACTTTTCGGCCTGACCACATGGGAGCGCGGTCTTCTCGTCGGTGTTGGCCCTATCGTTTTCGCAGCTCCCTCAGTGTCCGCACGAGCTGACCGAGGATCGCGAGCGCCCGCTCACGACTGAGCCCGCTCGGGGCCTGCGGCGGAAGCATCGCGATCGACCACCTCAGGACTTCGGCCTCTTCCGGCGATAGATCGGCCACGTCCTCACCGTAGCGAACACCTGTTCGACGCCGCTAGAGGTCGGGTCGCACCTACAGCCCTCGCCGAGGATAGAAGGAATCCCTGACTAGGGTCTACTGGATCACCCGATCACAAGTTAGGCCGAGCTGTGCCTTGGACTAGGCGCCCACTGATTGCTGTCGATGCCGGCTCAAGGTTGAGCAGACCACGAGTCACCGAAGCGGCGGAAGGCTCTACGCGGCGTTAGCCTTCTCGTGTATGGACAACACGACCGCGTGGGCAGTCGTGACAGCGGCACTCGGGGCCTCGTTGCTGACTGTCTTCGGCACGTGGTGGCTGGACGTGCGACGAAACGTCCGAGTCAGCCAGAGATCCGATCGCGGGCAACTCGTAGCGGCGTGCAACGAAATGGTCAGTTCGGCCATGGGTTTGATGCTCCGGACAGGAATCCTCGCTGAGGCAGGCATCCTCCTCTCCGGACCAACTGCGGGTCTCGATATCGTTATGCACATCCGTAAGCCTCTTGATCCTGTGGAGCTGGGGGATTGGTTGAACTCCGATCTCCGCCAGATGCTCTCAGCGCAGGCGCTCGTGTGGCAGTTCGGGGATGAAGGCCTCATCCGACAGGCGGCCAAGGCAGTTGAGGCTGCTGCCGCCCTTACTGAAACAATGTCCATCGCCGTCTCGATTGAGCCAGGAAAGGACGCGGACTGGAATGAGCGACTGGCTAGCTGGTTGCAGCGGTTTCGGCAAGCGCAGCGGGACACGAAGAAGGTCGCGGAGCGGGAACAGAAGGCGCGCGTCTTAGGTCGGGAATGTCGCGTCTTGGCCGACATTATGAGGCGGAAACTCGGGGTCGACGATGCCGCGGCGCTGTTGCGTGCTTTTCCAGTCACCGACTCTGAAACTGCGGCGCAAGGCTCGGCGGACGGGCATGGCGCCGGGCGTGAGACCGGTGTCTCCCGGGAGCGCAGCTAGGTTCCTGGCCTGACCCGGGCCCCGTCGTGGGTCGCTTGCAGTCTTGGAGGCGCCGGCGGCGAGCCCTGCGGCAACTTTCCACCTTTGAGTAGAGGTCGCACGTGCCTCTGCAGCTCGACGCGAAAAGGCGAGGCGCGTATTCGCGAACTCAATCTGCGCGCCGCCGAGCCTGTGCATGACCGCTAGTGATGCCTCTGGAGCCAGGCGGTCTCGCGCTGATGCTCGGCGAGAACGAAAGCCGACCACACGGTGACGATGCCGATCGCGGGGCCTCCGACGGCTGCTGCGAGCGCAGGCCAGTTAGTCATCTCGGAGTGAGTCCTCGGCAGCGGCCCGAGCGTCCTCAAAGGTGGCGTGCTCGGTGGCAATGTAGCCCGGGCCGGTGACGATGAACTTTTCCGCGGACTCGTTGAAGTAGGGACCCGCTCTGTTGACTGCGCGCACATCACCCGCGGCGTTCCTAAGTATCCACTGATCGGGTGATATCCGGGTCCACTCCATGGCAGACCTCCTTCTTGTCGCGACGGACCGCGACGCGAGGCACGATAACTCGCCCCGCGAGGTGCCAGCGGATCCTTGAAGCTGGCCCTCCGTGTCATCGCGATGTCAGCGGAACCCTGCGCGACGGCCCCTAAATAGCCTCTCCAGACCTCAGGGACGCCGGTGGAGGGAAGAGAGGCGCGAATGCCCGCGTCGTAATTACGGTCTTGTAATCCGTGGCCCCGTCCGGCAGAATGTGCGTCGCACGCTGAACGGACGGATGAGATGGACCTTGAAACCACGATCAGGCACCTCGCGGCAGAACACACCGAGCTGGTCCACGTCCTTGTAGCCATGTGTGCGTTGGGAACAGAAGGAAGTATGCGCGACGGAGTCGGTGAGTTCGATTACCCCGCTGTTAGATCCCGTGCGGGCGACTTGCCTATCAAGACTCTTCGCGTATTTTCGGCCGCGGGACTGATTGAGCCTTCGCGGCGCGGCAAGGGAAGCCGACGGAACTACTACGAGCTTTGTGACCAGGCCGCCGTCGAGCGCGTCCTTAGAACCCTGGACATGGAGCCAGAAAAACTCCCTCTGCTACCGAACTGCTTGTAGCTGCCTCTCAGCGGACGCGATGAAGGCCCGAACAGACGTACGACGCACCACTGAAGGGAGGCGATGACCACATGGCCACAGGTAAGAAGCCTGCCAAGAAGGCAGGGAAGATCTTGGCAGACAAGAAGAGCACGCCGACACAGAAGAGTGTTGCTGGCAGCGATCTCGCTCAGGCCACGAAGAAGAAGGGTAAGTCCTGACCGCCGCTACCGAAGCTCCGACCAGGGATCTAGTGACGATCTGGCAAGAGCAAATGACCCGGTTGCGGGACCAGCTTGTCTCAATGCGCGCGGATCAGGAACTGTTCAGCGAGACGCTGAGCGCGCTCAGGCGCCAAGAGGCTTCGGTTCCTGTCGGCCCTCCTAGCGTCTGGTTTCGGCATTACGCGCGCCTGTATGTCGTCGCGCAAGCCATCGGCATAAGACGCGTCGTGGTCCAACAACGGGGGAGCGTTGCCTTAGGTGGTGTCTTGGCAGATCTTGTGAGGCACCCGGAGGCGCTGACGATTGACGTCGTACGGCGCCAAGCCCAGCAGGCGAACGCCGATCTGGACGTTTCTGAGCGCGTCGTCGGGGCCTTCCAGGGCGAGTGGTTCGACGCGGAGGGCCGTTTGCTTGTGACGAAGATCCAGAACGACAGACAGCATCTCTTCTTGCTTGTTCGAGGAGTCAAGAAGTGGGCCGACAAGGTTGCTGCTCACATCGACCCTGTAGAACCACCTCCGGTCGCAACATTCGCCGACATTCACGAGGCGATCGCGCATACTTGCGAGATCTTCCAGAACTACTCGAAACTGCTATCGGGCGGAGTCTGGACGGAGATGCTTCCGATTCTTCCAGCAGGACAAGAGGAGCTGGTGGAGTCGCTCACAAGCGCGCTGGTTCGCTTCCGGCCGGCCTTCAACGCGTTCGGTCGATAGCCGCCGCGACCTGTGCCGCGGCTGCCAGGCACTCGGCCGCCGTGGTCGGCTCGGCGAGGATGAGCGTCGCGCTCGTAAAGCAAGTGCGGGAAGGGCTATCTGTAGGTCAAGCTGCTCGGATGGAACGCGCCCGGAGCGCTCTGAACTTCCTAACCGACCTTTCCGCGCATCCTGACGTCGAGGAGACCGACCGCTCGTTTGTCCTCGCGCAGCTTCATATGGCCGGCGGCTGGATCCGGTGGGCTGTCACCGGGTTTGCTCACTAGTGGAGCCTCCAAGACGTACAGTGAGAACCGTGAACGCGCCTGGCGCACCGCCGCAGGTGACACAGTGGGTGTTCCAGCTTCATCGCGAGGGCCGTCCGTGGGACAAGCGTCCAGACGAGGTCGACTGGGGCCTCTCGGCTGTCGGGCCGCCCGTGCGGTTTCCTGCGCTTCAGTTCGGAGCGAGTGCGTGGCTAGCGCTCAGGTCTCCCGTGGTCATCCGCGCCACCGAGCCTCTCGATGACCCCGCGTGGAGCGTATCTCGAGCTGGCGACGCCGAGCCCGCTATGACGGGCAATGTGGGCCGGCCACTGGCCGACGGCGAGGAGTTCGCCCTTCCGGTAGCCGACTGGAGGATTGTTGGCGGCGTGCAGCGCGATTGAAGAGCAGCGTCGCACCATCTAACTGTGCCTCTTTCGTTCCTCGGCGACCTGCAAAAGTCCCGGTTGGCATAGCGTTCAGGCCCCAATAGCTTCTAAGCAGACGGTCGGAGCTCGGCGTGTGTCATGAGCACCTTCCTTCGATGCGGCTCGGACCTGGCCGTTTAGTATTCCGACGTGGAGATCAGGGGAAGCCCTGACCGGGAGGTGAGAGCCGATGATCAACTGCGACTTGGTCTTGGAATCGCTCTCCGCGTACGACCCGGATGCTCACGAGGCCGACGTGCTCAAGGCCGAGGAGCAGCGGGCGGCGTTCGCGGCGCTGTTCCCGAAGAAGGGTTGGCCGACCATGACGCTCGACCGCTATGCGCTCGGCCAGACGGACCACCCGGACAACTTTTGCCACTGGATGGAGTTCGTAGCTGTCGAGCTCGGGAGCATCAAAGGCGGGAGTGCAAGGAAGCACATCATCTACTTTCAGGCTGCCGCTCGGGAGTGGTGGTTCGATCGAAAGTCCTATGCGACTGTCGACGAGGCGTGGAACGCCGTCCGGGAGGGCTTCATCAAGGCGATCGAACTTGCCGAGGCGGGGGAATGGGACGCTATTGAGACGATTGCCCCTCTTCGTCCCGGACGCGCTCTTGTTAACAAGACGCTCTCGGCGTACTTTCCTGATGAGCTTCTGCCCATCAACTCACAAGACCACCTGAGGCATTTTCTCCGCCAGCTCGGAGATCTTGAGTGGAACAACACAGAACTCGGCACTATACGGCTCAATCGGCGGCTTCTGAAGGCGTTGCGCGAGTGCCAGTCGTTGAGTGGCTGGACGACCAAGCAGATGGAAAGGCTGCTGTACTCGTCGGAGCTGAGCCCGCTGATAGCGCCACCCCTAGCTGGGCCGATTACAGACGTAGCGGCATTTATCGTGAATCAGTTGACCGAGACTGGCGCCGACGAACGACTGGAACGGCGCCGTGAAGCGGAGGACGAGGCTCGCCGGCTCCTCGACGATTTCGCGGGCACGATGACCGAGGAGTAGTCACGTGAGCTCTTGAAGCTGTTCAACGAGGACTTTGACAAGGGAAAGCGCAAGCACGACAGGTTTGTGCCAGCCTTCATTGGCCAGACGGCGAACGTGCTCGTTGCCAACCTCGAAAAGTTCAACTCGTGGACGGCCTGAGTCTGGAAGGGCTCCGACGAGGAATCCGCCGAGGCTGTCGCAGAGCTGCTCTCGGACCGCAAAGCGCTGCCCTCTGCGGGAACGGCCTACCCAACGATGTTGAAGTACCTGCGCAGCCCGGAGACGTCGGCGATCTGGCTGCGTACTACAGATGGGGGCCTTCAGCGACTGACCTCCTACAAGCCGAATAAGGGCGCTGGTCTTGGTGGCCCCGACGACTACCAGCGCTTCTGTGCGGCGGCTGCACAGTTGATGGCGGATTACGACATTCCTCCCGAGTTGCTCGACAACGTGCTCGCCGCCGCTGCTCACGCCGTCGAGCCGAAGAGCGCCGAATCAGGCTCAGAGCGCGTGTGGCTGTTCCAGGCAAACCCGACGATCTACGACATTGACCACGCTCTCAGTGAGCTAACGGAGGTGACTTGGGTAGTCCGTCAGTACACCAGCGAGGTGCGCAAGGGCGACTTCGTCTACCTGTGGCGGTCGGGTCCCGATGCTGGCATCGTCGCGACTGCCACGGTGTTGAGCGACCCGGCCGAGTTGCCCGGCGATGCCGACGATCCTTATGTCATGAAGGCGGAGTCGCTATCGAAGCCCGAGCCGCGCGTCGTCCTTCGGATCGACTCCGTACTGCCAACAGTCATGCGGCGGAGCGACTTGGTCGAGCATCCCGTCCTCAAGGATCTCGGAGTGATCCGATTCGCAATGGCCAGCAACTTCAAGGTGACGCCGCAACAGGACCAGGCCCTTCGTGCGTTTCTGGTGGGAGCGCAAGGGATGCCGCTGCTCAGAGCTGAGATCGAGGATCGTGTCTATCTGCCGCTGGCATGGCCACAAGAGGTGGTCGACCTTCTGGAGGAGAAGGGACAAGTCGTGTTCTATGGCCCTCCGGGGACAGGGAAAACCTTCGTAGCTCTCGTCCTAGCGGAGGAGATCACGCGAGATGGTGGCCAGTTCCGGATCGTGCAGTTCCACCCGTCCTACAGCTACGAGGACTTCGTCGGTGGGTTCCGACCCGTTGAGGACGACGGCGTTTACGGGGTGCGATATCGGCGCACGGACGGTCCGTTGCGCGAGCTCGCTGCCACTGCCGCGGGCGACCCGGCCCACCCGTACGTGCTCATCGTCGATGAGATCAACCGAGGCAACATCCCTAAGATCTTCGGCGAGCTGCTGTTCCTTCTCGAGTATCGGCAGAAGGCCGTTCGCCTCCAGTACTGGCCGGAGGAGGAGTTCAGCCTCCCAAGCAACCTGTTCCTGATCGGCACGATGAACACCGCCGACCGATCTATCGCGCTCGTCGACGCGGCCCTTCGCAGACGCTTTTACTTCGTGCCTTTCATCCCGACGGCACCCCCGGTCAGCAACGTGCTCAACCGATGACTGAAGAGGCACAAGCTCGATGACGAGGCGGAGCGACTCCTCGCGCTGCTTAACAAGGAGATAGCAAGCGATGAGGTGGCGATAGGCCCGTCCTACTTCATGACCGATCCGAAGGATGGTCCGGACCTTGGCCGGATCTGGGAGAAGGCGATTATGCCTCTTTTGGATGAGTACTACTACGGCACCACGTGGGAGCGAGAGAAGTTCGCTCTCCGACAGCTTCGGGCTCTTCTCCATGGCGCGCCGGGTGAGGAGGGTCGGGTGGAGGGCGGCGAGTGATCTCGATCGAGATGTCGGCTTGGTCGTGCGAGGATGTCGAACTCGGACACGAGCAAGCCGCCGAGGTCGCGAGGTTCGGTCTTGTTGACCTCGTTGCGCTGGGTAGCGAACACGCATGGAGACTCGTGAGCGGTTCGCACATCGGAGTGGCGTTCGGCTCCGGCTGGGAGCTACGAGTTCGGCCGAGACTCGCAATCCCCAAGCTGTTCTTCCTACTCGCCTACGCCGCCGACCCCAAGGGATGGAGGGACCAGTCCGCCGACTTCGCGAACGAGCCGGATCTACTCGACGCGGTCGCGAGTGGGTTCTCCTGGCACGCCTTGCGAGCGATCGAGTGCGGCCTGTTGCGGGGCTATGTGCCGACCGACGGCAGGCTTACCACGATCCGCGGACGGGTCCGCTTCGGAGACCAGATCGCGAGGAACGCGAGCCTTCCCCTTCCCATAGAGGTTTCCTACGATGATTACACCGAGGACGTCCTCGAGAACAGGATGCTCAAGACCGCGACCGTGGCTTTGCTGCGTCTCCCACGCGTGCCGGCTCTCGCTCGGAAGAGGCTCCTCAAGCTGCGCGGTCTACTCGACAACGTGTCCCTCGTTGAGCGTCCGCGTGAGGTGGAGGTGCCGCCGATCTCGAGGTTGAACGAGCGTTACGGAGCGGGACTTCGACTCGCCGAGCTGATTCTTCACTCTGCGTCGATCGACTTTCCGAAGGGACCGATTTCCGCGTCCGGATTTGTCTTCGACATGAACAAGGTTTTCGAGGACTTCGTCACGATTGCACTCCGAGAGGCGACGGGACCGTCTGCCGGCGTAGTCCGATCTCAGCAGAGACGCTTCCTCGATGAAGAGCATCAGCTACGCATCAAACCAGACGTGACCTGGTGGGATGGTGAGCGTTGCATGGCGGTCGCGGACGCCAAGTACAAGGCATTGGCTCCGAGGACGATGCCCAACGCAGACGCGTACCAGATGTTGGCCTACTGCTCGGTCCTCAGGCTTTCGCGTGGCTTCCTCGTCTACGCAAAGGACAGCGGCGAGCGCCCGCGCAGCCACAGGGTCGCGAACAGCGGTTGCACTATCGAGGTAAGGACGCGCGACGTCGAGGCTGGGCCAAATCCCTTGCTTCGACAGGTGCGAGCGCTCGCCGACGAAATTGTGGCAAGCGGTTCGAGGACGGAGCTCGCGTCGTGATCTCGTCGCAGGCTTAGGAAGCGGGCTGTCGAGCTAGTTCGACCGTCCACTGTGAGCGCCACGCCGCTGAACTGCCCGTTTCCCGTGTACTAACGGTTGCAAACGCCCCTAGGACACCAAACACCCCTTAGGACAGCAGATGAAGACGCAGGTCCAAGGCACTTTTTTCCTTCGGATAAGCGCGCGTCTACTGCGTGTCGCGTTCTTGCGGGCCTTCCAGGACGACTTGCAGACCGGCCGCGATGGCCCACTCCTGGTCTCGGCCACGGTAAGGACACATAGCCAAGACGGGGCATCCGCTCACGCTCCGTGCAGCCAATACGAGTCTAGGCCTCGGTCCGGACGAACGCTTTGATCGTGGCGCACCTGTGTCCGGGGGTAATTGGGCGAATGCGGTAGGTGCCTGCTGCGGCAGGGAGAACCACAGTCTCAGCGTACGCAGCACAGAACGGGGAGAATCCTCCGTCTGCTGAATCGATGACGACGCCGTCGCCCTCGACGACGGTTAACACCGCAAAGCGTCCATTGGCACGGTGCAGCACGGGAACCGAGAACCAGTGACGCCGCGTCTCGATGAACTCAGCCTCATGGAGGCCGGTCCGCTCCTCGGACCAGCCCTGACCGCCGTCGATCTGAGTGATGCGATTGATCAGGCGTGTCCGCGCATAGTTCGTGTCACGTTCCCAGACCAGGTTGGCCAGCCCGCGCGCAATGTGAAGTGGCCGTGGCCGGCCGTCCAATCCCGGCCGGTTCCAGTCATGCAGTTTAAAGGTGAAGATGTAGGGGGTAGCGCTGATTTCGAGCACCATCGTCTCAGCACCCGAACCGTGCACGGTTCCTGCGGGAATGAGAAAGTGGTCGTGCTTGCGCGCTACAAAACGGTTTATGTGGCGCTCTACCGGGAAAACGTCACCTTGCTCAGCCTTGCGCAGGTCAAGGGCAAGGGCGTCCCGGTCGACGCCCTTCACGACACCAAGGTGGACGGTGGCGTGCTCGGTGGCGTCGAGGATGTAGTAGCTCTCATCCTGGGTATAGCTGAGGCCGAACTGCTGGTTCATGTATTCAGTCACTGGATGAACCTGGAGGGAGAGATTGCCGCCGCCCATGGTGTCAAGGAAATCAGTGCGAATCGGGAACTCGGCACCGAAGCGGCCGACCACAGCCTCCCCGAGCAACGCCTCCGGTTCGCGTAGCACCAGCTCGATGCCCGGTATCTCAAAGCGTTTTTCACCAAAGCCGAGCAGTAGCGAGTTCTCTTCGGGCACGCAATCGAAACACCAGCCCAGGTTCGGAAGATCGTGTCCAGTGTCGCACACGGTTTGCATCCAATGACCGCCCCAGGGTGCGGGATCGAAGTAGGGCACAAACCGGAAAGGCCTTCTCGTCGCGGCTCCGAGCGCTTGCCAAACGCGCGCCGCCTCCGTGATAGCCGGTTTGTTGGTGTCGGTAGTATCAAGCACCATGTCGATCAGCGGCCACAGGTGACGTCGATAACGGTCAGCGACCCGCCAATCAACAAAATAACCTCTCTTGTACATTGAACTCGGAGACTCGCCGCGGTTGTGAAGACCAAGGTTAGTGATCTGCCCCCCGCGTTGCCGGCGGGTTGCCTCCCAGCGCGAGAGATAGGCGTACACGAGGCAACAGTCATTGGCATGCAGCAAGGCCTCGCCCGCTACCAGCGAAGCGCCGACGCCGATAACGCAGACGCAACCCTCAGCCTCCTCGGCTGCTGCACGCAGACGCAGGAGCGCGCCATGATCAAAGAAGTGATCAAACTCGAGATGGGTTAGGCGACCGAAGACCGGATCTTGTCCCATGTCAAGGACAGTCATTGCGCGTATTGCACTCTCCGGGAGGAGCGCCTCGGAGGCATCGATAACTGTCCGAACTCCCATGAGGTCGGCCAGCCGCCTTAAGTCTGTGTCGAGAACCCCGGGATAGCTCTCTACAACGAGAACTCGCTGCTGGCGTGCCAGTATGCGAGCTGCGATCGCTGGCCAACCCAGGGCGATGTCGTTCTGCTCGCCACTTGCGAGGTAGGGGTATAGGTCGTAGCTCATCAAGAGCGCATCCCCTCGTTGTCGTCGAGCAGCGCATTGATTCCGAGAAGAGCGGCCGCGGAGTGCAGCGTGCCGCGGCGCACCTCGATGTTCACGCCTTCGAAAAGGCGCCTGTTGACTGCCTCTTCGACGCCGTCGAGGATGGGTCCGCTGGCGGTTATGACGCCTCCAGTGACCACTACTATCTCGACTCCGTGAGCGTGGACCAGTGCCACTATGGCGCAAACCAGGTCGGCGCGGTATCGGTCGAGAGCAGCTAGAGCAGGACCCTCAGCGGCTGCCGAGGCGGCGTAGACCGCTGCCACGTCAGAGTACAAGTGACCCGCCTGGTTGACGATACAGCTCGCCGCGCACAACGCCTCGATAGTGCCGCGCCCGCCATTGGAGTCGGCAAGTGCGGAGGAATGCGCTATGGGTATGAAACCGCCGAGTATGCCACCGGCGAGCGGGCCGCTGCCGATGGGTCGACCCCGGTCAAGCACGCAGACCCCCACTCCGGTGCCGATAGTGAGGACGAGGACATGGTTGTGTTGACTGCCAGCTCCGAAGCGAGCCTCACCTACGCCCGCGGCGATGGCATCGTTGAAGACTAGGCAACGCATCCCGAATCGTTGTTCCACCAGATCAGCGACGGCCCTGCCGGCGACGCCCGACAGCTTGCCAGGAAGGCTTAGGACTCGTCCGTGCCTGACGATACCGGGAAGAGCCAGTCCGATGCGGTCTGCCGCGACGTGGTCCAGCAATCGTTGCAAGCTGGTGAGCAGAGTGGTGGTCGCGTCCTCTCCTACTGGAACGATCGCAAGGTGTTCCACGGAGCGGCCGCGAACTACGGCCACCTTGAGGCGGCTTCCGCCGAGGTCGGCGGCCAGAGTGGTCAGGACCGGTGACGAACCTCTTCCCGAGCTTGCCACGTCACCAATCGTCATTTCCCTCTTCGCCGAAACGGCCAGTACGCCAGATCCCATTCCGTGGACGAAGATGGTAGCAACAAAGCAAGCTGACACGGTCCCGAGACGCCGGTTGACAGGCGAGCTGGCGGTCTGAGAACAGCCGACCATCCTTCGAACTGGTCAGCCCGAATCCGAGGCGGCGACATGATGGTGTCTTCTGAGGTGGTCGATCACAGGCGACTTCGTGCGGCGCACTGACGAGCTGCATCTCTCATCTGGGTGATCGGAATTGTCGATCTCCGATCCGAGGTCTACCAGTTATGCCGACGCAAAGGAGGCACGATCGCACCTGATACGACGTGCCGCCGCCGAGAAGCATCTTTTGCATGAAGGCTTCTGCAATTCTGGTCTAATCGAACTCCGCAGCTCTTGTCTCGAGAAGTCGCGACGAGAACTACGAAGACGAACGCCGCAGAGACTAGGAGGCTCCCATCTGAGCCATTTTCGAGGTCGAACTCTCCCTCACTATCAACAAAGGCGAAAGCATTACTGTCCTGGATGGCCCCGAGTAGCCGTCTATTCGGCTCAGAAGCAGACGAGCGGCTTCTGAGCCGAGCTCATAGCTTGGTTGTGCAACGCTTGTCAACGGCGGCCGGACCAATGATGCCCAGGACATGTCGTCAAATCCTACAACACCGACATCGTCGGGAACGACTAGTTTCGCCTCATCTATGGCGTGCAGCGCGCCTATTGTCATAAGGTTATTGGCGGCAAATACGGCATCCGGCCTCGTCCGCAACGAAAGCAGGTGCTGCATCGCCCTGTGCCCTGCAATTTCACTAAAACTTCCCGTCTGAACAAGAGCTTCATCGAAGGTCTCACCGGCTTCTGCGTGGGCAAGACGATAGCCAGCATAGCGTTCTGCCCCTGTCGTACTCTCCATGGGGCCCGTTATGCAGGCGATGCGCTGATAACCACGTTCTATGAGATGTCCCACGGCTTGTTTCGCGCCTCGCACGTTATCAACTAGAACACAGTCCACGTCATGACTGTTGAGTCGCCTGTCGGCAGTCACCACCGGCACATCGCGCATAATTAGGGCACGCAAGTTCGCGTTGCTATTGGTTGGCACCAAGATCACGCCGCGCGCTTGTTCGGCAACCGCCAGATTGAAATAGGACGCCTCTGTCTCTGGATCCTCTTCCGCGTTGCAGAGGACCAGCGAGTATCCGGCCGAGCGGGCGACATTCTCAACCCCTCTCACCATCTCGGGGAAGAAGGGGTTGAGAATGTCGGAGATGATCAGTACCCAGACGTGGGTCCGTTGCGTACTGAGGCTCCGAGCGACGCTGCTGGGTTGGTAGCCGAGAGTGGCGATGGTCTCGCGGACCTTCGCCACAAGCCGGGCGTCGACCTTTGGGTTGTTGTTCAGCACTCGGGAGACGGTCGCGACAGATACGCCTGCTGTGCGTGCGACATCGGAGATGGTGGTCATCGTCGTTGCGCCGACCCCTCTTGACAGTCGCGTGAAATTCTGATTAACTCCCGAATTGTGAGAAAGCGGTTTCTCAAGACTGGCTCCTCGCTCTTCGCCGTGGCCCGATTTTACCATAGAGGTAGGGCGCATGTCATTAGGAAGCGGTTTCTGAAAGTGGGGGTGTCGGGTGGAGAGCTTCGCGATCGGACCACCCGATAAGACACGTGGTTTGTCGAGTCAACAAGGAGGTGAGGAAGGCAACGCAGTGAAATATCAGAGAGGAAGAGAACTCGGAGGAGAAGTATGAAATCATTGATCAACCGCAACAAGTCTCTGCTAGCGCTGGTTAGTGTGGCCTGCGCATCGGTCCTTGTACTCGGCACTGCCATGTACGGCGTATCCTCGGCAGGCGCCTCGTCGAAGTCGGTTGCGTACAGCGGGGCCACGGCGCTTCCCTCAGTCAGATCTGGCGGGATCTCGCTGACCGTCGGCGCAGTATACCTCGACGCCGAAGGCTTCTACGGCGGAATCGAGGCTGGCATCAAGGCGGCGGCGAAGTACTACGACCTTCACTTGCTCCAGGAGAACGTCGAGGCAGACGCTGCCACCGAGGCCAGCTTCATGGAGTCGCTCATTGCTGCGAATGTCACGGGCATCGTGACCTCACCGGTAAATGTCACATCGTCTGCGCCGGCCATAATACAGGCGGTCAAAAAGGGAATTCCGGTCGTATGCTATAACACCTGCCTTACTCCGGCCGACACCGCCAAGTATATAAAGGCGTTTGTGACGTCGAACCAATACCAGATGGGTGTATCGGATGGCAAGTACGCAGTGTCATACTTCAAGTCCAAGCACATGGCGGACCCCGAGATCGGGATGATCAACTGCGCAGTGTTTGAGGCCTGCTTGCAGCGCGACCAGGGTTTTGAGGCCACGCTCAAGGCTGGCGTCCCGGGCGCCAAGATCGTGACCAACCAAGAGGCGATCACTCTTGACGACACGACCTCGACGGCAGAAGAGGAATTGGTTGCGCACCCTGACCTTGCGGCAATCTACGCCGATGAAGAGTCGGCAGCCGAGGGAGCGGTCCTAGGGATCATCGCAAAGAAGCACCAGAACCAGACGGTGGTCTTCGGTAGCGACATCACCGTAGAAGAAGCCAACTACATGCTCAAGTACCCGAACATTTTGGTTGCGACGGTGGGCCAGCAGCCTCAGGTCATGGGCTACGACGCGATGCAGCAGCTCATTAACGTCATTACACACCACAAGGTGACCTCGTTCATCTACGTTCCCACCTTGTTCTTCGAGAGCAGCCAGCCGAGCTTTATTCATCACTGGCTGAACGAGCCGATTCACAAGGGTGGCCTTCCGTGAGTGAGGGTCGTAGCTGATGCAGCTTGGGGCGGCATTCGGTGGCAACGCGGCCTCCGGCGGCGTCGCCCTGAGCTGCCGGGGACTGCGTAAGTCGTTCCCGGGCGTCCGGGCCTTGTCCGACGCGACGTTGGAGGTCGCCGAGGGCGAGGTCCGGGCGCTAGTCGGCAGCAACGGTGCGGGCAAGTCCACGCTCGTCAAGATCATCACGGGCGTTAACCAGCGAGACGCTGGGGAACTGTCGCTGTGGGGCAAAGCGGTCGAAGAGGATTCGATCAAAGAGGCTCGGTC
>Ga0326728_10003068_pt1 | contig 53445 bp, 44 predicted proteins | sample MB3enrmetagenome_FD_207602 | JGI IMG/M metagenome (GOLD analysis project Ga0326728, IMG submission 207602) | Lab enriched peat soil microbial communities from McLean, Ithaca, NY, United States - MB31MN | ecosystem: Environmental > Terrestrial > Soil > Wetlands > Peat | place: USA: New York... | reverse complement strand
TTACTGTTTCGCTTTCCCTTATCCTGTCCACTACTGAGTTAAGTGTGCTAAGGTCTTTGACATCAATAATTACTACAAAATCATATTCTCCAAAGACATGGTAAACGTCTTTAATCCCTTCTATAGTCCTAAATTCCCTATATGCTGCCTTTTCATAGCTTGGCAGCACATTTATCATTGTAAATCCTATTACCATGTATATCATTATCCTTAAAGGTTACATGTTATTTATTTTTATTCGAAAATTCTGTTTGATCCAAAATCTATTTATAAGAAGTGTTTCATTATACATCGTTGTACTTAAATATACATCAGTGATAATTGATGCACGCTTCCATCCTCAATATCCTCAGCACAACAAAAACACGCCTTCAGGTTTTAGGACCACATAAACGCTCTGAAAATATTGGAATGCAATTTGAGAAAAGGGGTTTTTTCTCTGCGGTTGAAGGTGCAAAGGCAAAAGGACTAGTATCAGTAATTGCGGAAATCAAACCTGCATCTCCGGGTAAAGTTTTCAGAGATGTCTTGCCTGCAACAGCTGCAAGGCTTGCACGGGAGATGGAACAGGCTGGAGCTGTTGCAATTTCGGTTTTAACAGAGCCAGGAGTTTTTCGGGGCTCACTTGAAAATTTGAATGCAGTAAGAGAAAATGTATTCTTGCCTATCCTTAGGAAGGATTTCATTATTGACAGAAGGCAGCTTGAGGAAGTAAAGAGCGATTTGGTGCTCCTAATTGCAGGTATCCTTGGGAAAGAGCTGATTACTTTTGTCGAGCTTACCTTTGAAAAGGGATTTGAACCGCTGGTTGAAGTTCATAACAGAGCCGAGCTTGAGCTTGCACTAAAAACTATCACAAGGATTATTGGAATTAACAACCGAAGCCTTGAGACACTTAAAATCGATTTGGTTACTACAGAAGAGCTTGTCCCCCTCATCCGAGAGTACGACTTTAACCATGGGACCAGACATCTCATTATAAGTGAGAGTGGGATGAATAACGCAGAAGATATAAGGAGAGTTATCCAGGCTGGAGCAGATGCCGTATTGATAGGGTCTGCGATTATGGAAAGCAACTCTGTTTTTGAAAAAACTAAAGAATTAGTTCAGAATTTTTGCTGGCGTTAATGACTATTTCGTGAATTTTTTGGAGTTTTCATCTTGGTGGAATTAAGGTTGAAAAATTCGCCTCCACTTTAAAATTGAATTCTGCTTCATAAATATCGCAAAATCACGTTACAAGAAATTAAGATAACAGAAATCTTGATAACAGAAGTCAAGAGATTAGAAATTAAGCTATATTAATACATTTATAGACAAGGGGTAATTGAATTGGCAGAAACTAAAGTTTCAGAATCTCATACAAAGGGTTCGTACTCAAATGAGCTTGCAAGTTCGAAAACCGGCAATACAACCCTGGTTAGAGGAAAATATGGCAAATACGGGGGACAGTATGTACCTGAAGTCCTCATGCCGGCACTAGAGGAACTTGAAAATGGATATGAACGGTACAAAAACGACTCCAAATTTATTGCAGAGCTTGAGCACTATCTGCGGGACTTTGCAGGTAGGAAAACACCCCTTTATTTTGCCCGAAACCTTAGCAAAAAATACGGGTCAAAAATCTATCTCAAGCGCGAAGATTTGGTTCATGGAGGGGCTCATAAGTTAAACAATGCCATTGGACAGGCCTTGCTTGCAAAATATATGGGTAAGACCAGACTGATCGCAGAAACTGGTGCAGGCCAGCATGGAACTGCAACTGCTATGGTAGGGGCAAACCTTGGATTTGAAACTATTGTATACATGGGTGCCAAAGACGTCAAACGCCAACAGATGAATGCATATCGAATGGAACTCATGGGCACTGAGGTAAAAGCCATATCTACAGGCTCAAAGACTCTCAAGGACGCGATCAATGAGGCGTTCAGGGACTGGGTCACAAATATAGGCAATACTCATTACCTAATAGGCTCGGTTGTGGGGCCTTATCCCTATCCTATGATAGTAAGGGATTTCCAAAGTGTTATTGGACGCGAGGTGAAGGAGCAAATACTGGAAAAGGAAGGACGCATGCCTGATTCAATTATTGCTTGTGCTGGTGGCGGAAGCAATGCAATGGGAATTTTCCATCCCTTTGTCGAAGATAAAGAGGTTAAACTCATTGCCGTTGAAGCCGGAGGAAAAGGCTTGAAATGTACGGAAAAAGCAGCCTTTCACTCTGCCTGTCTCTGTGCTGGAGAAGAAGGAATCCTACATGGAGCTCTGACAAAGGTGCTGCAAGATAAAAATGGGCAGATTCTTGAATCAGAATCTGTTTCTGCAGGACTTGACTACTCAGGGGTTGGGCCTGAATTAGCCTATCTGGCTGAAAGCCGTCGAGTTACAGCCCTTTATGCTACTGATGATGAAGCGGTTGCGGCTTTTCATGAACTGAGTCGGCTCGAAGGAATCATCCCTGCTCTGGAATCTTCTCACGCCCTTGCTTACCTGAAAAACGCGGCGGAAAATGGGGAATTAGGGGATATTGTGGTTGTAAATCTTTCAGGAAGAGGGGACAAAGATCTAGAAACCGTCCTGAGTTTGCAGAGAGGAATCTAAAATGAGAAGGCAAAAGATCTCAGAAAAATTTGGCGAGCTCAGGGAAAGAAAGGAAGGAGGTTTGATTTGCTATGTAATGGCAGGAGATCCTTCCGTAGAGTCAACCGGCGAGATTGTAAAAGCCCTGGAAAATGGAGGCGCAGATATCATAGAAATTGGTTTTCCTTTTTCAGATCCTGTAGCTGACGGCTTAACCATCCAGGCAGCAGGCCAGAGAGCGCTTGCAGCAGGCATGAACATCCAGCGCTATTTTGATCTTATCAAAGATCTTGATGTTCAGGTTCCTCTTGTGTGCATGACCTATTACAACCCTGTGTTCAGGTACGGGGTAGATAAATTTATAGAACGAGCCGCAGAAGCTGGGATTAGTGGCTTGATCATACCCGATATTCCGGTAGAGGAGACTACTGATCTGAAGAAAAGTTGTGAAAAGAACGTGCTTGACCTAATTTTTTTGATTGCACCCACTACAACTGATGAAAGAGTTCGGAAGATTCTGGAAAGGGGCTCTGGTTTCCTGTACCTTGTCTCAAGACTTGGAGTCACAGGAACTAGGGAAGATGTTTCGTCTTCTACTAATGAACTGCTTTCTAGAGTAGAAACAGAACTTCCAAAAGCTGTGGGATTCGGGATATCCACGGGAAGGCAGGCTAATGAAATTATACAAGCAGGAGCAGATGCTGTCATAGTCGGCTCGGCTTTTGTCAGGATTATCGAAGAAGGACAAAATGTGAATGAAAAGCTGGAAGCTCTTGCAAGAGATCTCAAATGCAGTATATACTAAATGCCAGTTAAAGATAGAAAGAAGGTAGAAAGACAGAAAAATAAGAAAAATTTATAAAAGTGGATATTTTGGGGGAAAAACTACAGAAGGTGAATAGGGGTTTCTAAAGGTGGCAGGAAAAATGCAGAGATACATAAAAAAATTGAAAGAAGGAAGTGATCTAAGTTCCGAAGAAGCTGAAGCTGCAATAGGGTTAATTCTAAGTATGGCTAATGATGACGAGATTGGAGAATTTTTGCTTGCTCTGAAGGCAAAAGGTGAAAAATCCGAAGAAATCACAGGCTTTGTGAGGGGCATGAAGAAAGCAGCTCATACAATCAAACCCAGAGTAGCTTTCAGGCTTGTGGATACTTGTGGGACTGGGGGAGATGGTCTTAATACTATCAATGTGTCTACAGCAGCAGCAATCGTGACTGCGGCAGCAGGTGTTCCGATAGCTAAACACGGAAACCGAGCTGTCTCATCAATTTCAGGAAGTTCGGATGTGCTTGAAGCCTTAGGGATTAGAGTTGACCTCGCTCCGGAACATGTCAGAAGGGCAATCGAAGAAATCGGTATCGGATTCATGTTTGCTCCAGTTTTCCACCCGGCAATGAAGCAGGTTGTTGAAATCAGAAAAAAACTTGGGATTCGTACGGTCTTCAATATCCTGGGGCCTTTGACCAATCCTGCAAGCGTTAAAGGGCAGGTAATAGGAGTTTTTGATAAAAGATTATGTAAACCAATAGCATTTGCTCTTGCAGAACTTGGAACTGAGCAGGCAATGGTAGTGCATGGAGATGGGATGGACGAGATCTCAAACACAGGTGAGACATTTGTTGCGGAATTAAAAGACGGCATGGTCTCAACTTATAATCTGACCCCTGAGTCTCTGGGTATGCTAAAAGCAAGTCCAGGAGATATTATCGGTGGTTCCCCTCAAGAAAATGCTAAGGACCTGTTGGGTATCTTCAAAGGGCAGAAAGGTCCGAAAAGGGATCTTATAGTCATTAATGCAGCTGCAGCTCTTTATGTGAGTGGAATAGTAGGTTCTATCAGGCAAGCAATTCCTATTGCTGAAGATGCTATTGACAGCGGGAAGGTTATGGTCAAGTTCAATCAATTCAGGACTTTTACATCCGGGTTTTACAGACAAAATTATGGAGGTACTTCCCCGGGGAAAAAAATTTCATCTTCCACAATTTCCATCTCGAGCCAGACGTTGGGGGAAAGATTATGAAACAGAAACCAAAAACCAGGATAAAAATCTGTGGGATCCGTACCTCAGAGGAAATAGAGCTCGCAGCTCGTTATGGAGCTGATGCAGTTGGTTTTATAACAGAAGTTCCTGTTGAGAGCCCGAGAAATCTTGATTTTGACACTGCTTATTCCCTAGTCTCTGAAGTTCCAAGATGCCTAGATTCAGTACTTGTTATTATGCCAGAAGATTCAGCTAGGGGTCTAGAGCTTATAGAAAAAGTAAGACCTGATATTGTGCAAATTCATTCCAAGCTTCCCCTATCTGAACTTGAATTAATAAAGGAAAAAACAAACATTCCTATCATAAAGACTCTTTACGTAGCTGAGCGTGATGAGACTTCAGTAGAAAAATTCGAGAATTCTACCCTTGTTTTTGATCTTCTAGAGCAAGTCAGCCTGCTGGAAGAAACAGCAGTTGTAGACGCCATCCTGCTCGATACAGACAAGTCAGGAAAACCTGGGGGAACTGGTTGTGTGCACGACTGGATCCTTAGCAGAAGAATTGTTGATGAAACCAGGCTTCCTATCATCCTTGCAGGGGGGCTCAAGCCTGAAAATGTGCAGGAAGCGATAAAGGCTGTTTCCCCTTATGCTGTAGACACAGCCTCAGGGGTGGAGGCCTCCGGGAAAAAAGATTCTCTGAAAATCAAAAGCTTTATTGAAGAAGTGAGGTGTGCCAATGCTTTCCTTTGATCTTGGAAAAAAAGAATTCGAAAATCTTGTTTCGGGGATAACGCAACCCTGCCTTATCCAGCTACTTGCAAGAGTTGATACAGGCTTTACTACCTGCTCTCCTCTTGATCTTTACCGCACCCTGCGTGCTTCAGGGACTTCAGGATACTCTTATCTGCTGGAATCCGTGGAAAAACAAGCAATCAAGGCAAGATACTCGTTTGTTGGAAACGATCCAGATGCAGTGCTTAAAATAAGTAATAAAAAAATTTCCATTGAGCTCTTAAACCCGAAAGCTTCCGCTTTTTTTGAAATCATCCGATCGAAAATAGAGGGTAGCTACGGGCCTGAAACCATGAAAACAGAGAATATGGTGAGAGATAATGCAGAACTGCATAAAGAAACATTTACGGCTTCAATTCCTCAAGGAGAAGATTCATTCGATGCTCTTCGCCTGGCTTTTCCTACTGCAAATGGAATAGAACTCCTAAATGCGAAACGTTTTGATAGGCATACTTTCCTGGGCGGAGCTATCGGTTATACAGCTTATGATGCAATTTACGAAAGCTGGCTTGGGGTTGAAAAAGGATTTAAGTCCGAGATTCCTGAACTTCAGTACTTATTAGTCTCAAAAACTTTTGTGTTCGATCATCTGACTGATGAGATCTACATAGCAGTAACTCCTCTAGTAAATCCGGATTCAGATGCCGGAAGTATTTATAATCAGGCCCTTATGGAGGCAGAAAGACTTTGCTTCACACTCAAGGAAGCTGCCCAGTATGGGGAGTCAATCGAAACAAAAGTTCCAGTTGTATCAACAGCTCTAGGATCACTTGTCCCGGTCTGTGATACTGATAGGAGAAAGTTCGAAATTTCTGTACTCCAGGCAAAAGAGCACATTTTTGCAGGGGATATCTTTCAGGCAGTTCTTTCCAGGAGATGTGAATTCAACCTTGAAAAGTCTCCTTTTGAACTATATATGCAGCTTCGAAAAATAAATCCGAGCCCTTACATGTACATATTCGAGTTTGGAGACCTGGCAATTGTGGGTGCAAGTCCTGAAACTTTGCTGACTGTACATAAAAAGACTGTAATCACAAACCCTATTGCAGGCACTTGTCCACGTGGAAAATCCGAGGCAGAGGATGGAACCCTGGCTTCTAATATGCTCAATGATGAAAAGGAAAGGGCTGAACATGTAATGCTTGTTGACCTAGGGAGAAATGATGTACGGATGGTTACTGAAAGTGGCTCAGTGAAGGTTTCAGGATTCATGGAAGTCTTGAAGTATTCCCACGTCCAGCACATAGAAAGCACCGTTTCAGGAACCTTAAGGCCAGAATGTGATCAGTTCGATGCTTTCAGGGCAGTATTTCCGGCAGGAACTCTCTCTGGAGCTCCGAAAATTCGTGCCATGGAGATTATTTCCGAACTTGAAACCTCTCCAAGGGGAATTTACGGTGGTGGAGTTGGATATTACAGTTGGAACGGAGATGCAGATTTTGCAATTGTGATCCGTACTGTGGTTTTACAGGGCAAAAAAGCTTCAGTGCAGGCAGGGGCAGGAATTGTAGCAGATTCGGATCCAGGATATGAGTTTATGGAAACTGAACGCAAGATGGCAGCAATGTTTGCGGCTATCAGCGGAGAACTTTGAGATATTATAGTCAGTAAACCTGGGATGAGATGTATTAATAAGTTTTTAGATAGAGGGATTTTCGAGAAGATAAGTTCAGATAACAGAATTCTAAAAAAAGAAAAAGCTAGAGGGTATGATTCGTAACCCAAATTAGATGAATTCTGCCAACTGATACAGTATTTTATTACAAAAAAATGTATTGTATCGACAGAATGTATCAAGTAAAAAATGTTGAAGTCAAAGAACATAAGATTTAACTTTGAATTGTGTGGGATAAAACAGAGGCATAAAGCCCATTCATGCATAATTAAGTTTATGATTCTACTAAATTTGGGTTTGTAAATAAATAAGATTAGGAGGTATTTTAAGGTGAAGGTTGTTTTCATAAATAACAAGGACTCCTTTGTATGGAATCTCGTTGACTACATTTCTTACTTTGAAAAAGATACGCTGGTCCTTCCGAATACTGTTTCCTTAGACGAACTCAGGGAGATAAAACCTGATGCTTTGGTCATTTCTCCAGGACCCGGAAGTCCTTCTGACCCAAAGGATATAGGTAATTGTTTGGAAATAATAAGAGAAATGGGTCGAGTTATTCCTCTTCTTGGAGTCTGCCTAGGACATCAGGCAATTAACGTTGCTTTCGGTGGGTTGGTAAGGAGGAGCAAAGTCGGGCCTGTGCATGGTAAAAGTTCTAAAATTCTTCGCACTGAATCTGCATTGTTTACAGCCCTCGAAGACCAATTCGAGGCAGGGCGCTATCACTCCCTTGAGATTGGCGAACCTGCACCTGGAATTAAGGTTACTGCGCGGGCCGAGGACGGGAGTATCATGGCAGTCGAGCATGTGCAGTATCCGATCTATGGCTTGCAGTTCCATCCAGAATCCGTACTTACTCCAGCGGGATTGAAAATAATTGAAAATTTCCTGAAGATCTCCAGGAATTACAAAAAAAGGCAAATTGCTGTTTAACCCTACGTTCTGCAGATGTACACAAAAATGCCAATTATTTTTTCAATATGACAGTAGCTTAAAAGCTAATCTAACTTTCAATGAGAAACAATGGGCAAATATGTAAATAGATTTTATATATGTGCGCATCTGCAAAATGTCATATCCAAAACCTCCGTCAATAATAATTTAATAGACTGTAAGAAGCCTCTTTTTAGATTCATTACCTGAGAACTTCAATGGGATCGGTGAGTTTTTCTGCATTTTAAATTTTCTTTTATAAACTTCACTAAGTAGATTCTGAAAATGTTTCTTCTTTCTGTGAACTCTCTTTTCTCGGGAGATCTCATATTCACATACGTTATCATAATCTATATTAACCTCTGACTTTTCTTCAAATATTTGAATTTCTGAGATTCTTCCTGCAAATCTATACGGAATAGAATAATTCCCAAGAAACTAAATATAATGATGTTTGAGGATTTTTCTGATATCCTGTATATATCCTCCAAAGTACTCAAATGAATTCTAGTGATATCTGATTAGAGTGGAAGTATCTATGCTCAGTGTAAATTCAACCTCTCCAGCTTGGAATAATTATGAATCATGTTGAAGCAATAAAATTTCTTTATCTTTTTGTCCATTTCAACTCTGTCATTTCTATCCAGTCAATCTGGCCCTGAATTTCCTGTTTTTGTTTCATAGCCAAGTACAGTAGAGACTCTCTGTTTTTGTCTAACCTGTCTAGGAGGTCTTTAGATGTGGTTTTTATTCTCCAAAACCATTTTATTTTATTTTTCGATAGAATAGAAAAGAATTGTATATATAATTATTAAATTTCTTATAAATGTAAGGTTTGAAAGGATCAAATTTGCTTTTTCTTCCGAGACTTTTCTGGGTTTTTGGTAAGGTTTTTAGCTGGAGATATTTCCATGCAGTTTTTCTGTCAACATGTTTGTTTGGCTATTTCAATGATGCTCAAGTTTTGTGAACTTAAATCGTATATTAAAAAGATTTCCTTCTTTTCAGTATTATTCCAAATTCTCGAATTTTTCCAATGATTGGAATTGGGAAATTTTTATCTACATAGAATGATGAGAGAATCTTCGATAAACTTCTATTCATTTGAGCAATGGGAAGTTTAAATCTCTTAATAATAATTTTTACTTATAAAAAATTATACTGATTTTGGTCTTAAAGAAGAATACAAAAGTCTTCAGTTAATTTGGGACAAAATTGCTGAAATTAATTCCTTAATTGATTGGAAATCTTTTCGTATCATTTTTAAGTTCATATGTTTTAACAAAATAATTTTCTAAGGCAGATCGGAGGCTGAAGTAATCATTATGTTTAAAATTCTTTTTTACAGCAATAGCATAATCTTTCTGACTTTGGGCTTGATAAACAATGTATTGATTGAGTTTCTTTCAGGAATCTTTTTGATTACCCTAAATACATTCAGACAGTATCATAGCTTGGTCATTCAGAAAAATATTTATTGATAACTGCAAAAAAAATGTAATATTGGGACAATTGCAAAGCCAACTTAATTGCCTTGGTTTGAAAATAAAAATGGGGATAATTCAGGAAGCTATTTTTATCTATTCAGATCTTGAACATGCAAAAGGGATAGAGTTCGGGAAAATGAAGCAAAAATAAAAAGTTAAAGAGATGAATCATACGCAGAAAAGGGTTTAAATTACACTTTGGGTTTAAATTTTATAGCATAATAGCAGGGATTATGAGTTGATCAGAAGATTCAAAACGAAGATAGCATCACTTTATGATTCTCATGTAGATTCATCAGAAAAAATGAAGTGATTCACAGAGACAGAGGATGCTTTGGAACAAAATCAAAAGTTATAATTCAACAGTGAAAATGGCAGTAAAAGAAAGTCCTAAGGTAATGGGTGATGCATTAAGAAACCAGAGGATCAGCTCAAAAAAAGCTAAAGCGGAACGAGTTTATGTATTAACTAAAAAGGTATTCAAAGCAGAGCAAGTTCTTATCACTACTTTTCAAAGAGTGAGTCTGAAGATTTTGTATAGTTTTTTGTCATAATATCTATTATTTGACTACATTGGAAATAAAAAGAGTATCATTAAGGGTAGCAGAAGTTGTATTTAAAATCAAAGAATGATAACCCAGAAAAGGAAACATAGGGTCAAAAACAAAAATTAGCGAGAAAGATTTGGATCGGAATCCCACAAAAGGAAAAATTGAAGGTAAATAAGAATCCTCATGAATTATTTCAAGTCATTGACAGTTACCAATTAATTTTCACAAAGCAGTAAGACTAATATCATAGCAAACCTATATAAGTAATTATTGTCTCAAAATTCAAGCATTTTTGATAGAATTACTTAAAGGGGTTTTAATATGTTCTCACTGAATCAACAGAAAGCTATCGAACTTGGACAAACTGGAGAGAAAGCAATAAGACAACAAAATGACTACGATGCACTTCAAGTTGTTGAATACCTTAGGGAATTCGGGGAAGAGTTACTCGGGGCAAATTTGGAGACTGATTTAAAGGGAGTCATAATTTCACTCCGGAATATAGGCAACAAAGCCATCCAGAAAAGGATTGAAAATGTTGCATCCGTTGATGTGGAAACTCTTAAAACACTTGCTGAACTTACATTAGGAAAAAAATTCTCAACTGCACTCTTGTCATTTTCAAAAGCTTTACAGGAAGTCGGAAAAGGAGCGGCACAATTTCAGATGCTTGATACTGCAAAAAGTGCTGTTGAAACTCTTGAGATTATAGGGTCAGGTGCTGTTACAAATAGGATGGAGGTTGTAACTCTCTGGACGGCTCTGGCACTTGAAGAAATAGATTATATTGCAAGCAGACAGCAGCTTGAAGACTTAAGCAAAGCAGCAAAAGATGCAAGAGAAAGGATCATAAAATCCTCAGAAGCAGAAGGTTTCATTCCAAGAGAACAGATCGAAAAATACCCTCAACTTATTGCCCATAGTGTGAGCGAATTTGCAGAACTTCAGAATATTCAGCCTGTAGGTTATGCGGGTAGGCCTAATGAGGAATTCACAGAAGAAGAATTCCTTGAGAAGGAGGCAAGTGAGAGTGAAGAAGGAAAACCTGAGTATGAGACTTCTGAAAAGAAAAATAAGCCATAAATTGAGAAAAAGTATTGCTTTTAAATCACTAATATTACATTTTAATTTTTTTGAGCCCTCAATTAGAAGAATTTAATGTTCGTTTAGGTTGTTAATCCTTAAATTTTTGTGATAGTAGTCATTCGAAACTACATAAAATCAAAAATATTGAAGTGCGATGATATAACTCTTTTTAAATATTAAAGTTAAATGTTTTTTTCTTTTTTAGCCCAACCTTTTGGATAAGTTCCGATTTTCATCATAACTCTAATAGGAGTAGCTGCAAGACCAAACGATGATTTGAGGATCTCCTCTGTGCTCATCTCAGCTTTTGCCAGAGCTACGAGTTCACCTTTTAGGGTAAATAACGCGACAAGATCATCTTTCATAAGATTCGAATCTAGGCTTGTAATACCAGGAACAGCTAGAGAAGCTCCCGAACAGATTGCATCTACCGAACTGTCCCTCAAAATTATCTTGGGGAGGTGAGAGACCACCGATTCCATTGGCCTTATAACCCTCCTGATTTCGGATTCGTCCCCAGATTTCTTCCAGAAAACATATGCATCTTTCAGGTCCTGAAGGGTAACAAGCGTTTTCTCAGTAAAAGGCCCGGCTTTTGTTCTTCTGAGTTCTTGCATGTGTCCACCACAGCCTAAAGCAAGCCCTATATCGTGGCAGAGTTTCCTGATATAAGTTCCTGCCTCGCATCCTATGCGAAAGAGCACAGATCTTCCCTCAATTTCAATTATTTCAATATAATATATCGTTCTTATCCTGAGTACGCGCTTTACAGCGGATTTAATAGGAGGGACCTGGTAAATAGGACCAGAGAACTCCCCACATACTTTTCGAACAAGTTTTGGAGGCATTTCTCTGTGAAGTCTTAGAAGACAGACATACTCTTTTCCAGAAAGGCGAAGAGCTGAGACAGCTTTTGTAGCTTTTCCTAGAAGAGTAGGTAAAAGTCCGGTAACCTTGGGATCAAGAGAGCCTGCATGACCGGCTTTATCCACTTCAAGTATATCCTTTACCCAGGCTGCAACCTCGTGGCTTGTGGGCCCTCGGGGCTTATCAATGTTTACCACTCCTTTTTCTATATACTCAGGAATTGGGCGTTTTTCCGGATAACAGCCGTAACTAGGGTTTGTCCAGGCGCTGGATTTTCTGACTAAAGTTCTTTCAGTTTCTGATGGCAATTTGCTGACTTGTGACATTGTTTATCGAAAACTCCTGAACTATATCTATATGTATATCCAGTATAGCTTAATAATAAACTGCTGAGTTGGTAATATTTGAAAAAACGCATTTATAAGACGTATGAACATCAGAGATATATTATATTTATCTCTAGCATTGTAGTAGGGTTACAGTGACTATTTTCCTGTGTTTAGTATTGATTGAATCGCAATTTTGTTTATCATAAGTTTCTTAAAGATTGAACATAATAATTAAAACTGAAACTTCATTTTTGAGCTTGGAAACTTAGTTAATTTCTTCAACCTGAGATAAATTAAAGGATAGAGCACTACATAAATCTTCATGCCAACATATGCCTAATGTAGCAAAGCTTACTGGATACATTACTACCCCCTCAATGTAGACATCGGTTGTGAAAAACTTAAATATCCTGTACGACACATCTATATTTCAGGTAGAATAAACTATAAGCTATATGAAAATCCAATATTTTGTAAAAATGGGGCTAAGAAATTACTGTGGCCCAACAAGGGAATCGATAGCAACTCTGAGGATATCCAGAATCTGATACTGGTTCCATTTTTCAGAATCAATAACAATATCGTAAATAGAGAGATCCCCAATGTTAATATTGTAATAATTTATATAGCGAAGAGCTTCGGATTTTTCCCTTAATACAGTTCTTTTGAACTCTTCATCAAAAGATACTGATTTTTCCCGTTTCTGAATACGTTTCACTCGGGTAGGTAATTGGGCCTTTATCCAGATTTTCAGCACATTCGGAACACCTGCAGCCATATGGCCTGCAAGCCGGCTTTCGAGAACTAGCTTGTCCTGACTTCGGATAATAGCCCTCTGATTTTTATCGATAGCCAGGTCAATTGAGGGATCTTTCTCGGCCATAGCTCCGAATTCTGCAATTGTCATTCCTTTCTCCTTAGCCATTTTCCTGAAAATTTCTCCAGAGGAAATTAATTCAAGCTCATAGTATTCGCTCAGAAGCCTTGATGTAGTTGTTGTCCCACTCCCTGGAAGCCCGCTTACCGTTATCTGCATCAGACCCCACCAATATTCAGCGCCTTTCTTATCAACTGGCTGACTCCAAGGGAAGAGATAAAGTACCAGTAAATCCAGTGCTGAAAAGGGCCAAAAGCATTAGAAGTAAGTAGCTGTTTACCCCAGAAGGGAAAAACTATGGTTGCAGATCCGTGACCACTTATGTAGTAATAAATCCACATTAAAAGAGGAATGGAGATGATACTTATATAAGCCATAGGCTTGAATTGCTGTTTGGACATCTTCATCTGGTCTTCCATCATATCCTTTCGTTGATCCTCAAGCTTTTTTAGCATGTAAGTGTTCTGGGAAAGCTGTGCCTCCCTGAATTCTTTCTGGAAAATTTTCATGCGTTCTTGGGTGTTCCTCATGAGATCCCAGTCGATTGTATACTTTTGGATTAGGGATGCATAAATAGCAGTAATAGCTGCCATTACTAAAAGGACTAGATGAAAATTCTCTTGTCCGACCAGGGCAAGTACGGGATTCATTAAAACCCCTACAGCTTCCCCAACAGTCTGCCTGAAATTCTGTCCAAGAATCATTATCCCGAACATAAGTGAAAAACCGAAAGCTAGCAGAAATCGATCGATCTGCTTTTTTAATGTTTCTGAAACCAAGTCGTCCTCACCATTAAATTCAATAATAATTAATTTTTATTCTTCCAACTACGGAAGAATCATAGTAGGTAAAAATTTGAAATGGATTAATTTTAAAATGAATAAATCTTAACAAGTTTAACTTATTAATAAACCTGCTCAAATTCCAGGAACTGGTTTAGGATTTCATAAGTGGTCTTTTACATAGGTTTTTTTCTGATTAATGAGTTTCATATATATATAAGTTCTACTATTGTGAATGGTTAAGTACTTCACCAGCTGGCTCAGCTACTTAGTAAAATTCTACCCATTTTTAACGAGTTTTGCAGAAAAGTAATGTTGAACATCGATTTTTTTTCTTTACCAGTATTCCTCCCAAGTTCGAGTTGTTAGAGGAATCTAAAACCTCTATCTTAAACTGCTCTCAAGCAAATTTTATTAGCTTTTTTTTGGATTTGATAAGGATAAGATAATTACTGTGCTACGTTATATCCCAAATTTTACCGATTCCATTAATTTATACTATATTTTTATTATATAAAAATTATTGTATTAACAGAATATATTTGTAAAACAATAAAAATGTCGCTGTCAAATAGCATAAAAATATAAAAATTATTCAGCTATCCAAAATTAGTTTCTGGATCTGGGTTGGAGTTGTCAAAAAAATGTAATTATCAGTCCATGCAAAACAGGTAAAAACGATCAATAGCTAACAATTAAGAAAATGAGTTCTAATAAAATTACCCATTAAACTTCTGATAAGATTGCTAATGATGTTGTTTTATTCAGGTTGAATAGTACTAATATAACTTTGAATCTTATGAAGTAAACAGAAGCATAAAGTCTATTTATGCGTAATATAATTTATGGTTCTGTCAAATTCGTGATCTCTATTTGATTGTATCACTTAAACTAAAATAATGGGATGTTTTCTTATATTCAACAGTACGTTTGTTGCCTATGTTGCCACGAGTGCTTACTTCATTTGGGATTTAAAATAGTTTCTCTAAGTAGTTCCATAACACAAGTTCAAATTTATCAAAGTGAAAGATATAATCTTCAATAATTTTTTAACTGTGCAGTTTTTTACTATCTTAGTTTGGCAGTGAAATTCACACTTGGAATGAAGCCTCGTCTTTTTGTCAAAAAATTATTTGACAGCCTTAATAAATTGCATCAAAATTCTCTGATTTGTCACTTCAAAACCACATAGATTAAAAAAATTTGTAGATATGGGAGTTTAGTTCCATTTAGTTTTTTTATGATCTAATTTTTTATACAGTATTTTATATTTTTTCTCTTAGCCAATAATCTTTCAAATTAGAAATATTGATCAGGTATAATGGAACAGGTTCAGAGATATTAGTTTGAAATTTAATTTTATAATTCCCTGTCAGATCTGGAGTAACCTTGCTGATTCCCAAAAAGCTTATTAAAGGCAGAGTTCTATAGCGTGAAACATATTTGCTCAGAAAGTTCCGAAATTTAGATAAAAAATTTTCTTACTTATAAATTTAACTAATTTAATAAAAGAGTTTATAGGAGAGTTGAGAATTATGACGATTCAGAAAGGCGATTTCATAGCATTAAACTACACAGGTAGGTTCGAAGATAACAGAGTTTTCGACACAACTGACGAAGAGCTTGCAAAAAAAGAAGGTATCTTTGACTCCCGCGGCCTTTATGGTGGAGATATCATTGTTGTCGGTGCAGAGCATACTATTGTGGGCCTCGATGAGAATTTTGAAGGAAAGGAAGTCGGTTACACGGGGAAAATTGTAATTTCCCCGGAAAAGGCTTTTGGGCCTAGCGACCCTAAACTCATCGAAACAATTTCTATTACGAAGCTTCAGGACAGAAAAGTCCATCCAGGTATGACTGTTAAGATTGACGGCAGGGAAGGTGTTGTCAGCAGAGTTATAGGTCGTAGGGTCACGGTGGATTTTAACAGCCCTCTTGCAGGCAAGACAGTTATCTATGAATACACCATTGAAAGAGTTATTGAGACTGAAACTGAACGAATAAAGGGTATGTTAGCTCTTTACACCGGAATGAGGGATATAGAAATCTCCATTGATGATGGAATTGCAAAGATCTATACACCCACAGGCTTGACCTTCAACCAACGATGGCTCATGGCAAAGAATAGGATTGCATTTGAACTCTTCAAGTACGTTGGTTTCAAAGAGATTCAATTAATTGAAAAACTCACACCTGAATCTGTAGCCCAACCATCCCCCCACACCAAAGATGAGGTCGAATCAAAAGCTGAATCCGAAGAACCCTCAGAACAAGAAGCATGATTTCATCTTGAGACTTAGTCAAAAAAAGCGGAGAGAGTTTTCTCTTCGTAAATTATATATATAATAATCGGTGTCTCTGTATATCTTCCTGGGATATCAGGGTTATCTACATCATTTTCTTTTGATAAGCTACAAGGACATATACTTTCAATTTGCTGAGGTGGCCCAGCGGACTAAGGCGCCGGTCTTGAAAACCGGTAGTGCTAACGCGCTACGGGAGTTCGAATCTCCCCCTCAGCGTAGTTTTAAAGAGTATTCCGATTCATCTCTAATTTTTTTCTTTGTGGGAATTCTGTCCAATTTTTTCTTACTAATTTCTGTATTTGACCCAGTTTTTTCTTTTCTTGTTCACTATTCTTTGATTTTAAAGATAGCTTCCACTATCCTTAAAATACTTTTTTTATTCTCAATGTCATCAAATGATGAAGATTATAACAAAAAGCTATATACAACATCTTCAGATTTAATTTATTTCATTTGATCCAAAGCATTTGCTGATGAAAAGTCATGCTTTCCTCTAAAAAGGCAATACATACTGACGTCTCCAAACTTTTAGAGCTTTAAAATCTGTTTCTGATATCTCTTTCATTTTTTTAACTCTTGTAAATTTTGATTCTTTAACTTAACTGGAAAGAAAACCCATCATCACTAGAATATATTCAAAACTTGGGGAATAATAGTTGTTTCCCTCTTATTCTCTTTTTCTCAAGGATCCTAACCACAGGTTTCTCGACATAAAAAAGCATATTAACATCTATATCGCAACAAAAATTAAGCTTTACTTTTAAGTTCGGTCAATAATTCTGAATTTCCTCCATAAAATCCGTCCATTGTGATATGATAGAAAGGAATATCTTCGTCTATTCATTCTCGATAACCTCATGACCAATTTCATAATGGTTCGGAACCTTATCATCCCAGAAGAACCTTAGCCTTACAACAGCGTATATTATCACCGATCAATTTTTAGGAAAATATAATCGTTCATCAATCGAATTCTCCTCTCTTTTGTAAAATACGAAGGAAGAAACAAACCTTACAATTATTCTTTTTCCCAGGTTCGCAATCTTATTGAGAAGATCCTATAGAACTGTTTCCTGATTTTTTTTGTGTTGTATTTGTCGAATATAAGAATACCGTTTTTGCTATAGTTTTAATGGCTTTTATTCGAACATATATGAGGAAATCCATGAGGCAAAGATGTATTGATGAGAGAATAGTTTAATTATTTGTTGTTAGATTATTTACAATAATAAATTGCCATTTTTCTCATATATTTCCTACATGAAAAGATAGTCAAAGCATTAAGGTTATCAATATATTATAAAGCAGCAGAACAAATTTACGTTTGAAAATAAAATTCAAAATTGGTTTCAAAAATTTATTTTTCAACAGATAACTTGTTTGATTCGATGAAATTTCGTTTTATTTGCTTCATAAAAATAAACATGTAATTATAAAATTATATTCCGTGGTAGATGTTAAGGAAATATGACAAATTAAAGGTGAGAATGGATTAGACTTTTCAATATCTTATGAGGTGCAAAAATTCGTCATAATTTCCCGCATTCTACAGCGACAATATATCACAAAAACCAGAAGATATTACAAAATTTATAAAAGCGACTTCAATTTTTGATCACTGCTTCTATTTAAGGCGTATCAGACCTTTTTTAATAATAAGAATACTTGAATTTTCATATGTTCTTTTTTGTCGCAGGAGTTAATGGTTCTCTTAACAATATCATGTTCAATAAACATATCTAAAGGTTATAATTATATTAATATTCTTATCTAACCTCTAATAATATTGTACCACTCGAGGTTACTTTATCAAAGTAGGTTTTTGTTATATCTAGCCTCATAGCTCATAATTTTCAAGACATGCTCTTTCTTCCACAGTTAAAAAAAGATAGTTTTCGGCCCTGAAGGAATATATTAGTGTTTTCAAGTTTTGGAGAGCTTTTTTTCCGGTATTAAATTTGCAATCAAGGCGTATGGGTAGTTTGGACATGTCCACAAATTCCCATGGGTGAACAAAAATTAAAGGAGCTTTTGCGTGCTTGAGCAGCGGGAGAAATAAGGCTGGGGGAAGCCTTAAAAAAGAAGAGGTAATTGTAGCAGGAATCCTGATTATTTTAGCTTCCACTCTACTTCTGGGAAACGGTGGTTTGTAGGCTGCAAGTGAAGAATCATACAGAAAACCTTTCTCTTCCAGAAGCTTAAGATATTTTTCCGGGAATTGAAGGTTCGGAGCTCTAAAGGATATCAACCTTTTTTCAAAATGTCTCAGGACTTTTACAGCTTGATTAAGGGCAATTCTTGCTTCTTCTTTTTCCATTCGGTCAAAACGTGCATGCGTGTATCCGTGACAACCAAGCTCATGTCCTTCTTCCAGAATTCTGTATATAAGGTCCGGAAACTGCTCTGCCATCATTCCAGTTACGAAAAAAGTTGCTGTTATCCTTTCTTTTTTGAAGAGATCCAATAATTTCGGCAATCCTTCTTCCATACCTCTTGTACTCATAAGCGTGGGTGGACAATCTTCTTCCACATCAATTGTTATTGTAATTTTTTTCATAAATGACCTTTGTATACATCTGATTGGTCTGTTCACATATTTTATCCCAATTGTAATTTGAAAGCTCCTTGCTTGCTTCCTGGGCAAAAAAGCTTCTCAATGCCGGATTTTCTATCAATGTCTGAAGATGGGATGAAAATTCCGTAAGATTATTCGCAAGGTAGCCATTTATTCCGTTCTTGATGATATCCGAAACTCCACTATGATTCATCGCCACAACAGGGACTTTTTTTGAGATAGCTTCAAGGATTGCAATTCCGAAGGCTTCATCACTGGAGGGAAGGGCAAAGATATCTGCCTGCTCCAGATATCCCAATACCTTTCCTCTGGGAACTTCTCCTGTAAAGTAAAAGTTTCTAGATAACCCTTTTTTTTCTACCATTTTTTCCAGTTTTTTCCTAAGTGGACCGTCTCCTATCATTAAAAAAATTACATTTCTATATTTTTTCAGAATAAAAGGAGCAATATTCACAATATTCAGGACCCCCTTTTTTTTTGTCATACGTGCGACAGTGGCGATTACAATTTTTTCTTTAGTATCAAAAAGAAAGGGAACCTTGAAAATATTATCTTCAGAATCAATCCCATTAAAAATCCGGTAAATAGGTTTTGATGTCATTATCTTTGAGTCTTTTTCAACTGCCGAGCTAACAGCAATCACAGCGTCAGCATTCTTTAAAACCAACTTACCTAAAAGATAATAAACTGGGCTATATATAGTATGTCCTACTAGAGAATGATTGGTAATTACTACAGGAATTCTTAGTTTCCGGGATGCAAGAAGGGCAGATATTCCAATAGGAGAATCTAGTCCGTGGCAATTGACAATTTCATAATTTCCTTTTTTCAAGAGGTTGTACAGCTGTTTATATGCATTGGGCATGAGAAAACGATGCTGCCCAGGAAAGGGTTTACTTTTGATTCTTATCACTGAAACTCCATCTCTGATACAATGTTCAGGGACATCCGGATAGCTCCTTGTAATAATGCTTACTTCGTGGCCATGGCCGACAAGGGTCCTAGCAAGGGCATGCATGGAATACTCAATTCCTCCTACTTTTGGAAAGTACCAGTCACTGATCAGTGCAACCTTGAGCTTTTCCATACTTTAAACCCTCCGTAATTAAGTAGATGAAGGAATCTTTTACACTGCTGAGCCCAAAGGAGCTCAAAACATTTGAGAAAAAATAAGTTACTTGCTGAAGCAAGTGTCAGCCCTAAATAAGAAAGGACAGAGATAATGCCTCCTTCAAATATTCCAAACCTACTAGGACTAATTGGAAGGCTTATAAGTAGCAAATACAAAATTGAGATTGTTGAAACTAAATGTGAAGAGAGAGGAATTTTCAGGGCCAAAATCATCATTCTGAGATGCATTTTATCAAGGATCCAGCCTCCAAATGATAAAAGGGGAGTTAAAGTAAAGAATTTTTTAAGCTGCCTCCAATTTAGCTGTACACAGTTGAGGCAGGAAGTAAAAATTGCTCTGGGAAACCATGTTGTCATTCCTGTTATGAAAAAGACAAAAATCGATAGATAAGTTGAGCTTAGAGTTGGACTATTCCTTAAGGGTAATAATTTGATATCTAGCGGAGATAAAGAGTATGAAGCACAAATTAATAGTATCAAAATAGAAATTGCTTCAATCGACCTTGCGGAAAGAATTGATCTGAAAGCATTAGTATAACTTATTCTGAATCTCTTGTTAATCCAAAGTATAAGGAGCATTTCACCTCCTGCCATGCTCGCCAAAGTTAAATTATTTACGACTATTTTTTCAAAAAAAGTAGGAAAAAGGCATGTGGCTTCAAGATCATAGCCAATGAAAGAGAGAACCTGCTGCCAATGAATTGCAAATAAATATATACTCATCAAGTGTACTAAGAATGCCAGACTAAAATAATGAATCTGGTTTTCATGGAATATTCCCCAGCTTTCTCCCAGAATAGTTACAATCTCTGTCAAGTAGGTGTGGACCATAAATACTCCTACCATGAACAGTAAGAGAATTAAAATTGCTTTTTTCAAGGTTCTCAGGTTCAAAAATACACCTTCATAAGGGTTCAGAGTGGAATTTTATTGTAAGTAAATTTTTCCATTACATTATAATAGATTTAACGGGATTTCGATAAACCTTTAATTTTTATGAGGCATTTATATACCATTCATAAGTATGTTACGAAATTTAGGGATTTATCATAATCCTCTTAAATTTATGAATTTTTTCTATAAATTGAGACAACATTTATTTTCTGAATATAAAACTATACATCTCGAAAAGGAAGGTTTCAAAATATGTTTCTACTTATTCGAAGCACTGGGTAATCAACGGACATCTACTAGCTTCTACCCAAATGCCCATTCTAAGTTTATATTCTTTTTTGTAACTATTCAGGGTATAGTTAGCTTCTCCTTCTTGAGTGCCACTAGAACCCTTTCTATATCCAGCAAATTGTACTTTCTGATTGTAGAAATGCAGGTTCTAATTCAGCAGAAATATACCGCTTCTTATTTGGTTCTGAAATTTCCTGATATCTTTTGCTGTGATTTCATCGTTCTGATGTTCCCTTCTTCCTGGTTATTTTCAAATGAAACTCTCAGATCTGTAAGGAACCTCAGGATTTTTTTTCTTTGTATTATATAAACCTACCAAGTAGATCCATTGCTTCTTTTTTTGGATTTGCACCGTTTTTTCTTGTTTTTAGGGTTTAGAGAAGGTGGATTCTCTCCAATTACTTCTCAGACTACGGAATTGAACATTTTTTCCAACGCTTTAATTCTCTCAAGGTTCAACTCGTAAATTTGCTCTTTGAATTCATCAGTCTATTTTTTCATTTCCGTTATAAAGCTCATTCATCTCTTTAGCCAATTGCTGTTTATAATTCTCTTCAATTCCATTAAGTTCTTTCTGGAAATGAGAATTGCAAAGAGCGTGAGTTCATTTATAACTGTTGTAGGAGTTACCCTTGTCATGAACTGTTATTTCTTTAAACTTAGTCAAAATTCCCATAGTTTTAACTGCTCAAGATTCTCTTTTTGGATCAGACGGATAAAGTGTATTTGTCATTAGAAGCTACATGAAGTCAATGTCCTTCTGTCTTGATTTTCATCCATGTTTTATAACAATAGATAACAGGATAAGTTATTAACATCTTCTAATTACATTTTCAAAATCCTCTCGATTCCAGAAACAATCTCTTTTTTCTCTAATTATGGCAGCAGAACAAATTTATGTCCTATAATATAATTAAAAAACTCAAAAATCCTTTCAAGGAGACAAACTGGTAGTTTTCACAGTAGATTGCTGAAGCTAAAATACTAGGGCCATAAGGGGCTGGATATCTCAATAACTCTCAAAAACAGCTTTATTTTGGGGATTTGGATAAACCTCTTAAATATAACTTATTCTAAACGTTAGCATTCTGTTATATCTTTATGCTCAAATCAAGTTGGTCAAAAGAAATTTATTCGAATGAAATAAACTCCATAAAAGAAAAGCTTGTTAAAAGGATAAAATATACTTATATCAAGCTGCTATGATATATCTTGAAACGGATGCTTATCTAGCTGCTTGCTGTCATCATTTCCTACTCAATTCCCTAACCTTATACAAAATTACCTTGTTGACAGCCTTAGGTTAATACGGTAATGCTTTTTGTTGGAATCCCTATTTACAATGCTCAAAAGCTTTGATTTCTCTTGCTGCAAGTATGGTAGCCAAGTGGAGTGATTCGAACATAGTTGTTGTTTTCTTTCTTGCAAATTCGGTGACCAATGCAGCAACTATACAATGGTTGCTAGTTTCTTGGAAAGCATTATGTAGCTCTTCATGAGAGAATAATTTCTCTAGGTGCCCTTGAACATGAATCCTGCTGGAGTGTATCTACCTAAAAATGAAGATAGAGAAAGTCCAACCCTGGGAGCTGCGAGAGAACTGCTTTCCGGATACTTGAAATAAGTTTTTCAAATTTTAATACTCACCCTGATGTTATACAAGATTTTCCACAGTGAAAAGGGTACAATTGCTCCAAATATCGCTGAAATTGAAGGGTGAAATAAGAATAGTGAAGAAAATGGAGAGACCACCCTAAAAGTATAAATCCTCAGGAATGGGATCATCAATATGAACGAAAATCCAGATTCTCAAGAAAAAAATGAAACTAAAAAAACTCAAGAAAACTTCTTTGAAGCTCCAGGGATTCCAAAATCTGATTTTAGGGGGGATCAGGAATGAAATATGAGATAAAAATCGACGAACAGGAGATCATTCGAGATCCTGCATTCCAGGAAAGAAAAGAACCGAAAGAAAGTGATTTCAAAGCTCTAGAGGAATTTGAAACTGGTTATGCGAATAAATCATGGTCAAAACCTGAGAAAAAAATCGATGAAAAAGCTGCTGACAAAATAGAAGAAGCCAGACAAAAGCCTCAAAAAGAATTCAAAGATAAAAAACGAACTTTTTACACTATGGAGGAACGCTTGACCAAGAGCAAGACTGAACGTAAACTCCTTGGAGTCTGCGGAGGGCTAGGTGAGTACTTTGGAATTGATCCTACTCTGATAAGACTTTCTTTTGTAGCTCTTACTCTATTCGACGGAATCGGGCTGGTGATATACATTATCATGGCTATAATTATACCTTAAGAAAAAAATGTAAAAATATTTCTAAGAAATTATATCAGTAGCCTTCTGGAGTAAGGCTCTGAATAAATATCACAATAATTGATAGTGTGCCGATTTTCTATAAAATCATAACTTTCAAAAAGTTAAAATTAAGAGATTACATGCTGGAATAACCAAGTTGCATACAGTATGTAAAAATTTAACTTTGGATTTACATCAAATCTATGACACTGCTAAAAAATGTTAGTGAGAATACCGGCCGAAACAGGCTTCAAAGCGTAATATTACTTGTAGTTGATATCTATTTTCTGCTCAGGCACTGACAATTACAATCAGAAATTACACCGGAAATCCTACAGATTATCTCCAGTTTTTTGTCTTCCAGGAAAACTATTGTTATTTTTTTACTATTTATTCGCCCTTCTAAACCTTATTCGGAATTTATGATTTTTTTTGAAAATCGAAAGATGTGCATATTTCAGTAAAGCTGCAACTATGCTCACGACTCATTATAGGAAAAATATTGAGTATAATTGAAAAGTTGATTAGAAAAAAGGGAAAATTTCGCAGAAAATGAGTAAAGAGTATCAGATAGAAAAAAATTTACTATGGACTATAGTTTTCACAAAAATTCCCCACATCTGTAAAAAAAAGTTATGCGTGTGAAGAGACATAAAAAAATAGCATATCAAATCCTCACAGTAAAAATTAACATCCACAAAATATCGAAAATTTACCTATCTTCAAGTGCATACATCTTCCCAGTCAACAACTTCAGGCTCCAAGGGCAATTATGAATTTATAGTACCCTATTCAATAGATAGCCCGATTCTGATCTGTAAAGATTGTAGTGCTTATTTTTATTGTCTTATTCGGGGAAGCATTTCCTGTTACTTTTGCACTGTTAACATATTCAAAAATATTTACATAACCTACGTTTACTTTGAGAATATTTTCTTCAAAGAGTAAATTGTAGACTTGTTTATAGACTATTTCACAAATTTTGTCTGCTTATGTTTCATGGATCATATTTATGTTTAATGGACCATATTATACTGCTTCAGGTAATTTCCATCAAAGATATGTACATTTGGCTGCTTTTTTCAGTAAACCTAAAAATGTAAATCGAGATTAATAAATTATTGCAGTAATCATTTCGAATTAACAACTTTTTTAATCGAATATATTTAGATTTAAGATAATTAATGATTTCATGCTATTGATTTTTTAGTTCAATAATCTAAGTTTAATTAAATTTATTTTATGAACGGGTATAGATATTTTTAACAACGTATAACTTTATTTAATCGTGTTTAACTATAAATAGTGATGTAGGCTTATTATTGTGCCTACTTTCTAAATTTAACGGTAGGTATGAAATTAAAAATCCCTCCATTTTGGAATTGAGCCTATCATTCAGTAAAACTATCACAATAATACTTAAAAGATGGAAACATTATGGAAATAATATATAAAATATTCTTATATTATTTAGTATGATTTTGTTGTCAACGACTGCACTTACAGCAACTCAGACTGTAAAATCTGCCGCACAGCCACATTACCTTGACCCCCACCATAATTTGTGGCTCAAAGTCAGCATGAATGGCAGCACACAACATTTTAAGGTGTACAATAAGCCTGGCTATTCCCCCAATGGGGAAGAAGTCATGTGGGCATACGATAACTTTAGCTCAGGCAGCTTAAATACATCAAAATGGACAGCTTACAAAGAAGGAAGCAATAACTCAACAGTAGAAATACAGGATGGACATCTGGTGTTGTTGGGCTCTGGTAAAACATCTTCTGCGAATGTTGTGCTGAACAAACCATTTACTAACGGTATTGAATTGGCGGTCAATGAAACATTAGCAGGGGGTACTCATGATGTGGGTACATTTTCTGATGCTTCTTTTGGGTCTGGAGCACTCTTAGGTGGGATAAGGGGCACAGATTGGTGGCATACAAAGTTTGCTAATGGTGGTGGATCATTCCAAAGCCAGGGAATATATGATGCAATTATTTGGGCAAACTCAAACAGTTCGGATGTTAGTACACCCACTCCAGGAATCAGATTAAGTGATTACGTAGAAGAGGGCATTCCACATACAGTGGCATATAGTTATGATGCTTCTGGTAACGCAAATATGTATATGCTAAATGTAACTCAAAATCGTCTCCCCTTATCCATACCTGATCCATACGGGTATAACCAGTTCAATCACCCATCGATCTATTTCAATGAGACTGGTGTATTTGGTCACAAATGGTGGATGTTTATTACACCATATGCATACTCTAACGGTATATATGAAAATGCATGTTTATACTATTCTGATGATGGATTAGTTTGGCATGTACCACCTGGAGTGAAAAATCCTATAGGGACGCCAATAAAGTCTGAATATAGCTCAAATGCTTATGGTTCTGATCCTTATGGTTCTGATCCACATGGTTCTGATCCTTATGGCTCTGATTCTCATCTCATATACAATCCTGATACTGGAAAATTTATGCTCTACTATGTAATTGGGGATGTCTGCGGTAATGTAACCATAGAAGACCCGAAAGTTAAAACATATGATGGTATCACTGTTTCACCAGAAACAAATGTCACAGCTCATGGGGTATCACCAGCCGTTCTCTATGATAGAGCCACAAAAACATATTACATGTGGATCGTTGATATCGATCCTAACCCACATATAATCTATAGATACACAGCTACTGATGGTGTACATTTTGGTAATAAAAAAGCAGTGGGTCAATCAAGCCCCTATTATCCTTGGCATATTAATGTGATGAGTTATCCAGGTAAATTGACAATATATGCATTGATTACAATGTATAGTAACGAAGGATTCACCGGCAATCTACATATTGCAACTGCAAACAATTACACCGATAATTTCACAGTTCAAAGCTCACCACTTCTAAAACTAAAGGATTCATCATGTCCAACACATGAAGATGCTCTATTATACCGTAGTGCAGGAATATTTAGCGATGATGGAAAGCTTTTGAACCTTTGGATCCCTGCACAAGATACTCTAGGAGCTTGGACTGTGTTTTATACTCAAGCAACTGAGAAAAATGGTGTGTGGAAAGTTAGGGAGTTCACAACTTCACGTGCACCACTTATGACAATCAAAAATACACAATATCTCTACACACCAAAACAGTGGATGCTATCACAAGGCGATTCTCCAAAAAGCCATGGAGTAAAAAGAGAAATCAATGAAGTTTGGGGCTATAAAACAAGTCACATACCAAAAATAAACGCAAAAAATATGGGAGAATACACTCAAATTGAAGTTACGCCAACCGACTTACAAAACGTGTTCGATTACCAGATAATGATCCCTGCTAGTCTGCTTAACATATCATCTCAGAGAGAATCTCTGGATGTAGAGCGTGCATAAGTGCAAAAAAAGTGTTTGTAGATAAGTCAGCTTAGTAAATCCCAATGAGAGTAATATCAGTAGGATTTACAAGACTGGCCTTTGTTAGATTATATCAAAGACGGTTAAGAATTCTCAAATCATTCAGGTGAGAACATGCATAGGTTTTAGATTGAAAAATGTGCATCCTAAAAGTCGATAAACCATGTTCATTGAAGTGACTACAAAGGATGTCCAGAATCATTTAGAATTTACAGAACTTTCGATACACTGCCAGATCTATATAATTATCATTTCCTTATTTTTCTATTTACGATGGTTTTTTGGTCAATTAGTTCCAGGTGTTCCATGAAATCCAGATGTCCTATGAGTCCCATAAGATCCAGGAGTTCCATAATTTTCAATGGTTCTTTGCTTGGTAGTGAATATTTTTTAAAATTCTTTCTTATATGTCACTTGGGAAATATTATTTTTTTTGAATTTTTTCGTCCATTTGCAGTTTATTATCCCTTTGAGTACCGAAATCGCTTTCAAAACTATTTTTTGCTCTGTAATACCCAAGGAAGTAACCGATAATTATTGCACCGGTAGCTGCCTGAAGGCCAAAAAGCAGACTTTCGATTTCATCGCTTGGAGGAGCCCAGATAGGTTTTGCAATGGGTTTGTAAGCCCCACCTGTAATTTGATCAATAACACCTGAAGGTTTGTCATCAGCTCCACCATATTCGGCATGTGTGGTAGAAGACATATAAAAGGGTTCCGTTGCAAAAACTTCAGAATAAGCATGTAAATCTATGAGTATAAAAAAGTCGAAAAATCCGGGAGAAATATACCAACATTATAAAATAATCCCAAACAATTGATTAATATATTTGATTTCATTAAGAACAGAGTAATTTAAATTATTGACTTGTCTTTTTTTAATCATATTCATGGCTTCAATTCCTTTTAAAGTCTTATTAGCAGATCGAAAAGACTGAAATCCTAACATTGAATTAACGATTCGCTTTACAGATCTATGATCTTGTTCTATAATGTTATTCAAATACTTGATTTGTCTAATTCCTACGTCTTTATGTAATATTTTATCATTTTTCAGTTCATCTATAGCAGAGGGATAAGCTGGATTCTTATCAACGGTTATTTCTCTTGGAATTTGATTATGATTAGAACTCAAAGCTTTCTTAAAGAATCTCTTCGCTGCTTTTTGATTTCGTTTTGAACTTAACATGAAATCAATTGTGTCTCCATCTGAGTCAACTGCTCGGTAAAAATATTTCCATTTACCTTTTACTTTGATATAGGTTTCATCAACTCTCCACGAATTATTTGTTGGTCTTAAATGTCTTCTGATCTTTTTTTCTATTTCAGGGGAATATTGATGCAACCATCTCATTATTGATGCAACCATCTCATTATAGTACTGTGATCAACTTGAATTCCTCTTTCTATCATCATTTCCTTTAAATTTCTATAGCTCAATGGATATTTTAAGTACCATCTTACATTCAATAGGATAATTTCTCCTTTATAATGCTTCCATTTAAAGGAATTAGATAGCATATTACTATCTTTGGTTTTCTTTTTATTCTATTGTATCATTAGAAAGGATTTTTTGCAACGGAACCCTATTGTGAATATATTATCCTAACCTAAACTATTTAGTAGTATACGTAGTTCTCTGGAAAATACCAAACTCAACTTTACCGTAATAATTATCTGAAAATTTGAGCAAACATGATTATTCAATGACTAACATGTCAATACGTAGGTTTTGTTCCCAGTTGGAGCCATTCAAATCTATCCTACTGACTCGGATCATCACGAAATCTGTTGACGTTTCAAGCACCTGAACTGAGAATTGATCAGGCCATCTGTGACCAACGTTGGCATTTGGGTTTAGGCGATCTTGGGATGCCTGACATAGAACTATGGTTGGAGTTGCCGTTGAAAATTTCCAGCCAATTACTTTGCAGAGAACATCTCCACAATTACTAGAACCTATTATAGTATATCCCCAATGCACTTTTTCGGCTGCTCCTAAACGCGTGCCTTCCGGGTAGAGTTGTTTAATTTCCGCCTCCCGAACGTCAACAATACCAATGTTATCTTTTGGTAGAGTGTCATGGGAAATTGGTATATTATTCTCATGCAGCTCATGTGATTTTCTGTTTAACATTATCTAATCCAACTTAATATTGTATATTTAAATTAAAAGATTTATATTAATAGCTACGGTTGGCATTAATTATAAACATAAAAATAAATTAAAACTATATTAAATAAATTCTACAAAAAATCGCGTTCAAACAAAAGAAACTTGTATATTATAATTTTCAAGCCTGTTAAAATATCAAGTCAACAAAAATCGTTCTTTTAGGATACAGGAAACAGATATAGAATCTTTAATACACTACAAAATGATCACAAATATAATACATAAATCCATAAAAATAAGATCATATATTTATATATATCATATTATATGTTTTATTCTATTTAAAAATATTAGTCTGCAGTTTAAAATCATTCCCTATTTATTTTTTAGTCTAGCATCATTTTCATTGATCCTTATAGCCTTTAAAAATCGTGATTGAATGACTTGTTTGATTTACCGGTGTGACCCCTTTGATTAATTTCTTACCATATCTATCATAAACATCTATTAGAATCGTGTCTGTACTCATTCAATATCCCCCAATTGTAGATAATCCAGCTAATCTTAGTTATCAAAAAGTTGATCTTGTGAACTGCAGGTGACGAAATACCTGCAGCTCGATAGAGGTTTGCTTGAAAGCACTTGAAAACCGTTAAATTGTAACTAGATTTAATTAGTTATATTTTTTTTGTATAAATTCTAAATATTAATACCTAAAACTAGTTAGTATCAAAAATACGCAGTCCTAATCTTTTGGCTGCCTAATGTCTTTGTATAAGTATCAGTAGCAAACTTTTGTGGGGATACAAACGTGAATATTTTCGATCTCTGGGTGAAAACCCTGGACACCAACAAAGTAGCCAGACTCTCCAAATAAATTACAAAATACATTAGTATTTATAGATTGCAACACATCTATATTGTACAGGCAATTAATACTTATAAACCTGTATTAAATACAAAGAAGTATATGGAGATATATAGTATGATGAATTCATATTCAAAAGTATCACCTAAAGCTGATAATGTTAATGCAGAAAGGAAAGCTGAGCCAATTAGCATAATTATCATTTAATTTGCTTGTGATGCAATTCAAAATCATTTTTATAAGCAGATTATAAAGGGTAAATTTGCCAACAAGAAATAAACCTGTAAGGTTAACTGGCAAAATGATGTTCACTCCTTAAATCTACTAATAGAGATTGTATCGAAAAAAAAGGTCTTGAAATTATCTCAAAATTAACAAGATTAAGAAACAACAATATAAAGGAGAAAATACTATGGAATCGAATCACATACATGTTCTACAAATTTTAAGAGTTCGATGCAAGAGACGGAACAAGCTTTCAAACAGATGAAATGTTGTATAACAAAGATGCAACTAATGGAGAAAGCTAAAAACATGGGTGCTTGTAGAGAAGTAATGCTAGCTGTTGAGAATATGCCTGAAAAAGAATACTACAACACTGGCGATGTTGTTAAAACATTTTCATGCATGGAAAACTTCGCGGAAGCTCTCTGCAGTATGGAATTTCCTGCAAACAAAATGAAAATTATAGAGAACTGTAAAAGGCTTCATTGCGACAGCGAAGTAATGAAAGTGCTTGATACTTGCGCAAACAGAGAATACATGAACTGTTCCGATGTCATGATGGAATGCAAAGGTAAAATGAACTGCTAAAAGCTTATATTTTCAAAGAGTTCTATTTTTCATTCTTTTTTGATAATTTAATTCATAATATATATGAAAACACTATCCTAAAATTTAAGTAACTATATAGGTAACATAAGTTGTATATTTTTTAAGTAATAAACGTGTATGAAAAATATTTTGTGGGTATTTACCGTGCAGTGCCATCACAATCATGGGGAATCAAAGTGGTCAAAAAAACGACTTATTTAGGGAAAACTAAGTGAACTTTTATAGAAAGTTTGATGGAATTATTACCATACTCAACACAATAGCTCACAGAGCCAGAGAATGGCTCCATTTTGATTTGATGATTATAAACCATGCCTGCATGTAGAACAAAAATAACTTAACATTAAATACAACATTAATAGATATTTATTTTAAGAGTAAAAACGATGTTAACATGGTTCGTCCTTCGAAGCTTACTAATGAAATACAACAGAGAATCGGTGAGAATATTGCGCTCGGTTCTATATACATATATATATACAGAAATCATCTTAGAGAGATAGCTTTTTGTTCTTTCAAAGTAAAAACTGTTAAGTATGGCAAAATCTAGAACATAGCGTTGCAAGTTATGTAAAGTTGTTTTTGATGGTAATGGAATTCTATCCCAAAATCTAAGTAAATATCTCCTTTAAATTTTTTTATATATGTTTAAAGTGATAAAAATATATGAAAAATTTCGAGAACCTACCCCAAGTTCTCAGTGTATAAATTTATGGGGATTTAATTTGGTCGAAAGAATGACTTAATCTGAGCTTATAGGTTAACTTTTGTTTGAAGTCCTAAGTGTGGCATTAGCTAGTTAATAAAATGCCTTAAATCACACCATAATCGCTCATTCTTCTATTTCATGATGTTTAAAGCGGTGTTTGCGTTTATGTTTGCTTAAAGAAGCCTTATATTTGGAATCACTCAATTTAGCTTTGTATATTGTATTTGTGCCTACTGGCATGGCAGTTATATATGCTGGTTTTGTAAGCTCATTCCTACCATCCGGTCCCTGTACCTTCAATGTAACATCATAAATTCCAGGTTTTTTAAAATTATGATGAGTTGTTATCTTTGAACCACTATAAGTTGTGGCTCTAGTTCCTATATTTTCAAATATCCAACGCCAAGTCGTAACGTTACCGGTGACATCACCAGTAAACCTTGTATATAATGGAATTTTTCCACTAGTAACATTAGCGGAAAACTCCTTAATTTTTACATTGCCTGCTGCTAAAGCTGCTGGCATTAAAAGTAGAACTAATAAAACAATCGGTAAAAAATATTTTCTCATATCGAATTCTCCTTAGAACTAACGCATTTGATATGCAAAAAACACTAGCAGATTAATCATGAGTATTATGACCTAAATAGTTTGTAGTTTTAAGCACATGATTTTTTAATGAATTGCGTGAGCTCTACATTATTTTAAGCGTCTTGCTAACAGACTATTGGCAGGAAGTTTTTAGATAAACAATCCAACATATAAACGTTTTTCTTCAAATAAAGAATTTATATAAGTTAAAATCGTAAAATAACCTTTCTTAATGGTTTAATTTCAGATACTACTTTTAAATTGTGTAACATAAGAAGCAAAAGATCGAATATCCATTAATAACTTAACGTGATCTCAGTTAGTACAGTAGGTTTTTAATTTCTCCGTCTTGTTTGTAAATCTTTCCTGCTTAAAAATGGCCTTTACTTATACTAAAAATTAATATAGTTAGGTAGGGCGAATATGAGCAAAAATATTGATCTTAAATAGAAATTTTTATTAGTTTAGGTGATCAAGCTGATCTAAAATGTCAAAAAAGATGATCTGTAAGCTGCAGGCGAAGGAGAACACCTACAGCTCGGTCACTTATCTACTTGAATATATGGGATTATACAGCAATTATAATTAAATGTATTAAAATATATACTTTTGAGAATATAATCTACTAACCTAAGCTAATTAGTATTTACATTACTTGGTCCTGATTTTCAGGAATTATAATAGATGAGGACTTTCCCCCAACAATCAATGAATGACTTAATCTCAGCCCCTACAACAGACATATAATTAGTCCAAGGGTACCCCGAACTAGCTCAAGAAAATGCTGTAGATCGCCCCACAATTGATCGTATGTTACTTTATTTAATTAGCTAGATTAGTAGGTGATCTAAAATTCCAAAAAAGGTGATCTTGTAGCTGCAGGGGGTCGTACCTGCAGCATGATACGATGTCCAAGTCAAGGTTCCAGAAACCTTTAAATAAAAACTATATTTAATTTTATATATATGTTTTGCATATATTCTGAATACTACTAACTTAAACTAAATAGTAATTGAAATTATGTGTTCCGGATCTCGCAATTATAACGTAAGATAGCTGTTCAATGTTAGTCAATAAATGACTTTAATCTCAGGCCCTATAACACGCTTATAATTACCATTAAGTCAATAACCTTTCCTACTAAAGAAAATAAATTAAATACTTCCGCAATCGATTTTCTTTTACTTTATTTAATTAGCTTAGGGGACTAGGTTGATTTTTAATATCAAAAAAGGCGCTCTTTGTGAACTGCAGGGGCTCATTCCTGCAGCTCGGTCACTTATCTACTCTGATATATGGGATTATACATCAATCAATAATTAAATTTAATTTATTATATACGTTTAAGAATATATGATCCTAACTTGAACTGAGTAGTATCATAATCATGTCGTCCTTATCTTTGGACTGCTTAATATATTTGTATCGGCATGAATAGTAAACTTTTGTGGGGATATAAACGTGAATATTTGGGGTATCTGGGTAAAAATCCTGGACTTCGGCAAAGTAATAACACTCTCTAAAAGAATTAACAAAATCCATTAGTACTTATAGGTTGTAACCAATCTATATTATACAGGTAAGTATTATATATAAACCTGCCTTAAATGTAGAGAAATGTATGGAGATATATAGTATAGAAAGTGCAAACTCAAAAGTTTCACCTAAAGCTGATAACATTAACAATGCAGAAAAGACGGCTAAACCGGGGTCAGCTGAATCTGCCGTAAGGACAGACCCTTCTGCTAAGGTTGTTTAAATATAATATTAATTACTTTTTTCTTTTGATAACTCTTTTTCACATAATACTTCATCAACTGCTTGATCTTCCGACTCTTATAACACTGCTAAAACAACTCAAAACAGAATGGTAACTATCATGGTCTTGATTGAGACTCATTTTTTTTATTAGCTTAGATGATCCAGTTGATCTTAGATACAAAAAAGGTGATCTGTGAACTGCAGGTGAGTCAAGACCTGCAGCCAACCGAAGGATTGTTTGAAGGTGGGTTAGATCTTTGAATAATAATTTAGTTTAATTTATTATAAAGTTTACCAACATACTCTAGATAGTACTACCATAAGGCTAAAGAATATAACATCTATGTGAAAACCTATCCTAAAATTTAACTAACCATATATATTACTTAATTTGTATTATTTAAAAGTAATAAAAGTATATGAAAAATATATGAGAGGTAGTTACCGTGCCATGGTATTAGAATCATGGGGATTTGATTTGGTAGATAAACGACTTATTCTGAGCTCACTGATGATATTCTAACTTAAAGTCCCTAGTTAAATCATTATCATAGTCAAAAAAATGGCTCCGGATGCCTGAGAATAGCTCTGATTTGATGAATCTGAACCCCAACCGCGTACAAAACGAAACTAACTAAATATTATATATAAGATCCACTTATATTAATTCTAAGGAATAAAAACGGTGAATCTATGGCTCGCCCATCAAAGCTTACTCCTGGACTACAAAAAAGAATCGGTGATAACATTGCTTTAGGTTTGACTTATAAGTTGGCTGCCGAATTGACTGGTGTAACCTACAAATCGTTAAACGAATGGAATCAAAAGGGACAAATAGAGAAATCTGGAAAATACCACCAGTTTGCACAACACATAAAAAAATGCAATGCTGACGGAGCTCTGAAACTTCTCGAGAAATTGAATGATTCGGCTAACGCTGGAAACTGCCAGGTTTGCATGTGGATTTTAGAAAGACGTCTTTCGGAAGAATTTGGCAGGCGGGTATATAGGAAAACAAATGTTGTATCAGAAAACTTGAATCAAAATGTTGAGATAAGCGTCACGGACGCAGATATACTTAGAAAACAAATTTTAACTAAGTTTGATCGGTTTTGAGAATTGTAGTTTGAGTTACCAAAATCTCCACCAGGGCTTTTTTGTACCTGGAGCTTCTATCGTTTTTTGATTAATAAGAGTCTGCATTTGTATCATATAGTTGTTATAAAGATTTTGAATAGCTTCTTTATCCTGTCCTGCCTTTTCGAGTTCCTTCTTTAACGTCTCATTGTGCGCCTGAGTTTCTTCCAATCTCACTCTCATTTCCGCTTTTTCAATCTCGTCTTCCTTTGTATTATTTTGTATTCCTTTTGTCTCATTGACCAAAAGCGATAACCCTGCAATGACCGCATCAGTCTGACTTGTATATCCCGCAGATAAGACAGCATCTAATAGATTGCAGGGCACCCATAAACTTATTTTCTTCTTCTCATCATGCATAAGTAATACTTAATAATACACTATTAGAAATTATCGGTTTGTATTATTTGATATTATTATGGAATACATTTTTGAATTGATGGTACTTCAAAAGTCGAATTCTCTTTTTTAACGAATTCCCTATTAGGCTAGATTATTCACATCAGCGCTGAAAATAGAATGCTACTTGCTAATATAGTCACTAGCATTAAAACAAAACGTCCACTTAACATGCACAAAAGCATTATCATTTTAAATATCATAAAATATTATAATTATTTTGGAATATTTAACTCAATGGAGATTCATATTCTTGTGACAGTTTTTGATATACAGTCGTTGTATGAAGACTTCCGCATCGCAAAACGATAAATCCTATTTTTTGTGGTGCAAGAAGAAGGACATAGAGTCAATCAGATTTTACAGAACTTTAAGCACAATACTTCAGTAAAGATCTTTTTAATGTAGTAATTTCATCCGAGTTAGTTGATACATAACTAAATTTTCATGATAAAGAAAAAGGATCATGTCTTTAGGAACAGAACCAAGACAATTGCTTAAGAATATAAAACAAGACACAAAATAACTTTATGAAAAATATAAAAATTCAAAATTCCTTCTTTACCAATAATCCCTGAAAAGGTAAGTCAATATTCAAAAACGTGTTTATCTCTTTTTGTTATTCGCTTTTTAATAGAATAAACTTCATAATATGTTTTGCCCTACATTCTATGTTTTAATATCTAGTTAGCAGTGGAATAATAATATTCATCCCAAAAAGTTGCTTATTGTGATATCCATGGTGGCATAAGCAGATATGCTTTGTAAGTCTTCTTGTGGATATCACCGAATACCACTAAAAACATTTTAGAGATTTTTGATTAATTTTTAAGCAATTGTATTGGAATGGTAGCTTTGAGAGCTTTCATGAATTCACGAAAGTTTTCATGGCTTTTACGGCTTTTGTTAATTTGTTGTGGTGATGTAACTTGTGGTGGTGATGCCCAAATATTTTAGTCTTCACATGTTGAAATATTAAAACAGCAGTTTTCTTGTCCTTAACCACAATTGGTCCTGCGCCTATTCCTGCAGTGGTTTTCTTCTCCTTAACCACACTGGGTACTGCACTGACTGCTGCAGCTGTCACGGACATTAAAAAACATACTGCTAGCAAAATACCGATTGTCTTTTTCATTTGTTTTATCATCTTTTTATCTCCTTTATATCTCCTTATTTTTTATTTATTATTTTATATTTTATAGTGTTTCAAAATCTCTAACTGTGTTTCTGAGTATTTCCAGTCCTAAATTAACTACCTTTAATAAATAGTTACTTTTAAAAATAAGAGAAATTAAATGAAAATAAACTTTAAGAAACAAAGCTATTTGAGCTGTGAATATTATAATAAAACTTGTATAATGTGATTAAAAGTTCTCTTGATCGTTATCAAGTTGTTTTGTTAAACAATCGATTAATACGTACTTATATCGATAAAAAAGAAGAAATAAATGTCAGTTTTAATAAATACATTTATTTGAGCTTTCATTTCAAAAATAAGGCATAAATAACTCAATTAATACTTTCTATAACTATTATCAAGTGATTTTTCAGCAAAAGCGAACAACATGTGAGAAACGTTTTCTATGCCTTTTGGAGTCTGGTATTTTTTTAGCTCCGCCATAATTTCATCCTTTACTTTTTCGTGTACTGATACCGGAATATTACCCAGGAAATTCCCAAAGGAGCTAGCTTCGACGTATTCAAGGCATTTAGTAGGGGTTTCAAAATAACGTGGATCTCTTTTTAGCTTTATTTCTATTACCCTAAAACCCGATTTTTTTAACAGTGAATCTAGCTCTACAGTATTTACTGGAGCACTGAAATCTGCGCCTTCATCAGTGATTTCAGCTTTCCTTAGCACTTCATTTAATATCATCTTTACCGTGAACGGATGGTCCTTATCACCGGTGCATATACCAAGCTTTCCACCGGGCTTTAATACTCGGTAGATATTATTCAACGCGTCTTCTTTATCATTTATCCAGTGAAAAACTGCGTTCAGGTATACAACATCAAATACTTCTTCACCGTAGCGACCGATGTCATCACTGCTTCCAAGCTCAAAAGTTACGTTTCCGGGATTCATTTGAGTGAGTTTCCTATGAGCTATTTCAATTCTTTGGAGAGAAGGATCAATACCCGTAATATGGTCAACCTTACATGCCAGTTTTAATGCGAGACGTCCCGTGCCACATCCCACGTCCAACACCTTGTGTCTGGATGAGATATTTAACTTCTTTATCAAAGCCAGCCCGTTAATGTATTGGTATTTGCTTACTTTATCATACTTTTCTGCTAGAGATTCACTATCATGGTTCACATTGATCATTAACATCATTCTCTGGTATTTGAGTAAGAACTTAGACCCTTATCCTAAAAGTCAATTTTCCCCCAATAAAAAAAATAGATCACTGAGTCAACATATGGAGACATATGATTAAAGAAATATGATTTATCATTGCCAAAGATACACAGTTTTTGTTATAAAACCTATGTATCAGTTAAACCAATAAATCCTATTTTGTAATGAAAGAAAGGATGGAAAACTGGTAAAAATTCAGCAATCTCATTGTTTAGATAACTATTTTTAAGCATCTTAAATGCTTGAATTCTTCTGTAGATTTTTGCTCTTATTTCTCATTTTAAGCAGCCAAAAACTATTGATATTTCCCAGATGAAACCGTTTTTAGTAGAGTTTTTTCTGATTTCATCATTGGTTATTATAAGTTTTTAATTATATTATTACTTATAATATACAAAATGTGAATGTTAACAAAGAAATTTATATGCAATCAAAACAGAAGTATATTATTTAGAATGTAAATACTGTAAGTGTCAACTAATGTATTTAAAAAGAAATGAAAAACTATAGTATTAATTATTAGAAATTATTGGAAGTAATAGGCTTTATGATCTCTCAAAATTATATCAAAATAATAATTAGACGCCACTTTAATTATATAATAAATAGCTATAAAATATTGCTTAAAATTCAAGAAGTAAACTTTTGTTTTTGAGACGAGATAAATTTAAAAATATAGTTGAAGTGATGAATAGAGTTAGTGAGACATCCATAAGTAAATAAAGAAGGAGATAAACATGAAAAAAAACTACACTATAAAAAATGATATGAATATAGTAAAAAAATTAGTAATTTTCACTGAACTTCTGGTTTTGTTCTTGGTAATAGGTTCATCGATAGCTATGGCATATACAGGATTTTCAGAAGAAAACAAACCAATATCCGCACCTATTGATAATAAATTTATTCATAAAGATATTGTAAACCAAACTGAATTTTCTACAAAGGTTGGACTTGCACCAGAAAATCCTAAATTTACCAAATACCTAAATAACAAATCTGTCTATAAAATAGCACACTCCACCCTTGGACATAAATCTGGCTTCTCACCCTCACCTGTGGACCTTAGTCATCTCAAACACACTTCAATAGCAGACACATATGCTTCAGCAGGCACATCTATTCCAACCTCCTATGATTTGCGAACTCTGAATAGAGTAACTCCTGTGAAAAACCAGGGTGAAGCAGGTGTGTGCTGGACATTTGCAACTGATGGATCCCTTGAATCATATTTAATGCCGGGAGAAAGCTGGAGCTTTTCAGAAAATAATATGAAAAACCTGCTTTCTTCTGCAAATAGCCCGCAAGGTTTTGATCGCGGTCCCAACGACGGGGGTGACTTTGTGCAGTCAACTGCCTACGAGGCTCGCTGGAGTGGACCTGTGAATACCAGCGATGACCCTTATAGTGCAACATCAAGCTTTTCGTCTAGTGAGGTCGGCCTTCCTGTGCATAAACATGTACAAAATGTAACTTTCCTTCCGAACAGAAATGGTCCTACGGACAATCAAGATATAAAAGAAGCAATTATGAATTATGGAGGAGTAGCTACTGCCCTGTATTTTGACCCCTCTGATACTACTAGTTATAATCAAAACACATACGGTTATTACTATAGTGGAACAACATCTTCTGACCACGCAGTGACCATTGTAGGCTGGGACGACTCTTTTAGTAAGAATAATTTCTCCACAACTCCACCTGGAGATGGAGCGTTTATCATAAAAAATAGCTGGGGTACAACTTCAGCAGATTGGGGTAATGTAAACAATGATAATGGATATTTCTATGTTTCCTATTATGATTCTAATGTAGGATACGCTATGAATACATTATTCACTGCTGAAAACCCTCACGATTATGCAAACATCTACCAATACGATCCACTGGGATGGACTCAGCAAATTAACACATCTCAAACTAATCCCACGACTGGCTGGGGTGCAAATGTCTTTACTGCAAATTCTAACGAAGTACTCAAGGCGGTAAGTTTCTACACGACAGATCTAAATTGCAATTATATAATCAATATCTACACTAATCCAAGTACCACACCTATTAGTCAAGCTGGTCCTGTTCTTACCCAGAGTGGAACAATTCCAAATGCAGGCTACCATACGGTTCCCCTGAATTCCGAAGTTCAGCTCAACGCCGGCCAAACATTTTCCGTAGTAATGGAGCTTACAAACCCTACATATCAATACCCAATTCCTGTGGAAATGCCAATTTCTGGTTACAGTAGTCAATCAACAGCAAACACATCAGAAAGTTTTGTAAGTTCTGATGGAAATACATGGACCGATATAACAACAGAGCCAGGCTACTCAAATACTAATGTGTGCATCAAGGCATTTACTGATCCAAAAAGTAGTTCTGGAAAAGGTATCCCTATAGCGAATTTCAATGCCAACGTTACCAATGGTAATGTTCCCCTTACGGTTCAATTTACAGACCTCTCGACAAATGCCACAGGACGGATGTGGAACTTTGGAGACGAAGCTACTTCAACTGAGCTTAATCCAACGCATACTTACCTTGCAGCTGGAGTCTATACAGTTAACGAGACTGTAAGCAACACAAACGGCACAGATTCAATGCTCGCTACAATAAATGTTTTGACAACCACTTCTCAAAATACTCCTACAATTACCTGGAGTAACCCTGCTGACATATTCTATGGTACACCATTGAGCAACGTTCAGCTGGATGCATCTGCTACAGATCAAACAACTGGAGATCCAGTCGATGGAACCTTTGCCTATATTCCAGCAGCAGGAACTATATTAGATGTGGGTTCGGCTCAGACATTGAGTACTACTTTCACACCAACTGATACTGCAAACTATACTACAGCATCAGCGACTGCTTTAATCAATGTAACTGCTCACGGTGGTAACTTGTACCCTTACCCTGGTAACTTGTACCCTTACCCTGGTAACTTGTACCCTTACCCTGGTAACTTGTACCCTTACTGGGGTCACCACTGGAGAAATGGTTATGTGGGGCACCATCGTCACCGATAGGACTAATAAGAACAATCACTGAGTCTAAGAGCTATTGAGCATGGAATAAAACAACATCATGGCCATATTGTCAAAGCATTGAGAATAAATTCTTAATAAACTGCCTTGAATTGATGGCTATATTTTTATTTTTTTTATAAGTTTGAGTCCATATGTAATAAAAATAGAATTTACTGATAATCCAGGCCTTATAATAAGAATGAGCATAACTCTTCCGTATTTTTTCTGATCTATTTTATATGCTTTTTTCTACCGGTATTTTGGTTTAGATCATATCCAACAACAGCTTAGAAATTCCCCAGCTAGACATAGTGTGCCATTTATTGGAACACAATTGAATTTTCGTTGATTATCGTTTACAACAAAAATTAAAATTTTATTGAATGAAGGAAATTCATTGGGTTTCAGCATAATTTCTTTCTGAACTGTTGATTTCTACTCTCCTTCTATTCAGCATAATTCTGTGCATAGTTTTTGTGATAAAACCTGCGCATTTTTCCAGTTTCAGCCAAAATTCAAGAGCATTTTTTATATTTATTTGAAGGAAAGAGCACGGCTTTTATTAAAATCAATGCTAGACGTTAATGATATTAAAAATAAATAAAATATTTTAAGGATAGCAGGAGCCATATTTGAAATCAAAGAATAATGAACGAGAAGAGAAAAATACGGTCAACATTTGCGGAAAAGATTTTAAACAGGACTCCCACGAAGAAAAAATCAAAGGTAAATCAGAATCTTCATGGGAATATGTTATCCCTAATTATTCGACAACTGCACATGCAAAGTGCCCATACTCATACGCGTGATATCCATCCGTACGCCCTTGGAAATAACGTTCTTCTATGTCTTCTGAGCTTAAATTTTCTTTGAGACTAAATCCTAAACATGTGAGTTCGTCTCCTAACGTTGACGGATTGAAGCCAGTGATCATCGGTTCACCTATCTTCCTCAAATACTCCAATGATTTTTGCATTTGTGGAGACGATTTCTCAGGAATAAATGCATCGGTATCGAGATAATCAAAGACAATAGTACTATTTGCAGGAGCAATTTCCCTGATAGAGCGAAATGTTGTGAATACTTCATCTCGGGTCAAGAAGTAAGTGACACCAAGCCAATTAAAAAAGGTTTTAACTGTTTGGTCATAAGATGATGAGCTAGTTAGTGCTGTTATCAGGCTTTCCTTCGTGAAATCTATAGGAATAAAATGTAATTTTGCTGGATGTTTCCATCCCAACCCAGCAAGGCGATAAAGCTTAAATTTTTGTGTAGCTGGGTGATCAACCTCAAACACTTCCAAATGTTCCATCATTTCAGGTTGTCTGAATGCAAATGTATCCATTCCTGCTCCAAGAATCACATACTGCTTTACTCCTTTTTTGATTGCTTTTTTTAAGGCGTCTTCAGCATACCGTGCACGGCTATTGAAAAAGCCTTCCAATCTACTGGTTGCTTGCCTTAATAACTCTTGAGTAATTGTTTGCTCAGACTGCAATTCAGTATAAGGAAAATCATTCAACTGTTGATCCCAGATCATATTTTGTTCAATTAAATGTTGTTCAATTAGTGCCCTTTTTTCCTCGGGTATCAACTCATAGGCCAGAAAGTCGTTAAAGATTTTTTGAGTTGCATGTATGGAATGATAGGCACGCATGTAGGCTACCGTCATTGCAGTAAAGCTTGCTTGATTATCTTTCACATTATTGTCTCCTTCATTTAACCATCTCTTTTTAATATAACCTCTCCAAAAAAAGCATATTAATAAAAAATGTATGAAGTAAAAAACTATTATACACTGTACAGCATCTTTGTATTTTGCCTTAAGTAAGTTCGATACTGTCGATTCGTACACTGTCAACAGTATCTATTTCTCCAATTCATTTTTAAGTTTGATTTATCCATAATGGTTAATTTTTTCAAAGCTTAGATTCATACCCAATGTTCCATCGTATTGCAAATGAGCATTGACAGGTCTCCTTTTGCTAGATATACTATTTGTGTTTCAATTTTTCCGCCTTTTACAACTTCTATATCCTAATAACTTAACGAACTGGCAAATACTAAATTATACCCATACCTAAGCCCATAAGCAATCAAATTCCAACCACTTAGAATTGTTGTGGTCATTTGATAATCATTATTTATTGGATACAGAGTAGCTTATATTCATATTCCAATGGAACTTTCAGATCTCCTTCATTAGATGTATCATTCCATTTCCAATGCCAATAATAAATATCGTCACCCTGAGTTGTGTTATGAGATCCTGAAGAAGTCTGAACAACAGTAATCTCTGAAGATGAATGATTATGGTCTACAGCTAACGATCCTGCTAAAAGAATTATCACCAACAAAAATCTCAATGGGCCTGATACCGAAATATTTAATTCAGATTCGAGCAAGTTTGAAATTGGCGGAAACGATACAAAAACTGCCATAAACAGGAATACTGCTGAAAAATATTCATGCTCTATAAGCATTTCTAAAGCGATTTTTATAAAGAATAATCCAAATATCCAACTGAGTATCCCGCTTAAAGTTATTTTTACTGGTCTTTTGTGATCTATTTGTATACCCCAATTCAATAATTTATATAAATATAAAGAAAATTAGCTTTTATATAAACCCATGTTATTTTATTTACGACGAAGTTTACTTGATTTATTCTCTTACGATTACATATTCCTGGAACCTTGTCCCTAAATGAACCTTAAGGTATTATAAAAAAAATAGACAAATTGAAGAAGGCAAACATGCTGTAAAATGCTGAGCAAATGCAGGTCACGATTTAGATTGAGAAAGTTTGAGAAATTACCGGCGAGCCCAAGAAAAAGCTTGGGCTTAATAAAAATAAAAAAACTAAACCATGGTAAAGGATTTTGCTTATATTCACATTACATAATTATTAGAACTAAAGATATAGGTATATCCCATTTCCTAAGGAACACATTTTTCTTATGAATACAAATTCATCTTTTAAATAGCAATTAATAAATTATATATATAATTAGTTTAATAACCCTGACACGGGGATATTAAAATAATTATCTAAAGGATATTAAAAAAAAGTGTCTTTTCCTACGAATGTTGCTTTCCTTAGGAAATCAGATATATAGATTACCACTGGGAGTTTAAGCCCTTATAAAAATTGCTTTGTGGTATATCTTCAATTGTTTTTAGATGATAATCATGATAAAGCGTCTCTAATGTTTGCTCTTTTGAAGTGATATTGGTAATGATTTTTTTTCTTCCATATCTTCCCTGATAAACATTTATTCCTTCTATGATTCCCAATTGATTTAATTCAGCGAGTAAATCAGTTACTCGTCTTTGAGTTAAAGTGTCTATTTCAATCGCTTTACAAATAATGCTATACATAAAATATATGTTATTCATTGTGTTTTCTTTAGGAGAATTGTAAATATAGATACATGCTAATAACACCGTTTTTGATTGAGTAGGCAATGTTTTTACGACTTCTATAACCCTATCAAGTTCGAGTTTATCATGAGCATCTCTAACATCTTGTTCATCAAGTAATATGCTGGCTTTCAACTCTGCTATTTCTCCTGAAACTCTTAATAAGTCAATTGCTCTTCTAGCATCTCCATGTTCTTGAGCTGCGTAAGCGGCACATAGGTGGACAACAACATGCGGGACAACGTCAGGTTTAAAAGCAATTCTAACTCTAGCTTTGATTATATCGATGAGTTGTTCTGCATCATAAGGGTTAATTATTAAGCTATTTTCACATAATGTACTTTTTAAGTGTGGTGGAAATTTCTCTCTAAGTTCCAAATCGTTTGTTATTCCTATGATAGTTGGGAATTGGCCTGAAGATATAGATTGTATCCTTATAATCCGATTAATCATTTCGGGATTAGTTGCCTTATCCATTTCGTCAAAAACAATAATTATTATTCCCTTATAATCATTCACGAGATACTTTAGATATTCATTGTGTTTTGACGTTGAATTTCCTATGACTTTTCTGGGTTCGTTGTTTGGAGTAGGTAACTCTTGAACTATTCTTTGTAAAATAGAGTGCTCTGTTTTGATTTCTTCGCAGTTTATATTTATAATACATAATTCAATATTACGGTTTTCAGCTTCTTTTTTTACTTCTTCTAATACCCACTTGGTAAGTACAGTTTTTCCAAGTCCAGGTTTCCCATATATAAAAATATTATTTGGTGACACACCACTAAAAATATCTTTCAAATACTCATAATACGTTTTTATTTCTACATCTCTATGAAGAATTTCTTCTATTCCGTTTAACGTGTAATTAGGTTTTACAACGTGTTTATTTATAAACAGTTTTTTGTCAACTGCTAATATTTCAGATAATGATATTATTTTAATTCCACCCTACAAAAAATATATGTGTACATGATATACTTAAGAAATATTTAATGGTATTCATTGTTTCCTAAGGAAAAAAGAATGCACTTAGTACTGATTTCCTTAGGAAATAGTATATATCCACACTATATATGCTAGCTCCTTAAAATTGATTACAGAGTCGCGAAATGAATTGGGTTTTCAAAAAAGAAGGCTGTTTAGCCCGGATGTTTGGCAGATGGTATAGTGGCTTTGATGATCGTGGAATAAAAACAATAGTAGGGAGCATGATAGTGATATAGACAATAATAGATAACAAGATGGTTTCCATGAAATATCGGGCGTTGCGATTTGTTTGATGATTTTTCGCTAATAGTAGCTTTTTTAGGTGAGTTGTTTAGTATATTTCAGTATCTTTTGACACTTTGGTTGAATAACTTTAATTCATTTTTGGATTTATACAGTAATTTATGGCTAAACTTGGCAAATTTTTAACTACAAATAAGTAAGGCTTTATAAAACCTAATTAACTTTTCAACAGTCAAATAGCAGATAGCCAATCAGATCTTTTTTAGAAAGTTGAATTTACGCACTTGAACCAAGTTCAAAGTGCATTTACCATAGAAATAATTTGAATCGACAAACAAACACCCCTAAAATCATATTAATTTACTAATTTTTTAATAACAAAGGAGTGAAACTAATGTTGAAACAGTCATTTAGTAAAGCAAAAAAAGTATTGACTATTTTGCTAGCAGTTCTTTTTGTAGCATCATTAACCGTTGGAGCCGCAAGCGCATGCAATTCGCATGGACATCACCATAGTTGTGGTATCTGCAACAGTTATGACAGCTCCCCCGCTCACACTTGTGGATGCTCCCATTCTCACACTTGTGGATGTTCCCACTCTCATGCCTGTGGATGCTCCCACTGTCGCTGTTGTAATGATGATACCACTTGTGAAAATGATGATTAATTAAAAGTTAAATCACGTGCTAAACTGTTTAGATACATAACTATACCAGTTTACATCGAAAAAAGTATTAATGTCTTCCATTGCTTGAATATACTGGTATACATTGCTTGGCGCACACCGTAAGGCTATTTGTTTGCAACGTATACCAGATATGTTTAATTTCAAGTTCTATTTCAATTTCTCTATTTTGAATGAATAGTGTTGAATCATTCATAGCTATCGAATTTCAAGACTATAAACTAGTAGGGATTGGTAAAATAATAAAAACTAGATATCAATACTACAAACTGAAAAGTATATGAAAGCGCATAAAAATTTGATTCAACACAAACAAGTTTATTTCAAGTCCAACTTGCCGTTTTGTTGACAAGCATGACAATTAATTTTATTTCATGTTCATGATTATAATGTAAGAGATCTTGCTGCTCTATACCTTTGAGTTTTTCGGAATATAACTCAAAATGGATTATTCTATAATATTTATAAAAATTGAAATCTTATTGGATAGTGAAATAAACGGCACAATGGGTTAATGCAACATTTCAATTTAGATGTGTTACAGATTGTGTAATTGTGTAACCTTAAGAGATTTTTTTGTCCAAAATCTCTCTTTTTTACAATTTTTTGGAAAAAAATGAGGTCATATCCAAGTTACTGAAAAATCTGAGTTAAAGAATTTATTTAATTTTTTTTAAATATGGGTGAAGTGCCCAGTTTTTCAGATTTTATCAATAACTTGCGGATACGACCAGATTTTTTATATTTGGTTAAAGTTTTTATTTATTTATGACCGCCGCCCACATGGCTTATGGTTTTGCTGTCTATACAAAAACAAGTGGTAAATTTAAAAGGGTATATGTAAAAAACCAGACATTTATATATATATTTTTATAAAATCTATGTATTATTCCCTAAATCTGACTAAAAATTACCTATAATTTAGGCTAAAATGGCAAAAATACACGGTTTTTACAACAAAAACTATGTATAAATTATGATGAAAATCTAATAAAATAATGGCTATACATTCTTAAAGAAAACAAAGACTAAAAATCGGAAGCGTCGCGAATTTGCTGGAAATTTAGAATCGTATATCTAAAATAATTTCATATGTTTTGAATCGATCCAACTAATATAATAATCCTTATAATAATATATCCGCAAAGTACAAAATTTAGGATATATAATGCAGATGTTAATGTTTTTGAATGAAATGGAAGTGAGATCTAGTTGATTTCTTAACTTCCAAGTTCTAAGAAAAAAGAACCAAAGCACAATAGGACTTCAGTAATTGAGACGTAAAAACCTTAACCAAGATTTTACTGCTTACATTAATAGGCTTAGTAACCTGAATGCAATACCGCCTATCATGATTGCTGTGCCTATTTCTGCTATTGTTACAGCAGTTGCTTTTCTCCATCCAAATTCTGATGCCATAGCTAGTATATTAGCTAGACATGGGATGTATATCATGCTGACCAGCGCCAATACTATTAATTGCACTGGAGTCATAATCGAGCCAAAGTTCGTGGTATGGAAAATTACAGCCAATGTCAATAGAGTCATTTCTTTCCTTACGATTCCGAATATCAACAATATACCAGATATGGATGGCAATCCAAGCCACCAGACAGTTATCGGCATTAGTGCATTATTAATCGGAGTTAGTACTCCAAATGCATATAATGCTTGCACTGCCGCGCTGCCGATTATGTAAGCTGGGAATACGATCATAATCAATGATTTGGTGCGTGCCCACGTCTGTTTGAGTATAACGTTGAGAGAGGGTACGTGATAATCTGCCATCTCTATGATAAGGCCAACAGACTCTCCAGGCATTACCTTGAATGCTATGCGACCTACCACGATAATTAGCAGTATATCAAATACATATAGCGCTAGACCCCACCAAATACTTACAAATGTAGCGACCAATCCTAAAATAACGATAGTCCTCGCAGTGCATGGTATTAGTGTAACCAGGTAGGCTAAGAGTGTTTTTTGCTTAGGGGTTTCCATTATCCGACAAGAGTAAACCGCTGGCACATTGCAACCATACCCGAGAATAAGGGGAATGACTGCCTTACCATGCAATCCAAGTTTATGCATACCGCGATCGAGCATGAATGATATTCTAGTCAAGTATCCAGAATCCTTAATAAATGCAAGTATTAAGTAAAATGGTAGCACATACGGGATTATGAGAGTTACTCCGGCTACAAATCCGGTGAAAGCCCCATTCCATATGATACTTTCTATGGGACCTGTGATGACTGGTTCATACTGCTCTATCGCAGTTAAAAAATCTTGTATAAAGTCCGAAACACGGGTACCTATAAGAAACGTCCATACCAACAGCCCCCCAATGACCATGATAGCAGTCACATATCCCAATACTGGGTGCAGAGCGATATTATCTAAAGTTTCTGTCAACGTTCTTTTTTCATACCTGGCATGATATCTCTGAAGACTTCGTGAGCAATCATGTCAGCTACATGATAGCGCTCCCCTGTGATCACTATTCCAGATGGCTCACCGTGTATCTTCTCGATCTCGCCAGCCAGCGAATCAGCTAACATGGGAACATTCGGGTCAGCCTTCTCGAAGAGGCTGCGAATCTCAGCGTCTTTCTCGATGAGTTTGATAGCCGTCCACCTTGAAGGATATCCAGTGTTTACATTGCCCATAGCTGCTATAAGCTTCTCTAAGCGCTGCTCTATTTCTTGACCATATTTTATTTTGTTTGGGAGTTTTTTATTTTCGATTGCATCGATGATTATTTCTGTCAATTTATCGATACCAGTTCCCTTGATTGCTACAGTGGTGACTACAGACACTCCCAGGATTTCCTCAAGTTTTTTAGCATCGATGGATAATCCTTTCTTTTCCATAAGGTCCACCTGGTTGAGTGCTATGACCATCGGTACGCCTAATTCTATCAGTTGTAGTGTGAAAAACAAATTTCGTTCCAGTGCCGATGCGTCTGTGACATTTACGACTATGTCCGGCTTTTCAAGAGCGATGAAATCTCTAGATACGATCTCTTCCATTGAGTATGTGGAGAACGAGTATATTCCTGGCAGATCGATTATCTTGATCCTCAGACCTTTATAATGCAATAATTCCTCGGCACGCTCTACAGTCTTCCCCGGCCTATCTGATCCACGCCAGTTAATTGGTTAAATATGGCACTCTTACCCACGTTAGAGTTCCCTGCAAGAGCAACCACCTGTTTGAAATCTTTCATCTTTTTAGATGCTGGATCACATTGCCCACAATTTTTACATCCTGCCATTACATACTCCGTTTTATCTTGACACGTTTACAAAAATATTATCTGCTATTTCCCTTGCTATCGCTAGATTCGTCCTTCTGACGCATATTTCTATGGGACCATTCATTGGTGCTTTTCGCAGTAGTTCGACTTTTGTATTCAACGTTAATCCAAGGTCAGATAACCGTTGTACGATTTTCTTATCTCCCCTAAGGAATTTGATGAGGCCCTTTTCACACGGTTCAAGGTCAGTGATCGGAACAATGCTCCCATCATTTGCTCTACGCTTCCGTGAACTAGTAGCTCCGTTGCATTCATCACACGTACCTACAAACATGGTACAGGAACTGATATGGCTTCCATGTGGGCACCTAGCAGGAGCATTAAGAATCTTACATAAAGCGTTTTCCGTCTCGTCAGAAATATCATGCTCCATCTTACAGGCTTCAGCATGCGCCTTTTTTTCATTTATGTGGAGAGTATCAGTAAGAAATACTTCCAGAAGTCTATGCTTCCGTTTAATTTCAATAGCTATTATCAACCCTTCCTTTGTGAGAGTAGCACCTTTATAAGGAGCATAAATTACAAGGCCTTTTTTTGCCATATGCTGAACCGCTTCTGTAACACTTGCTGGCGATATTTTTAGGCATTTCGCTATCTCAGTAGTCCGTGCAGCGCTGTTTTTGCCTGCTATATCATAGATCGTTTTCAGATATTCTTCCACTTGTGCTGATGGCATCGAATCACTACCACGGTTAAAAACAATCCATGTATATATATATTTTGGCTGACCTAAATTACCAAACATGGAATTTTTAGCCGATCAAGTTTTATGTTTTTATATTTGTCAGAAAGAATCAAAGGCTACCGGAAGCAATTTTTATGTAAACCACAAAAATAAAAAAACAAGAGTTCTCTTCAGAATTTCCAAAAATCTTGAATCCGGTATGAAAACATGGAATCAGAGGAAGGGGGTTACTGAACTATTACTACGGTTCGATCATAAGAACAATATTGTCATGAAGAAAATCAATTTTAATAAAAATCAAAATATGTTTCAAGTGTACATAGATTCTGTCAACAAAAAGGATTTAATGGAAATCATGTCGTAAGAATCCTTTGATGTCGATTATTTAAACTTCCTGCAGATGCAACAAAAAGCAGTGAAGAATCTTATATTTCCAATTTTGATAATACCATTTTGAAGAAGTTGATAATATTGGAAGTGAAAATTAGAACCTGTGGAGTGAGACAACTAAACTTGTGAACAATATTGGAGATCAGCCACTCCACAACTCAACCCAATTTAACCTGGCTTTATCACATTTCCTGTTCATATTATTGATTATCATAATAACTTAATTTATCTTTCAATACTGGGAAAATACGAGAATAATGGAAAATGTTGTGCTGTTGATATATTGTATAATCAACTTATGAAGATTTATAAACTTATGCGGATTTAGATAAATATTTTACTTTCACGAGTCATTTTTATATTACTTCTAAGCATGTAATGAAATTTGGGAGTTATAGAAAATTCTTTTATAATTTAACTGCACCAATTATATATAGTAGTTAAAGAAGACTAATGATTGACGGTAAAAGATGACTAATGAATAATACTAGCGCAAGCAAATTTTTGGATAGACTAATCAATAATTACGCGTTTCATATCATATGTATATTTTTTGTAATACTGGTAATTGTAAAAATTATATTATCATCTCGTTTTTGTGGTCCATTTATTTTTCCAGATGAAACTTTGTACAATAGCATTGCCCAAAGTATTGTGCACGGTAAGTTATATGGAAAGTTAGGTTCTTTTTCTCCAGGGTATCCATTTTTATTGTCATTAGCATATCATATTTCCAATAACCAAAATATTATCTATCATATAATGTTGGTGATAAGCGCTTTCGTATCTAGCACCATCATTTTTCCTTCATTTTTTATTATGGATAAATACTGTTCAAAGGCAGTATCAGCGCTGGGCTCTATTACCATATCAACTTTGCCAGCTTTAAATTTTTATAGCTTTACGCTAATGACTGAGACATTATTTATACCCTTATTTTTATTTTCCATATGGTTTATCCTTAAAAGCTATGAAACTGACAATAAAAAATGGGAATTATTAGCTTCATTGTCAACTGTATATTTATATATCACCAGATCAACTGGATTGGCAATGCTAATAGCATTTGTATTGGCATTTATATATTATATTATTTCAAATTTGAGTCATGATCATATGCTTGTTTTAATCAAAAAAAAGTTCATTTTAATTGTTTGTATCATCATATTTTTATTAGGTTGGCTGACATATTCAACATATTTCGTGGACATAAATCAACCCTTTAGTGATAAATTAACAAAAAGTTATGATTTTGGATCGGCTCATAATATCAAAGGAGTGGTAGAGCATGGAATAGACATTTTCGCAAGTATGAAAAATATGATGATATTTATTAAATTCTTTACTAATTTAATAAGTTACCTGTCAGTTGGTTCATCTTTTCTGTTATTCATCATTATTTATTATTTTATCTTGTTACTGATCAATCAGAAACCATTGAAAAATCATACATTATCAATGTCAATTTTCTATGCTTCCATAAGTTCAATCTTACTGATAATCGCTACTATCAGCTTTCTGTTTAAGGATAAAAATACGAACTTGATACTGGGGAGGTACATCGAGCCAATCATACCAATAATAGTGATAATCGGAATTATATGTATAAGTAATTTTGATCAAAGAATAATGAACAAAAGGAATATTATTTATTTTTTAGTTAGCTGCATTCCTTTCATACTTGTTATACCATCTATTTTCGCCTGGGATAATATTATTATTAATGTATTCAATGACCTACAAAATAATCCGACATTATATGTATATAATATATTTTATGGGTATCCTACGTTTAATGCATTCGCAAGATTTTATGACCCTAGTTTTACAACTCTAACACAAACAATCTCATCATCTTTACACCCATCATTAGTTATTTACATCTATTTTTCGGCGATGGTAGCATTAATAACACTATCAATGAAAAAAAAGCATTATATCAATCTACTATTGATTTTTATTATCACTTCATCCCTAATTTTTTCTACAACATTATACCAGGTTTCAGTAGCAAAATCAAATGATGAAATGAATAATAGTATAGCAAAATTTTTAACAAATCACACAAATAACGGGACTGTCTATCTCATTGATCAAGCTACTACTCCTACAAATATAAACAAAGAAAAGTACGTGTATGGATTTTGGAATAAAGGAAATATTAATTATGTCAATGCAGGAAAGATTTCTCTAAAAGCCGTGGAATTAAACAAAACAACATATCTAATATCGACAAAATCTCTGCCATACAATAAAATGGCTAAAGATGGTAATTTTGCTCTTTATTTAGTAAAGAATGCTTCTCCATTAATTAGTTGATATTTTAATAGTTATATAATTTAATAGCTCTTTTAAAAAATCGTTCCTTAAAGTCCAACGGGTCTATACATATCAAATTTACTGATATTAGTAATTTCAAAGTTTGTTCTCCCCATCTAATAGATTATTGCAACATTCATTTCGATATTAATACATTTTTAACCAAATAAATGAAAGTGTTAGATAATTAATGATTTTATCTTGCTGATTTTTTTGATTTTTCAACCACATAAATGCTATTATATTTATTTTATGACGATAAACAGGTGTTTTTTTAGCATATGTAAATTTATTTAGACAGACTTAAGTATAAATACATAAATGCTCTTACTATTAAGCGAACTTTCTAATTATACTGACTTATATTAAATTAAAACACCGTGGGCTTTGAAATTTAGCCAACCATTCAGTAAAACTATCACAATAATACTTAAAAGATGGAGATATTATGGAAATGAAATATAAAGTATTCTTTTTATTAATCAGCATGATCTTATTGTCTGCTCCTGCACTTGCAGCAACTCAGACTGGAAAATCTATGGCACAGTCATATTACATCGACCCCCACCATAATTTGTGGCTCAAAGTCAGCATGAATGGCAGCACACAACATTTTAAGGTGTACAATAAGCCTGGCTATTCCCCCAACGGGGAAGAAGTCATGTGGGCATACGATAACTTTAGCTCAGGCAGCTTAAATACATCAAAATGGACAGCTTACAAAGAAGGAAGCAATAACTCAACAGTAGAAATACAGGATGGACATCTGGTGTTGT
>Ga0326728_10003067_pt1 | contig 53459 bp, 58 predicted proteins | sample MB3enrmetagenome_FD_207602 | JGI IMG/M metagenome (GOLD analysis project Ga0326728, IMG submission 207602) | Lab enriched peat soil microbial communities from McLean, Ithaca, NY, United States - MB31MN | ecosystem: Environmental > Terrestrial > Soil > Wetlands > Peat | place: USA: New York... | reverse complement strand
ACTCCTCCAGCGCCTCTTCCTGGCTCAGCCCCGCCACGACCTCCTGATGCGAGCGCACCCGAGCCTTTACCGCGACGGTATGCCCCTCGTGGCGGTGGCTGAGGCTGGACTCTCCCGGAGCCTGGTGGCTGTATTCGAACTCAGGAAACAGCTGTTCCCATCGCTGCTCGTCGCCCATGATTCTTTCGTCGATCTTGCGCGCCGCCTGCTTGCCGCCGCTCATAGCGTTGGACATGTTGGAGGCGCCGGTGATGACGTCGCCGCCGGCATAGAAGCCGGAACGGCTGGTCTCGAACGTAAAGCGGTCGACGACGATAGTGCCGTCCTCTTTGAGCTCGAGGCCGGAGGCACGGCAGAAATCCATGTCGCAGGTTTCGCCCACGGCCGGGATGACGCTGTCGCACTCGAAGCGCTGCACTTCGTCGGTGGGAATCGGCCTGCGGCGGCCCGATTTGTCGTACTCGCCCAGGCGCGTCTTGACGATCTCGATGGCCTTCACGCTGCCATCAGTGCCGCCCAGAATGTGGTGAGGCGCTGCGAGGAAGACGAAGCGCACACCTTCTTCCTCGGCGGCCTGAATCTCCTCATCGATGGCGGGCATGTCTTTGCGCTCGCGGCGATAGAGGATGGTGGCGTTCGCGCCCATGCGCAGGACGGTGCGGGCGGAATCGATGGCCGCGTTGCCGCCGCCGATGATGACGACGCGGGAGCCAATAGGGACTTTTTCGCGGCGCGCGACGGCTTCAAGGAAGATCAGGGCCGGGTGCACGTTCTTCAACTCGGTTCCAGGGAGATAGAGCCAGGACTCCTTCCAGGTTCCGATAGAGATGAAAACGGCATCGAAGTTGGCGGCGAGGTCGTTAAGGGGGAGATCGAAACCAACGCGGGTATTGAAGACGAACTTCACGCCGACGCCTTCGATAAGGTCGAGCTCGCGGCGCAGGACAGCTTTGGGCAGCCGATACTCAGGAATGGCGAAGCGCAACATGCCGCCGGCTTCGCTGCGCTCTTCGAAAACAGTGACGTCGTGGCCCAGCATCGCCAGATAAAAGGCTGCCGTCAGACCCGTCGGTCCCGCGCCGGCCACGGCCACTTTGTGCCCAGTGGGCTCCAGCCTTCGCTTCAGGATGCGCTCGGCCATCCCTTCGTACAGTTTCGACTGGTAAACCGAATCGGCGATGAACCGGTGCACCTCGCGCATGTTCACCCCTTCGTCGAGGGCTTGGCGGCGGCAGCGTGTGCCGCAGGGATGCTGGCAGACCCGGCCGGTCGATGCCGGCAACGGATTGTCCATCACCACCGATTCGAAAGCGTCTTCCAGCCGCCCCTCCTGATACAAGTCCAGGAACCGCGGAATATTCATCCGCAGCGGACAGCTGTTTTCGCACGGCGACAGCGCCAGCTCCTGGCAAACCCCCGCCGGGCACTTCTTCTGATAGATGTGCGCCTCGTACTCATCTCGGAAGTAGCGCAACGTGGACAGCACAGGATTCGGCGCGGTCTTTCCCAGGGCGCAGAGCGACATATCCCGCATGACAGCCGACAGCTCCTCCAGAGCGGTGAGATGCTCAGGAGTCCCTTTGCCGGTGGTGATATCGTTCAACAGGCGGGACAACTCGCGCGTGCCTTCGCGGCAGGGGGTGCATTGGCCGCAGGATTCGTCCACGCAGAAAGAGACGAAGTATTTGGCAACATCTACCATGCAGGTGTTTTCATCCATGACCACCATGCCGCCGGAGCCCATGATGGACCCAACCGCCGTGAGGTTTTCGTAGTCGACCGGCACGTCGAGGTGCGCAGCAAAGATGCAGCCGCCCGATGGGCCGCCAGTCTGCACGGCTTTGAACTTTTTGTTCTTGGGAATGCCTCCGCCAATTTCGTAGATGATCTCGCGCAGCGGCATGCCCATCGGCACTTCAACCAATCCGCTGCGATTGATTTTTCCGACCAGGGAAAAGATCTTGGTGCCCTTCGATTTGCCCGTACCGATCGCAGCAAGCCAGGCGGCGCCGTTCTTGATGATCTTCGGTATCGTGGCCAAGGTTTCAACATTGTTGATGCAGGTGGGCAACCCCCAAAGCCCCTTATCGACAGGGAACGGGGGTTTCGGTTTTGGCTCTCCAATCTGGTCTTCCAGCGAGGCGATCAGCGCAGTTTCCTCGCCGCAGACGAAGGCTCCAGCCCCGAGCTTGATTTGGATATCGAAGCCGAGACCGTGCCCCGGGACATTGGTTCCCAGGTAGCCGCGATCCCGGGCCTGTGCGATGGCTTGGCGCAACCGCTGCACTGCTAGCGGGTACTCGGCACGGATGTACACATAGCCCTTGGAGGCGCCAATCGCATAGGCCGCGATGATCATGCCTTCGATCACCGCATGGGGATCTCCCTCAATGACGGCGCGATCCATGAAGGCCCCTGGATCGCCTTCATCGGCATTGCAGATAAGGTATTTCGTGTTACCCGGCGCACGGCGGCAGAGCTCCCATTTCAGTCCGGTCGGAAAGCCGGCTCCGCCACGCCCCTTCAGGCCAGAAGCTTTGATTTCCTCAATTACTTTTTCGGGCGTCATCGAGGAAATGGCGCGATTCGCACTCTCATAGCCGCCGATCGCACAGTAAGCATCGATGTCTTCCGGGTCGATGGTCCCGCAGGCTCCGAGCACAACCTTGTTCTGTCTGCGATGAAACTGCTCGTATTCGGGTCCAGCCAGCCATTCTTGCACCGGGATTCCACTCAGGATGTGTTCTTCGACGATTCGGCTTACCATGTCCGGCTTAACAAACTGGTAAACGGTCAGTACGCCATCGATCCGGACCTCGACAATGACGTCCTTGGCGCAAAAGCCCATGCAGCCTACCTGATCCACGCACTTTTTGCCGAAGGTTGCAGACAGGCCCTTTTCCGCCAGGATCTCCCGGAATGCCTGCAGCACGGCCGCGCCGCCTGCGGCTACGCCGCCCAGCCCCATGCAAACCCTCACGTTGATGGAGCGGGACACAGTCTGTTCAGGCAGAAGCTCGCTGCCCTTCGCCGCGAGACTCCTGGCCGCTGGCTCTCCATCTTCTCCGCCTACTGCAGCCGCGTGCTTGCTGAGAATCCCCGACAATTTTTGAGGGCTGACCTCGCCATGCGTCCGGCCTCCCACCACGACAACCGGAGCGAAAGCGCAGGCGCCAACGCAATGCACTTCGTTCAACGTGAACTGACCGTCGGGCGTGGTTTCGCCCACCCCGATCGCAAGCTTCCGTTTCAGGTCGTCCAGGATTCGCGCCGCCCCCTTGACGTGACATGCCGTTCCGGTACAAACCTGTATCTCGTGCCGGCCTTTGGGCTTCAAGCTGAAGAAGTGGTAGAACGTGGCAATACTGTAGAGGCGAGTGATGGGAATTCCGGTCTTCTTGGCCAGGGAATAGAGCGCATCCTTGGGCAGGTAGCCAAAGTGCGATTGCACCTCTTGGAGGAGCGAGATCAGGTTTCCCGTAACCTCAACATAACGCGAAAGAATGCCGTCGATTGGGTCGGTTGCCATTCAATCTGTTGCGGTTCGATTCCGCAATTCTCCCCTGATTCTAAGACGAACCTGTAATCCAGTTTGCGGCCAAATCCCAGATCCGGATGTGTCGTATCTCACATTCTTCCTCTTTCTCTGCCGCTGATGTTCGGCACGGCCCTTTCGTCCCGCAGGGCGAATTGAGCAAATTGAGCCAAGGCTGTGACAGCGGTATCGGCTCATTTCGCTTCTCATAGCGTGGGCGGACAGACGAGTGCCAGGATGAGCTGGGACTGCGTTCCGACGCCCCACAGGCCACGCGAAAATAGAGCGAAAAATACCCGAGGAGCCCGCCGCGGCGGGCTCGGGCCCGGCCTCGTCTAACCGACCACACCAACGCGTCATGCTCGATGCATCGATCGGCAGCCGGTGCTGGAAATACCGCTCCCCGCAGAAGTGCTGCCAGTAGGGGTTCTCCAACCAATGCGCCAGCGCCAACTCGTAGCTCAGATCTTCAGATAGAGCAGCGCCACCATCATCCGCGTGCAGACCCCAGGCGCTCTTGCGTGGGATGATACGTCGCTCCCAGCGCCTCCTCAAACGATGCCCAATCGATGTGCCTGCCCAACCGCACCAGTGGGTGATACATGTGTCGATCATCTGCTCCAACTCCGACTGGAATAGCTCACGCTGCGGGTGCATCGGCTCGCTCTTCGGGCGCATCGTTTTCCCCAGTTTCTCCTCTTATGACTGCTGTTTCTGAGGAAATCTAAACCCGATTTCACCGCCTTTCACCAGCTTAATGCGCTTTTCACCGGTTTTGCAGGACTGACTATCATAGTAGGATTGATGTCAACTGGGACTTTCGTTTACTTGCGAAAAAGGGATGTGCAATGTGATCCCCCGCATTGTGTCGGTGACCGGTATCAGCGAGTGGCGGGAAGGAGAGCTCCGCTCGCAAAACGACTACCTCGTGGGTGAGGAGCCGCTTGAGATTCGCATTGGCGAAGACGCCTTCAACGTCACCATGCGCACTCCGGGCCACGAACTGGAACTTGTAACTGGCTTTCTCTTTACCGAAGGCCTAATCTCATGCCGAAGCCAGATTGCATCGCTTCGTTTTGAGGCCACCACCAAGCAGAACGGCGCCAATCGCGTGCGTGTCGACCTGGCTCCGGGCGTCACGCTCAATTCCGAGGCCACCCAGCGAAACTTTTATACCACTTCAAGTTGCGGAGTCTGCGGCAAGGCCTCCATCGATGCCGTGCGCGTGCGCCGCGTTGCGGCTCCGAACACCGCCTGCGCCGTCGATCCTGAAGTGCTCTGCCGCCTACCCCATAAACTCTACGAGTCGCAGGCGGCTTTTATCCGGACCGGCGCAACACACGCCGCCGGGTTGTTCAGTACTGCCGGCGAGTTGCTTGTTCTTCGCGAGGACGTTGGGCGCCACAATGCGGTCGACAAAGCAATCGGCTGGGCGCTGGCCAATGACCTGATTCCGCTGCGTGACGCTGTGCTTCTTGTCAGCGGGCGAGGCGGCTTTGAGATTGTGCAGAAGGCCCTTGTCGCCGGGTTGCCCATTCTGGCTTCGGTTTCGGCGCCATCGGATCTTGGGGTTAGCCTTGCCCGCGAGTTTGGCATGACCCTGGTCGGCTTCTTGCGAGGCCGCCGCTTCGTAATCTATTCCGGGGCGGAAAGGCTCGTGACGGGACTACCGCTGACGCAAGACTGACTTTCCCCGGATGTTGTGGCCGCACGCTCGCAGAGCGCATTCACTCTCAGCAGGCCGCGAACGGAGTTGCAAAGACAGGCAGCATCGGCGGTCTTCAGATCGTCCAAAGTGATAACTTGCTCTTCAGCGTTGACGCGGGTTTCGAGCACATGACTGCCTTGAACGCAACAGCAGGGCTCCTGCTGCGCAGAACTTGCGCAATTCCAGCGCCTATGCAACCACGATGATTCGGAGGCGCGTTTGGGGTTGGGCCCGGGATCTTCGGTTGCCGGGATCGAGCCTCCATCGCTATCCTCTTGCCATGCCTAAGATTCGCGCGGAACGCGTTCCCGGCTTTTCCGAAGGCCGCGATCCAGCCAAGGCTCCTTCCGGTGGCCTGAGCGCCTGAGTTGTCAAGTTTATCTAACAACTCGCTGCGCCCACGCCTACGCCTGCAGGCGGGAGCGCCTCAGCAGCCGCAGCCGCGATGGCCGCCGGACTGGTGTGCATGGTGGCCACGATTTCGCGCGGCAGGAAAGCCCATCTGCAGCACGAAAGCCAGCTCAGCCAAGCCATCAGCCGGCTCACCACACTGCGCCATGAGCTATGTTCCGCGGTTGATTCCGACGCCGAGTCTTACAAAGCTGTGATGAAGGCGTACAAGATGGCCAAGGATTCTTCAGGCGGCCGCCGGGAAATCAACGCCGCGCTTCGGCGGGCGGCCAGTGTGCCTCTGGGCGTGGCAGAGATGGCTGCTGAAGTGGCAGGAATCGCCTTCGTCCTCCAGCCGATCACCGGTCCCAGCATGAATCCCGATCTTGCCACCGCGATAGCTCTCGCAAGAGCCGCATTCGAGGGATCGCTCACAAATGTTCGGGTTACCCTCGATTTGATCAAGCCTGATTCGCGGAAAGAGCAATCCTTCGTGAGTGAGACGCGGAAACGAGCGGAAGCGCTAAATGTGCGGGCTTGAACCAACTTAATTCTGACGGCACCGTTCGATGCCTTGACGCGGTCCGTAAGGGCTGCGCTTAGGCCAATCCATCTAAACCATCACAAGGGGGATAGAGAGATGAAACTCTGGACACCCGCCGCATTTTGGCCGCTTTCACCGTATTCGCCATAAGCATGGCAATGGTCATCGGTCCAACTCCTCCCGGAACCGGGGTAATTGCCCGGCATACTTCAGCGACCTTCGGATGCACGTCTCCAACCAGAATTGATCCTTTCTCCGAGAACTGCTTTTCCCGCTCCGCATCGCCGGCAAATATAGTCCGAAACTGCTCAAGGCTGTCAATCCGGTTAATCCCCACGTCGATGACCGTAGCGTCTGCATTCACCATCTCGGGGGTAATCATCGCGGGCTTGCCGATCGCCGCGATCAGGATGTCGGCCCGCTGGCAAACGCGAGCCAGATCGCGAGTGCGGGAGTGACAGATTGTAACGGTTGCATTCGCATTGGTCAGCAACATCGCCACGGGCTTGCCGACAATATCGCTTCTGCCAACCACCACCGCATCCTGGCCGACGACTTCGATACCGCTTCGGCTGAGAATCTCCATGCAGCCGGCCGGTGTGCAAGGCACCAGATTCGGGCGCATGGCGGAGAGCAGTCCGACGTTGATTGGATGGAAGCCGTCGACGTCCTTGGCAGGATCGATTGCCATCAGGATTCGCTTGGAATCAATCTGGCCGGGAAGCGGCAGTTGCACCAGAATGCCGTCGATGTCCTCGCGGCGGTTGAGTTCGTCGATGATTGCCAGCAACTCTTCCGTAGAGGTGCTGGCCGGGGGCGTAATCATCTCGCTGAAGATGCCCAATTGCTCGCAGGTGCGGATCTTGCTGCGCACGTAGACCTGCGAAGCTGGGTTTTCTCCCACCAGCACCGCTGCCAGTCCGGGACGCACTCCCTGCTGGCCGAGTTGGGCCACTTCCGTTTTCAGTTCCGCCTTGATCTGCCCGCTGATGCTGATTCCATCAAGAATTCTTGCCGCCACTCGTTTTGCCCTCGTCCAATCAAAATTAGTGAAAGCCTCGAAGCATTTGTTGCCGCGGAATCATAGAGCCGTCTCACAACCTCTCGCGGCGTAGAAGCGGCTGGAGTGCCATCGCGCATAGCAGAGTTACGCTTGAAATTCAGAGCGCAGTGGCTCACGTCCCCTTGCTTTTCCGGGTTTTCAGCAAATTGAGCTTCTTCGCGGAGTGATCGCGCTCAAGATAAAAATTGATCCACGAGGAAGTCTGGCTGAGATCGTAGTTGACCGGTGGCGTACACTCGCCGTTCAGTGTTTCCGTGGCCCCGTGGCTTTTCAGCCGGTCATAAGCCCGGATGTAAATGCACATTCTCTGATTGGGATATTTTTCGCACCAGCCTTCGAAACTTCCGCCGCAGGGGCCGTTTCGCTGGCCTTTGGGGCACTGGCTCTGAGGACACAGGTAGGCCGTGTCAAGCATCGCGCAGTCGCCGCAGTGCATGCAATCGTTAGTGATGCCCTTGATGATTTGCTCGGCCTTGATATAAGCGCCCTGGACTGGGGTTTGATCCACTGCCTTTGAGAGCCAGACCATGGGCCGGAATAGAAATCCGCGCGGATCGAACATCGTATGGTGAAGGATTCTGAATAGCTGATAACCGAAGCCCGCTTTGGGGCGCTCGTTCCGGGCCGACGGCGTCTCGGTATTCAGTCCGGTTTTCTCGTCCGCCTCGAAGTAGTACCAGCCGTTGGGCTGAGGAAAGTCAAACTCATGCACCAGTTCGGGCCAGTTCGGCAACAACTCTTCTCCCCGGTCGATGACCTGCTCCAGGTCATCGAAGGTCATGCCGTGGCCGGAGATATGCGCGCCCGCAAAGCCCATTCCTTTCAAGATCGCGTACATCTTGGCGGCCCGCTCTTTGCGCTTGCTCCTGCCCTTGTCTGCCGAATTCGCCTCGCTTTCGATGACCGTGAGCAATTCGTCAGTCACCACGCAGCCCGGCAGCAAGTTGTTGTGCATTACTTTTGCCGCGCCGGCAGGCAGCAGGTAGATGTTTCCGACAACCGGAATATCGCCGAAGCCAAGCAGTTTCACCACCTGGAGCAACTCGTGAAACTTGCGCGCGTCGAAACCGAGTTGAGAGACGACAAACTGCGCGCCTGCTTCGAGCTTCTTCCTGAGCTTGAAGTATTGCCCCATCTGCTCCGCTTCAAGGGCCTTGAACGGGCTGGCGGCCACGCCTGCGAAAAAGTGCGTCGGCTTCAGAGTTGTGGTTCCCTTGAAGGCGGGAACTTCCTGGCCCCGGTTCAGGGTTCCGATCAACGCCGTCAGGTTCACCGAGTCAAGATCAAATACCGGCTTCGGGCCTCCCATAAAGCCAGACTTCGGGAAATCGCCAGTCATGACCAGCAAATTGCGTATGCCGGCACGCTCCATCCCGTAGAGGAGGCTTTCCAGTTCGTTACGGTTCTTGTCCTTGCACGTGAGATGAACCAGCGGCTCGCAGCCCAGATGGATGATTTCAACGCCCAGCATCTCCGCGGAAAGTGCGGGAGTTCCGCCGGGATTATCAGTAATCGTGAGCACGTGAACCCGGCCCGATTTTGCCGCTCGCTCTACGGCCGAGAGAACATCTATTTGGGATTTTTCGAACGCGCCCCGTCCTGGCACCAGCTCCCAAGTGATACTGAACGTCGCCGGGTCGCGCAGCGACCGCTCATAGCCACTCGCGCCGTGCTGCTCGACTTCACTTGCAACCCTGCACGCGTCCACCGGCATTGGACACCTCCGCGCGCGCTCCGAGAAGCTTGATTTCCAAGCTGATTCGCCAGACGATCTCTCACTTCCCATACAGAGCGCAGTGACACCTATCACATCATTACGACTAGTATTCAAAATAAATTTGTTCGTGGCGAGGAAATAGTCTGGCGCCAGGGGAGAGTGCTGCTAATGACTATTAACTTGGCGGAGCTTTCGGATCCTTTAACCTCGACGACTCAGCTTCCTGCGGCGGGCGCAAGCGCCCCGGCCCAGCCGGCCGTGCCCAGCGATATCGAGATTGCACAAGCAGCGGTTCCCATCCCGATTGCCGAGATTGCCTCGGCGGCAGGAATCCTCAGCCACGAGCTGGAGTTATACGGCAATTCCAAGGCGAAGGTGAAGTTGTCGATTCTCGATCGCCTACGCGGCAAGCCGGCGGGAAAGTACGTGGTGGTGACGGCGGTCACGCCGACTCCCCTCGGCGAAGGAAAGACGACGACGACTGTCGGGTTAAGTCAGGCATTGGGGGCGCATCTGCACAAGAAGGTGTTTACCTGCATCCGGCAACCAAGCATGGGTCCCACCTTCGGAATCAAGGGCGGCGCGGCCGGCGGTGGATACAGCCAGATTATTCCAATGGAAGAGTTTAACCTGCATCTGACCGGCGACATTCACGCCATCACCGCGGCCAACAATCTGCTGGCCGCGGCCATCGACACGCGCATGATGCATGAGTCGGAGGCAACCGACGAACAACTCTTCGACCGCCTCTGTCCACCGGCGAAGGATGGTTCGCGCCGCTTCAGCCCAATCATGTTCCGCCGCCTGCGCAAACTGGGGATCAACAAGAAAGATCCCAACCAGTTGACTGCCGAGGAGCGTTCACGGTGGGCGCGCCTGGATATCGATCCGGCAACCATTACCTGGCGGCGCGTGATCGACACCAACGACCGCATGCTGCGCGGGATCACCGTTGGAGAGGGACCGGAAGAGAAGGGGCATACGCGCGAGACAGGCTTTGATATCTCTGTGGCCAGTGAGATCATGGCGGTTCTGGCGCTTACCACCAGTTTGAGCGACATGCGCGAGCGTTTGGGACGCATGGTGATTGGGTCGAACCGCAAGGGCGAGCCGGTCACCGCCGACGACCTGGGCGTGGGCGGCGCGCTTACGGTGATGATGAAGGACGCCATCATGCCCAACCTGATGCAGACGTTGGAGGGAACTCCGGCGTTTGTCCATGCCGGCCCATTTGCCAACATCGCCCACGGTAACTCGTCGGTTTTGGCCGACATGATTGCCATGGGACTGGTGGGAAAAGACGGGTACGTCGTCACCGAAGGCGGCTTCGGCGCCGACATGGGCTTCGAGAAGTTCTGCGACATCAAGTGCCGTGAGAGCCTGCTGTTTCCAAACTGCGCGGTACTGGTGACGACCATTCGCGCGTTGAAGATGCACGGCGGTGGCCCCAAGGTGGTGGCCGGTCAGAAGCTCTCCCCGGCTTACACGGAAGAAAATCTTGAATTGCTGGAGAAGGGCTGCGTCAATTTGACGCGGCACATCGAAAATATACACAAGTTTGGCGTGCCGGTGGTTGTGGCGGTGAACTGCTTCAGCACGGATACGGCTGCGGAAGTCGAGTTGGTGCGCAAGGCGGCGCTCGAGGCAGGAGCCGAAGATGCCGTCGTCGCCAACAACTGGGCCAAGGGCGGCGCCGGTGCTGTGGCCTTGGGCGAAGCCGTGGTCAAGGCTTGCGAAAAGCCCAGCGAGGTCCGCTTCCTGTATCCGGAGTGTTCTGAAGGATGTGGCCGCTGCACGAAAGCTTGCGCAAAGCCCTTCGAGTTCCGCTTCCTGTATCCCCGCGAAGCTTCGATCAAGGAAAAGATCGAGTGCATAGTGCGCGAGATATACCGTGGCGCGAAAGTCGAATACTCGGCGGAGGCGGAAAAGCAGATCGAGCTGTACACTCGCCAAGGCTTCGACAAACTTCCGGTATGCATGGCCAAGACGCATTTAAGCTTCAGCCATGACGCGGCTCTCAAAGGCGCGCCAACCGGGTTTGTGGTTCCCGTGCGTGAAGTTCGCGCCAGTGTGGGTGCAGGGTTCGTCTACCCGCTTCTGGGCAAAATGAGCACTATGCCCGGACTTTCCAGCCGGCCCGGTTATTACGAAATCGATATCAATGTCGAGACCGGTCAGGTGGTTGGCCTGTCGTAACTGCCAAGTGTCGGAGCGCATCGGCCATCTTTGGCGATCCAAAGATGGCCGTCGTCATTCGCTGGGGGTGTTGTTAAATGTTTGCGCTTGATGCTGGGACCAGTTTCGCCGCCGGACATGCAATTCGAGGATATTTGGGCAAATGCGAAAACTGGCACGGGCACAACTATAGCGTTCGGCTCACGATCACTGGTGAATCATTGAACGAAATTGGATTGTTGTGCGATTTCTAGGATGTAAAGGCTCTGATGAAGGAAGTGACCGGCCGGCTTGCGTCCTTCGTAAATCGAGTGTTGGTCTATATATCCTAGCACGATATATAGTCACGACACCCATGGCATTCAACCAGCGATCAAAGGTCCCGAGTTGGCACTTGTGTTGTAGAGAGTTTCAAGGTGGGCTCATGCGAAGATTAATCGCCGAATCGTGGATTGAGCATTCACGCGGAACCGATCTGACGGTCCCTGGAGCCGCTTTCTAGGTTAGTACCAAAAACGCCGCAGTGTTCCTCATTCTTCAGCCCCTACTCGGTCATGAAGATCCCGGGACACTGGGCGACATTTCCGGTAGGAATCAGCGTCCATGAGTGATTTGGCGATCCAGTATAAAAGCCAGGTCAGGGTTCTGACAGGAATGGGAGCCCGAAAATCACGGAGGCGAGCCCCAAAACCTAATCGAGACTCTCACACAAGGCGTCTGCGAACCATGGTAACGCAGAGTAGAAGTTGGATCCTCTGGACATGACCTTATGATTCCAAAAAGTATTCAGCCTAAACACATCGAAGCCGCAATGGACGAGATAGACCGGAATGGAGTGCCCGCTGGACGTGACGCTCAGAAGTTCTTCGTGAGTTGGAACGGTCACAGGTACCCAGCGAAGTATGTAGTCGCCCTTGCGTGCAAGCAGGCAACGGGAAAGATACTCAGCTCCGCCATGTTCAATGGGGGTCAAGAGACGAACGCATTTCTTCGGAGTCGCGGGTTCGTTATAGATAGGTATGACGAAGAGTCTGCTCCCTCAAGCCAGCCCTACATCTCGCCGTCAACGCCAGTGCCCGCCCCCGCCGCGCGATCCCAGCGTGCAACCGCGAAACATTCCGAGCGGTGTCCCGAGTGCAAGCAGAGAGTCGAACAGCTGTTGAAAGCTCTTTACGGTGAGGTGCAGCGAAATCAGCGCCTCAATACGCCTGCAACTCCAGAGTCATATAAAGGAACGACAATATCCGATACGCTGAAATCCATCTACGAAGCACTTCAAAAGCAACGCGGGCATGAGTCCTTTGTGAAGTCAGAATCGCTTTCGAACTGCGATTTCCTCGTGCCTGCTCCCGGCTTCCTCGTGGAGTTTGACGAGTGGCAGCATTTCACTGCAAGTCGCAAGTTGTCACTGAGTCTCTATCCCAAGGTCGGCTTCTACGGGTTCGAACGCTCACGGTGGATGGAACTGTGCGAGCAGATAAATGCCCGCGATAACAAAGCGCCTTTTCGGGATGAACAAAGAGCCTGGTACGACACACTTAGAGATTTGGTCCCTGAGACACTCGGGATGAAACCAACAGTTCGGTTGTACGCCGGTGAACGCCAGTGGCGTGACCTTAATGCAACGGACCCAGAAGACCTCTCTACATTTCGACAAATAATCGGAGAGCGAACGAACTTTTGGTCTTTGGAATTCCGTGTTCCCAGAGAGGCGACGTTGGCCAGGCTAGTGATTGACGGGCATTGGACGGGTAGCTTGCCTCTTTGTCAAAAGCTACTGAATGACGTTGCCCATCAATGGCCTGCCGGTTCCCGGGTTGATTGTTTGTGTACATGTGGCGCTTTCGTTGCGTTTCCGTGGCCAGATGCTGTGCCGGTCCAAAGAGATAACCGCTTCCCCGACGATAATGCAATCGAGACGCTAAAGCAGCACGCGAAATCTGCAGTCGAGCGGTTGCTGTCGAACGGTTTACGGGAAAAACTCTCGACGTTAGCGGATTACATGACCGTTGGCGCGGACACGGAAAAAGCTAAAATCTCCAGCACGCAAAACTATATCCCAACGCCTCATGCAGAACTGGTGGTAGTAGTGAATCTCAAGAACGGAGAGCTCCACTTCACAGGCAAGTCGTATCCCACAACCGGTCAAGAGACGGGGCTTCTTCGAATCCAAGCCCTTGATTCTCACTTCATAGAGCTTTGTGGTAAAGAGACGATGGTGCTGGGCTATCATGACCTGACCATATTTAATCCACGCTCGGATGCAACGGCATCAGGGTGGCGTGCCGAAGTCAAAGAGCAGTTCAAAACAATATCGAATCGTCGCAAGCCAGCGCAGGTTCTGCATCATCCTCATACGACGGTGAAGAGAATGACATGGCAACATGCGTGGAACGGCTTACGAAAAGACGTGCCATCCGTTAAACGATACTTGGGGACGGGCTGCTATTCCTACAGAGACAGGCTTAGCCGGGACTCGCTTAACGAAGTTCTAAGTTCGACAGCAAGCGATGGAGTAACGGACGTGCTTGTACGCCTTGCGAGTTGGGCACCAAAGTAGCAGTGAACTGTCGCCAATGCACTCATGAAGCACGCCTTTGGCGGCGAAAATCGGACTAATCCCGGAAAAACGCCGCAGGCTCCGGGAGCATACGCCGAATGTCAAAAGCCACAAGCCGATCGTCTCGCGGCGCTCATGCACAAACAGACGTGATAGTGCCGGAACAACCCCCTACGATGCTCCAAGGCCGCGACACCCGGCTTTTGGACGTGCAACTGCACCACCCGAAACGCTGTACGGACGCGCCGGGGCACCGGCGACGGCATTTTATCCTAACTATCGCACCGAAGCCTCTCCACTGTCCAAGTAATGGACTGCCCGGCGATTTGCAGCGCGGGCCGGGCACCACGCAATTCACTCTTCCCCGCTGAGGAAACTACACGGAGGCACGGGGGGACCCTATTTTCGGTGCTGCCCTCCCCCGCCGCCCAGCCCCTTCTGGGGGTAGTGGCCCGTAGGGAGCCGGCTAGCAGTCCTGCGCTTCGAATCAGGCGTACAGGTCTCAACACTGGACGTTCGGAATGGTACGGGGAGATGCGCCGGAGTGCGGCTCCATTGCCGGTCTGGTCAATTCCTGTGGACACCACTCAGAACTACTGGCCGGATTCTCGCAGACTACACAGGAGCCCCGAATACCGCTTGCGTGACTGGTCATTCCTGACCGCCAGGCCCAGGGCCTTATTCTGACCAACGACTACAAGCAGCCGCTTGGCGCGGGTGATTCCAGCCCGGGCCCGATTCTGTGAATCCTTGGGTATTCCGACGCTTTGGGCTATCTGATCCGCCGTGGCAAAGCCGATGCCATGGATCTCCTTCGCCAGGGTGTAAGGGTTACTGCGAGACTGTGTTGTCAACATTGAAAGCAATTGCCATTTAGAGACAGTATTCACAAGAGAGCGGAGGAACTCGGTGACGGGTCAGTTTGAAGGGGAGAGGCTTTAGTTGAAGGGTATGGCCTTTCGGTGCAGCGAAGAATCTCAATCCGTTGAGGGGTTCGGGCTTCGGCCTAATCCAGACAATTACACAGGCGATGTTGTCAACACACGTCATGCTATATCAGGGATGCGCAGTTAATCAGCCCCAACCTCAGCATTTTCCTGTGTGCCAACGCCAGATGATTGCAGTGCGAGGTAGCTCAAACCGAATCGCTTGATATTCTTGTGCTGCTTCTCAAATTGGTCGAAGTGGCCTTCCTCATCGCCAACGAGATGTTCAAAAATCTGCTTTGTTGCGGCATCTGCCTTTGTTCCACATTCGATCGCTGCCTGATTGTAGAAGTGAGCACTCCCCTCTTCCATCGCCATGGCCTTTACGAGGATTGCCTCAGGGTCGATGATCTTCTCCGCGGAACCGGCCGGGACCATCTCGACATCGCCTTCAAGAAACAGCACTCGCTCAGCGAGCAACTCAACATGGCCCATTTCCTGGATGGCAGTCTTCTTGAAAAGAGACGCCAGCGGTTTGAACCCCTGGTCGTCAAGATGAAAATGGAAGTACATGTATTGGTGCACCGCCTGTAGCTCATCGGCGATCGCATGATTCAGAAGATGAACACTACCGACATTCTTCATACGTTTCTCTCCGCACTTCATATTCGGAAACCAGATGTGTCGTAAAGGTTCGCGATCTCTCAATCGCGAACGAAGCTGCATACGGTCAGATCGAGTAATTACTCCTTTTTCATATGTGTCCGTCTGCATTGCGCGAAAGGTCTGGGACTTCGCTACGGTCTATCTGTATCTTTACGGCGTGCGTTGAACACGAGATACAGGGATCGTAATTGCGCACCAGCTTTTCGCAGGCATCGACAATTTCCGCATCGGTACGATCGAGTATGCCTGGAAGCAGCACGCGTAGATCGTCTTCGATCCTCCGGTAGTTCTGGCACGTGGGCGGCACGATCCGGGCGCTTTGCACGATGCCCTGATCGTTCATCCGGTATCGGTGATACAGCAAACCTCGTGGCGCCTCGGTGGCGGCGCACCCATCGCCGGCGTGGATGGAATACTCCATTGCTGCCGGCTCGGGTTCACGGTATGTATCGATTAGGCGAAGAATCTCTTCGCACGCCATGACGAGCTCAATGGCCCGTGCGACGATTCCGGCATAGGGATTAGAACATGGCCACGCAATTCCGCATTCGTCGGCAGCTTGCCGGGCGAATGGGGGCAGATGGCTGTAGTTCAGGTTGACGCGTGCCAACGGCCCGACAAAGTAGCTTGATCCGCGATCGGCGCGCACGGAGTGCAGCGCCGTCGAATGCGCCACATGTTCCTCCAGAAAGACCTGCTCGAATTCCTTTACGGAGATGTCGAGCCCTGCCGAAGAAATGATGGAGCCTTCGTTGATGGCGTATTCTCGGGGGTGCGAGAGCGCCACGCACTCGTAGTCCGGCGCGAAGTCAGGCAGTTTCAGTCCGGAGACAAATTTCACGGTTTCAAGCGAAGCCTGAAGGGCCCATTCGACCCGCGGCCTAAGCTCAAGCAACTGATGCCGGTGCGGAACCTTCCAAAACCCACCCACACAAACTGAAACCGGATGCACGGATCTGCCACCCACAACCGTCATGATCTCGTTGCCAATTTTCTTGAGTTCCAGCCCCTGTTTCACCAGGTGCGGCTGTTCCCTGGCAAGTGTCAATGCGCTTTCCATTGCGAAGAAATCCGGAGCTTGCAGGAGGTAGATGTGCAACGCGTGGCTCTCAATCCATTCTCCGCAGTAGAGCAGTCGCCGAAGATCTCGAATCTCCGGCGAGGGCGTGATCCCGAGAGCGGTTTCGATCGCCTGCACGGAGCTCATCTGGTGCGCGGCCGGACAGATGCCGCAGATGCGGGCCGTAAGGTCGGGGACCTCGCGCATTGAGCGACCACGCAGGAAGGCTTCGAAGAAGCGTGGCGCCTCAAAAACATCGACCTTCACGTCCCTAAGGTGCCCGTCGCGGACTTCGATACGCAGTCCACCCTCTCCCTCTACGCGGGTCATCGATTCCAGCCGGATGGTCCGAGTCTCATTGGTCGCGATCATGTTGATATCTTCTCCAGCTTTTCCGCGGCTGAGCGGAATTCCTCCGCCCACCCGGTAAATCCATTCAACAGCCGTAACATTTCAGAGCGCGGAATGCCGTGCGCAGTCAAGCCCTGACAAAGCGACTCAGAATGGGCACTCTCCATGGGACCGTAACAGCCAAAGCAGCCGCGGTTGAAGGCGGGACACATCGCCCCGCATCCTGCGTGCGTTACGGGACCCAAACAGGCGATACCTTTCGCTACCAGCACACAAACCGTTCCTTTGCGCTTGCACTCGACGCACACTGCATGCGCCGGCAGTTGTGGCGCCCGACCGATCAGCACTGACGTAAGCACCTCCAACAACTGCTCCTTGGAGATTGGACATCCATTAATTGCGAATTCCACCGTCACGTGTGCGGCCACAGGAGTGGATTGGGACAGCGTATGGATGTAGGTCGGATTGGCGTAGATGGCCCGCGCGTACTCGTCCACATCCTGAAGGTTGCGGAGAGCCTGAATTCCCCCGGTATTTGCGCAGGCACCGAGCGTGATTAACATCTGCGACTTTCGCCGGATGTCGCGCACTCGCTCGAGATCATGCTCGGTGGTGACCGATCCTTCGATCAGTGCTATGTCGTAGGGTCCATCGAGGATTTGCGACCGCGCTTCGAGAAAGTAGCAGATCTCCACCTGGCCGGCGATGGCTAGGAGTTCGTCTTCGAGATTGAGCATCTGAAGCTGGCAGCCGTCGCAGGACGCCAGCTTGAACACAGCGATGCGTGGCTTTCCGTTTGTCGGCATCAGAATTCCTCCCTTCCGAAGAACGCTTCGATCTGCGAGAAGCGGAAGATCGGACCCTGTTTGCAAATGAAGGCAGGCCCAAGCTGGCAGTGTCCGCAGAATCCGATGGCACATTTCATGTTGCGCTCCATCGAGACATAGATCGCGTCTTTGGGGACGCGTCGCGCCATAGCCTCGTAGATGACGAAGCGCATCATGATCTCCGGGCCGCACGAGAAAACCAGAGTGTTGCGATGGTCCAGCCGGGTGCGATAGAAGGCCATGGGGATGACGCCGACTTGCCCTTTCCAGGTTTCGTCGGCACGGTCGACGCTCACATACATCTCAATTCCGCCGTCTTGCCACGTCTCGAACTCGCTGGTGTAGAGAAGATCCTGCGGCGTTCGCCCTCCATAAAGCACCAGCACGCGACCGAAGCAGCTTCGCCGGTGGAGAGCCTGCATGATGACCGGCCGCAACGGCGCGAGGCCGATGCCGCCCGAAACAATCATCAGGTCCTTACCCTCAGCCAGTTGCATGGGCCAGGGATTGCCATATGGTCCGCGCAGGCCGACAGTGTCACCAACCCGGAGGCGCCCGATGGCGCGCGTCACGCTGCCCGCGTAACGAACCGTGTGCTCCATTACCTTCGGCGTAGTCGGATCGGAACAGATGGAGATCGCCACTTCACCGAATCCGGGCAGGCAGATCATGTTGAACTGGCCGGGGATGAAGCCCACCGGCGCGCCGGGATCGTTGTATTCGAGGCAGAAAGTCGAAATACCGTAAGTTTCCCGACGTATGTGCCGCACGGTCGCTGTGCGCGGAAGCATAGGATCGGTAGTTTCTGCCCGCTCGAGAATGGCTGTCGTGCTCATCGCGCCCCCGTTGAACGAAGCGTATTCAGTTCTTCAGTGATATCAATCCCTACCGGACACCACGCGATGCAGCGTCCACATCCTACGCAACCCGAACGGCCGAACTGATCGATCCACGCTGCCAGCTTGTGAGTCATCCACTGGCGGAAGCGCGACTTGATGGTCGGGCGGCTATTGCCTCCATGCACGTGCGAGAAGTCGAGGATGAAGCAGGAGTCCCACACGCGCGTTCGTTTCGTGCTGTTCCCGGTCAGATCGCTGTGGTCTTCCGCGGTGGAGCAAAAGCAGGTGGGACAGACCATGGTGCAGTTCGCGCACGAGAGGCAGCGCGCGGCGATCGCATCCCAATGTGGATGGTCGATTGTGTCGTAGAGGAGTTTGGGAAGGTCGCTGGTTGTCACCTGGCGCTGAATCTGCCGTTCGGTGCGCTGGGTGATCTGCGAGACACGGCCCACATCGAATGCGCTGGCCGGTTGCCAGTCGACGCCAGCAAGAATATTGGAGCCCGCCTCCGAACCAATTTCTATGAAAAATGACTCGGGTAACTCGGTAAGAGCAAGATCGAATCCGGAGCGCACGCGCGGCCCTGTGTTCATGGAAGTGCAGAAACAGGTCGATCCCGCAGTGTTGCAATTCACTGCAAGGATGAAGGCCCGCTCGCGACGGTGAGCATAGTGCGGATCTCTGAAACTTCCGTTGACGAATATGTCATCCTGAATTGCGATAGCGTGGAGGTCACAGGACCTTACTCCGATGAATGCATAGGGCGGCGAATCGTCCGCGCATGGTTCAAACACCCAGCCGTTACCATTGCGATGTGCAGTGAGTAGATCGAATTGGGGTGGATATAGGTACTGTTTCCACGAATGCGGACCAACGGTAAAGGCGAAATAGTCTGTTGAGTGCGTTCGGAGCAGATGCGAACTTCCCGCCTTCTGCTCAAGCGCCCAGCCGGCAGGTAATTCGGTCATGTTTCGTATACGCGCGAGAATCAAGGCTCCATCCTGCACCGTGGGCCCGATCAACTGAAATCCGCTGCTGCTTAGGTTGTCGAGAATGTGTTGGAACGCAGGTTTGGAGAGGATGACGGTAGCGGAAACCCGGGGTGTAGTGGAGCCGACCATGTCGCCTCCTGGCAAAGACTTGAGGTGGCGATGTGTCGAATGCTCGGCTGGAATCTTCCTACGGGTTCGGAACCAGGAGGAATGTTCGCAGGTCCAGCGAACTAAGAGGCGAGACAAATGATAGCGAAAATCCTCTACACACTTGGAGCCTGTCAGTTCGCTCCCGAGCGAAAGGGACCCACCCGCCATCTCCGCTTAAATCTGGGACGATGATACACCCAACCGACCACACGTCAAGTGGGTACCCGCTCCACAATTCCGGACAAGTGGCCATCAGCCAGCCGCACTCCTGTGAGAGACCGAGACAGGCTCGCCACCGACCCCAACAGTGGCTGATCGATCATGTGCACCTTCCCTGACGGGTATCACTTGCCCATTAACCCATTCACCCTCCGGTCCCGCGAGAAAAGAAACGACGTGGGCAATTTCATTCTCCTCACCCAGATACTCATGTGAAGCCAACTTGCCAAGTTGTGCGAGTTTCTCTTCTCTTTTCCCTTCAAAAGAAAGCTCCGTGGCGACGGGTCCGAGAGCAATGGCATTGACCGTGACCCGATGCCCCCAAACCTCGTTGGCCAGAACGCGCACAAGTCCTTCAACTCCCGCTTTGGAAGCGATATAGGCGCCATACAACGGGGGATTCTTTGCCAGGGCACTGCTCGAGAACACAATGATTCGACCACCTTCGCTGATATGCAATGCCGCTTGCGCAAAGACCAGGAACGTGGTCCGAAGATTGATTCTGATTGTCTCGTCGAAGGTCTCAACGTCTCCGTGTGCAATAGGCGATAGGTGCATGATACCGACGTTGTTCACGACGACGTCAATCCGGCCGAATTCCTTCAGTGAACTCTTAAAGAGCCGCCTGACGTCATCTTCCTTGGTTACGTCGGCTTGGATGGCAACCGCCCTGCCACCCGATTCTGTGATCTCGGCTGCGGTTTCCTCCGCGTCAAGCGCGCTGCTTTCGAAATTGACAACGACGGCAAACCCATCCTCTGCAAGGCGTTTGGCAATCAAGCGACCTATTCCTCGGGATTCTCCTGTAACAATGGCTGTTTTACTCATTCTGCTTCTCCTTCCAAGCCGAAGGGCGATTGGTCAGGTGTTCCGCCGACGCGTAAAGAGAGTGGACGATTTTCTCTGGAGGAGTTCCATGCGAACTGCGACCCGATTGGACAGGTACGATCATCGCTACCTCTTCTGATCTGCAACTTTCGGTATCTGATCGTGTGGGAGGCGATGCTTGCTTCGCTCCGCGCAAGTTCCACCAGAATCATGATGATGAAGAACAAAGTTACGAGGATTACCGTCATGACGTATCCTTTGCTTTTCGTTCAGGCACAGATTGTTTGATCTTTGCGTGTCGGGCGGGCCGTGGCCGTTTAGGAAAACAGGCCATCAAGAGACAAGCCCGCTTGAACGCGGCCGTGAGTGAAGTTCGAACCTTTGGGTCCGGCGTTCCGGATGCAGTTCAGTTATCAGTGGCGATCGCTTGAGTATCCGGGTGGGAGTCTGAGAGGATCACCTGGAGATCAGCTTCGGTTCGAGACGTTCCGCTCCCAGCGGTTAGATCCGGTGAAGCCTCAAGCCTCGACCCACACTGACGAGTGAGTTCCCATCGGAACCAGTTGTCAGTGCGCTTCATCACAACAGGATGTGATGGCGTTTGGGCTTGTCGAAGCATTACTTCTCGGGTCAACAGGCCGAGAGCTAACCATCTAAGTGGTACAGATTTTCCGGGCCCTTCAAAACAGGTGGGGGTAAATTTTGCGTTGCCGAGAGGAAAAATGGAAATTCCGGCTAAAGCCTTTCCGGTGACATGTATCACGGCAGACCATCCCATCCAACCGGATAATCAATGTGGCACTTGGAGGTTAGGGATGAGGGAGGCCGCAGAGGCTTCATGTCCCGTCTTTTCAGGCCGCGGATAGATGGGCTCCAAAATACCCTACCCCTCAGAAAAACTGAGTGCAAGCGGAGGCGCGATGTACAGGATTGTGGAAGCCAGCACCGCCGGCCTCAACATCCGGCAGTTTACGATCAAGGCGCCGCGCATCGCGCGCAAGCAGCGGCCGGGGCAGTTCGTCATCCTGCGCCTCCACGATCAGGGCGAGCGCATTCCGCTCACCATCAAGAGTGCCGATCCGGCGACCGGAACCATCACCATTGTGGTGCAGGCTGTGGGCAAGACCACTTCGCTGCTCAACAGCCTGGAAATGGGCGACGCGATTCTCGACGTCGTCGGCCCTCTTGGCCAACCCTCCGAAATCAAGAAATACGGCACAGCCGCGATTGTGGCCGGCAGTGTAGGGACGGCCATGGCGCTGCCCACCGCGAAAGCACTGAAGGATGCCGACAATTACGTGATCTTCATTGAGGGCGCACGCAGCCGGGAGTTGGTGATCTTTGAGGACGAAGTGCGTGCCGCGAGCCAAGAGGCCTACATCATGACCGACGACGGCAGCTATGGCGAACACGGCCTCGTCACAAAGAAACTCGAAGAGTTGCTGGCAGCTGGGCACAAGCTGGACTTTGTGCTCGCCGTGGGCCCCGTGCCCATGATGCGCGCCGTGGCCCGGGTGACTGCGCCGCTCGGCATCAGGACCATGGTCAGCCTGAATTCCATCATGGTAGACGGCACGGGCATGTGCGGCGGCTGCCGCGTGCTGCTCGGCAGTGAGAGCAAGTTCGCTTGCGTGGATGGGCCGGAGTTCGACGCCTCGCTGGTGAACTTTGAGGTGCTGATGCAGCGCAATACGATGTACAGGATTCAGGAGTGCCAATCGCTGAAAGCCTTTGAGGAGCACCGGCAGGAGGAGCTGGCGCGCGTACGCGCCGCGCTGGCCACAAAGAGAAAAGAAGCGGCACAGTTGCGCGCAAGGCTCGATGCGCAAGGGGAGAAGCACTATGCCTGACGCCAATCCGCTTCCCCTCAAAGAGCGGATGAAAATTCCGCACGTGGCTATGCCGGAGCTTGAGCCAGAGGTGCGGGCGCACTGCTTCGCCGAGGTGAACCAGGGCCTCAGCGCGGAGAGCGCCGAGGAAGAATCTTCGCGCTGCCTCGCCTGCAACCGGCCAGCCTGCGTCGGTCGCTGCCCCGTGGGCGTCCAGATAAGGGAAGTCGTGGCGCTGATTTACGCGGGCGATTTTCTGGCCACGGCGACGAAGATGCGCGAGGATAACGCACTGCCGGCCATCACCGGCCGCGTCTGCCCTCACAGCCGCCTTTAGAGAAACGGTCACGTCGATGGACCTTACGAGCCAGAGAATTGGCACGGTCCTAAGAAGCCTGGACGATATTGAAGCATCGAATTTTATTGGGGAAAAACCCGATTCCGAGACATCGGGTAAGACCAGCGCCGAGACCGAGGATAATTCATGACATGGATCGTCGGCAACTGGAAAACACTGCCTAATTACTACCCCTGCTCACGAACTGACTGGCCCTTCAATCTCACAATCGCACACATGCTGGGCGCGTTGTCCGCTAAGTCAGCTTGTTGTATCCGAACGGCCCGGTCATATAGACCCCGTTTGGCGCAGCATCAGCTATTCCATAGCAGTATCTGCTCTCATGGACCTCATTCGAGATGGTGTCCCTGTAGCGAACGAAGCCCATCAGAATCAGTTTCCTCGTACCGTCGTTGAGTTCAGTCCATAGACCCGGATCTCCCTCCACGATATAGCTCACACTGTAGCTATCAACCACATAGTCATCACCCGGCGCGAGCCACTTTGTGTGCACCCATTGCGCGTTTGGGGCTGCACCCTGGCCAAAGTAAGGTTCGTCTGGAAGTTCTTCATCGAGTCGAGGTGTCATCATTTCGAACCCGGAATTTATTACCTCTGCGGGAGACCTACCTCGGTTAATGGCCTTGAATGTAAACGCGGTGAATTTACCTTCCCCTGAACGTTTCGGATCAATTAGAAGCCAAGGTCTCCCCGCATTGATTAGTGCTTTCGCATTCAGCAGCGCAGCAGATGCCGCATCCTTCGACGCCGTTGTCTGCTCTTTCATTTGCTCAACACTCTGGCTCGTGGCCTTTGCGGATCGTCTAGTTTCCCAAGACTGCCAGCAAATGAACAAAGCGGTCACGGCTGCGATAGCAACAAGCCACCAGTTAGAATCTGACCACCAATGGACCGGCTGATCCATGAACGCAGCGAGCATCAGAACTTGATTCCCCATGATGCCGACATTGTACGGTGTCTGGCCTGATTTATACTCGATGGCAACAAACCGGTCGGCAAAGAAGGGGCCTATCCTTCTGCACCTCTCTTCAAGAGGAGTCTCTGTATGGGCAGATTTCTATCTGGATGCCTGATGGCAATCGGTACAGTCGTCGTTGTAATCGTAATCGGCGGGATTCTGCTTTCCCACAAATCTTCGAGCACTGACTCCTCTTCAATTTCCCCAACATCGGATCAGTCCGCACAGCAGCCACCCTTCTCGATTACGCGCGGGAACATTACATACTATGGGACTATCTCAAGTGATGTCGGCGTCGCTGTCTTGGGTCTGCGCGACGCTGGCCCGTACCTTCCTGGCGCTTTTGACGAATTGGAAAAGGCAGACGGAAAGTTCATCGTTGTCGCCGTCGCAATCTCGAACCGACAGAACACTGCAATAACCATGAACACAAGCCTCTTCGAGATTTTGGATTCTAGTGGGAACGTGTATTCCGCGTCTGAGAAGAGCATGGAAGTTGGAACGGGTAACGATCTTTTCTTGGCACAGATAAATCCCGGCGTTATCAAGACCGGTCTAGTTATTTTCGACGTGCCGCAAACCTTAAGCCTCGATAGCCTACGGCTGAGGTTTCGCGGCGGCATGACGGGAGATTCAGCGATCCTGCCCCTAAAAGTAGACTCCGCAGAGCAACCAGTGCCTTCAACTCCGGCTGCACAACCAAGCGCAAACGATCAACCGGACATTCAGTACCCAGTGGCGCAGCCGGTCCCCGTAGGTAGTTCTCAGCCAACGACGCCCACCACTGTCTCAATTGGCCAAACTCCATCGGAGGTTGAGGCAATACTTGGACAGCCAATTTCAGTGACGACGGGCGCAAAGCACGTTTACACATACGCGCACGTTACGGTCGTATTTGTGGACGGGAAGGTCTCAGAAATTCATCAGACCGAGTGAAGTAGTCCGGTCAATCCATCTAGCCGCTCCTTCTCATCTGCTTGCCACTTCTCGCGGTCAATCACTTTAAGAGCAGCGAACGCATTGTAGGCCGCAGTGAGGGCCATCTCTGCATCCTCCTTTTGAAAGGTGACTTTTCCCCAGTGCATAATCCGATTCCATCTTCTAAACAATTCTGTATGAACGTAACTCACTTTCGCCTCGCTCTCGGATGCGGGCAGCTCTGCACCAATCAATTCTCCCTTGCTAGCTGCTGCGTAAAAGTCGGCGATGAAAGCATCGTAGTTTTTTCCGGTGAGGTATTTACAAACAAAATCGGCTGCTTTCCCAAAGCCTCCCGGTGAGGTTTTCTTTCGGTATTCCGTTTCCCACGCTTCTTGATCTGCATCAGTCGTCTGCAAATTGTCCTTAAACTCGTGTGCGATCGTTCTCCACTTTATATAGAGCCGAGTGATGGCGCATTCTATAGCCATCGCACTAGACACAATTGATACTGTGTAGTCCGCTTCTCCTATCTCATGCTTGGCACGGAGAAGAAGGCGCACCGAAATCACACTGAAGGTTAAGGGGTCAATGATGTAGGTAGGTTGGTGACAATTCGGGCAGACGCCAGTCGGAAACTCATCTTCACCATAACCAACCGCTGAAAATTCCGTGTGACATGCTGAACAGATTATGGAAATCGGAAATTTCATTTTCTAATCTCCTGTGCTGTCATTCTTTGTGCGTCGCGGGATAGCAAATTGTACACTTCACAAATTAAATTGGATACCCTGCGCTCGGCGAGCGTCAGCGTACAGATGCCCTCTGTTACGGGCCCTCGTTCCTGATTAGGAGCAGTTCCCCTGCGGCGGGGGTACTGCCCGTCTACACGGTCGATTCAGTTGCCAAGGTATTAGGCAAGGTCAAGGATGGCGACCGCGAATTTTGATTGTTGATTTCTCGTCCGTGGTCTGAGTTTTGAATGCTTTGGTTGAACTCATTTGACCGCCCCAGTTTCCGCAGCCGACACCGGCCCGCGTGAAGCAAGACAGGCCGCGAAACAATCGCGCTACGTCTGGGCTGATGCGGCACGCCAACGTCTCCACCACGATGAATGTGTACGGCAACAGTAGCCTGCGTGCCAAGCAACAGGCTAATTCCAAGGTAGTCCAGATGGTCATGAGGCGCGAAAGATCGCTTGCTGAAGCGGTCTAGGTGTTAATGTGGGGTTTTGTGGGATTCGAGATCAGGTAAAAATGCCGTAAGTTGTTGATTTTATTGGCTCCTCAGGTAGGACTCGAACCTACAACCCTTCGGTTAACAGGCGAGTACTAAACGGTGGAGTAGTAATGTTTTCAACGGAGTAGAGAGGAGCCAAAGGAGTAATCGGAGCCTTTTCGGCACGCAATTGGACCAAATTCTGGACCAAGTTTTTTCAACCAAGTCCGGTTCTCACTACCTGATCGTGGAGGAATCGGCGTCAGCCCCTAAGAAACTCAGAAGCCTCGATTCGAGCTGAAAATGGAACTTCCCTGCAAAGCCGAAATAATTGATCTGGAGCGTCAGATGGATTATCATATTGGAAGGTGGAGGCGCCCCATGGATGCCCTGATGGAACATCTGACAACAACGGAAGCGGCCATAGCGGCCGGAGTCTCGATCCCGCAGATCAACCGGATGATCGACGAAAAAATCCTGCCCGAGGATCTCTACGACACCACGCCTATCCGGACCTTCCGGTCGGATGCTTGTCTCCTCATTGCCTTCTATTTCGAGACGGCAAATTGGCTGACCGCGAACGCCCGCCTGGAAACGATCCGCAACGCCAGGATCCGCTGCTCGACCTGGAACGAGTGGAAAGACTGCACGGTGGGCGATCACAATCTGACGATCCGTTTCTCTGATCTCTGGAAGGAGGTCGACGGCCGTCTGCGCAGTCTCACAGAAGCGCGCCAGATGGTCGTCGAAGATCCCGAAATTCTGAGTGGGACGCCGGTCATACGGGGTACGCGGGTTCCGGTGCACGACGTCGCCGCTCAGGTCGATTCGGGAATTCCGACGGAGCGAATCCTCAAATCCTATCCGAGCCTCAACGCTTCGCAGGTCGAGCTCGCCTCGATTTACGCCAAGGCCGCTCCGCAGCGTGGCCGGCCACGTCGGCTTTCCATCCCCGGCGCGACCAGAATTTCGGTCACGAAGATGCGGCTCCGCGACTCCTCGCGAGGAGTGTGAGGAGTGCTGAAATTCCTGATTGACGAATGCCTGAGCCCGGACCTTGCACAGTTGGCGCGCGATCGGGGTTTCCACGCCAGTTCCCATGTGACCTGGCTAGGCAAGGCAGGCTGGAAGGACTGGCAACTCAGAGACCTGATCGTTGAGCAGGACTGGACGTTTGTCACGAGAAACAGCGTCGATTTTCGCGGACCGGTCGACCAGCCAGGTTCCAGCGGGCAGTACGCGAATGTTCCGATTCACGCTGGTCTGATCTGCATTAACTGCCCAGGGATACTGACTGCCAAAATTGAGATGCATCTCTTCTCGGCAGTCCTTGATCAGATTGGAGTGGCGGACGGGCTAGTAAATGAAGTAATCGAGGTATTCCTCGATGAGAATGAGGATGAATTCGAGATTGCCCGTTACCTTCTTCCAAACCCAGACGATGCTGGCTCTATCTGAAGATCCTCCAGATTCAACAGAGCCGCCCATTCTCCGTTCGAAGAGTATCCACAGCATTGAAGGCGCATTCTCATGTCGGATCTCGAACTCGATCCCCGGCGCATGGCCATTGTTGTTATCGACCTACAGAAGGGCATTCTTCGGATGCCAAGCAATCCGCATCCGACAGCGGTTGTTGTAAACAATTGTGCGACTTTACGCGCACGGGCTCGGCAATCTTCCGGCAATCCGCTGGAAGCTGATTAATCTTGCATTGCTACAAGCCAAACAACCGGAGAAATACCGGGCGATGATTCATGATCTTGATGCGATGTTGAGGGGCACGTCAAGGACATCGATGTGATTCCCCGGGGGATAAACCCGAAAATAATTGACGCTGTTGTCGCGAAAACTGCTTCTGTTCGCCACTTGTTCTATGGAGTCAATTGAGGCCTCACCAGATGCCACACGTCCGAGTAGTCAGTTCACGGACGATCTTCTTGCCATATCGAGCGGGGGGCACCCTGCTGTTTTACCAGCAAAATGCAGTGCCTTATAGAATCAATGGTTTAGGGGAAGTACAGTCGATCATTATTATGGACTGCGGGCCCTGCACGTCTAAGCTGGTGATCGGCTCACTTTTTGACGTTTTCTTGTGGTTCGTATATCATCAGGCGACAAATTCTCCAGCTAAGCGATGTTCCCAACCTCCGAGCAAACCATTGTTGGGGAATGGGTTAAGGCATGAAAGAAGCTGCGTTTACCCAAACGCATACGCTTCCAAAACGTGTGCGTATGAGTGATGCAGGCGGTAACTACGCAAGGAGGGAAGGCAGATGGCCAGCAAATGCCCACGGTGTCACGGAAATGGAACAGTCACTTGCACACGTTGTAAGGGAAGCGGGGTCGAGATCACGCTCATTGTTGCCACCTCAAAGTGTCCACACTGCCACGGGAGTGGAGAAGTGAAATGTCCTCTCTGCGGCGGAAGTGGTCATTCATAGGGCTAATCAAGGTATTGTTTCGGCATTAGAGAAGCGTGGGAACAATGCGGCGCGCGACTTTCCATCGCGGGTACTCCTGCGACACAAGACGACCAAGCCGTTGGCGTTGAAGAAGGTCAAGCCTGCGGCTAGAGTTGCATGATTCTAGCTCGGATTGGAACGGATGAGGAGTGAATAGCGATGATTCAGTGTAATGCGTGCGGGAACGGTAAGATATCCGATTCCGAAACGATTTGTCCAATTTGTGGCACAGAACTTGTGTCACCAGCGGCGCCTAATGTCACAGCAGCAACTGGTAACAGCACAGCGCCACACGCATCAGATAAACCGTCGGCCAGTCCGTCGACGCCCCCGCTATCTGGCGTTTGCGCTCCGGTTTCGTCTGCCGCCAGCTTGGCAGGAGGAAGCCAGGCCAGCCTAACCGTAGTTCGCGGTGGCGGACTTACGAACGAGAAATTGACATGGCCCGGTAACCTCGTTGTTGTTGGAAAATTTGACATCGACGAGGGACCGGTGGATGTTGATCTTTCCCCTATACCGGAAGCAGGGTACGTATCGCGCAGACACTGCCAGATCTGGCCTGATCCATCGGGCCGATGGTTTGTAAAGGATTTGGGATCCTCGAATGGCACATTTGTGAGGCCCCAAGGTGAGCAGCGATTCCTCAAGACTGTCGGGGATCAAGCCCTAAAAGACGGAGACGAACTCGCGTTGGGTAACGCGAGATTTGTTTTCCACATAGAGTCTAGTCATGCCTGATGACAACACTCCTAGTGGGAGCACTGAACTTCCAGCCCTCGACGATCTAAGCGCTCCGCTTGAAATCGAGCTGACCCCAGAGCCGTTAGGTGCTGGAGTTCGCTTGGCTACGCCCGACAGAACAGTTTTCGTGGTGGGGTCTTGCCTCCGCACGGAAAGCGGTCGGCGGCTTTATGAAGGGCTGCGCGAGAGTGACGGTCGATCAGTGTGGATCCGGGAGGCCTGGACCCCGGAAGGAACGACGGGACTCAACGTCGAGGCCGAGGTCTTGGCTTCAGTTCAGATAAGGATGTTTGCCGAGATGCTTGCGTCTTGGGCGGAGGACGGGAGAGTTTACCTCGTTACCGATATTCGCCCTGGCCCGACAATGGAAGAGGCGCTGAAATCTAGGAACTTCTCATTCGTCCAAGCGCTTTCGGCAATAACGCAGGTAGCCTATGCCCTTTCGCGTCTGCACGACGCAGGTTGGATTCTCCTCGGTTTACGGCCATCGATTATCGTCCCCGGAATGCCGGCCAGCATCACTTCATTTGGCGACTGTGTGAGGGCCGGAGACCGACCACGTCGTGAGTTCTTCTACTCGGGATATTCATCACCTGAAGTCTTCAAAGGACAGCCGGCGAACCCAAGGATGGACATCTATGGCATAGGGGCGTTGCTGTTTCATGCAGTAACCCGGAACCCCATGGCCGAAACGGGAGCAGAATTGACCACTTTCTCGCCCCCCGCACCGGTCGGCGGCGTTCCGCAGATATTGCGCCTTTGTTTGGAGGAATCTGATGCTTGTTATACAACGATGGCGGAGCTACACAAAGACCTGCTGAGGCTTCTGAAGAGTTGCTCACCGCAACTCAGCTACGAAATCGTCTCCAGGACCAACATTGGCCTGGAACCTTCTCGCAAGACGAATCAGGACTCTTGCGGGTTCCTGATGGGCAGGACAGAAGGTGACGAGGGCCTTCATGCCTGGGCGTTTCTCGCTCTTGCCGACGGAATGGGTGGCATGGAGTCCGGAGAGATTGCCAGCCAGACTGCGATCAGGGCTCTGCTGAATCTCGCCGCCACCAATGCTAGAACCATTTTCAAAGGAGAAGATCGTTACACGGAACTTAAGCGCTGGGCCTCGGTCGCAAACGAAGATGTCTGCAACGCGCTTGAGCGGCAAAAGGCACACGGTGGCACTACGCTGGTCTGTGCGCTTGTGTGTCAGAGCGAGTTGATCTCCGCACATGTCGGAGATTCCAGATTGTATCTTGTGCGCGGGGGCAAGGCGCAAGTCCTGACCAGGGATCACTCCCTTGCTATGAGTTTAGCGATTCAAGGCGACATCCCTCTGGAGGAAGTGCGTCACCACCCTGACCGAAACCGGGTTACGCGGTCACTGGGAGAGCGTATTCCGATGCCGGACTACTATGCGGATACGCTTCAGGTGACCACAGGTTGTCCCAGCATGATGCTGGATGCGGGGGATCTTCTCGTGCTTTGTAGCGATGGTGTCTGGGAGCCAGTCACCGACGATGAGATTGCGTCGTGCGCGTCAGAATCCAGCAACCTCAACACAATTGCGCGCAGACTCATTGATTTGACATTGCAGCGAGGCGCTCCGGACAATGCGACAGTGGTTTTGCTAAGGATTCACGAGGAACAGACTGTGACAGAGGGGGAGCAATGATCCAGTTTGAATGCAGGGCACATCGAAAAGCTCTGAAAGCAGAGAGCGACGAGGCCCAGAAGATATTTGTGATGCTAAAGCTCCTTCCAACGAGGGACATGACCTATGCGCGTGCGCCTCTTGCAATCGTACTGCTGGTTGATACCAGCGGCTCGATGCAAGGCGATGATGCCAGACTAGAGCGCGCTATAGAGGCATGCCATGGCCTGCTTAACGACAGCCGGCTCCGGCCAGATGATCTTATCTCCGTCATCCAATTTAACGATACGGCCTCAACCCTTCTGCCGCTCCTCGAACTCGACGACCGCCAGAAGGCCAATGCCGCAGTCGATTCAATTCGAAAGTACTCCGGCGGAACGGTGATGGGTTTGGGGATGGATCAGGCATTGGCCGAGATACGAAAGGCGCCCCTGCCCGCACCGAAACGCGTATTGCTGTTTACAGACGGCGAAACAACAGATGAGGAGCGCTGCCGCCTCCTGGCTTCGGAGTTTGGCCCCATTAACGCACCTCTAGTTGCCGTCGGGATCGGAGCGGAGTTCAATCATGATTTGCTGCGCGAGACCGCCGCCAGCAGCATGGGCCGTCCTTATCATCTGAATCCAGAGACAACTTTTGAACAGATTCTTGAAGAAGAACTTGGTTCCCTGGTTCGAGAAGTGGTAACAGATGTCCGAATGAACATCGGAATGACCAAAGGCGTTACGCTCGATTCAGCGATGCGAGTTGTTCCAAGCATCTCAGAGATCAGCACGGAAGAAAAGCCGTTCCGCCTAGGCAATGTGTCTGCAGGCAATGAGACCGTGTTCATCCTTGAGTTCACCGTATCCGGTCTACGCAGGCCTCCGAGTCGTGCACGCTTGGTTCAAATCCAGTTGACGGCAGAAGTGCCAGGGATGAACCGTCGCGAGGAACTTCCCCCGCAGGATCTGTTTATGGATTTCACGACCGACACTGCGGCAATCTCTCAAGTGGATGCGGAAGTCATGGACTACGTGAAGCAGAAGAATGTTGACCGTCTAATGCAGCAGGCGACACAGCAGGCCGCATACGATCCAGCAGCGGCAGGCAGGACACTACAACTTGCCAAGAACATGACCTTGCAGCTGAAGAATGCCAATGTCACCCGTATGCTGGATGGCGCCCTTGACGAATTGAAGAAGACTGGAAGCATCTCTATGCAAACACGTAAGACGATTTCACTTGGCGGACGCACAAAGACGATCAAGACAGGGTCTTCAAGCTTAGACAATATTCCTTCTCTGGAAGAAATCCGCAAAGCGACCGGAGTCTAGGAAGTTTGCGTTGAATCGTGTCACGCAAAGAGGGAGAGGTTGCGCACATTTGACGTTCTCTTCGGTTGGGGTATCTCCCTGACCGAGGTGCGCATCAAGAGGGGAAGCCGGATGGTTTGCATTGCGTGTGGTGTCCAAAACAAGGACTCAGCAACGACTTGCTCTTCCTGTGGCGGCGCACTGGTTGATATTGCTCCCAGCGTGCAATTGCTGCCTGTGGGGACAGGCTTGGCAAGTGGTGCGTATCGTATTGGCAAAATGCTTGGGCAAGGCAGCTTCGGAATAACATACCAGGGTAGCGAGGCTAGGGCCCAACGGTTAGTGGCGATCAAGGAGTTCTATCCTTCCGAAGCAGGTTGCTACCGGCAAAACAGGACCGTGCTCCCGGGAAAGTTGACGAATCTCGAATGGAATGAGGCGAAGAAGAAATTCCTAACGGAGGCGGAGTCGCTCAAGAAGCTTTCGCATCCGGGAATCGTGAAGGTCTACGAGAGCTTTGAAGAACACAATACCGCCTACATTGCCATGGAGTTTATTTCTGGCCATCCACTGGCCAATGTCCTTGCGGACCGGGGATCCGTTCCGGAGGCGGAAGCTGTTGATTGGATTAGGCAAGCTGGCCAGGCGCTGCACGCGGTTCACCAGGCAAAAATGTTGCACCGTGATCTGAAACCTGAAAACATGATGCTCGCGGTCGGCCGCGGTGTAGTGCTCATCGATTTCGGCACGGCTCGCGAGTTCACCGCTGGCTTGTCGGGGACAAACTCCAAGACTCTTACCGTAGGCTTTGCGCCTCTGGAACAGTATGGCAGCCGCGTAATACTTGGCCCGTACACTGACATCTATGCTCTTGGCGCAACGCTTTATAACCTCCTTACCGAGAGAGTGCCTCAGCCATCCACGGATCGGGCCAACGGTGTGGACCTTGACCCTCCAATGAAGTTGAATCCGGGTGTTTCTAAGCAAACAAATGATGCGGTCCTCTGGGCGATGGAAATGCGTGCGGCCGACCGCCCACAGGATGTGTTGGAGTTTTTGAAGGCTTTAGGGGGCCAAGCTGTACCGGTGCGTAAGGTTCCGCAGCCTCCAAACATTGTCCCTCCCTCAACAAAACTCTCGTTTCAAAAGGCAAGTGCTTCGACGCTTAACGAGCTTGTCGACTTGTGCGACCGGTATCCGGATGAAGCACAGGACTATCTGTTCAACGGCTACATTGAGAAGTGGCTGGCGCAGACTGGAGTGGCCGCTCTTGCTCAGACCGCCCGCAACATGACGCGCTCGTATGACAAGGCTAAACGGAAGGGGCTTGAGTTGTTTGTGCGGGATGTATGCAAGGCGGCTCAAATTGATCCCTGGCCCGTTCTTGCATCGAGCTCTCCAAAACTCGACTTGGGCAAGGTGCCAATCGGATACCGATCAGCAAGTCAATTGCGGTTGAAAAATCAGGGTCGCGGGTACGCGTGGGGCAAAGTCGCGATTCAGCCCCCAATCGGTGGAATTACCACGTCCGCCACCTTTGACGGTTCTTACTCGCAAATTGACGTTTCGCTGGACCTGGCACAAGCGAGTGCTGGATCGTACCGAGCGGAATTACTGGTGCAACCCGAGGGAGTTCCCTCTGTCTTGAAGATTCCAATTCAATTGGAAGTGTTGCCCCTTCGGGTTCGCGTATCGCCAGAAAGCTGCAATCTTGGCAGACTTTCGTTTGGAACCAAGACGCAGATTGAGGTGAAACTGACGAACAGCGATGCAGGTGGCCGCATTTTGGGGCAGGCCAGTCTAACTCCCACAATCCGCGGCGCTGAGTGTACCACTAAGATTGATGGCGAAAGCCCCAGCATATCGGTCAGCATTGATACGGGAACGATAGAGACCGGGAAACATTGTTCCCTGACCTTGCTGATGAATACCAATGGCGGTACCTTCAAAGTCCCGATTAACTTCTCAACATCAATTCCTTGGGGCACGGTATGGGGTTGGACTATTGGCTGTGCCGCAGGAGGTGGCGCGGCTTTGGCCGCACTGCGAGAGGTAGTAGCTTCGTTCCAGCATAGTCAAGACACATGGGTACTTGGATATGGTGCTGCCTCCCCCGAGCTCCTAGTCGCGACGGGAACAGTGAGCGCAGTCGTCGCAGTTTTGATGATCGTTGGATATTACGCCAGAAGAAAGAAAAAGGCATAGTGCTTACGGAGTCAGCAATCCGACCGGCTCATCTGGGATGGCGCGTTGGTCAGGCGCTGACAGACGATCTTATTGTTTCGGCATTTGCTGTGATACTTGGCTACGCGTTTGGACTGCTATCAGGCGACGGACGAGCGATTAACCTCCGCGAATCTCTCAATTCTCCTGCTGATTCCATTCGGCGGTTATTGGTGATACTCCCTAAAGCAGGCATGGTGTATGCGATTTATTGGGCGATCAAGCTGGCTTATCAGACTGGATTTTTGACCTTCTTTGCAGGGCAGACTCCCGGATGCTGGCTTTTTGGCGTGCGCGTATCAATGAAAGACGGCCAACCTGTGAATTGGCGTGCGGCACTAGGCAGGACGCTAGCGGGGGGTGTGATTGGTCAGCTGCCGATAGTCGGCCATGTGCTCCGATTCCTGGACTACTTAGTTGCCCTCTTCAACCGCCGCCGCATGGCCGTCAGAGACATGGCAGCAGGGACAATGTTGATCCACGCCAACAAATGGTGGCTTCCGTCTGAGGGCTCAACTCATGGATGAGTGGGGAGGATGCATTGTTGCCATCATAGTTGTCGGCCTCGTTATTGGGCTGATCTACGGCATCATCGTAGGTGGGGCGCTAGCGCTTACTTACATCGGGTTGACTGTAGTTATCGCGGTTGAATTCGTAGCCCACGGATTTTCTGCGGTCGGGATCGTGAACCCCGTTTTGGCCTGGCTGATTCTGGGCTTCTTTCTTGGGGGTACAGTTGGGTTGGCAGTTGGCTTTCGGAAAGCTGGAAAACATTCGGCGTTCCCAATAGTGTTCATCGTAGGTGGGCTTCTGTGTGTTGCACTGGTCCTTGCTTCGGCAAAAAGCTCCAACCAATCCAGAACGTCCCCGCCAGTCGCAGACCAAGCCGAGGCTGACCAGCTAACCTGGACCGATCCGGCAACAAAATTAATGTGGGCGAAGAGGGACAACGGCAGCGATGTGAATTGGCAGCAAGCCACCGATTATTGCAGGAGTCTTCAACTAGCCGGGCAGCGAGACTGGCGCCTGCCAACGCCCGACGAGTTGCGGGGAATCTACGACCCAAGCGTCTTGGTGAACGGTCGGCACATCAAGGGCAACCTGCAGTTGTCTGGCGGGGAGTGGAGCAGTTCTAGCGGCGATGTTGTTGGAGAGGCGTTGACCTTCAAGTTCTTCGGCAACGGGAATCCAACTTCCTTCCGACTCGATTTCACCAACAACAGGCGCGCGCTGTGTGTGCGCGGTTCTGAAACCACCAGCCCGGCAGCTAATTCGCCGGGAGCCGCAGCTTCAGACCAGAACACAACCGAACAGCCGCCTCCGCAGAATGCGCCGGAGGAGGCAGTTGGGGTCTGGACCGACCCGGCAACCGGGCTGATGTGGGCGAAGAAGGATAATGGCTACGATGTGACTTGGCAGCAGGCGAAGAGTTTTTGCGAGAACTTGCAACTGGCCGACCATTCTGATTGGCGGTTGGCGTCGAGCGATGAGTTGCGGGGTATCTATGACCCAAACACCGATAATGGCTCTCATGTGATGGGCAACCTGCAATTGTCAAGTTGGTGGCAATGGAGCAGCACACCAATGGATGCTTCTGGGGAGATGTGGATGTTCAACTTCTTCCTCAAGAGGCGGGACTACCTCGTGAATGGCAGCAATGCAGGACGCGTGCTGTGTGTGCGCCCTTCCGGACAAGTGCAACGCCCGTTGAATGCACAGGAGGTGGCTGCCGTAGCCTGGACCGACCCGGCAACCGGGCTGATGTGGGCAAGGGAGGATAATGACATCGACGTGGACTGGCAGCAGGCGACCGATTATTGCCGGAACTTGCAACTGGCCGGTCATTCCGGCTGGCGGTTGCCGACGATCGATGAGCTGCAGGTCATATATGACGATATCAACGGCGGCCATTCCGTGAGGGACAACCTGAAATTGTCAAATGATAACGTGACTGAATACCGATGGAGCAGCTCGCCAGGGAATGCTTCTGGCAAGGCGTGGACCATGAATTTCGGCTACGGGCAGCGGTCAACAATGCCACTCGACACGAGGGAATACACACGCGCGCGGTGTGTGCGCAATTCCGGAGCGTGATGCGGGGACTTTGGCGGGTGGCTCACATCTCGACTGTGAGATCTGGGAACACGAATCCCAATCCGCATAGCCGAAGGCAGTTGTCCTCGCCACGGGCGGCACGGCGTACTGTTGGGGCATTGGCGATGCCCATGATCCACGTGAGCAAATGGTGGCTCCCATTGGAGGATTCAATACATGGATGAATGGGGAGGGTGCATTGTTGCCATCATAGTTGTCGGCCTCGTTATTGGGCTGATCTACGGCATCATTGTAGGTGGGGTGCTAGCGCTTACTTACATTGGGTTGACTGTAGTTATCGCGGTTGAATTCGCAGCCCACGGATTTGCTGCGGTCGGGATAGTGAACCCCGTTTTGGCCTGGCTGATTCTGGGCATCTTTCTTGGGGGCACAGCTGGGTTGGCCGTTGGCTTCCGGAAAGCTGGAAAACATTCGGCGTTCCCAATAGTGTTCGTCGTAGGTGGGCTTCTGTGTGCTGTCCTTGTTCTTGCGTCCGCAAAAACCTCCTACATATCCAACACCTCTCCGGGGCTGACTTCAATGGGATTGCCATTCGAAGACAGATTTGCCGGTAGCACTTTAGGATCGGCGACGGGCATCCGATGGACCAATGCGATTGGAAGCCGGGGCGCGGTCTTCTCAGCGGCCAATTCCAGCCGAATCGAGTATCCAGGAATCATTCCGCCTGAGGGGACATTGGAATTCTGGATCAAAGTGAACGACGGGTATCATTATGCGAATTCTCAATTCAAGCCCAAACAAAATGATGCGATGGTCTTCTCGAGTGATGTTCAGGGAGGAGATGTCACTTGGCCGGGAACTACTAAACTGTTCGTGACGAGTGAGGGGAAAATATCTTACTGGATGGCAACGCATAAAGAAAATCGGCCGGCGCCCCCTGCCACGGAGGCACGGAACACTCAGTTCCGTTTTGGAGAATGGCACGCGATTGGAGTGAGCTACGGGAAACAAGGGCAGTACATTATGCTGGACGGCCGGCTTGTTGCCTCTTCACCCCACCTCACACAAACATTTGGAGCGGCGGGCAACTTCCAACGGCCTCTAGATGTTCCGACAATAGGAGAGACAGTTTCGCACTTTTTCCCTCGTCACACCTATGAAGGGGGATTCGAAGGAGTTCTTGCTGCCTTTCGGGTATCTGCGAAGCAATCAGACTGGGTGCTCGCGAAAGGAATCAGTGTAGAAGCCTCTTCTCCTTCTGGGGATGCTGCTCTGAACACAACTCAGCCGAGCGCAGATGCATCTCGTGCAGACGAACCACACATAGACTCGGTCAGTACTGTGTTGCCTGTGGATCTCCAGACCATCACCATTGTTGGCAAGGGCTTTGGCATTCACGACCCCTACACTGGGGATTCTGATTACATCAAGGCAAGCGATCTAACCAAAGGCTGGAATGCAGGCTGGACCAAGGATCCTGGTGAAGACAAGGCAACTCTTGTCGTTTCATCGTGGACCGACACTGAAATCGTGCTTTCTGGATTTGCGGGAGCGTATGGCCGTGATCAGAATATTCTAAGCGCCGGGGACGACGTTTCATTTCAGGTGTGGAATCCGCAGACAGGCCTGGGGCCTGCTTCATACACAATCGGCGTGCCTATAAGTACGACCACAGCAGGTTCGGCCGAACCAGCTATCAACGAAATGATATCCCAATGGGCAGCCGCACATGCTGCGAACGATGTCGGAGCGGAGATATCGTTTTATGCATCAATGGTCGACCCGTATTACGATCGCCACAATGTTCCACGAGAGCTCATTCTGCAAGGTCGGCAGAATCTGTTGAGCAAAGGGGTGAGACTGTCCAGATACGAGGTTAGCAATGTCACGGTGACTATGAGCGGAGTTGATGATGCGACCGTGAATCTAGAGAAGATCTGGTCAACTCGAATGGGCGATTCGATGCCACACCACACACGATCGCAATTGCATGTACATAACTTTGACGGCAAATGGCTTATAGCGGGCGAGAGAGATTTGTGATCACAGCGCGGAGTTTATACGCGTCGGTAGGACCCCTACAACTTTTTGAGAGGACTTCTACAAAGAGGATCCTGGCAATCAAGGAGGCGTCCTTAAACACGAACTCTCGCGGTCTAACGATAATGTGCGCCGTTCCGAGGACAGCAGCAGGTGCAGATTTCGCAATGTGTCCTTTCTGCCTAGCAATGCCTTAGGATCCAGCGGGTAGCTGAGACAAATCACGTTATTGCGGAAAGGAGACAGCAATGTCTGAAGCAACTGAATGGCGATTCTGTTCGCTCTGTGGAACGGCGCGTCTACCTGAGCAGAGTTTTTGTGGCAACTGCGGAAACCCTATTGCAGATCCAGCCGTTAATCTTGATCTTCAGCCAGACGAAGAGGTGACGACAGAAGAATCCGTTGCCATACTCATGGAAATGACTGATATGGAGACCTTCCTTCATCTTTGCTCGGATAGCCCAGACAAGGCTCTGCTGAAGATTTCCAAGTTTCTTAAGGTGAATCCTGATACTGAGACTTCCAGCATGATTCTGGTATTCAGATTCATCGCTCTTGCTGCCAAAGCGAAGCTTGCTTACGAATCGAATGGATGCTCGTTCGTTCCGAGTGTATTTGACAATTGCAAGGAATGCTTGGAGGAATTCAAGAAGGCACGAACAGCTGCGATCGCTGAAAGTTTTGAACAATGGGTCCCAGTCCTTGAAGCTTCAATGGAAGAAGTGGCGATCCTATTAGAAAAGCACGTTCCGGGCAAGGTCCAGGAAATGCTGGGAGAAACTAAGATGAAGTTTCTTGCCTACGGTAATCGCCTCGACCTGCACAAATCTGTGGAGCGAAACCTTCCCACATCAGACCTAAGGGAAATCTGCGAATTAACTGTGACAGCTCCCTTTACGATCAGGTCCGCGCTTTTGGGCAGTGTTTCTGAACTGTCAGGTCAAGCACGAGCCTACATCATGTTGTTTGAGCAACCCGACGTCTGGGGTCCAAATGATCAAATGAATCCATCAAGGGGCATGTTGGTCGTGACAAAGAACAATCAAAATGGCGGAATGTGGAAAGTCGAAAAGATTGCCTAACGTAAGACGAAAATGCAACAGGTGAGTTGGGATAGCTCTCCCGGCAAATTCGAGGGGGCGCTATTTGTGTCATGATGAGAATCTTCGCTCGTCAGTTAGTGTGGTGAGCCAAGAGTCGTTACGTAGGTGTAGAGATGGAGGAGCAGCTATTTCAACTCCGTTTCGCAAAGTCCGCGTTATGCTCCGCTGAGAATGACAAGGTGTGTGTGAACGAGTTGTGGACTCGGGGGGCACTATCGGCCCACTGATTATCGATCCTGGCTCAGACCACTTAGAATATCTGGTGTTGCAGTGACCATAACGAATTCGAGGCCGACTATCTGCGCACATTGTGGAGGTGAAGTCTGCGGTACATGTATACAGGCCGGCAGCAGCCACTATCACCCGTTTCATTTCATTTGCTCTGTTTGCGGGAAGAACATTCTCGAGGGCTCGTATATCGAGGATGATGGTCTTGTCTACCATTCTGAGTGCCATGAAGCAAGATTTGCTCCTCGATGCTCGTATTGCGATAAGGTGTTGTGCGGTGACTACCGAGAAGACTATTGGGGTCTGAGGTCTTGTATTGAACATGAAGTCGAGTTCCCGTCCTGCGAGTTTTGTGGTCGCTTGGTTGATTCGCGCCGATTTGGGGGACCTGCAAGCCGAGGAGGAGTGTGCTGCATCGTCTGCCGTCGCGCGGCAATCGGAGACTTGCGCGAAGCCGACGAGTTATTCCGAGAAGCGATGAGTTGGTGTAGTGCCCAGACACTGAACTTCAGTTCGCGCAAAGTTTTCGTTGGACTATGCGATAAACAACAGATGTGTAAGATGCTTGGAAAGAACCCTGCTGGACAACATTTAGGGTTGACCAAGACTCGGCATCTGTCCTTATGGAGCGGCGCATTTAGCCTTCAGACTCTGAGCGTGTTCGTCTTGCGGGGATTGCCTAGAACGCTTTTTATGGGCGTATCAGCGCATGAACTCGGGCATGTGTGGCTAAAGCAACTTGGGATAGGTGGCCTAAGCGAGAAGCACGAAGAAGGGTTTTGCGAGCTATTAGCGTTCCGGCGTTATCACCAGCTGCAGACAAAAGAAGGCAAATTCTTTGCCGGTCAGATAGCCAGCAATGAGGACAACGTGTATGGCGAGGGGTTTCGCGCAATCAAAAGCATGGCTGCCGATGTTGGTTTTGGCGGCATTGTTGAGTCACTGCGGACCCAGAAGCGTCTCCCCATTGTCAAAGGAGTGCGGTAGCCGGCGGTCGTTTAGTACCTCGTCCCAATTCGATCCACGTCGTCCGCGTTCCCGAAGCGGTGCACGCTACGCCTTCGCTGATTCTCTTTAAGCGCCCTGTCTCATTCTTTTCAATTCGGAGTTTGAAATATCCCAGCCTCAATCGCGCGCAAAGGCAAAGTCCAGGTGCGAGTCAATTCCCCGATAGTTGAGAAAGTCTCTTATGGAGCAGGATCCAACTCTCTGGGATTGGCGACCCCTCGGGGAGAGTAGCGGGACAACCCGCCAAGCATCCAATTTGACTTGCGTCAAGAAATGCGAGGTGGTCCTCAAACTGTGCTAGCGCCCTATTGAAATCGCCCAGCGTACTCGGCCAAGTTCGAATCGTACCTATCGAAAACTGCGTGCCTACCAGTGAATAGCAAGGAAAAATCTCTCCGCTAGGTGTTACGTGAAAAGTAATGTTCTTGCCAATCGGACATTTTCCTGCCATAGATAAGTAGTTGTGAATACTGGCAAGTGGAGACTGCACTTGCTGTCCGAAACGGCCATGAAGTCGACGAAGTTCCTGGTGGAATGGGTTGATGAATGAGGCAATAGAGTTATCGCGCCATCGTCCCACCGACATTGGGAATTGCACAGCAAATTGAGATGCGCCGATTTCAAGCGCCTTCTGAGCGGTCTGCACCATTGTATTCAGATTGCTTTCACATGGGAAAAATGCAACCCCGCACCATACTCCGTTAGCGGCAAGGATCTCAATGGCGCGTGTTGCAAGCAAGTAAGAACCGGAACCGCGCAGAGAATCGTGACGAGTTTCATCCCCATCGATTGAGACCCAGACGTGGAGACCTTTCATCTCGCGGAGACGCTCTCCAACGCGATGATCGAGAAGCGTACCGTTGGTATTGAGCGTGATTCTGTCATCAGGCCTACGTCCGGAATAAGAAGTTATGCTCTCTAATAGCGTCAGAGTTGTGTGAAGGCGAAGAAGTGGCTCTCCGCCAGTCACCGTGACGTCAATTGCATTAGTATGTTTCTCAAAAGCTGCCATAAACGTATGGTAAAAAGTCAACAATTCTGACAGCGAAAGCTCCTTAGTAGGACGCCCTGCGTCTGCGTAACAGAAGGGACACCTAAGATTGCAGTTCTGCGTAACTGCTATGGAAAGCATTCCAAACATTTATGCTCCAAGGTATGCCGGGCGTTCCGAAAGTATCCAAAGCAACTCTTCGGTTGCCTGGTAGAGTTCCTGACAAATATCCTCGCTCGGCTCCAAAGTTCCTGTTCGCTGAAAATTGTCTCCTGGACAACCACCGCCGCAGAACATCCGGAGTGGGCATGAGGCACACTGAGAACGCGCAGAAATAGGTTCTCTATTTCGCATCATCTCTAAAAACGGATGCCTTCGAAGTTGCTCAAAGCCCATTGAAACTGATCCAAGCTTGAATTCGGGATGGAACAAGGCTATATCTGGGTACGCAGACCCATCACTGCTGACGTAAAAAGTCGGGTGACGTCCAATCCCGCATCGCACCCGTCTTCTGAGGCGGACCCGTAAAAGCTGACCCAAAAAGAAACCGTTCCGCAAATACATCGCCAAATCAGGGCGCCGGGTCAGAATGCGATGCTGTTGTCTGTATGCTAAGTAATCCGGAACGCACTCGAGCTGTCGACTATCGTTTTTGAAGCGTTCATCCCGCGCTATGTTCGGCCATTCTTCTGCACGAGATGCACGCCCCATTCTATCCAATGTGAAGGCGTTAATCGATTTCGCGCCGGACCCGACTGCTAGATCAAACAGTTCTTCCAGTCGGTCAAAATTCCCAGGGTGAATAAGAACGTTAACACCGAACCATGCGTTTGCAAAACGAAGTCTCTCCATGCCTTTTAAGGTCCGGAAGAAAGTGCCAGGTCCACGAATCTGCTCGTGGGTGTAGGCATCCGGGCCATCAAGGGAAACAGCGACATGAACCCCAAGGCTGGCAAAAGTTCTAGCATGTTCATCCGTGAGTACTGTGCCGTTCGTATTCACATAAAGAGTTGGAATGCGCCCAGGCACAGAGGAGAAGGAAACTGTTTTCAGTAGAGGAACAGTGCCTGGCCAGAGGGTCGGTTCACCTCCGGTGAGGGCTACGTCTAAGCGTTCGTGGTCCCCGAAGGTTGATACAAAGTCCCTAACAACTGCTTCAGGGTTCTTGATTCGACCACTTCGGCTGGGAGAGGAATCAGAATAGCAGTGCCGGCAACGGAGATTACAAAATTCGGTCACGGAGAGATTCAGAACCGCATCATACGGAGGAGAATCATTTCGAACTCTGCACTCCTTGCTTTCGAGCACACATCGGGTGCGGAGCAGAGCATCAATCTGGGTAATGGTCTGCTCAACGACTTCGTGCGTTTGTTCCGAAAGAACGTCTCGAACGGCATCTTGGCAGACAGCAGCCTCATTGTGAAAACAATGCGCTATTCGCGTCGATAGACCGATGACTTCCTGTGTCTCAGGAAAAACCAGGAGGGAACGCGCTCCTCTTGCTATCTGGACTGGCGCTTCAACCAATGTCCAACAACGTTGGAGCACACTCCCTCCTAGATGTCGAGTACGACTCGCTAAAGGGACATTACCATCCACAACCCTCACGGCATTCGATTCGGTTACCTGCTGTGAGTGGCTTAGGCTCATCATTAGTCTCATCATCAGTGACGACGGTTAGCCATATTTCCATCGGTTCTTGTGAAGAGTCAGTTGCATTGGCTACCGGAGCGTGATCTGACGTTATTGGCATTCACTCCTCCTTTCAACCACACAAATACGCTGCCGTTTTGCAGAGCACGTAGAAACAGAAGATATCGCCTTTGCGGGTGACGGACAAGCGTATTGTCCTCCTTTCTTGCACACTGTGGAACCGCGTAATCGTGACAGACATCACATCTGTCTGTGATGCGACTAAACGACCACACTCAAAATCCGGCTGCTGCAATTGCTGATGTGATGGCGCGCACAGCCATAGGTGATTCAGAGATGCAATAAAGACCAGCGTATCTTCATTCGTGATTGGCGAGTCTCAGGTCCTCCCTCGGCGGATCATCCGGCCAACAGACGCCAGGGTATTTAGCCCTTGGCCGCGAGTGATTTACCGGGAAAACAAAGCATCTCGACGTTTCGTTGTTTCGCCTGTGCTGCATCCATGCGGCATTTAATTGCTGACTGAGCGTTAGCATCCTCAAACAGTTGCGGTGGAAGGTGGGATGTGAAGAGCTCGGGTTATAACGTCTTCATCCCCGGCTTGGACAGTCAAAGCACGATTCTGTTCAACACTCTCTACGGGAGTGTTTCCCAGTTCGCGCACCATGAGGCGCCGATAGCCCGCTCTCTGCTCGATGGAGTCCGTCCGGACGAAAGCACTAGATCGATGTTCGACGCTTTGGTTTCGCAGAAGCATCTGGTAAACGACGGCGTCAATGAGATGGACCTTATTGAAGCTCGCAAGCGCGCTGGGATTTGCGACTCCAACCGGCTTGATGTAATTGTTTTGCCAACGCTTAACTGCAACTTTGCCTGTGTCTATTGCTATGAAGTTCATCGCCGCTCCCGCATGCACCCGGACATGGTTGAAGCTTTGAAAACATGGCTGACGGCGGAGATCCCCCTCCACAAGGTTGTCATGCTTCACTGGTTTGGCGGCGAGCCGCTGCTACAGTTTGGAACCGTAATGTCGGTCTCACGGCACGCCAAGTCAATCGCCGAGCAAAATGGCACTTTGGCCGTGCTGCATATCACCACAAATGGATATCTCCTGTCTCGCAATCGCGCCCAGGAACTCACGGGAGCGGGAATCCGCGATTTCCAGATCACAATCGACGGGCCAGCCAAGGCTCACGACAAAATGAGGATATTGACGAACGGAGGAAGCACTTTTCACCGTGTCTTCGAAAACGTCTGCTCCCTTGCCTCCGTTGATGAGCAGGTCAAAGTCACATTAAGAATTAACTTCAACCACAATAACCTGGAATCGATACCCGAGTTGCTAGAGCTGTTTCCGACCGCTATTCGACCGCAGCTTCGCGTGGTCTTCGAGCCGATATTCGGCGACTGCTCACTCAGCGCCATCTCAAATGTTCCGCCTTCTGAACTCTCTCAAAAGACTTCTGAATACTCCGAGTATGCTGCCAGCCTTGGATACGACATCAATTTCGGCCTAAGTGCGGTGAAGCCCGGCAAGCTTGTGTACTGCTATGCAGAACGCGAACACCAATACATCATCAACTTTGATGGCAATGTTTTTAAATGCAGCGTTGGTGAGTTCAGTTCCAACGAGCGCGTTGGTCGCTTACTGAGTAACGGTCGTATGGAGAGGTGTGACTCCGAATGGGCTAATTGGACAGGTGGCGTTCTCTTTTCCGCGAGGTGCCACTCTTGTGTTTACTTGCCGATGTGCATGGGTGGATGCCGCAAAATGAGGATGCAAGAAGATCCTCAGCAGTGCGCTCTCGTCGCAACAAACTCGTCTTATCTGCTGAAGCAAGTTGCATTCGGAGGCTTGCAAGAAGCGTTCAGAGTTCAAACCAGCAGCTCAACCAGAAAGACAAGGAGCAGGCAATGAAAGTTCTCGCAAAGCCGGTGTCTCAAAAAAAGATTCTTGAGTCCGTGCAGAAGAACTCAGATCCGTCAAAGATTCACGCTGCCATCGTCGCAAAAGCGGAGTGCTGCGTTGATCATCTCTGCGGTTGCAAGAAATGACGAAGGTCAATGCGAACTGCTATACCGGAGTTTTTTCTACCCTGGTACTGTAGGCTGCACGTTGACTATCGACAAAGAAGTGTGGTCAGAATAAATGCCCAGTCGGGCACGCCCGGAATACTGAGCCTTGGAATGATCCAAGAGCTTTTATGGCGCTGGAATCCACGCGTTTTTTAACAAGTGTCTTGGAAAAGGAGATTGTTCGATGAAGCTCACGATAACCAAAAAGCAGGCGTCCGGCATGTTTGGCGGCGTCAAGTTCGAACTCCATGCTAAAGTGACTCTCACGCCGGAGGAATCGGCACTGATCAGCAAATACAAGGCTGACAAAGAGGTGCTACTGAAGAAGGAAGTCAAAATCCCCTTGACAGGACGTTCGTTGGTGTTTGACCTCACGATTGGTTCATTGATGACGGGTCAGATGTTTAAATGCAATGATATCGCCGAAATCTTGGAGTACGAGAAAAATGCAAAGGAATCGTGCGAATCCTTCCACAACTACCTCGTCGTCATGCAGAGTTTCGGGGGCGAAGAGGTCATTGAATACTGATCAGATGATTCGGCGGCCTCCGGCTCAAATCTCAGAGCGCCCACTCAGCGAGAAATTGACGGCCGCAGGTTCCAACTTTTTGGATCTGCGGGTCTTTACCTCTCGGCAGCGGTACTGTGGGAAGCCGAACACATTGCAACACCACGCCGCTGATGCGGCCATAATCTCATCTAAGAAAGGAAGCTACCATGTCTTTTGAAGGCGCACCTGGAAAGATCGAAGCGACATGCCCGCAATGCAACGGAAAGGGGCAGATCAAGGAAAACGGCAAGGACGTTACGTGCAAACTGTGCCGAGGCAAAGGGAAGGTTCCAAAGTAGCTGTGTACGCTGGCAGCACAGCCAGCAGACTTCGTTTGAGCGCGACTACGATCCGCTTCATCGGCTGGCCGGCTGCTCCGGCCACGCTGCCGATTAATATTGTGACAAAGGTTCTCGAAGTTGGTCCATCGCAGATCCGAAAGGGGCGTCAGGTTGAAACTGACACTGAATCGAAGGGAAAGCACGAAAGTCGAGAACGGAACGCTTTATTATGCGAACGTCGATCTTCGTGCATTGCCAGTGGGAAGGACGCTGTACTACCTCGCTGTCGATCTTGAGGCAACGTCAGAGGAAATGGCGACGATTGAGAAACTCAATTGGGGTGCGATGCCATTGTGTAAAGGGGAGTTGAGCGGGGTAAGCGGTAGAGTTGACTTCGACGTCAGCGAAGTTGTTGGAAGTCTGCGATTGGGTTTCGATGACATCGGAAATCTCGCCAATGTAGAGAATCAGTTGGTCGAAAGCGTCCGCAAACTCAACCAAAACCTTGAAGCGTTCACGTCAGGCGAAATGTCAATCGCCAGACGGCAACTCGCGGAGATCTATCAACGAGTGGTTCAGGATGTGCTTGGATTTGCCGCAACAATCGAAGAAGACGGCGACATCCTCTTCGAGCACCCTGACTTGGGTGGCTGCTTCATTTCACTCAATGCGGAACGAGACCCGGAATATATGAAACTCATGTTGCCAGCCTTTTTTGACGCGACGCGCGGTGTCCCGCGCCACGATCTTGTCGAAATCTGCAATCGAATCAATACCTCAGCGAAGCTGACCGCCCTGACTGTTCGTGAGGATGCTGGAGGCAGCGTTGTCGCGTGTGTTGGGCTTCTTTTGGCCGCACCGGATACGAGTCCGAGCGAAGCGCTTCTTAGGGGCGTAATCGGGCGTGCGATGTCTTCGATCGAATCGGCGGTCAAATTATTCGCGGACGAGCTTGAGAAGTACTCAAGTGATGCTGCGACACCCTAACATCGGTTAGCAATCCAGCGGCGCTGAGTTGCTTGTACGGCGGGTGCCTCACGTATCGCCTTTGATTTAGTTCAGAGAGATCGGAATCAACCAAGCTTTCCGCAGCGGGGGTAACGAATAACAGGGGACGGTGAACAATGGGACGGTTTTCAGTAAGAGTGGTTCGCAGCAACGGAAGGCCCGCAGACGATGTGGGCGTGATGATTCACTACGGCATCTTGGGCGGACACGATGAAAAGAGGACCGACAGGGACGGATGGGTAGAGTTTCACAACCACGGCGATAACCCCGGCACAATTTGGGTGCATGGTCAAGAGATGGGTGACCATTCCTTGGCCGACGGCAAGACCTATTCGTTTACTGTGTGAACGCCGTGGCAAGTGGCTCCCAACTCAACTATGGGTGCCATAGGTCTCGCTTTTGACACCTGGGATGTATAGCCCCCAATTGAAGTATTACGGGAAGTCGGAAGCCTTTCAGGTGGCAAGGTTTGCAAGAACGGCCCTTTCATTTGGAAGGGCTGTGCATGCGGCCACGACCACTGCAAGCTCTGCGTACATACGTTCAGGTAACGGAGGCTACCAATGAGAATCGGTCGATCAACAGAGAGGATGGTCCAATGGCAGATTACAACGTGAAGCTATCTCAATTCCATCAACGAGTCTGGCAAGATGAACTCGAGGCGCCAGCCACAATCGACGAATACGGATGGGTCCAGTTCGGCCCCACAAGCCTGGGCGAGTTGTCCATCATTCTCAGAGAGTACAACCCCGAGGGCTTGAAGCTCGAAGTTTTGTTCTTTAATGACAAGACTCCTTTGCACGACGATCTTCTGCGCATTTGCAATCGAGTGAATGCCCAGGAGGACGCCCAATTGTTCGTTTCCGATAATTACAACATTGTTCGTGCGTCCATCTATTTGCTTCTAGCTGAACCAGGCGAAATGCCGGACGAAGGACTTCTCCGGGCAGTGATCGGCCCTGCGATTTCCAAGATCAAGGCCGCGATGGACGAGTTCGCTAGTGAGCTACAGAAGCTCGATAGTGAGCGGACAGCCTAACCGAGTCCCGTATCCGTCGGCGATTGGCAGGATGGTAAGTGACTGGGTTTGATTCACTCGCATTTCGCTTTCCGGGCCAGTTCCTCGTCTGCAATTTGGCTTGGCAACAAGCGGATGATCCGTTCCAGCGCTGCGCGTGTAACCGCCCTTCGACTCGGAGAACGTTCGATATGCGCCGCAATAGTCGGGGAGACGAAGTAATAGATCCGAACTGCCAGCCTTCCAATCCGGCTGTGAAGAAGAACCTCGTCGCGGAACGACCGCAGAGTAACAACCTGATGCGAGTTGATGTCGCCGAATGCGGCCGTCGCAACGAAGCATCCACTCTTTGCCGCCGGAGCTGGCGTGCCGTACGTTGCGGCATGTTTCCGAATCAGGTCGAACACCGGTAACGTCCCGAAATTTTCCAGGACCAGCTTCGCGGCTCTCCCCTCCGGGATGTTTCCCATATTGTCTCGGTAATACTCCAGGATTGGCTTGTTGGAGTCAATCCCGAGGGCTCCCATGGCATAAATCACCATCACCCGTGCCTCGCCACCCTCAAAGCTATCGAGAAATCTCTTCAGAATCCCGGCTGCTTTCTCACTCCCTTTTGCGTGGCTGAGAGTCTCAATCACGGCGTACAGAAAATTCCCCTGAATATGACGGGTCATGAGGCTGTCCGCCTTGGTGCTCAGATTGAAGAGACTCTCTTCGGGTTTCGGGAGGTCCTGCGGAACCCACGGAAAGCGGATGATGCGGTCGTCATCGTCGAGCCAGAACTGGGGCTCTCCGATGAAGCCCATCAGCGCATCGATAACGGAGTCATTGATGAACCCCAGAAGGATCAATGCCCTGATCGCATAAAGGCACATCTGCGTCTTTTCGCCCGCAGAGGCCATCGCTACAAGCTGAGGTTGAATCTCTGAAAGGTCTGCGCTCGGATTGCGATTGAGTTCAACGAGCACCTCGAGCTTCTTCTCGACGGGGCCAAATTCCAATGTTTGCTTAATGCGGGGATCAGTCACGAAGTTCTCCTTCGATAGAACAGCGACAACGCACATGTGGACAAGGTGTCAACGCGCGGATGTCACTCCTGACGGCCCGAACTCAGCTCCTGGGTGACTCGCAACGTATCAGCAAGCCCAAATTCCCTGGGTTTGTTACGCCCGGATGAGCAGATGTAGTGCTAGCACACAGCGGCCCATGCAAGCGCAAAATGGATTTCCGGGTGAGAATCTAAGGTCAATTAGATACCACGGCTCTTGGCGGCTGTCAACTCGCCAAGACAGCTCTTGTCGGGTAATCCTGCCCGGCGTCAACCTTCAAGTTGGTTGGCCGACGAAAGTTTCCGGCCCGACGCCTTTGCCATAATTTGCTGGACAAAAAGGAATTCTGAGCAGCATGTGTTGCTTCAGATACTACCGCTAGGCCGAAACCCCGTCGGGTCAGCGGGACGCAGTTACATTCGCCACTGAGTTTGTGTACAGCTCCTGAGGAAGGCTGCTCGCCCCCTCCAGGACCGGCGGACTGTACGAGGTTGGAATCAGGAAGGCCGTAATCGTATCTGCGGAGGCGTCGCTGCCTCCCGTCACAATGTTGGCCGACCAGGATCCATCACAGTTGATGAGGGTGTTCGGATTCGCCGCGTATGGCTTCACCCACCAGCCCGCCGAGCCCACGTGGATATAGGCAACGACGTAGTAATTCGCCGGGGGCTCGTGCCACTCCTGTCCCTGCAGAAGAGCGCTGCTTCCCAGCGCGGGAACCGAAGTGAACTGCAGAATGGGCGACCCGCTGCCGCCCGGGGTCGCGCCGCAGGTCCAGTTGTCAGCGGTCGTCTCGCCGTTGAAAACGGCCTCCATGCCTGCCTTCATCGTCAGGGTGTCGTCCCAGATTCCCCAGCCGTTGTCTGTTCCCTTCCACGGCTCGTCGTGCGCCTCAAAGTAGAAGGTCTTCCGATGGCCGACCTGTGCCCAGGATTCGAAGTCGAGGAAATAGTATGCCGCGTTCTCGGCCGAAGGCTCCGCGTTGCCGACGGCCGAACCGAAGCTCTGCCAGCCGGTCTCCGATACGATCACTTCCTTCGGAGCGTAAACTGACCGGAGATACGCATCCTCCGCATTCAGGTCGGCTAGCGCCGACGAGAGCGCGACCCCCTCCCAGAAGGGGTAGTAATTCACGTAGACGAAGTCGCAGGCGGCCACTACGTCCGGGTTGTTTTCGAGCATGGTGACAGTGTCGGCCGTCGTTACTGGGACGCCCGGGACATCCGCTCGAACCTCGTTGATGTAGGCGATGAGTTGCTGCGGGGCCACGTAGTTTTGCAGCAGCGATTCGCTGCCCACGACTATTGCCTCGACCCCAACGCTGTTTGCAATCGAAACGCAGTCTGCAATCTCGGCCTGGTTGGTTGCATCGCTCGGCCCGATCCAGACGCCGAGGTAAACCCCGAGCCCAAGCTTCTTGGCAATCGGCGCTACATGTTCCAGCCCGGTGCAGGTGTAGGTACGAATCGTTTCCGTGTATGGCGCCACCAGTTCGAGCTGCTGCGTGATCTGGTCGTCGCTGATCGTCGATCCGGCACTGGGGCTTTGCGAGCCCACGTACGGGCTGTAGTCGAGACCGTACAGCTGGTAGGCGACGGGGGCTGCGCTCACTGCAATTGTGGACGCGCCAGATTTGGTGGAATCTTGCGTGGAGGTTGCAGTAACGGTTGCCGTGCCCGCACCCGAAGGCGTGAAGACCCCGCTTTGTGTGACTGTGCCGCCGGACGCCGACCACGTAACCGCGGAGCTGTAACCGTCCGTTCCGGAGACAGTAGCCGTGCACTGGCTCGTTTGATTGGCCTGGATGCCCGTGGGCGCGCACGCCACGCTCACCGCGGTAATGCTCGATCCTTGCGTGCCGCCTCCGCCGGCCTGTTGCGAAGTTCCGCATCCAGCGAGCCCCGCGACACAGCCCGCTGACAGAAGAAACCAGGAAATCGCTTCAATGCTTTTCATCGTCCTGCCCTCTTCCCTTGCCATCGAGCTACTTGAACCAGTCGGCGATGCTAACACCCACGCCGACGCGAATGTCGTACCGCGGCACGGTTGGCGGCGCGACTGGTCCGTAGTAGACGGCCGTGTTCAGATATTCGCCGTAAACCACGAAGCGCGTAATCCCCCGCGAACCTTCCGGGCCAACGTGCAATGACGGGGCCACGCGCATCCCGCCTCCGCCGATGAAGCTGTTCTCCCAGTAGAAGTCCGTGGTCTGTCCCGGCTTGTTGTACTTTGTGCGGGAGCTCTGTGCCAGAAGGTACGGGGTCAGCGCGGAGAGCATGCCGCGGCCGGGCGCCCGCGCCCCGATACGAACGGAGTTGGCGAAGACGATGGAGTCATATCGGTCGGTAAACTCATTGCTGCTTTGCCAATAGAGGCCGTTCCAGATTTCTGTCCACCAAGCGCGCGAGAGGTCGTTCACGTGGGCAGCCTTCCAGTAATCGAACCCAGAGAGTACCTGGTTGCGCGGGCGCCACGTGTTAGAGGACCCCCAGTAGTGGTTGAAGTTGTATTCGCCAAAGGCGCGCAGCGGGCCCAGCCAGGCTCCCACCGCGCTGTGTTCGCCGCGAAAACGCGGCCCACTGAACGGGAACAGTTGCAGGCCGGCGCCGGGCGCGGAGATCCACTCGTTCTGCCACGCGTCGCTCTGCGAGCCGGCAATTCCGGCGATGCGGACGTACGGCCCCCAGGAAAAGCGCTCCCTGCGTGGGGGAAGCCAGAGTTCGACGCGGCTGTCCCACTGGCCAACCCCAGTGTCGTAGTTGGGGGCAAAGAACTGGGTCTTCCGAAACCCGCCGTCGAAGTTGGCAGGGAAGGTCACCGCGCCCGATGACTTGACCGAAGGATCAGCCTGGGCGACTCCATTCAGAGGAGCAGCCTCCCAGATCAGAGCCAGAACACAGAGAACCATGTGCCATAGCCAACTGGAGCCCAGAACCGAGGCCGACCATGAATGGAGCCTCCTGCGCTCTGCTGCCGCGACGTCTTTCATCTTGCCTCCTCAGCCATTCGGGCAGCCGCCAACACCGGTCGCGGCCCATGACGTATCTGCGAGTCTAGTAGGGCCCTGAAATTCCCCGTCTTCGCCGACGACGAGAAACCGCTCCAATTGAAGTTGTCCCGGTTGGCCTAACGACTCTCCCGTCTCCAGGGCAATGCGCCCACGACACTCTTGGGCGTTCTGTCGGAGTCCCACAGACCCCACGATTGCTCGATCGCTCCTTGTTTGAAACGCGCATCGAAGGCTTCGAAGTAGACGAACTTCACGTCGGATGCGGCGAGCAGCGTGTAGTATTCCTCCTGCGCTTTCTCGCTGACGGCTTCGTCGCCGGCTGTTGGCAACCCCACCTCTTTGAAGAGAACCGGTTTGGCCGGATAGCATTTGCGGACGGCCTCCCACGCCTCCAATGTCCAGCGAACCGCAGCATCCGGCGCTTTCTCGTTGCTCCAATAGGGATGAGCATTGACCGTGATGAAGTCGGAGCACTCGCCGATCTTCCGCTCGCTCAGCACGAAGTCAACGGGTTCGGTCGTGGAGACTGGCTTCTGCGTCTCAACCCGGATTTCGCGCATCGCCTTGCAAAGCCGGTCGATTGTGTAGCGGCCAGAGGTGAGCCCCTCATTGCCCACGACAATCCCCGCAATGAAGTCTTTGTGGACTGCGACTGCCCGCAGTGCCTCAGCCCGCTCCCGGGCGTCGAACGGATCCCAGATGCCCAGCAACATAGCGTGGAAGCCCAGATCATGGGCGATCGCGGGAATCGAGGGGATTTCGGCGCCGTAGGTGACGATGCCGGTAAACCCTGCCTCGCGAAGAACCCTCAAATCAGCCCGCAGGCTCTCCCGGCTGGGCAGCACAGGAGGAGACTCAGCCGGGAAGTAACCGGTCGGAGCGTAGGCAATCCACCGTTCGCCTCCGGGAACTGCGGGCGGGATCGCCGACGCCGACGCGGGGAAAAACAGCCCTTGTGTGGCAAGGACCGCGAGAAGAATCGTATGCCTCGCAGTGATTGCCATTTAGTTGCAGGACTCTGTCGAGAAGCGAACATCGTCCAGGATGATGACGATGGTTTGAGCGTTTCCTGCCTTGGCGACAACTGCGGTGAATGGGCTAACCGTGTTTGAAAGATCGCGGCCATTCAGCGAGAGACAGTAATCCTGAAACTGGCCAGTCAGCTGCACCGTCAGTCCAGCCACCGCAT
>Ga0326728_10003066_pt1 | contig 53461 bp, 68 predicted proteins | sample MB3enrmetagenome_FD_207602 | JGI IMG/M metagenome (GOLD analysis project Ga0326728, IMG submission 207602) | Lab enriched peat soil microbial communities from McLean, Ithaca, NY, United States - MB31MN | ecosystem: Environmental > Terrestrial > Soil > Wetlands > Peat | place: USA: New York... | reverse complement strand
AGGCGATGCACCAGGCAAAGAAGATAAGGGACTCGTAGAAGTTGGACAGGGGGGCGTGGCCTATGCCGAGCCTGTAGGACTCGACCCATCGCGCGATGAGGCCGACCGTATGCAGCCCGAAGACTACGTACAGGACAGGCCACATTACGCGCAGGATGGACTCCTTTCTTGCGGCAAACCAGACGAGGTGGATGAGGAAGAGGACGAGATAGCCGAGGGTCACCAACCCGAGGATCTTATCGTTCCATGCCATGCGCCTTTTCCCTCCACTTTTCGAACTCCTCTTTGAAGGCCTCCCTGTTTTTTGCCTGCGTCGCCGCGACGAGTACCCCTTCGGCCGTCTCAAGCAGATAGACGCGCCTGTAGTGCATGAAAAAATTGGTGTAAAGGCCGAAAAGTATGAGGGCAAAGCCCGTCCAGACGACCCACACGCCCGGGTCGCGGGCCACCTCAAGCCCGGAATAAAATTCGCTCTCTATGCCCTTGAGCCGCACGGTGACGCCTGCCAGCTCTTTCCCGGCAAGCCTTGGCACGTCCCGCAAAAACCATGTTGTCCGTGTCTGTCCGTTTTCGACGTAGGCAACCTGCACGCCGGGGCCGAAATTATGCACGGAGCGCTCGAACCTCATCGCCATGATCGCAAGCGCGCCCTGCCTGTATACCCCGCCCTGGCCGAGCCTCACCTCCTGCCCGCCTACATCGAAAAGGAAGACGGGGTCGTTGCCGTAGTTCGCCTGGTAGATGGTCGTCCCCTTGTACGAGAAGGGGTGGTTGACCCGCACGTCCGCTTTTGCCACCGTCTTCCCGTGGTCTACGATCTCTATGCGGCTCAGGTATTCCTTCGGCTCGCCGCCGGGGTAGAAGGTCACGCTGAATGCGTCGAGCCTGATGGCGAAACCCAGGGGGATCGTCGTGCGGCCGTCCCTTCCGGCTGCCGCGTCCTTCTCCTCGCCCTTGCCGAGGGCCACTGTGCCCCTGTAGCCGAAGAGCAGGCCGATGAGGCTCCCAAGGAGGATGACGACGATGCTTGTGTGTATTATATAGACGCCGTACCGCGCAAGGCGGCCCTTTTCGAGGACGGCGCCGCTGCCTACCCTCCTTGCCCGGTATCCCGGAAAGAGCGTCTCCACCTCGCCGATCCTCCGGCCTTTCAGGAAGAACCTGAGGGGCATGGCGGAGAGCGCCTTCTCCGCGGGCAGCGCGCCGCCGCCGCCCTTGAAAAGCCCTCCGAACCGCCTGAGCGTGCAGAGGACCAGGTTGAGGACAAAGAAGCCGATGAGGGCGAAGAAGAACGGCGAGTGGAAGATGTCCGCCAGGCCGGACAGACGGAGCAATACCTGCCCAGCCTCCCCGTACCTCCGGGCGTATTCCTCGACCGCCGCCTGCTGCGGCAAGAGCGTGCCGACGACGCAGGCGAGGGCAATCAGGGCAAGAAGGACTATGGTGAGCCTGACCGACGCAAGGGATGCGTAGACGCTTCTCCCTGCGAAGTCGGGCGGCCGCTTTTCACCCCCGGCAGCCTTATCCCTTATCGTGTCCATTGCACCCCGGCAGCCACGCCCACCCCTCTTGACTCCATTGATTTACAGCGGACCCAGACTGGCATTGTACCAGTTACCGCGCTAAAATGCCATATGGTCCATCCGTATACAATATTAGGCGTCAAGGTCTGTAACAGCCCGTTCAAATATAGGCCAGCCTGTACTATCCCCTCACTTTCTCACAGGCAACTTATGGGGCTCAGCGCCCCCTCCAGCGGCATGAGCCGCATGGAGCCTCCCCCCTCACACAGACAAAGATGCTCAAAAACTCATAATGACGTCAGATGTCCCAATTATCAATATAGTAAAACCCGCTCTTACCGCCGCCTTCTAAATGCGCTTTATACGATTGCGGCGGTCGCGGCTTTGGACGAACGCCTCCAGGAGTCGGGAGGTGTGGATGCACTGTGAGACGTGTTGGCCGGAGATCGTACTGAACGTACATCGGAGGCCACACGTCGAGCAGGGCGCCGCCCCGCCCTATCAGTTCAAAGTCGGTTTGCCGGGCACCCGCACGTTCCGAGCGTGCTGAAAAGGCGCCACCGCGCATGCGGGTGGTACGCCAGAGGCGCGAGTCCGGCCGCAAAGAGCATTGGTTTAGCTTTTTCTGCAATTGCCCGTCGCCGCGCGCGAGTCCGGCCGCCCGCAGTTCCTGCCTCACTCCGCAATCATCTCGCTGGCCCTGCCCACCTGTGGGTCCCTGATCGCGAAGGCAAGGGGGATCGATATAAGGAAAAGGACCGCGATAAGAAAGAAGACGTGGTTGTAAGCCAGCATGCCCGCCTGCCTGCCGACCGTCCTCTCCAGAAGCCCCAGGGCCTCCATGCCGGTCCCGGTAGCGCCTGCCCCGCTGGTAAAGACATGCGACAAAAACCGCCCGAGCACGCCCGTCGTTACGTCGTTATAGTCCGTCAGATGCTCCACGAGTATTGCGCGATACCTGATCTCGCCCCTGGTGACGCAGGTGGCGGCCAGGGCGATGCCGACGCTGGCGAATACCTGCCTGATAACGTTGTAAAGGCCCGTCGCGGCCGTCATCAGGGGCTTCTCTATCGTAGACAGCACGGCCGTGCTCAAGGCCACGAATATGAGACCGAAACCGATGCCCTGCAGGAATTGGGGGAAAAATATGTCCCAATATCCGATGTCCAGGGAAAGGCGGGACAGGAAGTAGAACGAGACGGCGTTCATAAGAAGCCCCAGGGCTATGAGCAACTTGGGTCCCGTCCTGGGGTATATCCGGGCCGTCAAAGGCATCGCGAAGGCCATCGCGAGGCTCCTCGGCATAAGCGCCAGCCCGGCATTGTATGCAGGGTAGTCGAGGAGCTGCTCAAGGAAGAGGGGCAGGACGAAGAGGCTTGCAAAAAGGCCCAGGGAGAGCATGCCGCCCAGGAAGCTGCCGGAGCTGAAATTGATGTCTTTGAGGATCCGGAGGTTTACCGCGGGCCTTTTCGCGATCAGCTCCCTGATTACGAAAAGGATAAGGCCGGCGCAAGCGGCGGCGGCCAGGTATCGTATCATGTCCGACGTGAACCAGTCTTTCTGGTCGCCCTTTTCGAGCATGATCTGGAGCGACCCCAGCCCGACGGCCATGAGGAAAAGGCCCAGGGCGTCTATGCTCCCTTTTTCCCGGACGAGGTAAGGGGGGTCTTCGATGAAGCGAATGATGAGCAGGGCGTTGAAGATGCCGACGGGGACATTGATATAGAATATCCAGGGCCATGAGTAGTTGTCGGTGATCCATCCACCGAGGGTCGGCCCGAAGGCGGGGCCGAGGATGACGCCGAGGCCGAAGAGGCTCATCGCTGTTGCCTGCTCTTCTACGGGAAACGTCTCCCTCAGCAGCGCCTGCGCCAGGGGTATGAGGGCTCCGCCCCCTATGCCCTGGATGATGCGGAAGACGACCATCGAAGGCAGGTCCCAGGCAGTCCCGCACAACATCGAGGAGACGGTGAAGAGCATGACCGAGAAAAGGAAGAACCGCTTGCGCCCGAACCTGGAGCTGAGAAACGCGATGATCGGCATGACGATGACGTTCGAAAGGATGTAGCCCGTTGCGACCCATGCGATCTCCTCGACCGAGGCGTCCAGGGCGCCGCGCATGTGGGGCAGGGCCACGTTGACGATGCTCATATCGAGGGCGGCCATCATGGCCCCCGTCATCACCGTCGCGGCCACTAGCCATTTGTGGGATTTGTGGGCGCCCTCCACGGAGCTATCGCCCGGACAGCTTCGAGCCTGTCTTGCGGCTCACGTCAACAGTGGGGGTGACGGAGAGGCCGGGCCATAAGGGATGGCGGGGGTCGAAGGGAGAGTCCACCAGGATCTTCACGGGGAGCCGCTGGACGACCTTCACGAAGTTGCCCGTCGCGTTCTCCGGCGGGAGCAGGCTGAAGACTGCGCCGGTGCCCGGTTGCAGGCTGTCAACGTGTCCACGGAAGACGATGCCCGGGTATGCGTCAACCTTTATCTCGACCGGCTGGCCCACGGCCATCTTTCCCACCTGAGTCTCCTTGTAATTCGCCACAACCCACGTATTCTCCTGCACGATGGCGAGGAGGGCCTGCCCCGGCTGCACGTACTTACCCGGATCGACGCTCTTTTTTGCGATCCTTCCGGAGACGGGCGCGACGAGGGTCGTCCTGGTGAGGTTCAGCTCTGCGAGCCTGTGCGCAGCCTGGGCCTGCCTGATCCTGAAGTCCTGGGTGGCGAGCTTTCCCTTTGCCGCTTCTATCGCCTCCAGGGCCTCCCCTACGGCGGAAGAGGCCGCTTCCTTCCTGGCGCGGGCCACCGCCAGGCGTGATTCTACGTGGTCGTACTGGCTCCGCGTAGCCGCGTCCTCTTTCACCAGCCGTTTGTACCGGTCGAAGTCCTTTTCGGCGAGGGCCTGCTCCGCTTCTGCGGCCGCGAGGTTCGCCTGCGCCTGGGCGAGGGCCTTCTGCCTTTGCTTGAGGGACGCCTGAAGCTCGGCCTTTTCCGCTACTAGGGTGGAGACGGCCTGGACCCGCTCTCTGGCCGCGTCAGCGTAGTCCTGGGGGAAGATGTCGAGGAGGGGAGCGCCGGCGCGCACGTACTGGTTGTCTGTGATGTAGACGTTGACGACCCTCCCCCTTATCTCGGGCGCGACTGGCACGATGGTGCCGGTGACGTATGCATCGTCCGTGCTTTCGTGGGAGAGGGAGTAGACGAAATAATAGGCCCCGACGATAAGGCCCGCCAGGACCGCCGCAGCCGCTATCCATCTCAGGGGCCGCTTTTTTGTCTGCCCGTTCGCCGATTCCGCTTTATCTGTCGTATTCATCCTTCAGGTTCTCTCCTAGGGCATAGAGGTAGCCCGCCTCCGAGCGATAGTAGTCGTAGACGGCCCGGTGATAGTTCGTCTCGGAGAGGGCGCGCAGGGCGATCGCGTCCGTCACGTCCCGCGCGATGCCCGTGCCCTCCGCATACCTGACCTTCGTGATCCTCAGGTTCTCCTCCGCCTGGGAGAGGGCGCCCGAAGCGACCTTCATCGCCTCGCTTGCGTTTACCGCGTCGAGGTAGTGCTTCTCGACCTCCAGGCCGATGTCGTCCACCAGCTTCTTGCGCTCGATGCGGAGCCGGGACGCGGCTGTCTGCACTTTCTGGATCGCGGCGCTCGTGCTTCCGCCGCTCCAGAGGTTGAGGCTCACCAGAAAGAGTATCGCCGCATTGTTCTCGTAGGTAAGGTATTTGTTCTTTGTATAGTCGTACTCCCCCTGGGCGATGAACTTCGGCAGGTACTCGGCCTTCCGCGCCGTCTCCTCGTAGGCGAGGGCCTTGAGCGTGGCGTCGACCATCTGCAGCTCGGGCCGCTGTCTTTCCGCAGTAGCGGTCGCCCCATCGTATGGCGGCATCTTCGTGTACGGCCTTGTCACCTCGACCACCTCTACGGGACTCGAAAGCGGCCTCGTGAGCATGTTGTTAATCCTCGCCCCGTTTATCCGCCTGGTGTTTTTCGCGTTCAGGAGCTTCCGCTGCGCGTCTGCAAGCTGCACCTCCGCCTGCAGGAGGTCGTTCCTGGTAATCAGGCCGTTTTGCAGGAGGTTCCCGGCCACCTGCGCGTGCGAGGCAAGGGCCTCTATCTCCCTTTCAGCGACGGTGATCACCTTCTCCGATTCGAGAACGTCGAAGTAAAGCGTAGTGAAGGCAAAGGCGACTTCGTTCCTGGTCCTTGTCGTATCGAGCCGCTTCGTATCCTCCACCAGCTGAGCGGACTTGTACAGGGAGCTGACCCCGCCGAAATCATAAAGGATCTGCCGGATCACGAACTGGTAGGTATAGAAGCTTCTTTCGGAGGTCTGGGCGACCAGGCTGCCCGCACGCAAGCCGGGCTGATTTTCCAGAAAGGTCTGGCCGTAGGAGGTATTCACGCTCGGCAGAAGCCCCGACCGGGCGATGACCGTGTCCGCGTGGGAGATCTTCTCTTCCCGCTGCTTGATCCTGATGATGCGGTTTTCCGCCGTTACTATTTTCAGGCCGTCGAGAAGGGTGAGCGGCTCGGACCGGACCGGCAAAGGCACGAAAAAAAGGATGGCGGCGATAACGGCGAAGGCGCACGCACGCATCGATGTCTCCCCCCGCTGAAAGCAGTTGATCCTCATCCCCCTGACACTTTGGTGCGGCCCCGCCTGCCGGCTCCCGGCCTCACCCCCATCGGCCGGCCGGGGTCCGTTTCTCCACCCGGCTCGTCTTGTTTCAGAAAGGTCAGGACCGAGCGCCACAGGGTATCCCGCGATGCGGCGAGGTCCGCCGTGCCTGCGAGGTAGTTGAAGACAGCCCCTTTCAGCACGCAGAGGATAAAGAGGGCTGCGTCCTCGCAGTCTGCCGCCCGGAATATCCCCTGCTCCACACCCCTGCGGATAATCCCCGCAAGAAACTCCTTCTGAAACCTGAAAAATCCCGTCCTGAACGGTCTGGCAAACTCCAGGTCATAATCCTTGAACTGGAGGGAGATCGCCTGTTTTCTGGAAACCGTATATTCGAGGTGGTTCTCGATGTACCGCCGGATCGCAACAGCGGGCTCCTCGTGCTCCAGCTCCCGTATGCCCTTCCTGTACAGCCTGGTCCCTTCCTCCAGGGCCTCGATGTAAAGCTGCTCCTTATTCCCGAAATATGGATAAAGCCCGCCGACTGCCACGCCGGCGCGCCGGGCAATCTCCCTGACGGTCGCCTCCTTGTAGCCCCTGTCCGCGAATACCTGCCGCGCTGCCGATAGAATGTTTCCTTTTACCAATGGCGACTGCTGTCTGCTCATTAATGAACGCCTGTTCACGACAGGTTAGCAAAAAACCGCCGCAAGGTCAACATGCATATCGTATGCGGCCGGGATCTTTCCGCGACGCTGCGCGGCAGAACGATCTTTTGCCTGCGCGGAGCGCAATGCAAGAGAGCCTTTCGCAACGGCGCAAAGGGTCACCTTCACGCCCCGCCCCCGTTTGACAGCCCTTCCCCATTGTGCTACAAATTGCCATGCTGGTAACGAGCATCGGAAGCCTGCCATTTACCGACGTGGAAAAGGCCCTCGACGCGGTCTTCGCGTGCTGTCCCGAGGCCCCCTTCTGGCCGCAGCTCCCCAGGCGCTCCTTCCTCGAAGACATGTACGTCCAGGGCCTCGAAGGCGTGCCCGCCCTCGTGACGGACGCGGCAAAAGGCACAGTCTACATGGACACCCGCAAGACCGAAGGCATCGAGCGGTTTTACGAGGACGCGGCCAACGGGAACATCGCGGCCTTCGCCGTATCGCAGGCGGCAGCGCCGGGGTTTTACGGGCTGCTTGAAAGGCTGAAGACACGTGGCCGCAGCGTCAGGCTCGTCAAGGGGCAGATGACCGGCCCCTTCACCCTCGGGATCGGCCTGAAGGACGAGAACGGGAGACCCATCGTTTACAACGGGGCCTATTTCGATATTATCAAGAAGGCGATCCGCATGAAGGCGGCGTGGATGATCGACGCCATAAAAAGCGCCTGCCCCGGCAAGGAAGTCGTCATTTTCTTCGACGAGCCCGCGATGGTCTCCCTCGGCTCCGCCTACGTCTCGGTCTCAAGGGAGGCGGCAACTGCGATGATCGATGAGGTGACGGAAGGCCTCGACGCGACCATCGGGGTCCATTGCTGCGGCAACACGGATTGGCCTGCCCTGCTCCTTTCGGGCCTGGACATCGTCAACTACGACGCCTTCAACTTCATGGAGACCCTTTTCTATTTCCCAAGGGAGCTTACGGCTTTTCTGGCGAGGGGCGGACACGTAGCGCCGGGGATCGTCCCTTCGTCGGCGGAGGGCCTCGCGGGGACCGATGTTTACAGCCTCGCCCGGTCGCTGCGCGCCTTCGAGGGGTATATGCGCGAGGCGGGCCTCCCCCCCGGTGCGGACGAGATCGTAACTACGGCCTGCGGATTGGGCTCTTTGAGCGAGGCGGGGGCATACCGGGCGCTTGACCTCCTCAAAAACCTGCCCGACGCGGCAAAAACGCTCGATAAAGGCTAGCCGGTCACATGGACTGGACGATCATAGCGGCATGCGCTGCGGGGCTCGCGGCCGGGCTTGCCGTCTCTTTCCTCTTCAGGGTATACCGGGCAAAAACAGCCAAAGGGCTTGCGGAAGAGCTGCTCCGCCAAAAAGAGGCGGAGCGCAAGCGGGACATGGAGGCCGTCGTCGAGCACGTGAAGGCGAGCTTCGGGAGCCTCTCCCTGGAGGCCCTCTCGAAATCGACCGCAGAGCTCCTCAAGCTGGCGAAGACCCAGCTTGAGTCGGAGCGGCAGGCAAACGTCCGCGAGCTTGAGGCGCGCAAGGAGCTGATCGACAGGGAGCTGCGCAAGATGGCAGAGCAGGTCGATAGCGTCGGCAGGCTGATGCGGGAGCTGGAAAAGGACAGGATCGAGAAGTTCGGTGAGCTGGCGAAGCACCTGCAAATGGCGGGGGAGCAGACGGCGCTGCTCGCGGGCACGACGGCGAGCCTGAAGGAGGCCCTTGCGGGCACGAAGAGCAGGGGGCAGTGGGGGGAGCGCATGGCGGAGGACATCCTGCGCGCCTCAGGCTTCGTCGAGAACGTCAACTACCTGAAGCAGAAGACGATCCAGGGGGCGGGCGGGAGGCCGGACTTCACCTTCCTTTTGCCGCGCGGCCTGCGGCTCAACATGGATGTCAAGTTCCCCTTCGACAACTACGTGCGCTTCCTCGACGCAGCCGTGGAAGGCGAGAAGGCGCGCTTCAGGGCAGAGTTTCTGAGGGACGTTAAGGCGAAGGTCAAGGAGGTCGCAACGAGGGATTACATCGACCCCGGGCGGAGCACCCTCGACTGCGCGCTCCTCCTCATCGCCAACGAGCAGGTCTACGCCTTCATCCAGGAGCAGGACAGCAGCGTGCTCGACGAGGCGCTGCGGCAGCGCGTCATCTGCTGCTCGCCCATCACCCTTTTCGCGGTCCTGGCGGTGATCAGGCAGGCGGTCGATGCCTTCTCCATGGAGGAGACGTCGAACGAGGTACTCTCCCTTCTGGGGGGCTTCAAGAAGCAGTGGGACGAGTTCCTCAGGCGGTTTGCCGGGATGGGCAGGAGGATCGGGGAGCTGCAGAGGGACTTCGACGAGCTGAGCGGCGTGCGGCGCAGGCAGCTAGAGCGGCCTCTGAACAGGATAGAGGAGATCAGGAACGAGCGGGGGCTGGCGATAGGCGGCGGCGAAGAGGAAGACGAAGCGCCTCCGGTCTCGTGATGCCTTTGTCCGGCTGAATAGGCGAAAAGCTGTCGGAAGGCTCTGGTCTTGGACTCGCGCCTGTGCGGAATCGCGCTATGCGGCGCGCTCTTCGCCTTGCGGCCTCCGACGTTTACGACCCGCATGGATGGTGGTTCCTTTTCAGCACTCTCGGAACGTGCGGGTGCCCGCAAACCTACGTTGAACTGATAGGGCGGGATCTCCGGCCAACAGGTCTCACAGTGCATCTGCCTATCATCGATTCCTGGAGGCGCTCCCCCCGGGCTCGCCAACGCACGCTTTCATCCTAAGATGAAGTCTCCATACCCGTACTCTAGCTCACTGTAAGCCGAGGGCCGCCCCAGCCGGGCCGCCGAAATCGTACATTGAAGTACATTGAGGCGGTGCGCCGAGAAAACGACGCGAAAGGCGCGAAAAGATCGCGGCCCCCCACTCCCCCTTACGGCTTGACAAAGATTGGCCACATCATTAAGTTATAGTGTGTATTTATGGAAGCGCTGACGGCAAGGGAAAAAAGGGTGCTCGATCTGATAATGACGAGCTACATCGGCTCGGCAGAGCCGGTCGGGTCGAGGAGGCTGTCTGCGCTGGTCAACAGCAAGTGGAGCTCCGCCACCATCAGGAACGTCATGGCAGACCTGGAGGAGCAGGGGTTCCTGTACAAGCCCCACGTCGTGGCGGGAAGAGTGCCGACGGGAAAGGCCTTCAGGTATTACGTCAACGCCCTTGTGCCCCGCGCCCCCGGCAAGCGCGAGCTTCACGCCCTTGAGGGGCTGGCGGCCCACCGCTATTCCCACGTCGAGGAGATCATGGGGGACGCATCGCGGATGCTCGCCAACCTCTGCAAGTACACGGGGATCGTCGTCGAGCCGAAGATAAACTTCATGCTCTTCAAGGAAGTCGAGTTCGTCAAGCTCTCGAAGAACACGATCCTCGTCGTGTTCGTCACCTCCGCGGGCATGGTCCACACGCGCCTCGTCAACACGGAGGAAGATTTGCCGCAGGAGCTGCTCAGCGGCATGAAGGGATACATGAACGAGAAGTGCGAGGGCCTCCCGTTTTACGGCCTGAGGAAGCAGATCTTCGCCGACATGGCGAAGGACAGGGAGGCGTTCCACGAGCTGATGGGAAAGGTCATAGACGTCCTCGAAGGGATCATGCACGAGGAAGGGGCCAGGGAGGTCTACCTTGAGGGGACCTCCAGGTTCATCGGCGTCCCCGAGCTGTCCGACATAACGAGGCTCAAAGAGCTCTTCCAGGCCTTCGAGAAGAAGGGGAAGCTCCTGCGCCTCCTCGACAGGAGCATCGATCAGGAAGGCATCAGCGTCATCATAGGGGCCGAGACGGAGGTGAGGGAGATGAGGGACATGAGCATCATCACCTCGCCCTACGGGGTGGGCCAGAATAACCAGGGCGTGCTCGGGGTGATAGGCCCGCTGCGCATGAACTACTCGAAGGTCATACCGATAGTCAACTATACGGCCCAGGCGGTGACCGATCTGCTCAGGATCATGTGAGGGTGGGGATGGACGAGAAGGAAAAAGAGAAGCCAGGCCATACACATCATGCGGAAGGCGCGAAGGGCGCGAAGGAAGAGCGCCACGAGCCGGAGCAAGAAGGGGACAAGAAGAAAAAGAAGAAGGAAGAGTCCGTCGAAGAGCTGAAGGCGGCCTGCCTTGAAAAGGAGAAGGAGATAGAGGAGCTGAAAGAGCGGCTCCTTTACCAGCAGGCCGATTTCGAGAATTTCAAGAGGCTGAAAGCGAAAGAGAAGCAGGACGTCCTCCGTTTCGGCAACGAGACGCTCATCAAGGAGCTCCTCCCCGTCATCGACAACCTCGAAAGGGCCATCGAGCACGCGGGCAATACGGAGGAGGCGAAGGCCATCGCAGAGGGCGTCGCCCTTACCCTCAGCGGGTTCCTCAAGGTGCTGGAGAAGTTCGACGTGAAGCGCGTCGAGGCGATCGGCCGGCCCTTCGACCCGAACTTCCACGAGGCCATCTACCAGGAAGAGAAGGAAGGGGCCGAGCCTGGGGCCGTAACGGGGGAGCTCCAGAAAGGCTACGTGATGGACGGGAGGCTCCTGCGCCCCTCCATGGTGTCCGTTGCGAAGAAGCCTGAAACGGAGTAAAATATTGCACTATCATGGCCAAAGACTTCTACGAGATACTGGGCGTTTCCAGGAACGCGACCGATGAGGAGATAAAGAAGGCATACCGCAAGCTCGCCCTCACGCACCATCCCGACCGCAATCAGGGCAACCGCGAAGCAGAGGAAAGATTCAAGGAGATAAACCAGGCGTACGAAGTGCTGAGCGACGCCGATAAACGGGCGAGCTTCGACCGCTTCGGCGCGGCCGACGCAAGGACCGGCTCGTACGACTTCGGCTTCACCCGAAACTTCGACGACATATTCGGAGACCTTTTCAACGACTTCTTCGGGCAGACCCAGCGCAGGAGGCCGCGCAGGGGGGACGACCTGCGCTACAACCTGGAGATCGAGTTCGAAGAGGCCGTCTTCGGCGTAGAAAAAGAGATCGAGATACCCCACGAAGTGCGCTGCGACGCGTGCAAGGGGACGCGGGTCGAGCCCGGCTTCCAGCCCGTCATCTGCCGGGCGTGCGGCGGCAGGGGCCAGGTCCGCTTCACCCAGGGCTTCTTCACGATCAACAGGACTTGCGAGCAATGCGGCGGCGAAGGGCGCATCATCAAGGACCCATGCAAGAAGTGCAAGGGCAAGGGGACCGTCAGGGCAAAAAAGACCCTCAAGGTCAACATCCCGCCGGGCGTCGATACGGGCACCCGCCTGAAGATGCGGGGGGAAGGCGCGCAGGGGCAGCACGACTCCGTGGCCGGCGACCTCTACGTCGTGCTCAACGTGAAGGAGCACCCTGTTTTCGAGCGACAGGGGGACGACATCTACGTGCATACGGAGGTCAGCTTTCCGACGCTCTGCCTCGGCGGGGAGATCAAGGTGCCCGTCCTCGGCGGGGAGATGAGCCTGAAGATACCGCCGGGCACGCCGCCGGAGAAGGTCTTCAGGCTGAAAGGCCACGGCGTGCCGAAGACCAACGGCTACGGCAAGGGCGACCAGTTCGTCCACCTGCACATCACGGTGCCGAAGAGCATCAACGACAGGCAGCGCGAGCTCCTTGAGGAGCTGGCGAAGGAGCTCCAGAACGGCGGCGGGGCATCTCATTCTGCCGGCTTCAAGCAGAGGTTCAGGGAGCTCTTCGACTGGAAGGAAGTCTAACTCCCAGTATCCCACGGCATCCGTTGCGAGAGCAAAAATGCGGAATACTCCCGGCGGCTGGACTCACGCCTCTGGCGTACCACCCGCATGCGCGGTGGCGCCTTTTCAGCACGCCCTTTACCGTAATGTCAGGCCACGCAAATGAGTTTAAAAATGTCAGGCCGCAAAAGGAGGAAAAAGTATGATTCGACATGTAATTCTCTATAAGTTTTATACCTCGGTATCTGAAGAACGGCGCCGGAATGTCATAGATACGCTCCGGGCTTTGGGGCAATCTATTCCGGAAGTGCGTGAATGGAGTATCGGCAGGCAAGCTTTCCCTTCGAGCACAGCTTATGACCTGGCGCAAGTGTCAGGTTTTGAGAATGTGGAAGCATTAGAGAGGTACAGGAAGCATCCCGATCACATCAGTGCAAAGAATCTTCTGAGTGAAGTAGCGGACCGGGCTGTCGTTGATTATGAATATTAGTCAAAACGGGACTTTTCTTGTGCGGGGAGAAAAAATATGAAGATTATCAGTTTGTTGATCTTCCTTATATTAGTTTTCCCGACGATGGCCCAGGCGAAACCGGATCAAAAGGCGTTCGAGCAGATGGTATCTTCCTTTCGGCAATATCCCGGCGATGACGGTTTGCGGGAGAAGATCATCCGGGCCGCTCTTCAAATCAAGCCCAAACCGGCAATTCCAAAGGAGGCCAGAAATTTTATGATCCGGGGACAAGCAGCCGCAGAAATGGCCAAAACTACAGAAGATTTCACCGTCGCGGCCGGGGAATTCCAAAAAGCGGTAAATGTCGCGCCTTGGTTCGCAGACGCCTACTACAACCTCGCCATGGTCCAGGAAAGGGCCGAGCAGTTCGGACAGGCTGCAAAAAGTCTCAAATGGTACCTGCTGGCCGCGCCCAAAGCGGCTGACGCCGGGAAGGTTCAAGATTTGATCGTAAAACTCGAATATAAACAGGAAAGAACTACCCAGGCCAAGTCCGGGGCGGAAGCCAAATGGGCCAAGATCGAGTCCTTGCTTGGGAAATGGGATTATGAACTCAATTTTTATGGTCAAAAATTTACCGGCACGCTGACAATGACGCTCGAAGGCAATACTATAGAAATAAAAGGTCCGAACAGTCGCGACGATAGGGACCGCGGAGCGCCTGTAGATGTAGCCAATACCGCGGACCCTTTGCAAAGCCCCATATCCGTAATTCGCGGCACTTTGCAAGGTCCCGATATTGCCGGTATTAAATGGCAGGCTTACAAGCACGACTTCTTTAACGGCGAGTGCTCTTACAAGGCCGGTTTTGTCGACATCTTTGTTTCCATAAGCCCCGATCAAAAAGAGATGCAGTTTTCCTATCCCGCAGTTTGGAAGAGCCGGGCCAATATGTCGAGCCCTCTTTCTTGCAATGAGCACTCCTTCGAGTACACCCTGAGGCACCGATGAAAATGGTCCCTTGTAAGCGGTAAGGCGGAAAACGGCAAACCACTACTCCTGGCGGCTGGACTCGCGCCTCTGGCGTACCACCCGCATGCGCGGTGGCGCCTTTTCAGCACTCTCGGAACGTGCGGGGCACCCGCCGTCCACAGGCGGGTCGCAACGCGATTCTGCACAGGCGCGAGTCCAAGCCTAGAGTAGTCCGACAGTAGTGTCTTATTCATTGCAGTAGACGCCGTTAATACCTTCGCCGCTGTCTCCGGTGTCCTGCCCCGATGATCCGCACAGCCACAGGCGCCGCAAGCACAATGAAGGCCGCCAGCACGAACCAGTCCCCGTACCGCACATAGACCGTCCACCCGTCCCGCAGCCCGAACGCCCCCCGGATCACCGCCGTCTCGAAAAGCCCCGTCTCGGCCGCCGTCCGCCCGCGCGGGTCGATGATCGCGCTTATGCCCGTGTTCGCCGCCCGCAGCACGTACCGGTCCGTCTCCACCGCGCGGAAGATATAAGCCGCGTAATGCTGGTAAGGCGCTGAAGACCTGCCGAACCAGGCGTCGTTCGTGATGTTGACGAGCACCTGCGCGCCCCTTCGCACCGTGTCCCGCGTGATATACGGGAAGATCCCCTCGTAGCAGATGAGCATGCCTATCCTGCCCGCGTCCGTCCGTATCGGGTCATGGGACGGTCCCGCATAGAAATCGCCCACTGCGACGCTGATGTCTGCAAGGAAAGGAAAATAGTCCACAAGGGGCGTATATTCGCCGAAGGGGACGAGGTGCACCTTCGAATAAGGCGCGAAGACCTCGCCGTTTTTCCCGATCGCGTACGCCGTGTTGTAATACCGTCCCCTTGCGTCCCTCGATATCGTGCCGAAGAGCAGGGTGTTGCGGCACGCCTGCGGGAGGGCGCGGACGGCGCTGCCCACCCGGTCCGGGTCGAAGACGAAGGGCATAGCGGTCTCCGGCCATACGACGAGGTCTGAAGGCCGCGAATGGAGGAGCGTCAGGTTGGCGTACTTGTTGACCGTCGCAGCCCTGTACGCCTCATCGTACTTGATGTCCTGCCGGACGTTGCCCTGGACGATGGCTGCTTGCATGTCGCCCTTCACAGACTCGCCAAGACGGTAAAAGCCGAAGGCCAGGCAGGCGGCGAAGAGGCAGACCGTGAGCGCGCCGTAGGCTAAGGGTAAGCGCTTCCTGGCGAGGGCCGTATAAATCAGGCAGTTTACCATGACGATCAGAAAAGAGATAAAATATGCGCCCCCTACGGAGGCCGCCTGCACGACGGGCAGGAAGTTGTACTGGGAATGGGCGAGGAATGACCAGGGGAAGCCTGAAAGCATCACCCCCCGCAGGTATTCGAGGAGCACCCATGCGGACGGGGCGCTGAAAGGCACGGGGATGTCGAGGCGGTCGCGCAGGAAACCGACCACCCACATGAAGCCGCCCGTGAAAAGTGAAAGGTAGAGCACGAGGAGGAGCATCGTCGCTACCGCGAGGGGCATGGGGATCCCCCCGAACCTGTTCATCGCGACGACTACCCAGCAGACGAGGCCCACATACGCGACGACGCCGCAGAGGAACCCCTTTGCGAAGTTGAGGCGCCCTCTGCCCGGCTCGACGGCAAAGAGAAGAGGCACGAGGGCCGCGTAGGCGAGATAGAACTGTCCGACAGGCGGCTGGCAGACGATGAGGAGCGCCCCCGAAAGGACGGCGAGGCGGCTAGCGGCCGAGATCTTTATATGCAGGTAGTCCCGTAACATACGCCATAGCCTTCCGCTCCCTGTACCGCATCCTGGCTGCCTCCGGTCCGCCCTTTTCGTGGTCGAAGCCGAGCACGTGAAGGAGCCCGTGGACGATGAGGGAGAAGAGCCTTTCGTAAAAGGGCAGGCCCGCGCCGGCCGCCTCTTTCTGCGCCTGCTCCACCGAGATGATAAGGTCGCCCGCCACCTCGCACGCGAAACCGTCGAGGTAGGAAAAGGAGATCACGTTCGTGGGGGCGTCCTTCCCGAAGGACTTGCGGTTGAGCGCCGCAATCTTCTTGTTGTCCGTAAAAAGGATGCTCAGGTCCCTATCCCGCAGCCCTGAATAGGCGAGCAAATCCTCTGTTATGCTTTTTATTCGTTTTTTGTCCAGCCTCAACAAGCCTTGGGAATTTTTTATCAGCACCGTCATCGTCGGTCCTTTCGGGGTACTCTATCCGCTGGTGGAAGATGCCGGTCAGTATGGTGATGAAGCTCTTCCGGATGGCGTGGAGGTCCTTCAGCGTCAGCTCGCACTCGTCGAGCTGGCCGTCTAAGAATATCTGCTCGATGATGTTCTGGACGTGGGTCTCTATCCTCTTGGGGCTCGGGTCCTCCAGCGTCCGCGACGCAGCCTCGACCGCGTCGGCAAGCATGACTATCCCCGCCTCCCTCGTCTGCGGCTTCGGCCCGGGGTACCTGAAGTTCTTCTCGTCGATCGTGGAAAGCTCCGGGTCCTCCATATCTTTCGCCCTCTGGTAGAAATAACTGACGACGCTCGTTCCGTGGTGCTGCTGGATGATCTCGTATATCTTCTTCCCGAGGTGGTATTCCTGGGCAAGCTCCACCCCTTCCTTGACGTGGGACTGGATGATGAGGCTGCTCATGCTGGGCGAGAGGTTCCGGTGGGCGTCGTCGTCCCTCCTGTTCTCGATGAAATAATGGGCCATCTTCATCTTCCCGATGTCGTGGTAGTACGCGGCGACCCTCGTCAGGATGGGGTGGGCGCCGATGCTCTCAGCCGCCACCTTGCACAGGTTGCCGACAAGGATGCTGTGGTGGTAGGTGCCTGGGGCGGAGACCATCATCTGCTCGAGCAGGGGGTGCTCGAGGTTCGCGAGCTCCAGGAGCTTGAAGTTCGTCGTGTAGTCGAAGACGCGCTCGATGAGGGGCAGAAGCCCGGCGGTCATGAGGCTCGCGAATACTCCGCCCAGAAGGAGGAGCGTTATCTTGAGCGGCAGGTCGGTCAATGGATATCCGAGCAAAAGATGGAGGAAGAAGACGACGAAGGACATGGCGACTGCCGCGAAGAAGCCCGCGCCGAGCATGGTGGAGCGCCTTTCGACCTGGCCGGAGAAATACGAGGCCACGAGGTTGCCTAAGAAGGCATATATGAAAACGGGCAGGGCGTTCCCGTTCCCGACGGTAAAGGCCACGGCGACCGCGAGGATCGTCGAAAAAACGAGGACCGCCTCGGAATAAAGGACGATCCTCATGACTATGCCGAAGAGGAAGAGGGGGAACATGTAAAATAGGAGCGTCGCGTAATCCGGCGCGAAACGCTCGAAGGCGATCAACCAGACCCTGAGCAGCAGGACGGTGAAGACCGTGAGGGACGCCGAAAAAATGAAGTCCTTCTCCGACAGGCGGAATTTCTTGATGTTCCTGTCGGCGAACTCGACAACGATCGCTATGAGCGCGAAGAATATGAGGAAAAGGAAGAAAGCCTGGCGCGTAAAGGGCGTCCTCCGGTGCTCAAGCTCCGCCAGGGCGGCCAGCTTCTCGGTGTCCTCGCGGCTCACCTTCTGGCCCTCCCTGACGATCACCTCCCCCTTTTTTACCGCGGCGCCCGATTCGGGCGTGATGTAGTCGGCGCTCGACCGTATCGTCCTCGACGCGATGTCGCCTGCCCGGTAGTGCTCGGGCGGAAGCGGGATCTTGACGTTGGCGAGGGCGGCCAGGATGAGGGAAAAGACGACGATGATGAGGTGTTTTCTCAGTATGGGATGCCAGGGAGGTTTGTCCTTTTCCGTCTTCACGTCTTGCTCCTTTCCGCCGCAGCCCTCTTTTCGTAGGCCCTTATGATCTTCTGCACGAGAGGGTGCCTTACAACGTCCTTCTCCGTAAAATATACGAACTGCAATCCTTTTATGCCTTTGAGGATGGCCTGTATCTCCACAAGCCCGGAGGAGCGCTTTTCGGGCAGGTCGATCTGCGTCACGTCGCCGGTGATCACCGCCTTCGACGAGAAGCCGAGACGGGTGAGGAACATCTTCATCTGCTCGGAGGCCGTGTTCTGCGCCTCGTCGAGGATGACGAAGGCGTCGTTGAGCGTCCTGCCCCGCATGAAGGCGAGGGGCGCTATCTCGATCACGCCCTTCTCGACGAGCCGGCCCGCCCTGTCCATATCGACCATGTCGTAGAGGGCGTCGTAAAGGGGCCTCAAATAAGGGTTTACCTTCTCGTACATCGTTCCGGGCAAAAACCCGAGCTTCTCGCCCGCCTCTATCGCGGGCCGCGTCAGGATGATCCGCGAGACCTCCTTGTTGAAGAAGGCGGCAAGGGCCATCGCCATGGCGAGGTACGTCTTGCCTGTCCCGGCCGGGCCTATGCCTATCACGATGTCGTGCCTCCGAATGGCCTCGACATAGACCTTCTGGTTCTTCGATTTCGGGACGACCACCTTCCGGGACGGGGGGATGTAGATCTGGTCCTTGTAAAGCTCATCTACGCCTTTCTGCGTGTGGGCCATGTAGCGGACGGCGTGGTCGATGTCGGAGGGGTTTATGGGAAAGCCCTTCTTGACGAGACCTGCAAGCTCGTGGATCACCTTGCTCGTGTTCTCCACTTCCCGCCGCTTGCCCACGAGTGTGAGGTGGGTCCCCCTGACGCTCGTCCTGACATCGAAATATTTTTTGAGGTATTTTATGTTCTCGTCGCGGGGGCCGAACAGGTTGCGGGCGAGGTGTGTGTCGTCAAAGGAGAGCTGCACTACCTCATCTTCGGTGTTATCTTCCAATAAGTCTTGGCCGACCCCCATATCTGGATTTGTGGTAGTATTATAACACAAGACCGTGCTGCATTAAAGATGCAGCACGGTCTTGTGGGCATATGCGCATATGCGGCCGGGATCTTTTCGCGCCTTTCGGGTCGTTTTCTCAGCGCAGCGTCCTCAACGTACAACAGAAGTACGCCTCCGGCGCGCGCCTTCGAAAACAACCCGAACGACCCACCCTCCTTCCGTCGGGTGGGTGCCCCGTCGGAAATCTCTCCGGCCGCCGGCCCTTACGGGCGCTATCCCCTATCCGTATAAGAGTTGGGATTCAGCCTATCGGACAATGTCAGGTCATGTTAAGACCTGCTTCCTGAAGGCCACATTTTTGTTTTTCTTGTTGCACAACTCATTTTCAACTGGTAAGACTAGGGGTAGTCAGGGCCATGTACGGGACCATTTGCCGGGTCAGATGTATGATTGCAAGACCTGACCCCATGCTCCAGCCTCACCTAAAGGAGGGAGAAATGAGTAGATTGCTCATGGCCGTTGTTTTGTTCGCTTCGCTCTGCTCGGCCGCCGTAGCTGGTCCAAAGGAGGAAGCCCTTCGGGTCTTGGAGAAATGGACTGAGGCATTCACGAAGTCCGATGTCGATGGCATTGTCAAGCTCTATGCGCCCGATGCCCTTTTCCTGGGTACCGGCAGCAAAACGCTTGTTACCAAACCGGATGAGATCCGTAAGTACTTCGAGACAGCGCTCTTGAATAACCGTCCGCGAGGTGCGACAGTTGGCGATCATTCCGTCATGGTCTTGTCTGACACAGCGGTCGTCATCACTGGGATAGATACCGTGACTGGGAATAGGGATGGAAATACCTTCAGCGCCAATGGTCGCGTCACGTTCGTGGTCGTAAAACGTGAACCGGGTTGGCAAATTGTGCATTTCCATCGATCGGCAATGCCAAATTAACAGGCGGTAGCGCCCCAGTGAGCTTTATGTTGCTTTCTTTCTAACCGAAATCCTCAGATGTCTTCAAGCTCCCACACCATCAGCTTGTAGGTGAACTACAGTTTCGTCCGTAGATTACCAACACCATCGAATCTTCCCGGAAATCTTTACTGAGGAAATCAACGTCTTGATATCCCACCCTACGATAGAGTACAGCCCGCTCTTACCGCCGCCTTATGGATGCGCTTTATACGATTGCGGCGGTCGCGGTGTGGACGAGCGCCTCCAGGAATCGATGATAGGCAGATGCACTGTGAGACGTGTCGGCCGGAGATCGTACTGTGCGTACATCGGAGGCCACACGTCGAGCAGGGCGCTGCCCCGACCTATCAGTTCAGAGTCGGTTTGCCGGGCACCCGCACGGTAAAAGGCGTGCTGAAAAGGCGCCACCGTGCATGCGGGTGGTACGCCAGAGGCGCGAGTCCAAGCCGCAAAGAGCATTGGTTTAGCTTTTTTACTATGCATGTCGTAACATAATAGAAGCCGTCATGGAACGCATAATCGTAGACAAAACCGCTGAGGAGTCGGTCGCCGCCGGGCACCTGTGGATCTTCAGCAACCAGGTCAGGTCGAAGCCTGCCGGCCTGCCCGACGGGTCGGTCGTGGAGGTGGCCGGGGAGCGCGGCAGGCTCCTGGGCACCGGCTACTACAACGGCAGGAGCCTGATCGCCCTGCGCCTGCTTGCGCGGGAGCGCATCGACCCGGACGAGTCGTTCTTCGCCCGCCGCATCGGGGAGGCATTGAAGCTCAGGGCGGGCAGATACGAAGGCAGCTTCCGGGTCGTCAACGCGGAGTCCGATTTCCTTCCCGGCCTCATCATCGACAGGTACGAAGGGCAGGCCGTGGTGCAGATCGTCACGCTGGGTATGGAGAGGCTGAGGGGAGAGATCGTCGCAGCAGTGAAGGAAGTGCTCGCCCCCTCGGCCGTCGTGCTGCGCAACGACAGCCCGAGCCGGGCCGAAGAGGGCCTTCCGTCGTATACGGAAGTGGCCTACGGGGAGGTAAAAAGGGACGCTGTCATAAAGATCGGGCCGCTTCGCTTCCTCGTCGATCCCATGTCCGGCCAGAAGACGGGCTTCTACTTCGACCAGCGGGAGAACAGGCTGCTGGTGGAGGGCTTCGCCGCTGACCGCGATGTCCTCGACCTCTTCTGCTACACGGGCGGTTTCGGCCTTTATGCGCTCTTCTTCGGCGCCCGGCGGGCAACGTTCGTCGATGCCTCCGCCCAGGCGATCGAGATATGCAGGGAGAACGTGCGGCTCAACAACCTGAAAGGGGCGTCCTTCGTGAAGGGCGACGCCTTCGACTACCTGAAGGAATCGGCGGAAGCCCACGATCTGATAGTCCTCGACCCTCCGTCGTTCATAAAATCGAAGAAGAAGATCAGGGAAGGCGAGAAGGGATACATAGACCTTCACAAGAAGGCGTTGCGGCGCCTCTCCGACGGGGGCCACCTCTTCACGTTTTCCTGCTCATACCATATGAGGCGGCCGAGGTTCAGGGACATGGTGCGCATAGCAGCTTACGGCCGCGCAGATGTCTACCTTGTGGCGGAGCTGACCCAGGCGGCGGACCACCCGGTCCTGCTCACCATCCCGGAGACGGAGTACCTGAAGGGGCTTATAGTCAGGGTAAGACACCGCCAATCCTGAAAAGGGGGACTTTGGCGAAAGCGGACAGCCCGGACCTCGCCGTCACTGCGGCAGGCTTACTTCAAAAGCATTATGCCCCTTGGCGCTTCGGTATGGGTCTCAGCCGAAAGCCAGGTCCGGTAGTCGTTCCAGCCGTTGGGCTGACTCACGACGGAAGATTGATAGGTAATCCTGACCTGCGGGCTCTGGCTTTTCCGATGCTTGAAGCGGAGCGCGAGGCTAAAAAGGATGGTGGTGGAAATGCCGATTACGAACGCGGTAAAGACTATAAATGCGAAGGGCGCGCTGAATTTCCACGTAAGGAAGGTCACGGTAACGGCCAGGGCGTTTTGAACCGAGAAAATGGTGACGGCGCCTATGACAAGGATTGTTATACAGAGAATAAGCATAAAACCCTCCCAATAGATATGCACAGCCCGTTGAATTGTAAATATTTGCGTCATAATATTATACTATGTTACACGCATGTCAAGGATTTTTTTGGATTTTTTCGGATCGTTTTAAGGCCCCCGACGTGAGGACGGCAAGTGGATAGCCCACACCCCGCGAGGCAAGGCCAAGTGCATTTGAACTCTCGGCGCCCCAAAAGTAAGGGAGACGCGCTCCCTTACTTTTGGGGTGGGATATACAAATGCGTTTGCCCTACCGGCCGCCCTTGACTTACCCCCCGGACTGCATCTAAACTGTAAGCGGATTTCAGCCATGAGCGGAAGAAAGATCGTCAATATTGCTTTGCCGCTGGCAGGCCTCGGCCTTATAATCTTCTATAATTTTTGCGGCTCCTCCTGCGTGTTCCTGAAAGGGGACCTCCTCGGCATAGACCTCAAGTACCTCGGCGCAGCCTACGCGCTGCTCCTGCCGGCCCTGGTCCTCCTCAGGCGGGAGGCGTCCTACGTCGCTGCGCTTTCGATAGGCATCGGCATGGAGGTCAACCTGGTGGCCTTTCAGGTGAGGAACGGGACGTACTGCCCGTACTGCCTTGCCTTCGCGGCGATCCTGGTCTTCCTCTTCATTTTCAACTGGAGGCGGTCGAGGCTGCCCCTCATGTCGATTTGCGTTGCCATCGGTTTTATCCTCTGCCTCGTCTTTTTCAAGGGGGCCGCGACGCCCGCCTACGCAGACGAAGTGCTCATGCCCACCTTCGGGACGGGGAAGGTCCAGGTGAGGTTGTACACGGATTATTTCTGCGGCCCGTGCAGCCGCATGGAGCCGAAGATCGTCCCGACCCTCAAGGACCTCGTGCGCAGGAATGCCGTCACCCTTACCCTCGTCGATACGCCCATCCATGCCCCCACACCCCTCTACGCCAGGTATTTCCTTTATATCTTGAATGCGGACCGGAAATTCGACCAGGTCTTGCGGTCGAGGGCGGTCCTTTTCGAGGCTGCCGGAGAGAAGATAGGCGAGCGGGAGAAGCTGGAAGAATACCTCAGGACACACGACGTGAAATTCAAGGAGACGGACCCGCGGCCTGTCTTTGCGGCGCTCTCTGCGCTCATGCGCGAGGACAAGGTCTTATCGACCCCGATGTGCGTTATCGTACAGGACGGGAAGAAGTCGAGCTTCAGCGGAGACGCGGAGATCGCCGGCGCCCTCAGCCTGCTCAGGTAACCCGCCGGCAGCCCGGCCGGGCCTTTTCTACCCCCCTTAACCTTTATCCGGCACGTCCGTCCTGCGCCGCACGCCGCCTCGTTCGCCTCTATCCTGTCAAAAAAATAAACGATAATGTGCCGGAAGCCTTCCATTTTCTGCTTTCCCATAGTATAATTATACTGCCGTAAAAAGACGGCGGAGACTATATCTTTGCGCGGCCTTGCCCGGTTGTATGCAGCCCCGCGAAGAAAAGCGCGTATTCGCCTGATAAGGATCAAGGACCAGAGCTAACAATCCTCTTGACAGAGAGAGGGTGATGGTGATATTATCGCAGAGCTTTTTTCCAAAAGCTGACGCTCTGGTGCGTACTTTTTTTATCCCTTGAACAAGGGATTATTTTTTTGGAGGTTTTGATGCCTACTATTAATCAGTTGGTAAGGCTGGGGAGAGAAGTCGCCAAAAAGAAGAGCGCTTCCCCCGCTCTTACCGGTTGCCCCCAGAAAAGGGGCGTCTGCGTCAGGGTCTACACGACGACCCCCAAGAAGCCGAACTCCGCGTTGAGGAAGGTCGCAAGGGTCCGCCTCACCAACGGCATGGAGGTGACCACCTATATACCGGGCATCGGCCACAACCTCCAGGAGCACTCGGTCGTGCTGATCCGCGGCGGCAGGGTCAAAGACCTTCCGGGCGTCCGCTACCATATCATAAGGGGGTCCCTCGACGCGAGCGGCGTGCAGAACAGGAAGAAGAGCAGGTCGAAGTACGGCTCGAAAAAGCCTAAGCAATAGAGCCGAAGCAGTAAGCTGAAGGGCCAAGCATAAAGGAGGCCGGTAGTGCCACGCAAAGGAAGGGTGTCGAAAAGGGAGAGGTTGCCTGACCCGAAATATAACGACGTTCTCATCCAGAGGTTCATAAATTCCGTGATGTGGGACGGGAAAAAGAGCCTCGCCCGGCGGCTCGTCTACCGCGCACTCGACCTTTCCGAAAAAAGGGTGAAGGAAGACCCCCTGAAGGTCTTTCGCAAGGCTATAGATAACGTGAAGCCTGAATTGGAAGTGAAGGCAAGACGGGTCGGCGGCGCAACGTACCAGGTGCCCGTCGAGGTGAGGCTCGACAGGAAGATGTCCCTTGCCATAAGGTGGATACTACGCTACGCCAGGGAGCGCTCGGAGAAGACCATGATCGAGAAGCTCGCCGGGGAGATCATAGACGCCTATAACAACAGGGGCGGGGCAGTAAAGAAGCGGGAAGATACGCATAAGATGGCAGAGGCCAACAAGGCGTTCGCCCATTACAGGTGGTAAATGCAGGAAGTTATCAGAAACGTCGGCATCATGGCGCATATCGATGCCGGAAAGACAACGACGACTGAGCGGATACTCTTCTATACGGGCGTCAACAACAGGATCGGCGAGGTGGACGAGGGTACGTCCACCATGGACTGGATGGAAGAGGAGAAGGAGCGGGGCATCACCATTACTTCGGCAGCGACGACCTGTTTCTGGAGGGGCCACCGCATCAATATCATCGACACCCCCGGCCATATCGATTTCACCGTTGAGGTCGGCAGGTCGCTCCGCGTCCTCGACGGCGCGGTTGCCCTTTTCTCCGGCGTCGAAGGGGTGGAGCCCCAGTCGGAGACCGTCTGGAGACAGGCGGACCGCTACGGCGTCCCCCGCATCGCCTTCGTCAACAAGATGGACAGGCCCGGCTCGGACCTCGACAGGTGCATGGAGATGATGCGGGACATCCTCAAAGCTAACCCCGTCGCCCTGCAGGTCCCCGTGAAAGACGGGGACGATTTCCTGGGCGTCCTCGACCTGATCGCAGGCGTCGCCCTCCTCTACGACAGCGACCGCATGGGCCTCGAATACTCGACTACGGAGATACCCGCGGCCCTGAGGGGCCGGTTCGATACGGCCCGCGAAGCGATGCTTGAGGCCCTTTCGGAGATCGACGACGAGCTGATGGACCGCTTCGTCCACGGCAAAGAGGTAAGCCCGGAAGAGGTGAAGCGGGTCGTCAGAAAAGGCACCCTCGAAGGGAGCATCCTGCCCGTCCTGTGCGGGAGCGCGTTCAAGAACAAGGGCGTCCAGCCCTTGCTCGACGCCATAGTCGATTACCTGCCCTCCCCCGTCGATGTCTCGCCCTATGAATGCTGGGACGAGGACGGGCAGGAGACGGCCGTCGCCGGCTCGGTCGATGAGCCTTTCAGCGGCCTCGTATTCAAGATCATGAGCGACCCCTTCGTGGGCCGCTTAAGCTATCTGAGGGTCTATTCCGGCAGATTGAGGCAGGGGCAGACCGTCCTGAACAGCACCAGGCAGAAGACGGAGCGGATAGGCAGGATACTCCGGCTCCACGCGAACAAGCGGGAGGAGATCAAGACGGTCGAGGCGGGCGATATCTGCGCGGTGTCGGGCCTCAAGCACGTCTCGACGGGCAATACCCTGGCCGACCCGGACCGCCCGGTCCTCTTCGAGACCATCGAAGTCCCCACGCCCGTCGTATCGATAGCAGTGGCAACGAAGAAGAAAGACGACCTCAAAAAGATGTGGTTCGTCTTCAACCAGTATACCCTCGAAGACCCCTCCCTCAAGGTGAAGATGGACGAAGAGACGGGAGAGGTCGTCCTCTCCGGCATGGGGGAGCTCCACCTGGACATCGTCATGGATAGGGCGAAGCGGGAGCATAACCTGAATATGTCTTTCTCCGCTCCGCAGGTGGCCTACCGGGAGACGATCACCCGGCATGCCTCCGCAGTGGGGAAATACATCAAGCAGTCGGGCGGCAAAGGGCAGTACGGCCACGTGGTGCTCGACGTATCGCCCGTCGAGGGGAAAGAGCTCGAGTTCGAGAACAAAACGGTAGGCGGCGTCATACCGAGGGAATATATGGCCGCCATCGAGAAGGGTGTGCGGGAAGCCCTGGAGCAGGGCGTAGTTCTCGGCCATCCCTTGATAAATATAAGGGTGGAGCTGGTCGACGGCTCCTACCACGAGGTCGATTCGTCGGAGCTTGCCTTCAAGCTCGCGGGGTCCATCGCGGTGAAAGAGGCGGTGCGAAAGGCCAACCCCATCATTCTGGAGCCGGTCATGAGGGTCGATCTCTCCGCGCCCCCGGAATACCTGGGCGCCATCGTGGGCGACATCAGCGCCCGGAGGGGGAGGATCGTCGATATCGACGAGAGGAACGAGGTGAAGTGCGTCCAGGCGCACCTGCCCCTCGGCGAGATGTTCGGATATACGACCAGGCTCCGCTCGATAACGCAGGGGAGGGGATATTACCACATGGAGTTCTCCCACTACGCGCCCACCCCCCCATCGATCGTCGAGGAGCTTATGAAGAATAGAGAAAAAACAGTTACGGAGGCTCTCTATGGCTAAGAAAAGGTTCGAGCGCAAGAAACCCCATGTCAATGTAGGCACCATAGGCCACATCGACCACGGGAAGACCACCCTGACATCCGCCATCACCCGCTGCCTTGCCAACAGAGGGCTGGCCGAGTGGATACCCTTCGACCAGATAGATAAAGCCCCCGAGGAGAAGGAGAGGGGCATAACGATCGCCACCGCCCACGTAGAGTATGAGACGGACAAGCGCCACTACGCCCATGTTGACTGCCCGGGCCATGCGGACTATATCAAGAACATGATCACAGGCGCAGCCCAGATGGACGGCGCCATCCTGGTAGTAGGCGCCAACGACGGCCCCATGCCCCAGACCAGGGAGCACATCCTCCTTGCCCGCCAGGTGGGCGTCCCCTACATAGTCGTCTACCTGAACAAGGTGGACATGGTGGACGACCCCGAGCTTATAGAGCTCGTAGAGCTGGAGCTCCGCGAGCTCCTCACCGCCTACGAGTTCCCCGGAGACAAGATACCCATCATCAAGGGCTCTGCCTTAAAGGCCCTCGAATGCGGAGACGGCAAGCCGGACTGCCCCCACTGCAAGAGCATCTTCGAGCTCCTCGACGCCTGCGACTCCTATATCCCTGAGCCTGTCCGCGACATCGAGAAGCCCTTCCTCATGCCCATAGAGGACGTCTTCTCCATATCGGGCCGCGGCACGGTCGTAACGGGCCGTGTTGAAAGAGGGGTGATCAAGCCCGGCGAGGAAGTCGAGATCATAGGCTTCACCCCCACCCAGAAGACCGTAGCCACATCCGTTGAGATGTTCCGCAAGATCCTCGACCAGGGACAGGCAGGCGACAACATAGGCGTCCTCCTCCGGGGCACCAAAAAGGACGAGGTAGAGAGGGGCCAGGTCCTGGCCAAGCCCGGCTCGATCACCCCCCACACCAAGTTCAAGGCGGAGGTCTATGTCCTGAACAAAGAAGAAGGAGGCCGCCATACCCCCTTCTTCACAGGCTACAGGCCCCAGTTCTACTTGAGGACTACCGACGTGACCGGGATAGTCAAGCTCCCTGAAGGCGTCGAGATGGTCATGCCCGGCGACAACGTCACCATCACCGTAGAGCTCGTGACCCAGATCGCCCTTGAGAAAGAGCTGCGCTTTGCCATCAGGGAAGGGGGCAAGACCGTAGGCGCCGGGGTAGTGACGGAGATCATAGAATGATGAGCAGTCGGTTCTTCCTTTTTATGAGGGGGGACGACCCGCAAAGCGGGTGCCCCGATCCGGCTTTGCCGGTGGAGGGGGCGACGCTAGCCGGGACGTTTTTAATGTCTCTTCCTTTTTATGAGGGGGAGGCTCCACGGACTTTGTTCGTGGAGGGGGCGACGCTAGCCGGGACGTTTTTAATGTCTCTTCCTTTTTATGAGGGGGAGGCTCCACGGACTTTGTTCGTGGAGGGGGCGACGCTAGCCCCAATAATTGCGTAGAGGGGAGAAATGAGGCAGAGAATCCGGATATGCCTGAAGGCGTTTGATCACCGGTTGCTCGACCAGTCGGTGAAAGAGATCGTGGACGCGGCCAAGAAAACCGGCGCCCAGGTGGTAGGTCCCGTTCCCCTGCCTACGAACATCCAGAAGTTTTGCGTGTTGCGCTCCCCCCACATAGACAAGAAATCGAGGGAGCAGTTCGAGATAAGGACGCACAAGAGACTCATAGATATCGTCGAGCCGACGCAGCAGACCGTGGACGCCCTGATGAAGCTGGAGTTGTCCGCAGGCGTCGATGTGGAGATAAAGTCGTAGGGGTGTCTTATGGCCAAAACGGACGTCTTGAACATCCAGGGCGAGAAGGTAGGCGAAGTAGAGCTGAGCGATGCCGTCTGGGCGGCCGACATAAAGCCGTACCTGATGCACGACGTGGTAGTGATGCAGCTTACGAACAGGCGGCGCGGCACGGCCTCCACGAAGACGCGCGGAGAGGTGCGGGGCGGCGGAAAGAAGCCCTGGCGCCAGAAAGGGACAGGCCGGGCAAGGGCGGGCAGCTCCACGTCCCCCGTCTGGGTTGGCGGCGGCACGGTCTTCGGGCCGAAGCCGAAGGAATACCGCGTCTCAGTACCCAGGAAGGTGCGGAAAGCCGCCTTGCGCTCCGCCCTGTCCAGCCGGTACGCCGACGCTGCGGTGAAAGTGATAGACAAATTCGACCTGGGGACGATAAGCACGAAAAACTTCGCGGGCGTCATGAAGACCTTGAGCCTCTCCAAGCCCCTCGTCGTCGTCAACGGCAAGGACGAGGTCCTTGAGAAGTCGGCGCGGAACATCCCCTACACGAAGGTGCTGCGGGTCGAGGGCCTCAACGTGTACGACGTCATCAGGCACGAGCAGCTCATCGTGACCGTCGATGCGCTTTCGAGAATAGAAGAGGCATTGTCATCATGAACCAGTACGACGTGATACTGAGGCCCATAGTGACGGAAAAAAGCTCCCTCATGAAAGAGGACGGGAACCGGTACGTCTTCGAGGTCGCAAGGGAGGCGAACAAGATAGAGATCGCCAGGGCGGTGGAGCAGCTCTTCAAGGTGAAGGTCGTCTCCGTACACGTCATGAACATGGAAGGCAAGAAGAGACGGCTCGGAAAGCGCACGGGGAAGCGCCCGGACTGGAGAAAGGCCATAGTCAAGGTCAACCCGAAAGATAAAATCTCTTTCTTTGAAGGTGCGTGATGGGTGTAAGAGAATATAAGCCGACCTCCGCGGGCAGAAGGTTCATGAGCGTGGCGACCTTCGAGGAAGTCACGAAGAAGAAGCCCGAGAAACCCCTCCTCGCCCCAGCCCGGAGGACGGGCGGCAGGAACAACGCCGGAAGGATCACCACGAGGCACATCGGGGGCGGCCACAAGCAGAAATACAGGGTCATCGATTTCAAGAGGGACAAGCTGGAAGTCCCCGGCAGGGTGGCGGGCATCGAGTACGACCCGAACCGCTCGGCCAATATAGCGCTCGTCGCTTACGCGGACGGCGAAAAGCGATACATACTGGCCCCTGCCGGCCTGCGGACCGGCGATACGGTAGTGGCGAGCAGGAAGGCAGACACGGAGATCAAAGAGGGCAACACCCTGCCCTTGAAGCTCATCCCCCTGGGCACTTTCGTCCACAACGTAGAGATGAAGCCGGGCAAGGGCGGCCAGATGGCGCGCAGCGCAGGGAGCTACGCCCAGGTAGTCGCCAAAGAGGGCGACTACGGCCACCTGCGGGTTCCCTCCGGTGAGGTGAAGCTCATCAACCTCGCCTGCACTGCAACGATAGGGCAGGTCGGCAACATAGACCACGAGAACGTGGACTGGGGGAAGGCGGGCAGGTCCCGATGGCGGGGCGTCCGGCCGACGGTGCGCGGGACTGCCATGAACCCTGTGGACCATCCCCTCGGCGGCGGCGAAGGAAGGACCAAGGGCGGCAGGCACCCCTGCTCTCCCTGGGGACAGCTTTCGAAGGGCCTCAAGACGAGGAAGAACAAGAGGACCGACAAATTTATCGTGAAGAAGAGGGGTTAGGAGGTTTCCGTGCCAAGGTCGCTGAAGAAAGGGGCGTTCGTCGATGACGATCTCATGGTGAAGGTGGACCACGCAAGGGGCTCGCGGGAGTCGAAGGTTATCAAGACGTGGTCGAGGCGCTCCACCGTCACCCCGGAGTTTGTCGGCCTGACCTTCGCCGTCCATAACGGCAAGAAATTCATCCCAGTCTTCGTGAGCGAGGAGATGGTGGGCCACAAGCTGGGCGAGTTCGCCCCCACCCGGATCTTCCACAGCCACTCAGGGGATAGGAAGGCCAAAGTCGTAAAAAGGAAAGACTAATGAAGTCCTATCTTTCTATGAGGGGGGACGACCCGCTAAAGCGGGTACCCCGATCCAGCTTTGCTGCTGGAGGGGGCGCTGAGCCCCAAGGAACTGCTAGGAAAGCTAAAGTTGTGAAAAGGAAAGATTAGGGGTAGGAATACTCCTTCTTTTTTTGGGTGTTCAGGCCCCAATAAGGAGCAGGAAATGGAAATCGTGGCGAAGGCGAATATGATGCGTATCTCGGCCGTAAAGGTGCGGATCGTGGGCGACCTCATCAAGGAGAAGAACGTCAACGACGCCCTCGGCATCCTCCAGTTCACGCCGAAGAAGGGCGCCTTCATCCTGAAGAAGCTGCTCGATTCCGCCATCGGCAACGCGCGGCAGAAGAAATACGTCGATGTGGATACCCTCTACGTGAAGAACGTCCTCGTGAACGAAGGACCTACCATGAAGAGGTTCCTCCCGAGGGCGATGGGGCGGGCGACGCCCATCCGAAAACGCATGAGCCACGTCACGTTGGTCCTGGACGAAGCATAAAAGCGGGGGTTAAATGGGTCAGAAGACGCATCCGGTAGGTTTCAGGCTCGGCACGATCAGGACGTGGGACTCCAAGTGGTTCGCGTCCAAGAACTACTCCGTATTTCTCCACGAAGACATCCGCATGAAGAAGTTCCTCAAGGAGAGGCTCTACCAGGCGGGCATCTCGAAGATGGAGATAGAGAGGGCGGCCAACAAGGACAAAAGGGCCAAAATGAACATCTGGACATCCCGCCCCGGCATTGTCATCGGAAGGAAAGGCGCAGAGGTGGAGAGCCTTAAGAGGGAGCTTCAGAAGCTGACCGATAAAGAGATACTTCTCAATATCACCGAGGTGAAGCGGCCCGAGGTGGACGCCCAGCTCGTCGCGGAGAACGTCGCCCTCCAACTGGAGCGGCGGGTCTCCTTCAGGAGGGCCATGAAGCGGAACGTCTCCCAGGCCATGAAGTTCGGGGCAAAGGGCATCAAGATCATGTGCTCCGGCAGGCTCGCGGGGGCGGAGATGGCGAGGACCGAGTGGTACAGGGAGGGCCGGGTGCCCCTGCAGACGATACGGGCGGACATCGATTACGGGATCGCGACGGCCGCGACGAAGTACGGCGTGATCGGCGTAAAGGTCTGGCTCTTCAAAGGTGAAATCTATCAGGAGGCAAGGTAATGCTTGCACCGAAAAGGGTCAAATACAGGAAGCAGCAGAAAGGCAGGATGCGGGGCGTCTCGACGAGGGGCGCCGAGGTCAGCTTCGGGGACTACGGTCTTCAGGCAACGGAGTGCGGCTGGGTCACGGCCCGCCAGATAGAGGCCGCCCGCATCACCCTCTCAAGGTACGTCAAGCGGACAGGCAAGCTCTGGATACGCGTCTTTCCCGATAAGCCGATCACGAAAAAGCCTGCCGAGACGAGGATGGGCAAAGGCAAAGGCCCCGTCGAGGGATGGGTGGCGGTAGTGCGGCCGGGCAAGGTCTTGTACGAGATCAAGGGAGTGCCCGAGGACAAGGCGCGGGAGGCCCTGCGCATCGCCGCCCAGAAGCTGCCCATACAGACGAAGTTCGCCATGAGGAGCCAGGTAGAATGAAAGCCAAGGAGTTGAGGGATCTGACCCCGGAGGAGCTGACGAAGCGGCAGAAGGACCTCAAGGAAGAGGTCTTCAACCTGAGGTTCCGCCATTCGACAAGGCAGCTCGATAACACATCGCGCATGAAGATCATAAAGAAGGACCTCGCGCGCGTCATGGCGGTCCTCCACGAAAAGGCCCAGGGCAGGCAGGTATAAGCGATGGAAGAGAAGAGGGACGCGAGAAGGAAGAAGCTGGTTGGCATAGTCGTCAAGGACAAGATGGACAAGACGGTCGTCGTCGAGGTGGAGCGCGTCCTCAAGCATTCGACGTACCATAAGTACCTCCGCACGAAGACGACGTGCAAGGCCCACGACGAGGAGAACAGGGCGAAGGTCGGCGACAAGGTGCTAATCGTCGAGACGAGGCCGCTCAGCAAGGAGAAGCGGTGGGTGGTCAAGGAGATCATCGCTAAGGAAACGCTCGCGCCCGAGGCGAACGAGGTGGCTTAACCATGATACAGGTGAGGACGAAGCTCGAGGTCGCAGACAACTCGGGCGCCAAGAAGCTCGGCTGCATAAGGATCCTCGGCGGCTCGAGGAAGAGGTACGGCACCGTCGGCGACATCATCGTCTGCTCGGTGAAAGAGGTGCTCCCGAACAGCAAGGTGAAGAAGGGAGAGGTCGTCAAGGCGGTCATCGTCCGCACCAGGAAGGAGATAAGGAGGATCGACGGCTCCTACGTCCGTTTCGACGACAACTCCGCCGTCATCATAAACCAGTATAACGAGCCTGTAGGGACCAGGATCTTCGGGCCTGTAGCCAGGGAGCTGCGGGCGAGGCGCTTCATGAAGATCGTCTCCCTTGCCCCCGAGGTGGTGTGAGGAAGCATGGAAAAGGCATATCACGTAAAGAAGAACGACACGGTCATGGTGGTGGTGGGCAAGGACAAAGGGAAGACGGGCAAGGTGCTCCGCATCAACCGGAAGACCGACCGGCTCATCGTGGAGAAGGTGAACATGATAAAGCGCCACGTGCGGCCCAGCCAGAAAACGAAGGGCGGCATCATGGAGCGGGAGAGCCCCATCCACGTGTCGAACGTCATGATATATTGCGACAAATGCTCCAAGCCCGTCAGGACGGGGACGCGGGTCCTCGAAGACGGCAAGAAGGCGCGTTATTGCAAGAAGTGCAACGAGGTCTTCGATAAGTAGGAGGGGTAGTGAAAACGGCGTACATGGAGCAGTATGAGAAAGAGATACGGCCCGCGCTTGTGCGGAAGTTCAAGTACACGAACGTGATGCAGGCGCCCAAGCTGTCGAAGGTCGTCATCAACATGGGCCTCGGGGAGGCGATCCAGAACATAAAGGCCCTCGACGCGGCCTCCGGCGACATGGCCCTCATAGCGGGCCAGAAGCCCGTCATCACGAAGGCGAGCAAGTCGATAGCCTCTTTCAAGCTCCGCAAGGGGATGCCCATAGGCTGCATGGTGACCTTGCGGCGGGAGCGGATGTACGAGTTCTACCAGAAGCTCGTCACCATCGTCCTGCCGAGGGTGAGGGACTTCAAGGGGGTCTCCCCGAAGTCTTTCGACGGCAGGGGGAACTATACCCTCGGGTTGAAGGAGCAGATCATCTTTCCCGAGATAGACTACGACAAGGTCGACCGGGCGAGAGGCATGAATATCACGATAACGACTACGGCAAATACGGACGAAGAAGCCTATGAGCTCCTGAAGCTGATGGGCATGCCTTTCAGAAGCTAGGGAGGAGCAATGGCGCGAAAGGGCATGATGGAGAAGGCAAGACGCACCCCCAAGTTCCGGGTGAGATCGAGACACAGATGCACTATTTGCGGTAGGCCGCGCGGCTTCATCGGCAAGTTCGAGATGTGCAGGATCTGCTTCCGGTCGCTCGCCCTTAGAGGCGAGCTGCCCGGGGTTATCAAATCGAGCTGGTAGGAGGACGGATGGTAACTACAGATCCCATAGCCGACATGCTGACGAGGATAAGGAACGCGGTCATGGTCCGCCATGAGTCGGTCGATATGCCTTACTCGACCGCCAAGTTCTCCATCGCCAGGCTCCTCAAGGAAGAAGGCTACCTGAGGAACTACAAGGTATTCGTCGATGACGCGCGGAAGAAGTTCATCAAGGTCTTTATCGGCTACGACGAGCGCTCGAAGAGCGTGATCTCGGGCCTCCGGAGGATCAGCAAGCCCGGCAGGCGGGTCTACGTGAACGCCCTCGACATAGGACGGGAAAGGGGCAAGCTCGGGACCGCGGTCGTCTCGACCTCGAAGGGCCTTATGACCGGTAAGCAGGCCGTAGAGAAGCGCCTTGGGGGGGAGCTGCTCTTCCGGATCTGGTGAGGTGTTGCGATGTCAAGGATAGGAAAGAAGCCCATAGCCCTGCCCACGGGCGTCAAGGTCGCCGTCAGGGACGGGCGCGTATCGGTGACGGGCCAGAAAGGGTCGCTCGAAAGGCCGCTCCTCGAAGGCATCGAGATGGAGGTCGCCGGCGGGGCGATCAACGTGAAGCGCCTGGCGGACGACAAGCGGTCGAGGAGCTTCCACGGGCTCATGCGGACGCTCGTAGCCAACATGGTGGAGGGCGTGTCGAAGGGCTTCGAGAAGAAGCTGGAGATCGTGGGCATCGGCTACCGCTCCGAGCTGAAAGGGAACAACCTGGCCCTCTACCTCGGCTACTCGCACCCCATCGACTTCCCCCTTCCGAAGGGGATATCCGCGGAGGTAGATAAGCAGACCTTCGTCACCATCAAGGGGATCGACAAGGAGCTCGTCGGCCAGACGGCCGCCAAGATAAGGGACCTGAGGAAGCCCGACCCTTATAAAGGCAAAGGCGTCAAGTACGCGGGCGAGGTGCTGCGCAGGAAGGCGGGGAAGACCGGCAAATAAGGGGCGTTTGCAATGGAGAGAAGAGATAAGATAGAAGCAAGGCTAAAAAGGAAGAAAAGGGTCAGGAAGAAGATCTCCGGGACGGCCGCCCGGCCGAGACTTTGCGTATTCAAGAGCCTGCGCCACATGTACGCGCAGCTCGTCGATGACGGGACGGGCAAGGTGATTACGGGCGTCTCCACGCTGAGCGCCGAAGTAAAGGGCGGCATCAAGTACGGCGGCAACTCGGGCAGCGCGAAGGCCGTAGGCGCGGCGGTGGCGAAAAAGGCGCAGGCCCTCGGCATAAAAGAGGTCCTCTTCGACAGGAGCGGCTTCAAGTATCACGGCAGGGTCAAGGCCCTTGCGGACGGCGCCCGCGAGGGCGGACTAATCTTCTAAGGAGGTTTCGGCTTGATTGAAAAGAGGCGGATCGACCCGGCGGAGCTTGAGCTGCAAGACAGGGTTGTGCATATAAACCGCGTGGCGAAGGTCGTGAAGGGCGGCAGGAGGTTCAGCTTCAGCGCCATCGTCGTTGTAGGCGACGGCAACGGCCACGTAGGGTTCGGCCTCGGGAAGGCGAACGAGGTCCCCGACGCCATCAGGAAGGCAGTCGAGCGCGCCAAGAAAGAGATCATCGAGGTGCCCATCAACAGGGGCACCGTGCCTTACGAGATAACGGGCATATACGGGTCGAGCCACGTCTTCATCAAGCCTGCGTCGGAAGGGACGGGCGTTATCGCCGGCGGCGCGGTGCGGGCGGTCGTCGAGGTGGCGGGGATCCGCAACATATACACGAAGTGCTACGGCTCGCGCAACCCCCATAACGTAGTCAAGGCGACCATGCAGGGACTCTCCACGCTCAAGGCCCGTGAGGCGACCGTCAAACAGGCAGCAGGGAAGCCTGAGGAGGCATAAGTGGCGCACCTCAAGATAAAATGGGTGAAGAGCACGATATCGTGCACGGAGGACCAGAGGGCAACGGTCAGGAGCCTCGGCTTCAAGAGGCTCTATGAGGAGCGGGTGGTGAAGAACTCGCCGGAGATCAGGGGCATGGTCAAGAAGGTGATCCACCTCGTATCCGTGCTGGAGGACGTGAGATAAATGAAGATAGAGGACTTGAGGGGCCATCCCGGCTCGAAAAAGGCGAGGAAGCGGATCGGAAGGGGCCCGGGCTCCGGCCACGGCAGGACCGCGACGATGGGCACCAAGGGCCAGAAGGCGCGGGCCGGCGCATCGAAGGGAAAAGGCTTCGAGGGCGGCCAGATGCCCCTGACCCGCCGGATACCCAAGCGGGGCTTCAAGAACCCCTTCAGGAAGGAATACGCCATCGTGAAGGTGGGCGACCTCCAGGCCTTGCGCGGGCTCAAAGAGGCGGGTCTGAAGGAGTTCCTCGAAGGCGGGCTTATAAAGAAGGTGAAGGACGGGGTCAAGCTGCTCTCCAACGGCGATATCAATTTCCCTCTCAAGGTAAAGGTCCACAAGGCGTCGCAGAAGGCCGTCGATAAGATAAAGGCCCAGGGCGGCGAGGTAGAGGTGCTTCAATAATGGCAAGCGGTTTCCAGAACATCGGGAAGATCCCTGAGCTGAAGCGCAGGATCATCATGACCCTGGCGCTTCTGGCGGTCTATCGCATCGGGGTGCACATCCCGACGCCGGGCGTCGACGGGACCGTCCTGGCGAGCATATTCGAGCGGGCCAGGGGGACGCTCCTAGGCTTCTTCGACATGTTCGCAGGCGGCGGCCTTGAGAAGCTCTCCGTCTTCGCCTTGGGCATCATGCCTTACATCAGCGCGTCGATCATACTCCAGCTTCTTACCGTCGTCGTCCCTTCCCTCGAAAAGCTCTCGAAAGAAGGGGAGGCGGGCAGGAGAAAGATCACCCAGTACACCCGCTACGGGACCGTCGTCATAAGCCTCATCCAGGGGTTCGGCATCGCCGTCGGGCTCGAGCAGATGCGCGGCGCCGGCGGAGAGCTCGTCGTCTACAACGCGGGCTGGTCCTTCAGGCTGATGACCATGCTGACCCTCTGCGCGGGCACGTCCTTCCTGATGTGGCTCGGCGAGCAGATCACGGAGAAAGGCATAGGGAACGGCATCTCTCTCATCATATTCTCCGGCATCGTGGCGAGGATGCCGAATGCCCTGGCCGGCACGGCCAGCCTCGTGAACACGGGCGAGATGAACTGGTTCGTCGTCATCCTGCTCATCGTGATGATGTTCGTCGTCGTCGCCTTCATCATATACATGGAGACGGCCCAGAGGAGGATACCCGTTCAGTACGCGAAGCGCGTCGTCGGCAGAAAGATGTACGGGGGCCAATCGACGCACCTGCCCCTGAAGATCAACCAGGCGGGCGTCATACCTCCGATATTCGCGTCGTCGATCATCATGTTCCCGGCGACCATCGCGAACTTCATCCAGCACCCCTACATGAAAAAGTTCGCCCAGCTCCTCACGCCGGGGAGCGTCGGGTACGAGACGCTCTACGTCGGCTTCATCATCTTTTTCTGCTTTTTCTACACGGCTATCGTCTTCAACCCCGACAACGTGGCCGACAACATGAAAAAATACGGGGGCTACATTCCGGGGATACGCCCCGGAAAGAAGACCTCCGAGTATATCGAGAGGATACTCTCCAGGATCACCTTTACGGGGGCCGTCTACATATCTTTCGTCTGCGTGCTGCCCACCATCCTGGTCCAGAGGTTCAACGCCCCCTTCTACTTCGGCGGGACCGCCCTGCTCATCGTCGTAGGCGTCGGTCTCGATACGATCCAGCAGATCGAGTCCCACCTCATCCTGCGCCATTACGACGGCCTCGTGAAGAAGTCTGCGCGGATGAAGGGGAGGAGATAGCATGGGGGCGCTTCCAGGGGAGTGCGGGCTTGACGGATGATAACGCTCAAAAACGCAGAAGAGATAGGCAGGATGAGGACTGCCAGCAAGTACGCGATGGAGGTGTTGCTGGAGCTGAAAGGACATGTCGGTGAGGGCGTGAAGACCTCGGACCTGGAGGCGGCCTGCGAGGCTATGCTTGCCAGGCGCAACGGCGTAAAGGCGGCCTTCAAGGGGTACAACGGTTTCCCGTACTGCCTGTGCGTCTCGGTGAACGACGAGATCGTCCACGGGATGCCTTCGGAGAAGCGCGTCCTGAAGGAAGGGGACATAGTCAGCCTCGATTTCGGGGCCATTTATGAAGGTTTTTATGGTGACGCGGCGGTGACGTACCCTGTGGGAGAGATATCGGAGACTGCGCGAAAGCTGCTTTCCGTCACGGAGGCGTCGCTTTACGAGGGCATCGGGGAGGTGCGGGAAGGGGCCAGGCTCCACGACGTCTCCCATGCCATCCAGTCGTATGTGGAATCGAGGGGCTTTTCCGTAGTCAGGGAGTTTGTCGGCCACGGCATCGGCACGCGACTGCACGAGGAGCCGCAGATACCGAATTTCGGCGTGCGGGGCACGGGCGTCAGGCTGAAGAAGGGCATGGTCCTTGCGATCGAGCCTATGATAAACGAAGGCACGAGCGACATCATAATCAAGGAAAACGGATGGACTGCGGCTACAAGGGACGGCAGGCTTTCAGCACACTTCGAGCACACCGTTGCCCTCACGGACAAGGGGGCGGAGATTCTGAGCGCCATATGAGGGTCTATGCCTAAAGGGGAAGGGATCGAGGTAGAAGGCACGGTAATCGAGCCGCTGCCGAACGCCATGTTCAGGGTGGAGCTGCCCAACGGTCACAGGGTGCTCGCCCACGTTTCCGGAAAAATGCGGATGAATTATATAAAGATATTGCCCGGCGACAAGGTTATCGTGGAGCTCTCGCCGTACGATCTGACGAGGGGCAGGATAATCTACAGGGCGAAGTAGGGTATGGTGAAGATGAGGGGGGCGACGCAAGCCCCAGTGATTGCAGGAGGCTGTTATGAAGGTGAGACCTTCGGTGCAGAAACGTTGCGACAAGTGCAAGATAATCAAGAGAAAAGGGATAATACGCGTTATTTGCGAAAACCCGAAGCATAAGCAGAGACAGGGTTAAGGAGGTTTGCGGTGGCACGCATTGCTGGTGTTGACATCCCGAGGGAGAAGCGGATAGAAATCGCCCTGACCTACCTTTACGGCATAGGCAGGCCCCTCTCGAACCAGATACTCTCGAAGGCAGGCATCGACCCGGACAAGCGGACGAACATGCTGACCGAGGAAGAGGTCGCCAAGATCAGGGACATAATCGAGCAGGACCACAAGATAGAGGGCGACCTCCGCAAAGAGGTCGGCATCAACATAAAGAGGCTGATGGACATCGGCTGCTACCGCGGCCTGCGCCACAGGAAGGGCCTGCCGGTGCGGGGCCAGCGGACGCGAACGAATTCGAGGACCAGGAAGGGACCGCGCAAGACCTCGATGAAGAGAAAGAAGTAAGGGGGCGAAATGGCGAAGGTGCGAAAGACCGGCAAGAAGAAGGCTAAGAGGAACATCCCCGTCGGGGAAGTCCATATCCAGTCGAGCTTCAACAACACTATCATTACGATAGCGGACCCCCAGGGGAACGTTGTCTCGTGGTCGAGCGGCGGCATTGCCGGCTTCAAAGGCTCGCGGAAGAGCACGCCCTTCGCCGCGCAGCTTGCCGCGGAGAACGCGGCGAAAAAGGCCATAGAGCAGGGCATGAAGACCGTCGACGTCTATATAAAGGGCCCCGGGGCCGGCCGGGAAGCCGCGCTCCGCGCCATCCAGAGCGCAGGCCTGAAGATCCATCTGATAAAGGATGTTACTCCTATTCCACATAACGGGTGCAGGCCGCCAAAAAGAAGAAGAGTCTAGGAGGAGAAATTGTCGCGATACACGGGACCTGTTTGCAAGATCTGCAGAAGAGAGGGCATGAAGCTCTTCGAAAAAGGGGAGAAATGCTACACCGAGAAGTGCGAGGTGGAGAAGAGGAATTACCCTCCCGGCGTCCACGTGGAGACGAGGGGCAAGATGACGGAGTACGGCATCCGCCTCCGTGAGAAACAGAAGGTGAAGAGGATTTACGGCCTCACGGAGAACCAGTTCAAGCGGTTCTTCGTCATGGCGGAGAATACGAAAGGCGTGACCGGCACGAACCTCCTCGTCTTTCTCGAAAGACGGCTCGATAACATGGTATACCGCCTGGGGTTCGCGGTTTCGAGGAAAGAGGCCCGCCAGATCGTATCCCACTCCCACGTCTCGGTCAACGGCAAGACGGTGAGCATCCCTTCGTATCTCGTGAGAGAAGGCGACGAGGTCGCCATCAGGCACAAAGAGCTGCCTTCGGTGCGGAACGCCCTGGAGTCCGTCGTGCGCAGGGGCCTGCCTCCGTGGCTTGAGCTGGACAAGGAGGCGATGTCGGGGAAGATAAGGCTCTTGCCGACAAGGGAAGACATCTCCGTGCCTATAAAAGAGCAGCTCATAGTAGAGTACTATTCCCGTTAGTTTCTTTCCCCCTCAAGGAGGAGCCATGTATATGTTCGAAAAAAATTGGCAGGAATTGATAAAGCCAACGAAGATCGATATAGAGAGGGAGACCTGCTCCATATATTACGTCCGGTTTTCTGCGGAGCCTTTCGAGCGGGGCTACGGGATCACTGTGGGCAATTCCCTGAGGAGGGTGCTTTTGTCCTCCATCATGGGCGCGGCCATCACGTCCGTCAAGATCGAGGGCGTTGACCACGAGTTCTCGACGGTCAGGGGCGTCAAGGAAGATGTCACCGAGATCATCCTCAACCTTAAAAAAGTCGTGCTCCGCCTGGACGACGACCGGCCCAAGACCTTGAAAATCGACGCGAAGGGCGAGGGCATCGTGAAGGCGGGAGACATCATCCACGACGGCGGCGTCGAGGTCATAAACCCGGAGCACCACATCGCCACATTGAGCGAAGAGGCGAAGCTTTACATGGAGATGAAGGCGAGGGTAGGCAGGGGGTACGTGCCCGCAGAGAGGAACCGGGAAGATGAGGAGCCTATCGGCACGACGCCCATCGACGCGGTCTTCTCGCCGGTCAAGAGGGTGAGCTACAGCGTCACCCCCGCGCGCGTCGGCTTCAGGACGGATTACGACAAGCTGACCATGGAGATTTCGACGGACGGCAGCATCAGCGCCCTCGACGCCCTCTCCTTCGCAGCCAAGATCATCAGGGAGCAGATGCGGATCTTCATCAACTTCGAGGAGCCCCTCGACCTGGAAGGGGGCGAGCTGAAGGAAGGGGAAAGGCAAGAGTTCAACGACAACCTCTACAGGAACGTCGATGAGCTGGAGCTTTCCGTCAGGAGCGCCAACTGCCTGAAGAACGCGGACATAAAATATATCGGCGAGCTTGTGCAGAAGAGCGAGCAGGAAATACTGATGACCAAGAATTTCGGGAGGAAGTCGCTCAACGAGATCAAAGAGATACTGGCGTGCATGGGGCTGAAGCTGGGCATCAGGCTGGACAATTTCCCGCCGAGGGAAGAGCTCGACAGGATGGCCCAGAGAAGGAAAGACCAGGTATAGAGGGTGCACCATGAGGCATTTGAAAGCAGGCAGGAAGCTGAGCAGGACTTCGAGCCACAGGAAGGCGCTCTTCCGTAATCTGGCCGCCTCCCTTTTCTATCACGAGAGCATCAGGACGACCAACCCGAAGGCGCTGGAGCTCCGGCGCGTCGCGGAAAGGCTCATCACCCTGGCAAAGACCGGGGGCACCCACGCCATGCGCCACGCCTTCGCCATCCTGCGCGACAAAGGGGCCGTGAAGAAGCTTTTTTCGGAGATCGGGGCGCGATACGCGGGCATCAACGGGGGCTACACGCGGGTGCTCAAGCTCGGTCCCAGGAAAGGGGACGCCGCGCCCATGGCGCTTATCGAGCTGACCCAGAAGAAGGAAGAGAAAGAGCAGAAAGAGCAGAAGAAGGCGCCTAAAAAGGGCCGGAAGAAGACCGAGGCGAAGCAGGAGAAGACCCCGAAGGAAGAGAAGAAGGCCGGAGCGAAGCCGGAGAAGGCAAAAGCGGCGCCGAAGAAAGAGAAGAAGGCGAAAGAGGAAAAAGAAGGGAAGAAAGCGAAGAAGGCGAAAGAAGAGAAGACGGAAGAAGGGAAAAAAGAGGCTAAAGCCAAGGAGCCTGCACGAACCCGCGCCAAAAAGCAGGCGAAGCAGGAGAAGGCCGATTAGCGAGCATCAAACCGTCACAGGTGGGGGATCGTCTAACGGCAGGACTCAAGATTCTGGATCTTGCTATCTAGGTTCGAATCCTAGTCCCCCAGCATTGCGCAATGTCCCGACCCATCGCCGTGGTCGCACGGGCTTGCCGGAAGGCACAACCGAAAACGTCCAATGGATGCACGGGGCGCCTCAATTATAGCCACACGGTCTTGTCGCAGGGAGCAGCCAAAACGTCACGGTTTTTTCATCCCCTGGCGCCTGCCGCGTGAGATCGCGCGAGGGAGGCGCCGGTAGCTGCATGGAGAGACGGGTCGCGGTAATCGTGCCGGCGTACAACGAGGAAGGGACGATCCGAAGCGTCGTCAGGGGCGTGAAGGGGCTCGGCCCCGGCTACGAGGCGATCGTCGTCAACGATTGCTCCACCGATAACACCACACTGAACGCGGAGCTCGAAGGGGCTACCGTTATCGACCTGCCCGTAAACTTAGGGATTGGCGGCGCCGTGCAGACGGGCATAAAATATGCCCTCGCCTCGGGCTTCGACGCCTGCGTCCAGGTCGATGGGGACGGGCAGCACCCGCCGTCCGAGATACCGAAGCTCGTCGAGCCGCTCTTCGGGGACGGCGTCGATATGGTGGTCGGCTCGCGCTTTTTGGGCGGCGCCTACAAGGTCCCGCTCATGAGGTCCTTTGGCATCGCGGTCATATCGCTCTTTTTGCGGTCGAGCGCGGGCCTCAGGCTCAAGGACGCGACGAGCGGCTTCAGGGCGATGGACAGGGCCGTGATGGAATTCTTTGCCGGCGACTATCCCCAGGATTACCCGGAGCCGGAATCGCTGCTCCTTGCGCACCTCAAGCGCTTCAAGGTGGCGGAGGTCCCCGTGGAGATGAGCTACAGGGAGCACGGGATGTCGTCGATCACGCCCTTCCGCTCCGTCTATTACATGATAAAGGTGCTCCTTGCCATGCTGATCGACCTGTTCAAGGAGCTTTGAGGAGACTCAAGAGATGCTCCATATCCGCCTTTTCATCGGGGTAGTCGCCATCGTCTTTTTTGCAGTCACCTTCGAGTTCATAAGGAAGAAGCACCTGAGGGAAGAATACGCGCTGCTTTGGCTCTTCACGTCGTCGATCATCGCGATCCTGAGCCTCTGGCCGGGCCTTATTAACGTCCTTTCCAGGTTTACGGGGCTGTACTACATCACTGCCGTGCTGGCCATCGTCTTTGCCTTCATCATAGCCGTGCTGATGCATTATTCGATAGCCATATCCAAAATGAAGGAGATGAACAAGGAGCTCACGCAGCGGTGCGCCCTGCTGGAGCTGAGGCTTAAGGAGCTCGAGAAGGCGGCGCGCCGATAAAGAAGAATGGAGCGGGCAACGGGGCTCGAACCCGCGACATCAAGCTTGGGAAGCTTGCACTCTACCAACTGAGTTATGCCCGCTTATAAGAAGATAATAGAGGAATCGACGGGTCAAGTCAATAGCCTGAAAGCCCCCGGCGCATGGCAGGCCCGCCCGCGAAGGAGAGAAGGGCGCACCGGCTGCCCCTTTTGCCCGCGTGCATTGCTTATGGGTACGCGATCTGTTATAAGATTAGCTCATTTCGTGGGGTTATGAAGACCGAAGAGTTCGACTATTCACTGCCCGGGGCGCTGATCGCCCAGCACCCTGCGAAGGAGCGCACGGCTTCCCGCCTCCTTCTCCTCGACAGGAGGAGCGGGCAGGTCGGCCATTGCCGTTTTGCCGGCATTACGGAGTACCTTAGGGAAGGCGACCTCATCGTCCTAAACGACACGAAGGTGCTGCCTGCGCGTCTTTCGGCGGTCAAGGAGACGGGAGGGGCAGTCGATATCCTCCTTGCCGGGAAGGTCGATGAGAAAAGGTGGTCCTGCCTAGCCGGGGGCCTCAGGCGCACGATGCAGAAGGTGCGCGTCCGCGTCGGGGAGACGCCCCTCGACCTGGCGGCCGAGCCGGGCGGCGGATGGACGGTCGAGCTCCCGGAAGGCGGAAGCGCGACGGAGCTTATGGCTGCTTACGGCCGCATGCCCCTTCCCCGCTACATCAGGCGGTCAAAGGGCGCAGGCAGGAACGGGGACGACGAGCGTTACCAGACGGTCTACGCGCGCACGGAAGGCTCCATTGCCGCCCCTACCGCGGGCCTGCACTTCGACGAGGCGCTCCTTGAGCGGATCGAGGCGCAGGGCGTAAACGTAGTAAAGATCACGCTCCACATCGGCACGGGCACATTTTTTCTCATAAAGAGCGTGCATGTCGAAGGTCACGCGATGCACAGCGAGCGCTACTTCCTTTCGCCCGGCGTCCTTGAGGCGATCGGGAGGACGAAGAAGGCCGGCGGCAGGGTGATCGCCGTCGGGACGAGCGTCGTGAGGACCCTGGAGACGGCCAACGCCCGCGGAAACGGGGCGCTTGAAGGGAGCACGGACCTTTTCATCTATCCGGGCTACCGGTTCCGCGTAGTTGACGCCCTCGTCACCAATTTTCACCTCCCCCGCTCGACGCCGCTCATGCTCGTCTGCGCCTTCGCGGGGAAGGAGGCGATAGAGGGGGCGTACAGGGAGGCCGTGGAGCGGGGCTACCGGTTTTACAGCTACGGTGACGCCATGTTTATTTCATGAGGGCGCTCACTGTTGAAAAGGTGGACGGGCAGGCAAGGCTCGCCGCTTTGCATACGGGTCACGGCATCATCGAGACGCCGGTCTTCATGCCGGTGGGGACGCAAGGGGCGGTAAAGGCCGTCCTCCAGCGGGACCTATCGGAGATGGGCGCGCAGATGCTCCTGGCGAATGCCTATCATCTATATTTGAGGCCGGGGGACGGACTCATCAAGGAGATGGGGGGCATCCAAAGGTTCGCGGGCTGGGACGGGGCCGTCCTGACGGACAGCGGCGGGTACCAGATATTCAGCCTGGGCGTCCTGCGCAAGATAGAGGAGGAAGGGGTAACCTTCCAGTCCCATATAGACGGCTCGAAGCACTTCCTTACGCCCGAGCGGATCGTGGAGGTGCAGGAGAACCTCGGGGCGGATGTCTGCATGTGCCTCGACGAGTGCGTCGCCTACCCGTCGTCACATGCGTATACGGGGGCATCCGCGGAACGTACGACGCGGTGGGCGCGTAGGTGCCGGGCGGCGAAAAAGACGCCCTCCCTGCTCTTCGCCATCGTCCAGGGCGGCATGTACGCAGACCTGCGACGCGGCTCCGCGGAGGGCCTTCTGGAGATCGGCTTCGACGGCTACGCCCTCGGGGGCTTCAGCGTGGGCGAGCCTAAGGGCGTCATGTGGGAGATGGTCGATGAAGTCATCGGCCTGTTGCCCCCGGAAAAGCCGCGCTACCTTATGGGCGTCGGCTTCCCGGAGGACATCGTGGAGGGAGTCAGGAAAGGCGTCGATATGTTCGACTGCGTCATCCCTACGCGCCACGCCCGGAACGGGAGCCTCTTTACGAGGACAGGGAGGATAAATATAAGGCACGCGCGGTACGCGAACGACCCCGGCCCCATAGACGATTCCTGCGGCTGTTACACGTGCGCCCGTTTTTCGAGGTCGTACCTGAGGCACCTGTTCATGGCGCGGGAGCTTGCGAGCTACTACCTGAACACGGTGCACAACCTGTTTTTCTATATGGAGTTTCTCCGGCGCATAAGGGCGTCGATCGCGGAAGGGAGGTTCGGGGAGTTCTACAAGACGTTCATGTCCGAATGGAAAGGAGGTGAGACATACGATGGATCTAGCATATGCGATGGGTAGCCAGGGAGCCGGCGGCCAGGGCGGCGGCATGTTCGCTTTTCTCCCGCTTATTCTTTTGTTCGCGGTCTTCTATTTTCTCCTCATCAGGCCGCAGCAGAAAAGGACGAAGCAGCACAAGGCGTTCATGGAGAACCTGAAAAAGGGAGATACCGTTGTCACTTCGGGGGGTTTGTATGGTAAAATAACGGGTATCACGGACGAGGCAATTACCATGGAAATAGCCGAAAAAGTACGGGTAAAGGTCGCCAGGAACGCGGTAGCAGACTACGTGAAAGGAGAACAGGCGTGAGAAGGTACGAGAACATTCTGATCGTGGCGCCCGACTGCACGAAGGAGGACGAGGAAGACCTGCTCCGGAGGGTGCAGGCAAACGTTGAGAAGCTAGGCGCAGAGACCCTGAAGGTCGATGACTGGGGCGTGCGGAAGCTCGCCTATCCGATCAAGAAGAAAGACAGGGGACACTACTTCTTCCTGCTTCTGAATATGGACGAATCGACCGTAGCAGTGCTGGACAAGTTTTACCGGACGATGGACCTTATTCTCAGGCACCTTTTCGTCGTGGTGGACGAGAAGGACAAGGGGCTGGAGAAGCCGCCGGATGCGGTTGTCTTCGACGAGCTGGAGGGTGAGGCATAGTGAACAGGGTCTTCCTCTCAGGGAAGATAAGAAAAAAACCGGAAGTGGCGTACACCCCCAAGGGCCGAAAGGTCGTCACGTTTCCCTTGTGGGTGGACGAAGGCGCGTTCAGCGTGGAGGTGATAGGCGCGGGCGAGGCCTTTCCCGGAAAGTTGGACGGCGCTGCGGGGAGCGGTGTCCTCGTGGCCGGAGAGCTGATAAAGACGAGGCTCAAATCCCGCGATGTGCTGAGAGTGAAGGCCAGCAAAATCTTATGGATGGAGGAATAAATGCCGAGGATGCAGGATTCCGGAAAAAAGCGCGTCTACGTGAGGAAGCGTGTTTGCCGGTTTTGCCAGGACGCGAGCATCAAGATAGATTATAAAGACCCGAAGCTTCTCAAGCATTTCGTCACGGAGCGTGGCAAGATCATGCCCCGGAGAATGACGGGCACGTGCGCCAACCACCAGAGGAAGCTCCGGGAAGAGATCAAGAAGGCCCGGCACATCGCCCTTTTGCCCTTCACGACCGTGACGCGATAGGAGGTAGGAAACGATGAAGGTCATACTCCTCGACAATGTGGACGGCGTCGGCAAGAAGGGCGAGACCCGCGACGTGCGGGACGGCTTCGGGCGAAATTTCCTTGTCCCGCGAGGGTTTGCGATACCGGCGACGCGGGGCAACATCAAGAAGGTGCAGGACCAGGCCAAGGTTATCATGGGGAAGAGGGAGAAGGACGTCAGGACCGCGGAGGGCGCGAAGCAGCGGCTCGAAGAGTCCCCTCCCATCGTCATAAAGAAGAAATCGGGCGTCGACGGGAAGCTCTTCGGCTCGGTGACGGCCAAAGAGATCGCGGAGGCAATGAAAAAGGCCCTCGATTTCGACGTGGACCGCAGGGCGCTGCGCCTCGATGAGCCTATAAAGATGACCGGCGCCTATACTGTGGAGGCGCACCTCGAAAAAGGCGTTGTCGCCCAGGTGAAGCTCGAAATAGAAGAAGAGTAAATGGCAAAGGTCCTGAAAGGTCCCGGTGAAGTCAGGGGTCGCGTGCCGCCCCAGAACCTCGACGCGGAGCAGTCGGTCCTTGGCGGCGTCCTGATCGACCAGGAGGCCCTCAACAAGATCGTCGATGTCGTAGACGCCGAGGACTTCTACAGGGAAGACCACAGGACCATTTTCCAGGTGATGCTCGACCTTTACGAGAGGAACGAGCCTATAGACCTCGTCACGGTGACCAGCCTGGCCCGCGACAAGGGGCTTGTCGAGAAGATAGGGGGCGTGGCGAACCTGAGCCGCCTGGTGGACGCCATGCCCACGTCGGCCAACATAGTGCAGTACGCCAAGATGGTGAGGGAGAAGGCGCTGCTCCGGAACCTCATGCACACAGCGACGGAGATCGTCGAGAGGGGCTACGAAGTCGATACGAACGTAGACAACTACATCGACGAGGCCGAGAAGATGATCTTCCAGATCGCCGAGAGGAAATACAAGCCTGCTTTCTATTCCATCAAGGACCTCGTGATGGACAACATGAAGGTGATCGAGAGGCTTTCCGAGAAGAAGCAGTCGGTCACCGGCGTGCCCACAGGCTTTACGGAGCTCGACAGGCTGACGAGCGGCCTCCAGCGCTCCGACCTTATCATAGTGGCAGGCAGGCCGAGCATGGGAAAGACCGCCTTCTGCCTCAATATCGCCCAGCACGTGGCCCTTTCGGACGGCGGCATCCCGGTGGGCGTCTTTTCGCTTGAGATGTCCAAAGAGCAGCTCGTAATGAGGCTCTTAAGCTCTGAGGCGGAGGTCGAGTTCTCCAAGATCCGCTCCGGCGCGATAAAGGACACGGAATGGCACCATATAGGGACGGCGGCCGGAAGGCTCTACACAGCCCCTATTTATATAGACGATACGCCTGCCCTGAGCATCCTGGAGCTTAGGGCAAGGGCGAGGCGGCTCAAGAAAGAGCACGGCCTCGAGCTGCTCCTTGTCGACTACCTCCAGCTCATGCGCGGCAGGACGACGAGCCTCGACCGCAGGGAGCAGGAGATATCGGAGATATCCCGGTTCCTCAAGGCCCTGGCCAAGGAGCTGAATATCCCCGTCGTGGCGATATCGCAGCTCAACAGGATGGTCGAGCAGAGGGAGGACAAGCGGCCGCGCCTGGCCGACCTGCGCGAGTCTGGCGCCATCGAGCAGGACGCGGACGTCATCATTTTCATTTACCGTGATGAGGTTTATAACAGGAATTCGGAGCGGAAGGGCGTGGCGGAGATCATAGTGGGGAAACAGCGCAACGGCCCGACGGGAGAGATAGAGGCGGCATTTATCGCGGCCTACACAACCTTTAAGAACCTTTACAGAGAATGAACCTTCCCAACCTCCTCTCACTCTTTCGCCTGTTCGTAACGGCCTTCTTCATTCTGCTGGTCGCCTACGAGCGGTACACCCTTGCCCTCGTCCTGTTCGTGATGCAGGCCCTGAGCGACCTCCTCGACGGCTTCTTCGCCAGGCGCATGGGCATGAAGACGAGCTTGGGCGCTCACCTCGACCCCGCGGCCGACAAGGTAATGCTCGCCTCGTCCTATATCGTCCTCTGCGTCCAGGGGATACTGCCTTTGTGGCTGGTCGGCACGGTATTCTTGCGCGACCTTGCCATCTCGGTCGGATTCCTTATATTATGGAAAAGGGGGTTGACAGCGACCCCCGCGCCGAGCCTCGTAAGCAAGATGACTACCGTATTCCAGATGCTCACCATCGTCTATGTGCTGGCCTTTGACGACAGGAACTTTGACCTGTTTTTTTTCTACACAACCGCCCTTTTGACTGCCGTATCGGGCATACAGTACTTTTTTGTGGGCTGGACTGCATTTTTTCGCAAAGAAGTCGTTTGACGAAGCGGGAAGCTTCCGCTGCTGTCTTAACCACATTCTTAGGAGGCATCGATGGCCATACGTGTGGGTATCAACGGATTTGGGAGGATCGGAAGGCAGGTTTACAGGATAGGCTACAAGAACCCGGAGCTTGAGTTCGTCGCGATCAACGACATCACGGACGCGAAGACCCTTGCCCACCTATTGAAGTACGATTCGGTCCACAGGACCATGAAAGCTGAGGTGATGGAGAAAGACGGCTCGATTGTCGTGGACGGCAAGACCGTCAAGGTGCTCGCGGAGAGGGACCCGGAAAAGCTGCCGTGGAAGGAGCTGAAGGTGGACGTTGTCCTTGAGTCCACCGGGAAGTTCACGGACAGGATAGGCGGGGAGAAGCATTGCCTTGCAGGCGCAAAGAAGGTGGTCGTCTCCGCCCCGGCCAAGAACCCGGACGTGACCTTCGTGCTCGGCGTCAACGAAGAGGTCTACGACAAAGAGAAGCACCACATCATCTCGATGGGGTCCTGCACGACGAACTGCCTCGCGCCGGTCGTGAAGGTGCTCCATAAGGAGTTCGGCATCGAGCGCGGACTGATGACTACGATACACTCCTACACGAACGACCAGGTCATCCTCGACCAGCCCCACAGGGACTTAAGGAGGGCCAGGGCCGCCGCCCTTTCCATGATACCGACGACAACGGGCGCGGCGAAGGCGATCTCCGAGGTCATCCCGGAGATGAAGGGGCGCATGGACGGCCTCTCCATCAGGGTGCCGACGCCCACCGTCTCCCTCGTCGATCTCGTCGCCCTCCTTTCGAAAGAGACGACGAAGGAAGCGATAAACGCAGCCTTCAGGAAGTACGCGGCGGGTCCGATGAAAGGGATACTCGACGCGACCGACGAGGAGCTCGTCTCGTGCGACTTCATCGGGAATACCCATTCGTCGATAGTCGATCTGGCCGAGACCTTCGTGACCGGCGGCAGGATGGTGAAGGTCCTTTCGTGGTACGACAACGAATGGGGCTTCTCCACGCGCATGTGCGACCTTTTGAGCTTCGTGATGAAGTGATCTGAAAGGGGGCTTTTATACTCTAAGGGGAAAGCCATGAAATCTGTCAGAGACATCGCGGTCGGCGGGAAAAGGGTGTTCATCCGCGTCGACTTCAACGTGCCCATGGACGACCAGGGGCAGATTACGGACGATACGCGCATAAAGGCGCACCTGCCTACCATTAATTACGTTATCGGGCACAAGGGAAAGGCGATACTCGCCTCGCACCTCGGGCGGCCGAAGGGCAAGAGGGCGGACAAGTACTCCTTGAGGCCCGCGGCTGCCAGGCTGTCCGAGCTTCTCGGCAAGAAGGTCGCCTTTGCCGATGACTGCGTCGGCCCGGAGGCGGAAAAAGCAGTAGCGGCCATGAAAGATGGCGACGTCCTCCTTCTGGAGAACCTGCGCTTCCATGCAGAGGAAGAAAAGAACGACCCTGGCTTCGCCGCGCAACTGGCGCGCCTCTGCGACGTGTACGTGGACGACGCGTTCGCCGTCGCCCACAGGGGGCACGCGTCGAACGCGGGCATCACTGCCTACGTGCCGGAGTGCGCCGTCGGCCTGCTCCTCGAATCGGAGCTCGATTACCTGAAAAGGGCGACGGAGAACCCCGTGAGGCCCCTCGTAGCCATTATCGGCGGCGCGAAGGTCTCCGACAAGATAGCCGTCCTGCAGAGGCTGACGGAGAAGGTGGACAAGCTCGTCATCGGCGGCGGCATGGCCTTTACGTTCCTCAAGGCCCTCGGCCATGAGGTGGGCAACTCCCTCTGCGAAGAGGAGATGCTCGATACCGCGAAGAAGATCATGGCGGTGGCGGCGGAGAAGAAAGTCAAGCTCTATCTGCCCATCGACTGCGTCATCGCCGAAAAGATGGCTGCGGACGCGGAGACGAAGTACGTCCCCGTGCAGGAGATCCCTCCCGGCTGGATGGCCCTCGATATCGGGCCTGCCTCTACCACGCTCTTCGGCGAGGCCATTGCGGACGCAAAGACTATCGTCTGGAACGGCCCGATGGGCGTCTTCGAGATGGACATCTTCAGCAGGGGGACCTACGGGCTTGTAAATTTCGTGGCTAACGCCCACGCCTTGAGCATCGTTGGCGGCGGGGACACGGACACGGCGATCCACAGGGCTGGGGAGGCGCACAGGATATCGTACATATCGACGGGGGGCGGCGCGTTCCTGGAGCTTCTCGAAGGCAAGACGATGCCCGCGGTAGAGGCCCTGGAGACGTGCGGAGGGGGCAAGCGATGAGACGATGGATGCTCGCCGGGAACTGGAAGATGCACAACACCATCGCGGAATCGACCGCCCTCGCCAGGGCCGTCGTTGCAGGCACGGCGGGCATGACGGGCGGCGAGATCGTGGTAGCCCCCGTCTTCACGGCCCTCTCCACGGTCCATGAAGTCATAAAGGGCAGCCATATAGCCCTTGCGGCGCAGAACGTCTTTTACGAAGAGAAGGGCGCATACACGGGGGAGGTGGCGCCTGCCATGCTGAGGGACGCGGGCTGCGCGTACGTCATCATCGGCCATTCCGAGAGGCGGAAATACTTCCACGAGACGGACGAAACAGTCAACGCCAAGGTGAAAAAGGCCCTGTCGGCAGGTCTCAAGACCATATTGTGCGTGGGGGAGACCGAAGAAGAGCGGGAGAAGGGCATCACCGAGTTCGTCGTCGGCAGGCAGGTGAAGGCCGGCCTTTACGGGGTCGGCAGCCTGGAGGACGTGACAATCGCCTATGAGCCTGTCTGGGCGATAGGGACGGGAAAGAACGCAACGCCCGACCAGGCCCAGGCTGTCCACGCCTTCATAAGAGGGCTTTTGGCGGACGGCTACGGGGGGGCGGCCGCTACGGAGACGAGGGTCCTCTACGGGGGGAGCGTTACGCCGGACAATATCGGCGAGCTTTACGCCATGGAGGACATAGACGGGGCCCTTATCGGAGGGGCATCGTTGAAATCGGAAAGCTTTATCGGTATAATAAAGACCGTATCGGGTAAGAGAAGATGATCACTGCGATAAGCATACTACATATATTCGCCGCCATCGCCCTCATCCTCATCGTGCTTTTGCAGACGGGACGGGGGTCGGAGATAGGCGCGGCGTTCGGAAGCGGGGCGAGCCAGACGCTTTTCGGCAGCTCGGGCACGTCGGGGTTCATGACGCGGGTCACCACCGTCGTCGTTATCGTATTCATGCTGACGAGCCTGGTCCTGGCCCTCATTTACACGAGCGGCCGGTCCGTGCCGTCGAGGACGACGGCGATACCGGTGCCTCCCCCGATAGAAGAGAAGCTGCCTGCCAGGGCGAAATAGACGCGTGCCGATGTGGTGGAATTGGTAGACACACCATCTTGAGGGGGTGGCGGGGAGACCCGTGCGGGTTCGAGTCCCGCCGTCGGCACCATTTTTTCTCGGTAATACCAACCTTTTGCCATCCCCTTTCCCCTCCGGCGACAGTCGCCTCATTTTTCAGGGTCAACGAGGACCGATCCGCCCTCAGACTTTCCAACACAGCGCGAAATCTCCATCGTCTTCGTCGTGCTGTGGCCTATGTCCACCTTACCCATCCGCCCCGGCCATTCCTTGACAGCCTCCCGTCCAAGATATATATTTTAGCTAAGACAGCTAAAGGAGTTAACCATGAAAGAAGCTGCTGCGACCGACGTGAAGAACAAGTTCGGGCAGATGCTTGAGACGGTCATGTCGGAGCCTATAGCCATCGCGAAGAAAGGCAGGCCCGTCGCCGTTATGATGTCCATTGCCGAATATGAGCGCCTTACGGAGATCGAGGACCGTTATTGGGGTGAGAAGGCCCTGAAGGCCATCGAGGAAGGCTTTGTCAGCGACGCCGGGGCAAAGCGGCTGCTTGAGGGTAAGATTGGCGCTAAAGCTGCTCGTTAGCAAACAGGCGTATGCCTTCCTGGAAAACCTGCCGCCGAAGCAGTTCAGGCAGGTACTCAGAAAAGTTCTCGCCCTGCTCGAAACCCCCCGGCCTTACGATACAGAGCAATTGAAGGGATATCCGTTCTTGAGAAACGACGCCGGCGAATACCGCATCGTTTACGACCTCCAGGGCGATACCCTCCGATTGATCCTTGTCGGCAAGCGGAACGACGACGAGATATACAGACAGTTATCATAGGATTCGTTGTACAACAATATCGTAGCGTTCTGCCTTTTTGCCGCCGTCGGCACCATTCAATATTTGGAATAACCGGGCTTTCGTTATCCGTCAGACCCCTTTTGGCGTAGCGTCGGGGGTGACAGCCCAGTTTTCGTATATTGCTCTTGTGTTCACCTTTGCCCGTCTCCATAGAGCCTTCCGCAAAAATAAGTAACGTTTCCTGTTGAAAATTCTAGACTTTCCTAGAGATGTATGTTTACTTATGATTCGTGGCCCGGAGGTACCT